>Ga0105048_10013833_pt1 | contig 12589 bp, 14 predicted proteins | sample MAT05_FD_78382 | JGI IMG/M metagenome (GOLD analysis project Ga0105048, IMG submission 78382) | Freshwater microbial communities from Lake Fryxell liftoff mats and glacier meltwater in Antarctica - MAT-05 | ecosystem: Environmental > Aquatic > Freshwater > Ice > Liftoff microbial mat | place... | reverse complement strand
CGCTCGCCAATCGCGGGATGGGCAGCCTGGCTTTGTCCCTATTCACCCATTCGCCCGACGCCGCGCGCGACTTCATCCAGGGTGCCGCCGCCTTCCACGGCCGCATGCTGGTCATCAACCGCGACAATGCCGCCGAGAGCACCGGCCACGGCTCGCCCCTCCCCGTCCTCGTCCATGGCGGTCCCGGGCGTGCCGGCGGATCGGAGGAGATGGGCGGGGTGCGCGGGGTCAAGCATTACATGCAACGCACCGCGATCCAGTCGACCCCGGCGATGATCGCCGCGATCAGCGCCCAGTACATCCCCGGTGGGCCCAAGCGCTTCGTCGACGGCCATCCGTTCCGCAAGCAGATGCGCGACCTCCACGTCGGCGATACCTTGCGCACCGCCGCCCGAACCGTCTCGATTGAGGATATCGAGCATTTCGCGGGCTTCACCGGCGACAATTTTTACGCCCATATGGACGAGGAAGCGGCCAAGGCGTCACCGATCTTCGAGGGCCGCGTCGCCCACGGCTATCTCATCCTGAGCTTCGCAGCCGGCCTGTTCGTCGATCCCGATCCGGGGCCCGTGCTGGCCAACACCGGGCTCGAGAATTTGCGCTTCCTGACCCCGCTGTATCCCGGCGATTCGATGCGGGTCGAACTCACCGTGCGCTCGAAGGCGCTCAAGACCGACGAGACCGGGGTGGTCCGCTGGGCGGTCGAGATTTTCAACCAGAAGGAAGATCTGGTCGCGACCTACGACCTGCTGACCGAAAACACGCCCTGACCGGCCCCTGACACTTCCAAGGGAACGTCGCTTCATCGCCGCTCGTTGTCCTTGGAGAACTTCATCAAGGGAAAGAGTAATGGCCATCATTCGCGACCTTATGACGAGCACGCTCGAAACCGTCGGCCCCGATCACACCGCCAAGGACGCTGCGGCGTTCATGCTGTCGGCCGACACCGGCTCGATCCCGGTCTGTGATGGCGAGAAAGTCATCGGCATGATCACCGACCGCGACATTGCGGTGCGCGGAGTCGCCGCGGGCAAGGGCCCCGAGTGCAGCGTGCGTGACTTGATGACTAGCGACGTGGTTTTCGCCCGCGACACCGATGATCCGCACGCCGTCGCCCGGCAGATGAGCACCTCGCAAGTCCGCCGTCTGCCCGTGCTCGACGCCAATGACAAATTGGTCGGGATGGTCAGCCTCGGCGACCTCAGCCGCGAAGCCGACGAGGCTGTCGCCAGTGAAGCGCTCGAAGGCGTCAGCGCTAAATCATAGGTGACGTTCCCCGGCGGAGGCCGGGGTTCAGTCCTTCTACAGCCCAGCGATCGCCTGATCGACCAGCTTGGCGTCGCTCGCTGCGTCGTTGCGCTCGGCGATCAGCTTTGCCGCGGCGGCAGTCGCGGCGCGCGCGGTCGTAGCCCGCAGCTCGCTGATCGCACTGCGTTCTTCGGCGGCGATTTTGGCTTCGGCCATCACCTGGCGCCGTGCGATAAGCGCTTCGGCATCGGCTCCGGCCTTGGCGATAATCCCCTGCGCTTCGGCATGCGCGCGCTCGACCATTGCCGCGGCGTCGGCATCGGCGGCCCTGGCCTTGGCTTCATATTCGGCCTTGAGCGCCTCGGCTTCGTCGCGCAGCGCCTTGGCCTCGTCGAGCTGGGCGCGGATCGCGGCTATCTTGGCGTCTAAGCTCTTGCCGATCGCGGACGGCACCTTCTTCCACAGCAGGATAAAGATCACCACAACCATGGCGATCGCTACGATCACCGACGCATTGAATATCCCAAGGACCGCTGGCTCGACATGCGCCTCCCCCCCGCCGACCACTTCGGTGTGTGCAATTGGCTCAGCCATCGACCAGTTCCTTCGCAACCGCGCTGCGCACCATCGCAGGATCGATCGCCAGCCCCGACACGCGGCTTACCAATTGCCCGGTCGCCTCGGCGGCGACAGTTTCAATCTCGGCCAGCGCGGCAGTGCGCGCCGCGCCGATGCGGACCATCGCTGCATCAAGGCGAGCCCCGATCGCTTCGTCCGCGGTGGCCACCGATTGCTCGGTCGCCTTGGCGGCCTTGGCCTTGGCTTCGGCGGCGAGCCGCGCGGCTTCGGCACGGCTCTTGTCCATCTCGGCGCGATAACCTTCTTCAAGGCTGTCGGCGGCATGACGCGCCCCGCGAGCGGCCTCGAGGTCGGTCGCGATCTTCGCGTCGCGAGCATCGACCGTCGACTGGATCTTGGGAAGCATCCCAAGCCCGATGACGACGAAGATCGCGCCGAAAAAGATCGCCAGCCAGAATAGCTGCGATGCGTAGATTTCGCCGATCTGGGCGATCTGCGGCATGGCCGACCCCTAAGCTTGCCTCAGTTGGTTAAGCGACGAACAACAGGATCATCGCGACGACGAACGCCAGCAGGCCGAGCAGCTCGGCAGCGGCGAAGCCGATGAACAGGCGGCCCTGCTGGCTTTCGGCCGCGGCGGGGTTGCGCAGCGCGCTCTCGAGGAATGAGCCGAACACGTTGCCGACGCCCAGCGCGGCGATGCCAACGCCGATTGCGGCCAGACCGGCACCGAGCAGCTTTGCGGCTTCTGCGTCCATGATAATACTCCCTTTAAAAATACGGTGTTAGTGAAGGTTGATCGCGTCGTTGAGGTACAGCGACGTGAGCAAAGCGAAAACATAAGCCTGAATCGCGCACACCAGCAGTTCGAGCACGGTGATGCCGATCATCAGGATGAAGCTCGGGATCGCGACCACGGGGGCGACCCACAGCGCCTCGGCGTTGATCCCGTTGATGACGAAGCCGGCGAGCACCTTCATCAGGATATGGCCCGCGGTCATCGCCACGAACAGTCGCAGCGCCAAGCTGAACGGGCGCATCAAAAAGCTGATCAGTTCGATCGGGAACAGCACCACCGCCATGACGCCCTTGACGCCGTGCGGCACGAACAAACTGAAAAAGTGGAAGCCATGCTTGGCGAAACCGATGACCAGCACCATCGAAAAGCTCAGGATCGCCAGCACCCCGGTGATCGTCAGGTGGCTGGTGACGGTGAACGGATAAACCCCGATCAGCGCGACGGGCAGCATGCCGAGCAGGTTCGCGGCGAGGATGAACATGAACAAAGAGAAGACATAAGGGACGTACTTGCGTCCCGCGGGGCCGACGTTCTGGTCCATCATCGAGGTGATGAAGCCGGTGAAGCCTTCGACCGCCACCTGCCAGCGCCCGGGGACGAGCTCGCGCTTCATCCCGCCCAGCATGAACGCCCACAGCACGAGCAGCGCCGCGCCCATCCACATCGCCGAATTGGTGAACGCGATTGACTCGCCCGCAATCGCCCAGTCGCGCCCGAAAATGGGCTCGACCAGGAACTGGTGCATCGGATCGATCTTGCCCGATTGTTCGGCCACGCGTGTCGTTCCTTCTAGTCCGATTGACCCGCCGCCTATGGGCGCCGGGTCGACATCTTGATGATGCTCCAGAAGCCGGCGACGGTGCCAAGCACCATCATCACGACCAGAAGCAGGTGACCCGTATCGAACCAGCCGTCGAGCAGCCAGCCAATCAGGGCACCGCCGCCAATCCCGCCGATGAGGGTCGACAGGACGCGGTTGCCGAGTTGCTCATTGGCATCGGCCGCCGGCGCCCGGCCGATCCTCTTCGCCTCTGCAGTCTCGGCGCGGCTCAATCGCTGTTCGAGCGAATCGAGCCGGGCATCCTCCGGAAGCTTCGGGACCTGCCCGGGTTCGTCTTCCACCATATTCCCGTCTCCCGCAGCTCAGCGCCAACCGCTTGGAAAGGCGGGCGCGAAAGGCATGGAACATGGCGGCGAACGAGCCCGCCAAGGCGCCATCCCTTTATGAAGCGCCGGGCAGTTCGTCAACCGTCGAGTCGGCAGGGCGAACCCTTATAGTCGGCAATAAGCCGGGCGCGGCAACGGTGATCCGGCCATTCGCGTGCGCCAGACATTGTCGCCGAACAGATAGGCCTCGCCGACCGCTACGCTACCGAGCAATTCGCAGCCCGCCGTGATCCCCACTTCCACCCGGCTCGCCCCGCGATTGGCCGCAAGGTCGCTGTACAAGGCGCGGCGCCTGATATTGACCGATTCGACTTGAGCGCGAAGTCGAGCATTTGGCACCGCAGCATAGCCGAGGTAACCATCATAGCGCTCGCCGACCTGCCCCGCCGCGCGCGCCGCGACGATGACCGGTGAGGATTGCGCCGCCACCGGCTCGGCGGCGATTGCCAGCGTCGCCACCAGCAGCCACAGCCACTTCATCACCGGCTCCCCTGCGGCCGAGGCGGCGGCGTCGTCGGGAAGACGTCGGGATTCGTTCGAATCAGCTGATCGACATCGCGCTGCAGCCGGACCAGCACTTCCTGCTCGATCTTGACGTTCAAATTGATCTCGATCGGCTTGTCGGGTGGCCGAACCGTGACGCAGCTTGCGGTCAGTGGAAGCAGTATCAGTGCGCTCGCGGCGATCTTCAGGCGGGGGAATATGGTCATTGGCGTCTCTCGTCGTTGGTCGGGGGTTGGGTGGTGACCTCGATCTTCTGGTTGACCGGGGTCTGCTGCATAGCTTGGCTTTCCTCGCGCTGCCGGACCTCGGTGACGACCCCGGGGATCTGATCGATCGGCACCGGCAGAACGTCGCGGATCACATTGCGCGGATCCTGCATGCTCTTGGCAGTCGCGATCAGCGAACGGAACGGGCCGATGATCGTGACATTGAACTTGAACGGCACTTTGCGAACCGCTGACCGAAGCAGGCGCTGGACGCTGGTGGCCTGGCCGAGCGCGACTTGGTCGATCGTCAGCCGGGTGGCGAATTCGCCAGCCAGATCGCCGTCGAGCCGGACGATCATGCTGCGGAATCGACGCGAGCGAAGCGCGTCGAACGCCAGCCCGCCGAAGAAGCCGAGATTGGCCTTGTTGATCGCTCCTTCGTAGGACAGCGTCCCGCCGCCCTCTCGGCTGTCGAGTCGGCCGCCGACGATCCGTCCGCCATTGTCGTCGAAGATCATCGGCAGCACCCCGTCGAAGATGCCGGTCGCCTGGAGATCCTTGAAGCCGAGTCGGCCGACGAATTCATTGGCGTCGAGCCCGACTACTTCGAAGGTCAGCCGCTTGGGCGACGAGCGGGCGAGGTTGATGATCGTTTCCTGGAGGATCAGCCGCCCGCCCATGAATGGCCACTCGCCGCGCTCGATCTTGACCATCTGTCCAGGCAGGATCTGGTAGCGGATTTCGCCATTTTCGACCAGGATTCCGGGATTAATGCTGCCCACCGACAGGCTTTGTCCGGGCGCGGTTTCGAGCCCGAGCAAATTGGTAAAGCGGATCGTGCCCTTCAGTCCGGTCACCGGGCCGAACGACGCGGCGAGATCGGTGCCGTCAGTGGTAAATTCACCGGACGAGGTGACCGTTCCGTCGCCGCGCCAGTTGATCCGGCCTTGCCCAGCGACCGTCCCGTTGACCAACGCAATCACGCCCTCGGCCAACCGGGTCAGCTGGTCAGGCTGGACATTGCTGCCGAAGCGGATTCCCGGGACATCGAGCAACCCCTCGCCGACCCCGGTCGACAGGCGGTGGGTAATCGTGACGTCGGTGACCTTGGTCCCGCTCGCCGGGTGACGCAGCGATCCGGTGGCGCGGATTACATCATTGGCCAGCCGGAACTGGAGGTCGTTGCTGGCGAGCGGATAGAAGCGGGGCAATGCGGCGAGGTCGGATATTGTCGACGCCCCATTGATCGCCAGCGCCCCGCCGCGGAAATCGAAGCTGCCCGTCGCCTCGCTGAGCTTAAGCGGCACCTTGCCGATCAGCGCGGTCGCGCCGCCAAACCGACCAGTCGCGCCGCCCTTGACCAGTCGGCCGCTGAGGTCAGCGGCGGTGATCCTGACCGGCGCACTCGGACGCCCCAGCTGCAGGCCCAGCCCAGTCGCGGCAAAGCGGTCGCTGCCGGTCAGCCGTGCCTGCGCCGCCGCGAGGCTGAACGGCGATTTGCCAAGCTGCCCGCCAAGCCGCAAGTTGCGGGTCACTGCGCCGATCTGCACCGGCCCCTGTCCGTTCTTGAAGACCAACGCCCGCCCGGTCGCGCACAACGGCAGCCGCGCCGCGCCGAGCCTGAGCGACCCCGCGGTCAGCGACTGGAAGCGCGCATCGATGCAGCCGCGCCCGAAGGCGAAGCCGCGGCCCGGCCCGCCGATCGTCCCGCTAATCGGGATCCTGAGGCCGCGCACGAACCCGCCCGAGAACGGTCCGTCGAGCAAAGCGATGGTATCGACCGCGGTCGAGCCGTCGCGAGCGGCGCGGAACGTGACTGGCGCCAAGGCCAGTCGCGACCCGCTTGCACTATAGGGCGCGATCCGCGCCTCGCCGCTCATCGGCCCGCCTTGGCTCGGCTGGCGAAGCGCAATGTCGGCGCGCGGCAGCCCACCTCCGCCGGTGGCGATAGTGCCGTCGATCCGCAGTCGGGCGTCGGGCCAGTAGTACGTCACACCGTCGCCGCCCGAGACCATCACCCGCGCTCCGCCCGGACCGCGCACGTCGGCAGTCTCGATCCGCACCCCGCCGCCGCCGCGCAAATTGACCATGCTCAAATGGCCGGTCGCATTGAAATTGCCCGCAGTGCGGCGGATCGCGGCGGCAATCGCCTGTCCGATCGGGCCGAGCGGCGTTCCCCTGGCCGACTCAAGCGGGGCCACCAGCGGCGCGACGGTCGCCGGCGCCAGGGTCGCGCTGTCGGCGCCATAATCGGCCGACAGCGCCAACTCGCCGCGCCCGGCCCACAGTCGATATTTGCCGTCGAGGCGTGTCGCGTCGGCATAGATCGATCCCAGCCGGCCACGCTGCGCTGACAATTTAATGGTTCCCCCGGCATCGCTCGCGCTGCCCTTGAAGCCGATCAGCGCGTTGAGGTTGGCGAGGCCGTTGTCGCCCGCAGCGAACGACGCGACGCTCAGCCGACCGTTGCCGTCGAACCGCTCGAACGCCTCGCTAAACCCGCTGTCGAGCTCGATCCGCGGCGCGACCATCGCCATGCGGCTCTTGGGGCAGACGAATTGCGCTGCGGCAATCGGACCCTTGATGTTGGGTCGCCGCGCCTCGACGCCAAGCGCGACATTGCCGCGCAGCCCTTCGAGCGCACAGGCACCGGTCACCAGCCGTGGTCCCGCCAAGGCCAGCCGGCCCCTGAACCCGCCGGTCAAATTGCCCGCCCCGGCCACCGCGAAACCGAGGTTGCCGTACGGCGTCCTTAGCGAGATTGCGCTATCGGCGAGGTCGACCGATATGTCGGGCAGGCGGAAGGGCTTGCCGCTCGGCGGTGGCAGCAATTTGTCGATCTCGCCCCAGCTGACCTTGCCGCCGGGCCGCAACTCGCCGCGCAGTCGCACCCCGCGCGCCGCAATCCGGTAGACCTCGACGCTACCATTCCACTGGATCCGCATCTGGATCTTGGCGAAGCGCGCGGTAAGGTCGGGGCTCGCCGGGTCACCGATCGTGACGTCGCGAATGATTTGGTTGTGAAGCCCGATCGATTCGAACGTGTAGGTCGCGCTTACTCCGCGCCGGGCCAATTCCTGCTTGATGAAATGCTCGGCGATCGGCCGCCGCGCAATCCATGCCGCAATCAGCACTGCGGTCAGCATGCCGAGGACGATCAGCGAAATCCAGAACAACGGGCCGCGCCGACGGCGGACGACAACCAGCTCGGTCGCGGGCGTGCTGGTGCCGTCCTCCCCAGCCTCGTGATGCCCGTCTACCATGCGCTCTCTAACCCATCGATCTCGCAGCCGTTCCGAATCCAGCGCATCCGCCCTATTCCACGCCATCCGTTGCATGCCATCCGTTGCATGCGCGCCCGCATGTTCCTAGCCTGTGTGACGATGGGGGAAAACACATCCGACTCCAGCGGCCATCGGGCACGCTTGCGCGAACGCCTATTCGCGGGCGGTGACACGGCACTGCTCGATCATGAGCTGGTCGAATATCTGCTCGCGCTCGCCATCCCCCGCCGCGACACCAAGTCACTGGCCAAGCAGCTCGTCGCGCGCTTCGGCGGGATCGGTCCGTTGCTCGACGCCGACCCGCAAGCCCTTCGCGCCGAGGGGTTGAGCGAAGGAACCATCGGCGCGCTCAAGATCGCCGAGACGACCGCCTTGCGCCTGCTCGAGACGAAAATCGAAGGGCGTCCGATCCTGTCGAGCTGGGACGCGCTTGGCGATTACCTTCAGGCGGCGATGGCGCATTCGAGCGTCGAGGAAGTGCGAATCCTGTTCCTCAACGCCAAGAACATGCTGATCGCCAATGAGGCTTTGTGGCGCGGCAGCGTCGACGAGGCCTCCGTCCACGTCCGCGAAGTCATCGCCCGCGCCATCGCGCTCGGCGCCACCGCGATCATCATCGTCCATAACCATCCGAGCGGCGACCCGACCCCGAGCCAGCAGGATATCCGTCTTACGCGCGAGCTGATCGACGCCGGCCGCCACATGAAAATCACCGTTCACGACCATATCATCGTGGGGGCACAGGGGCGGAGCAGCATGAAAGCGTTGGGGCTGATCTAATTTGCCGCGCCGCGTCGCGCTTGCTACGCGCTCCGCATTCGATTTGACGACAGACAAGATACAATAAGGCGAACCATGGTCCCCCGCTATTCCCGCCCCGCCATGACCGCCATCTGGTCGTCCGAAAATCGCTACCGAATCTGGTGGATGATCGAGGTCTTCGCGGCGGAAGCGATGGGCAAGGTCGGGATGATCCCCGCCGACGACGCCAAGACCATCCGCAAGGCCTTTGACGACGATGTGCTGGGCGAAATCGACGTCCCCGCGATCGCCCGGATCGAGGACGTCACCAAGCACGACGTCATCGCTTTCCTGACCTGGGCCGGCGAAAAACTGGGGCCCGAGCGGCGCTGGCTTCACCAGGGCATGACCAGCAGCGACGTGCTCGACACCAGCCTCGCCGTCCAATTGAAGCAGTCGGCGGACCTGCTAATCGGGGATTTGGAAGCGTTGCTAACCGTGCTCAAGCGCCGCGCGATCGAGCATAAGCTGACCCCGACTATCGGCCGCAGCCACGGCATCCACGCCGAGCCGGTGACCTTCGGCTTGAAGCTGGCCCAGGCCTATGCCGAATTCGACCGCAATCTCGCCCGTCTCCGCGCCGCGCGCGACGATATTGCGACCTGTGCCATCTCCGGCGCGGTCGGCACCTTCGCCAACATCGACCCGGCGATCGAGGCGCATGTCGCCAAGGAGCTCGGGCTGACCCCCGAGCCGACCTCGACCCAGATTATCCCGCGTGACCGGCACGCAATGTTCTTCGCCGTGCTGGGCGTGATCGCGTCGTCGATCGAGCGGCTCAGCGTCGAAGTCCGCCATCTCCAGCGCACCGAAGTGCTCGAGGCGGAGGAGTATTTCGCGCCCGGGCAAAAGGGCTCCTCGGCAATGCCGCACAAGCGCAACCCGGTGCTGACCGAGAATTTGACTGGACTTGCCCGCGTGGTTCGCGCCGCGGTCGTCCCGGCGATGGAGAATGTCGCCTTGTGGCACGAGCGCGACATTTCGCACTCGTCGGTCGAGCGATTCATCGGCCCCGACGCCTGCATCACGCTCGACTTTGCCCTCGCCCGCCTCACCGGCGTGATCGACAAATTACTGATATACCCGGAGCGAATGCAGGCCAACATGGACCGCATGGGCGGTCTCATCCATTCGCAGCGCGTGCTTCTCGCACTGACTCAGGCGGGCCTCAGCCGCGAGGACAGCTACGCCCTCGTGCAGCGCAATGCGATGCAGGTGTGGGGTTCGGACGGGCAACTGCAATTGCTCGACCTGCTCAAGACCGATCCCGCCGTCACCGCGCGCCTGAGCGACGCCCAGCTCGAGGATTTGTTCGACCTCGGCTATCACTTCAAACGGATCGACGTGATTTTCGAGCGCGTCTTCGGGATAAGCGCGGCGTGACCGAGCGCGGCACCGCCCCGGCTTCACCGAGCATCCAACCGATCGGCTGCCATGTCGGCCTGTCGGGCGAATGGCTGGTGACCGCGGTGTCGGCGAATATCGGCGAGTTTCTCGATACGGACGCAGAAGCCGCCCTTGGCCAGCCACTCACGACGTTATTCTCGAACGACATGATCCACGATATCCGCAATCGGATGGCCTTGCTGCGAAGCGACGATACGATCGAGCATCTGTTCCAGTTTCCGCTCGCGGAAAATGGTCGGGCGTTTGATCTCGCCATCTTTCGCAATGGCAACGGGTTCGGGATCGACATCGAGCCATGCGACGAACGCAGCTTTGGCGATGCGACCGGAATTCTCGAGGGGATGCTGTCGCGGGTGGAGCCGTCGGACGATATCGGGCAGCTGTGCAACCAGGCCAGCAACCAGATGCGTGCTTTGACCGGCTACCAACAGGTCGTGATTAGTGCCGGCCAGGAACTACTCGGCCAATCGGTTCGCGCTGGACCCACCGCGATCGACACCGAAATTGCGTCGGGTGATCCCGACATGGTGGTGTTCGATCGCGATGCTGCGGCGGTTCCGGTCCACGTCGTCGATCCAGCCTGGATGCCCCGGCGGCTGACGTTGCGGTCACCAACGGATCTGGAAATCGCCAGACTCGGAAAAATCGGAGCGAGCGCGGCGTTGATCGTCCCGCTCAATCGCGACGGGCGAGCGTGGGGCCAGGCGGCCTGCTATCATGGTGCGCCGCGCCACGTCAGCGCCGAGCGCCGCACCATCGCTCGCCTGTTCGCCAGCATCATGTCGCTACGGATTGAAATCGCCGAGCTTCGTCGCGCAGTCTAGCCGCCCAATTTGTCCTTGATCCGGTGGAAGAAGCCCTTGCTCGCGGGGCATTCGTCGCCGGTCTCGGTCCCGCGGAACTGCTCGAGCAACGCCTTTTGCTCGGCCGACAATTTGGTCGGCGTCTCAACCAGGATGCGGATGATCAGATCGCCGCGACCGCGCGTGTTGAGCACACTCATCCCGGCGCCACGCTGGCGAAGCGTCTCGCTCGACTGCACGCCCGAAGGGACCTTGAGGTCGATCTTCGCCCCGTCGATTCCGGGAATAGTGACCAAGCCGCCAAGCGCGGCGGTGGTGAAGCTGATCGGGCAATCGGCGACCAGATTGCTCGCCTCGCGCTGGAAAAGGGCGTGGCGCTTCATGTGGACAAACAAATAGAGGTCGCCGCTGGTGGCGCCGCGGATCCCCGCTTCGCCTTCGCCGGCCACGCGAATCCTGGTGCCTTCATCGACCCCGGCGGGAATATCGACATTGATCTTGCGCCGCTTGAGCGCGCGGCCCTCGCCGTCGCAGGTCCGACACGGATCGGCGATCACCTCGCCCGATCCCCCGCAAGTCGGACACATCCGTTCGATCACGAAAAAGCCCTGGTTGGCGCGGACCTTTCCAGCGCCGCCGCAGGTGCCGCACCGCGCTGCTCGCGCCTCGCCGCGCGATCCCTGGCCGGCGCAGCCGTCGCACTTGGCGAGCGCCTCGATCTGGATGTCCTTGGCGGCGCCCGTGAACGCTTCCTCGAGCGACAGTTCCAGGTCGTAGCGCAAGTCGGCGCCGCGCGCGGCATTCTGCCGCTGGCCACGCGGGTCCATGAATTCGCCGAAGATCGACGAGAAAATGTCGGAGAAACCATCGAATCCGCCCGAGCCGAACGGATTGCCGCCCTCGCCCCCGCCGCCATTCTGGAAGGCGGCATGACCGAAGCGATCATAAGCGGCGCGTTTTTGCGGGTCTTTCAGGACTTCATAGGCCTGGCTGATCGCCTTGAACCGCGCTTCCTTGTCGGTGCAACCCCCGTGGCGGTCGGGATGGCAGTCCATTGCGAGGCGCCGGTACGACGATTTGATCGTCGCCGCGTCCGCCGTCCGCTCGATTTCGAGCAGTTCGTAGAAATCGACTTCAGCCACGGAATATCAGTCCCCACCACATTCTGTTCGAGCCCGCCGAAGCCCTGTCTTCCCGATTGGAAGCACAGTCCTTCGGCAGGCTCGAACGAACGGTCATTGTGCCGTGATCAGGCTTTCTTGTCGTCGTCGACTTCGGAAAATTCCGCGTCGACCACATCTTCGTCGGCCGGGGCCGCTTCAGCGGTGGCTTCATCGGCACCGGCATCCGCCGCGCCCTCGGCCTGCTGCTGTTCGTACATTGCCTGTCCCAGCTTCATCGCCGCCTGGGCCAGCGCCTGGGTCGTGGTATTGATCGTGTCGGTGTCGCCGCCCTCAAGCGCGGTTTTGGCCTCGGCCAACGCCGCCTCGATTTCGATTTTCACCTCGGCCGACACCTTGTCGCCATGCTCGGCGAGCTGCTTTTCGGTCGAATGGACCAGGCTTTCACCCTGGTTCTTGGCTTCGGCCCCGGCCTTGCGGACCTTGTCCTCCTCGGCGAACTGCTCGGCTTCCTTGACCATCTTGTCGATGTCGGTGTCGCTAAGCCCGCCCGAGGCCTGGATCTTGATCTACTGCTCCTTGCCGGTGCCCTTGTCCTTGGCGTGGACGTTGACGACGCCGTTGGCGTCGATATCGAAGGTCACCTCGATCTGCGGCACGCCGCGCGGCG
>Ga0105048_10013831_pt1 | contig 12591 bp, 9 predicted proteins | sample MAT05_FD_78382 | JGI IMG/M metagenome (GOLD analysis project Ga0105048, IMG submission 78382) | Freshwater microbial communities from Lake Fryxell liftoff mats and glacier meltwater in Antarctica - MAT-05 | ecosystem: Environmental > Aquatic > Freshwater > Ice > Liftoff microbial mat | place... | reverse complement strand
TAGTGTTTGGCCGAAAACTCCATTTTCGTCGTTGTGTCAAAAAAAATAATCGTTCATTTACCCCAGTAAACCTCACAATCATTTTTTTTAACACGCCTCGAAACTGAATTTTTCCATCCAAACACCTAGTCTTAGGACAGACACTACTTAGGTGTATTTTTAATCTTTTTGACTCTATTGTCACTCCCCGTTTTGATATTTGCCAGAAAAAAAATGAGGCTAAACAAACCTATGGCTTCTGTTTTTATTGCTTCAGTCCTCTTACTTTTTCTCGCGTTTGGACTTCACAACGATTTGCTTTCACTTATTCACATTAGGATTTCAGCCCTTGACCAATTTCGGGCTGCCGGCAGATTTATCTGGTTTTTTTATTATTGTCTTCCTTTGTTCTTGTTTCCTGTTTTATATCATACGCTCAACAATTACTTTGTGAGTGTAAAATTCTTGTTTGTTTTTAAGTCAGTCTGCATTGCATTTTTCTTACTGAACCTGTTTGAAGCAAACTCAATTTTTAAATTTAATCAAGAAGTCTTCTGGCAATTCACTAATTTTTTTAATGAAGACGCCTTAAAAGATGATGAAAAAAAGCAGGTGCGTTTTGCAAGAGGAGCAAATGTGCAAGCAATAATTCCTTTGCCTTTTTATCATGAAGGAAGCGAAGTGTATTCGAGGCCCGAAACGGGATCCATGCTCCCCTCAATGATTCTTTCTTATCACTGCAACTTACCGATATTAAGCTCATTCCTTTCCCAGACATCCACTGACGAGACGGAAGAGGTTATAAATGTTTTGAATGCCTACAAAAAAGGACACCCCTGCGAGAATTTAATGGATAAAAGAGATTTTCTCCTACTAAAAACACCTTTCCCGCTCATGGCTGACGAAGAGAGGCTCTACAGCAAAGCACTCCCAGTGTTTAGAGATAGTCTTCTAGAAGTAGCTGTTCTTAAAAAGGAAAAACTATTCAAAAAACCAACTGACACACAAACTTTTTTTATTCAGCGGAATAAAAAGAAGGAAGCACTAGCATCAGGAATAGTATTTATAGGTCATGAAAACAGAAAACCTTTTTTAACGACCAGCATGGATGATTACGAGACGGTTTTCACGCTTGATTCCAATATTTTGAAATCAGGCAATTATATTTTAAGTCTTCATTGTCACTACAAAGAAAAATCGTATACAGCGGTTAGTTGCAATCTCATCTTAAGCCGCGGCGGCGAATGGATACAAAACACACCTTTAAAAGCGTTCAGTGGTTTTTACGAGGAGTATGCTGTGTTTGAGCAGAAAATCTCTTTGAATGGCAGAAAAAAATATGATTTTCTCTTGAAAGGCACTGCTGGTATGAGCTACCGTATATCAAATTTTATGCTGCGGCCTGAAAATACAACAGTTATCCAATTGAATAAAAAAGATAGCATCATAAATAATTTTCCACGTTAAGCTTTTCTAAATAGCAAAACATACATTAAATTAAAAAATTCCTGGATGATTATTTTCAGGCGCATCTTACTAAAAACAACATTGTCTTTTAATTGGACTTCCGCAGGAGCTATTTTTAATGTATTGTCGTTGGACGATAAATAAATAAACTCGAAATCGAATAAGTATCTGTTGATCCTTGTGGATAAGAATTTTTCCTTGCCCTTTTTATTAAATCCTTTGAGCCCGCATTGCGTATCACTGATTGACATCCTAAGGATTCTCTTACTAAAATACCGGAAGACTTTTGACAAGCTTTTACGGAATATCGACATTTTTTTCTGGTAATACACGTCGTTACGGTTGCCTGACACCACATCATAATTACCCTTAATCAACTCGGAAATAAGCCAAGACATACTTTGATTCGTAAAAGGGAAGTCTATATCTGTACACACAATAAACTCACTTGAAGCTATCTTCACCCCATGTCTTAATGCAAATCCTTTTCCGTGATTTTTTTCGTAAGAGAGATACTTAACGGCTATGCCATTTTGTTTGAGGTGCTCTATCTGATTTGGAATTTTATTATCAGTTGAGCCGTCATTGACAATGATGTAGTTAACCGAATAAAGTCCCTTTACAAAATCATTAAAGCAAATCAACTCTAAAGGCCAGGAATCGTTAGGGTTGTAACAGGGCAAAACTATATCAACCGGTACCGGCATTTTAAATAAATTAAAGCTGTGGAAAGTTCTTTTGTCTTAGATGACCATTTCTTTGATATCGCCTTCAACGATCAGTTTGCCGGCAGTAGCGTTTCTAATTTCGTCCACACTTATTCCGGGTGCGCGTTCTAATAATTTAAATCCGCCTTCAGGAACAATCTCATAAACCCCCAATTCTGTTACCACTCTTTTCACGCATCTCACGCCAGTTAGGGGAAGTTCACATTTTGGCAATAATTTAGACTGGCCTGCTTTATTTACCTGCTGCATGGCGACAATGATATTCTTGGCACTGGCTACAAGGTCCATAGCGCCACCCATTCCCTTTACCATTTTTCCTGGAATTTTCCAGTTAGCAATATCGCCGTTCTCGCTCACTTCCATTGCGCCTAAAATTGTAAGATCTACTTTTTGAGCGCGAATCATTCCGAAGCTGGTTGCGCTGTCGAAAATACTTGAACCTTTTAATAAAGTGATTGTTTGTTTCCCGGCATTGATAAGATCGGCATCTTCTTCTCCATCAAATGGAAATGGTCCCATGCCCAGTATCCCGTTCTCCGATTGAAGAACTACGTTAAAGCCTTCGGGAATATAATTTGCAACAAGGGTCGGAATCCCGATTCCAAGGTTCACAAAGGTTCCATCTTTCACTTCCTGTGCAATGCGTTTTGCTATTCCGTTTTTATCTAACATAATTAATAAGCTGGCTTATATTCGTTTTTAAATTGATTCTTTAAATTATCTGCAAGATTTTTTGCTATGCGCATCCTGCCTTTTCCATCATAGTGTTCCGTTGTCCAGTTCTGATCTATAAAGTTTTTCCCTTTTACAAGTTCCAGGTTATCCACAACCATACAACCCGCTCTTGAATACCTTTTCACCAGAAAATCCCTGTTTTCTTTCATTAAAAATACTAATTCCTTTCCAACCAGACTATCCGCGTATTCAACATTTTCAGCCATCAAATTTAAGTATAAATTTATTTTATTTGTGCTGCACCAGTCTGCAATCTGGTCAAAATCTTTTATTCTCGGATTTTCATCATCGAGATTAAATGCATAGCTCTTAATATTGTGGCAGGCAAGGACTATCTTCTCCATATGCCAGGATCCATCCGCCTTAAGACAACCGCCCTGAGCCATGGCAAAATCCCATTCGGCGGTAGTTGCGTATTTGAAGGGCTTTTGAAAGACAAGCTTTTTAGTTTGCCACTCTTTCTTCATTTCCTGTTCGCGCTGTTGCTCAGTTCTATTATCAAAAGCCTGCAGGCTCAATAAAAAACGATTTACCATGTTGGGATAAGGCCTGGTAAATACCAACGATTCCTGCAATTGTGTTTCTAGTTTCGAGTGAATCCATGCCGCATCAAAAGATCTCAAATTCAAAGTAATAACAATGGCTTTCGGCCTTTTTTCGGCAAGATCAATTTCGTTTAACCAATGCCGGTAAATTCCACCGTGCGCACCATACTTGGTAATAGCACTTATCTTTATAGAAGGAAAAAATAAATTAGTGAGTTCTGAAATACTACTCTTAGTGGAGTCATTGGAACTATAGGTGATGTTGGAAGACTCTCCAAAATAATACACATCTGTATTTTTCTGCACGTGTTGAATTTCAATAATCTCTTTGCTTTTATCAGCCAGATCTTTCTTATAAAAAGTAAATGTGTAAACCAGATTTAGTCCTGCCAGGATTAAAAAGAGCAACACAACTTTTATGAAAATAGTCTTTAGCATTAGAATTGAAAGTAGATAAAGGCAAATTTTTGTGTTCCTGATAAAGCAAACAAACAAAATAATAAAACTGTATAAACAGCCCATCTGTAGGGAGTGAGAAAAGAATTTAGTTTTTTATCGAATCTCGAATTGTAAGTAAAAACATCAGAGACCACCAATAAACCTATAAAGAGGCTGGGCGTCAATAAATTTAAATCGGAAAACGTAATGCCAGTGTTCCTAAAAAGAGAACTAATAATTTCTTTTGCTTTTGGAAAATCCTCTGCCCTGAAAAAAATCCAGATAAATGAAGTTATAACAAAAGTCTTAAGAACAAGTAGGATGTTCAAAAAGCTCCATCGCTTTTTAACTTCAAATTTAAATAGCCGCGAAAAATATCTTTCTGCAAGCATCATGACACCGTGCAATGCGCCCCAAACCACAAAGGTCCAACTTGCGCCATGCCAGAGCCCACTCACCATAAACACAACCAGAATATTTACAGACCATCTTGGAAGCTTCACACGATTTCCGCCCAAAGGAATATAAAGATAATCGCGAAACCAGGTACTCAACGAAATGTGCCAGCGCGACCAGAATTCGGAAATGCTTTTAGAAAGATAAGGCGTTTTAAAATTGTCCATAATATTTATTCCCAATAACCTTGCGCAGCCTACCGCAATAATTGAATAGCCGTAGAAGTCGGCATAGATTTGAAATGAAAACAGAAAAATAGCTTCAAGAATTTCTAACGAGTTATAAATTGTAGGGTCGAGGTATACCGCATTAACGAAGGGCGCAATGTTATCGGCAATCACCATTTTTACGAACAAACCGAACAAGACGAGTTTAAATCCATCTGAAAAATTGTTGTATAAAGGTTTGTGCTCTTTTTTAAGCGCGTTGCCAAGGTGGTCGTAACGCTCAATGGGACCAGCTACCATCTGCGGGAAAAAGAGGACATAATTTGCAAAATAGCCGAGGTGTCTTTCCGCTTTTTGCTTGCCGCGATAAACTTCTATCGTATAACTCATCGACTGAAATGTGTGAAACGATAGGCCTATGGGCAGGATGATATTCAGATTCACAGGATGGAATTCTTTCCCGAAAAAATTAAACGTGTAAACCAGATTCTCGTTGAGGAAATTAAAATATTTGAAAAAACACAACAATAAAATATTGGACAGAAGACTTGCGATGAGCCAGTGCCTTTTTTTCTTTCCTTCAGCCCTTTCGATTGCTATGGCAGAAGAATAATCTATAACAATGATGAGGAAGAGAATTAAAATATATTTTGGCACAAAAGCCATGTAAAAATAACAGCTGGCGAAAAATATCAGAATCCATCTGTATTTAAAAGGCAAGAAATAATAAAGGGCAACGACTACCGGCAGAAAAAATAAGAAATGGAGCGAGTTAAATAACATTTACAATTCTTCTTTTAATCGGAATACTTCCACCTCGTCTTTTGTAAATAAAGTTTCGAACCGACCTGCTATTCTTTTAAAAGCGATTTCCTTCTTCAAAGTGGTATCGCTCATCACGAGGTATTTTACTTTCCTTTTCAAAAATCTTTCAGCAACCGTCGTATCATTCATAAAATGGTCGCGGGAAATGGGAAATCCCTTTTGATCCATAAAGTACAATGAAATATCAAAACTCTGATCAGGTATGCTAAGAATAAGATCGTTTCGTTTAATTCCATGTTTTCGAAGCTCAGGCGTAAATCCTTCAATGCGTTTAATAGAATGACTATAATCCCAGAAAAGGTATTTCGCGAGCTTGCTTTCATCTTCCGATATAAAAGGAAACCAATAAACAAGCTTATCGTCCTCTACGGTTCTAAGGCGATAGACGGCTGCTGCATGAAGCGCATTGAAAAGAACTACACAAATAATAAACAGCCTAACGAAAGCAATGTTGTTAAGTACAAAATTTGTTTTAGAAATGATATGTGCAAAACACAAAAATGTAATCACAGGGAAGATCATGAGATTATTCAAGTAATAATCGTGAACGCTGAATACCTGGAAAAAAAATACGAGGTAGCTTATAAAAAACAAAGTTGCAAAAACAAAACTGTACTTAAGAAAGCTATTTAATTCCCTGAATTTTGCAGACACAAAAATTACAAGTGTTATAAAAAAGAAAAACATGGGCTTATTTAAAAAAACCGGAAAATGATTATTAAAAAGAAATTTAAGATTATAAATCAATTGATCCTCATCCATTTCCCAAACAGGCAGCACAGTCAACAAAAAGATATTGTTGCTGTTATTGTCGTTGTAGCTCAATGCAAAACGATACCAGGCAATTATGCAGGAAATGGCCACAAGAATACTAACGAGGGGCAAAGTTTTTTTTACAAACAGTCCTTCTGTGCCAAGAACTTTGTTTAATCTGAGAATATCTGCCAGAGAGAAAAATAAGAGTACTGAAAGTCCCATTACCGCGCTTGCTTTTACAAGCACCGCCAACGTGCCCAGGAACAGCGCCCAGTAAAAAAATTTCACCCGCTTTGTATTGTAAAAGGTTAGAAAACAACAAAATGAAATGATCCCGATAGAAAGCGCCGGAACATCGGCTATAAAATTTAGACTGTAGTAGGCTAATAAGGGTGAAGTGAGAAAAACACTTGCCGTGAAAAAAGCAAGAAGCGGCGATTTATAAAAACGAAGAATTGTATTAAAGAGGAAAAAGATTCCGGTAAGAAAAATTAAATATTCAAGAAGTCTATAAATAAATTCATGCTCTCCAAAAACTTTCCACAAACATGCTACGGTGTAATTTAATATTGGAAACTCGCTCACCGCTTTGCCATCCACAGGACCTTGGTAATGAATTTTTGGGGAAAAGAAATGAAACCCTTCTTCGTAATAATTTTTTGTTATAGAAAGGCAATCGGCCTGGCGCCATTGATGAATAGAGCCAGGACGGTAAAAAAGAGTTTTCGTATAAAAATTCAGAAAAAAAAGGCAAACAACAAAAAGCAGTAGAAGGATGTTTTTTTTAAAAATGGAATTAAACATTGTCCTGTATTTACTGTTAAATTGTCTGCAAAATTATAAACATCAAAAATAGGTTTTATTCCAGTAGTGAAACAGGACTATGCCTGTTTTTTCTTTACTGTTCTTTGCTCAATACGCTTTTCGTATTTTTCTCCTTTAAAAATACGGTGCACATATATTCCTGGAGTATGCACAAAATTAGGATCAAGCTCTCCGGCAGGCACAAGTTCTTCCACTTCCGCAATTGTTATTCTCCCTGCCATAGCCATCATCGGATTGAAATTACGTGCCGTACTTCTGAAAATAAGATTTCCTGCAGTATCTCCTTTCCAGGCTTTTACAAGCGCGAAATCCGATTCAAAAGCTCTCTCCATTAGGTATTCTTTTTCCTCACCATTATAGGTAAACTTCCTTACCTCTTTTCCTATTGCTACTTCGGTACCAACTCCTGCGGGCGTGTAGATCACTGGCATACCGTACCCCGCAGCCATGCAGCGGGTAGCGAGTGTGCCCTGTGGAACCAATTCTACTTCCAGTTCTCCGCTAAGCATTTGCCGCTCGAATTCATCGTTCTCGCCCACATAACTGGCAATCATTTTTTTAATTTGTTTGGTTTGTAATAACAGTCCCAGCCCAAAATCGTCTACTCCTGCATTGTTACTGATGCAGGTGAGATTTTTCGTTCCCATTTTTACCAATTCTGCTATGCAGTTCTCAGGAATACCGCACAAGCCAAAGCCACCCACCATCAGGGTCATCCCGTCTTTTATATCTTTTAATGCTTCTTCTGCATTTTTAACTACCCTGTTTATCATATTTATTTTTCGTTAATTTCCTCATTAATAGCCGTTCCACCAACTTCTCTTCTGTAATAGAAAGGCCGTGTTTTAATTAGCCTGAACTCCGGTGTATTACATACGTATGTTATATCCTTTAGTTTTTTTCCAAAAAGTGTGGTGTCCGTAAAGTTAGTAAAGATTACAAAATTAAACTTATTCTTAAAAAACCAATCTTCATTTGCAACATGCTGATAAAAAGACACATCATCGAAAACCGCGTAAACTTTTACGCCCTTTTTCGAAAACATAGTGATCTTTTTGGCCTCCCAATAGTTGGCGACCCCATATTTTAGATTTTCTTTTTCTGCAATTTCATCTACAAATCTTACATTGTCGGGATAATAATTAAAAAATTCTTTTAAGCCGGAGGGCCTCAGCTGGCTTATGCCCAGAACTAACAAAAGGCAATTTAAAGCGATTAGAAAAATCCTGGCTCTTTTCCATTGATTTTTGTCACCAACTTTATACTTGATAAATATAGCAATATTTAAAATGGCAAGATAAAATGGATATGCGTTATAACGCAGGCAATCTGGCCCCTGATATCTTCCCGAAACCATAGGAGCGCAAATGACAGCCGCACTGAAAACCAGGCTAAATAAGCTGTAGAAAGGTATGAGCTTGCCCGTTGTATGTTTTAAAGAATGGAAAAAAACATATGCCATTAAAAACAATGAAATAATGAATAGATATAATGTTAAAGCCATAAATCCAAAGTGTAAAAGGTATTCGCTTATCTGCGTCCAAAAAATATCAATTTGCTCAAGAATAATTTTTGCATCAACGGGTTTGGTCTCATCCATCAGCTGAAAAGGATAGGTATCGATGGCTTTAAACACCATAATTCCTGCCACTGTAAAAACAGTGCTAACTGCGATTAAAAGCAATGAGGTCTTTATCCCTGCGCGCCTGAACAAAAAAAAGCAGGTAACACACATTGGAGCAGCAAAAAGTATGGCGAATAATCTATCGGACACCACGCTCAAAAAACCAATTAGGAATAAGGGAATGAGCCATTGGGCTTTTTGACTTTCAATGTATTTAAAACTAAAAAACACACAAACTAGACTCATTAAAAAAGCACCTGTGTGGTAAGAGTTGACTATTAGAAAAAAAACATTGATAACATCCTTGCTGAAGAAGAAAAATTCGATGAGAAAAATACTCAGAAGGGTAAATATCAACAGTGTGTAATAGGAGGAGCTATCTGGAAAAATAAACTTAAAAATCTTCACGAGCAAAAAGGCAAGAAATAGGCACTGGGCAAAAGAAAAGAGGAAGGAAGACCAGATGAAATTATTTGTGAGAAACATCAACAAAAAATAAAACGGCATGTCGGGGAAGAAGTTTGGCGCCGGGTTAAAATGCCAGTTATTTAGCTCGCCCTTCTCCAAAAACAGATCTTTATACACAGATGGCAGATACAAAGTGTCCGAGCAAAAGAACATGTTTATCTTGTACGCAACAGCTGTAAGATTCGAAAAAACAGCAGTAATCAAAACTACAACCGTGACTACAGAAAGTACGTCCAACACTAATCTCGTATGCTTTGCTGTTAAATTCAATTTGATTCGGCTTGAGTTATATTTTCTTTTACAAATATATTCACTGTATCCTTTTTATAGGGAAAGTACTTTTGAAACCCAAATCTTTTATAAAGTGTGAATCCAGTCTCTTTTCTATATTGAATCAGGTAATCAAAAGATTCAACCGTTAAAAAATCAGACCACCAGGTGTATTTTCCATCATTCCAGCAATTCACCTCAAAACCCCCGTTTATATTATCCACCGGAATGTTTTTTTGCTGCTTAAGATAGTCATACGCCTGCCATCTTGTTCTGTTTAATTGAAGGTAATCTTTTGTGCCAAATACCGAAACATAGAACAAACAAATCAGCGGAATAATCGCAAGTATATTGTAAGCGCCGCTACGCCTGTTTAAAAAGCTAAAAATAACTATTGCCATTGCTATTAGCGGGATATGGTATCTGTCGAAATAACTTTCAGTGATAAGGATCAAAAATATGTAAGCGCAAAAAACAAGGCTCAGAAAAATAACCGTAGGGTGTAATTTCAAAAGATTCACCTTTGATTTTATCCCATGTACAATCCCCAATAAAAGTGTGACTAAGGTTAATCCACTAAAAACAAATTTTACAACAACCATACAGCTCTCAAAACTTTTTGAGAAGGTGTGTGCCTTATCCGCTTTAATTTCTGACGAAAGTGCTTCATAAAATGTTTCCGCGCCAAGGGACATATTCGTAAAAACATTTCCATGTGGAAATTTTTCTTTTTCAAATAAACAATAAGTCAAGTAGAACGCACCTCCGAACACAATGACCACCGATACATTTTTAACTGAACGGACCAGGTCTTTAAGAAAAACAATTGTGAAAGGAAATGCATAAACAAGAATGTGCAATAAGATCTGTTTGTAGCGCAAATTCCAGTTAACGAAGAATACATTCCAGAACTGTGTTTTACCTGGATCTACATTTCCGGAAAATTTGTAAGAAGCCCCCGGTGGAAGAACTCCCTTTAAATAGTGCTCGTAATATTTAAAAATGCCATAGACAAGCGCTGTGAAAAGTAGTGCTAATCCAAAAATGAACCCTCTTTTTTCAACTAAAGTAAGACACGCCACTGCAAAACAGACCGGCAGTATAATTCCGAATTGTCGCACTAACACTAACAAGGTAGACATCACGAATACCAGCATAAACGACGACCTCTCTTTCGTATGGAAAAAATCATAGGCAAAATAAACTCCAAGCAGCAGCAAGGTGTTGAAATTGACATCCGTCATAAAGGTGTTGCTGAGATTAAAATACAATGGATTAAACAACAAAGTAAGACTAGCCACAAAGGCTGTGGTCTTGTTTTGTGTTATCTTAAAAACGAGTTTATTTAAAACAAAAACGCCAACAAGTGCAGAAACCAGTGTAGAAATCCGAAGAATAGTAAAGGAAAACCAGAAAGTCTTAGCAAACAAAAACCCCCACACAATATGCGTAAAGAGACTCATGGCAGCGAAGTTTCCAATATTTAGTTTACCCTCTTGTTGAAGAAGAAGTACTGACTTGCCATAAGTCCAGTCATCATTTAGGGGAAAATTTCCGGTAGGATTAACGAAGACTTCAGCAATAATAAATATTAAAACCAATAGAAGATAATACTTGTATTTGCTTATAAAAGGTCGCATGAACGAATGGTAAATTACAATGGACTACAGATTGTCAAATGGATTGTCGCTACCAGGATCGTCCTGTAAGACGTCGTTATCATACTTGCTGCAATCCATTTCCAGATTGGGATCTAAATTTTTCGGCCTTGGGAAATCCCCTTTACTTACGTTCAATTTTTTATCTCCATAAACTTTTGTAAAAAATTTCCCCCAGATAGGTAAAGCCATGGACGCGCCTTGTCCCTCTGCAATACCATTAAAATGTATGCTTCTATCTTCACCGCCCACCCATACACCTGCAACGAGCTCAGGTGTGAGACCCATAAACCAACCATCCGCATTTTTTTGAGTAGTTCCTGTTTTACCAGCAATCTGGTTATATAGTTTATGTTTAAATCTCAATCTTGAACCCGTTCCCATATCCACTACACCGCGCATCAATTGAATCATGGCATAAGCCTTCTCTTCACTGAACACCTCATCACTGTTTGGTACAAATTCTTCAAGAACACGGCCATTCTTATCTTCAATGCGTGTAACGAAAGTAGGTTGTATGTAAGTTCCCTTATTTGCAAAAGTTGAATTCGCTCCTACCATTTCAAACACGCTGATATCAGCTGTTCCAAGACAGATAGACGGAACCTCTGGAATCTCAGAAGTAATTCCAAGTCGGTGCGCAAGCGTTACAACTGCATGTGGGCCATATTGTTTCATTACCCATGCTGTAATGTAGTTTATCGAATTTGCGAGTGCTTTTTTCAGCGTGATCATTTTACCAACGTTCTTATCGTTCGGACCATCAGAGTTATTAGGGCACCAATCAACTCCGGCATCGGTAGTGATGCAGGTTTTTACATTCGGTACCTGGTAACATGGCGAATATCCTTCCTGAATTGCAAGCGCATAAACAAAAGGTTTAAAGGTTGATCCCACCTGGCGCTTACTCACCTTCACGTGGTCATACTGAAAATGTTTGTGATTAATTCCTCCAACCCACGCTTTCACAAAGCCAGACTGTGGTTCCATTGCCATGAAGCCTGTCTGTAAAAAACTCTTGTAATAACGGATACTATCGTAAGGCGTCAACACCGTATCAATATCTCCACGAAGGCTGTAAACGCGCATAGGCACTGGCTTGTAAAACGTTTTTACAACTTCAGTGTGAGATAAGCCGTCTTCTTTTAACTCTCTATAGCGGTTGCTTCGTTTAATGGAAGCATCCATAATATCATCAATTTCTTTTTTGGAAACATTCCATGCGAAAGGTGCATTTTTTTTATTCAGACATTCTTTACTGAATAACTTTTGCAGGTCGGCCATGTGTTCGTTCACAGCTTCTTCTGCGTGCTGCTGCATCCGCGAATCTATGGTCGTGTAAATCTTTAACCCATCTTTATAAATATTGTACGGCTTATTCGTTTCTGGATTAATGTGTTTCTTGCACCACTTGTCTAAAAAATTGTCGCGCAGGTATTCTCTGAAATACGTGGCAAGACCATCGTTGTGATTTTCTGGATGAAAAGACAATCCCAATGGAAGTGTCTTTAAGCTGTCAAATTTTTGTTTGGTGAGATAGCCATATTTTACCATCTGGCTCATTACCACATTGCGTCTTAGCTGCGTGGCCTCGTCGTGTCTTATAGGATTGAACAGCGAAGGATTTTTAGCCATACCGATCAGCATAGC
>Ga0105048_10013829_pt1 | contig 12592 bp, 11 predicted proteins | sample MAT05_FD_78382 | JGI IMG/M metagenome (GOLD analysis project Ga0105048, IMG submission 78382) | Freshwater microbial communities from Lake Fryxell liftoff mats and glacier meltwater in Antarctica - MAT-05 | ecosystem: Environmental > Aquatic > Freshwater > Ice > Liftoff microbial mat | place... | reverse complement strand
TTATAGTTGGCTCACTAATCGCATTGGGTCTCTATAAACTGACTATCGCAATCTATCATGGACATTCAAATGTGATATTCCTCATTTTCATAGGTATTGTTGGAAGCATTTTATTAAGTAAAGTACTTGTTAATGCCTTTCCAACTTCGATGGGAGATGAACTATTGAAAAGATTCAAAGAAGTTTTTAAACCTGTCCGTGATGACAAGTTGCTTGAGCAGCCTATCTATCTGCAACAGGTGCTCCTAGCGTTATATGGATTTAATCTGATAGACGCTACGTCCTTTCACCATTTTTATAGTCATACGACCAGTCAGTTCGCAGAAAGAAAAACTGTCTTTTGGGAAACTGAGACCTCAAATGCTTCATCGGGTTGTTCCTCGTCAAGTTTCGGAGGCGTTTCTGGCGGAGGATGCGGAGGTTGTAGCTAATGGAAAATAAATTACATAGTATTCCTTATCTGGGTAATGGCATCGGTTTCAAGCCGGAGCTTAAATCCTTTATTTTCCTTAACAGGGATAAGATTGATTTTATTGAAGTGATCGCAGAACATTACATAGACGTTCCCTGTATCAAATTACGAGAACTCGAACTTCTCAGACAGCATTTTACTATTATTCCACACGCTATAAACTTGTCTTTGGGAAGCGCACAAGGCATAGATAAAACCTATGTAAAAAAACTCGCTAAGCTGGTTGAATACATAGATCCACCCTATTGGAGTGCACATATTTCTTATACGCAGGCTCATGGCCTCGATGTGGGACACCTCTCCCCTATCGTTTATAACAGTGAATTTCTGGAAATCCTAAGCAAGAATATTTCTGAGATACAAAGCTCAATCTCAAAACCTTTGATCCTTGAAAACATCACCAACCATGCAGAACTAGCCGGAAAAGAATTTACTGACGCTGACTTTCTAAATACACTCTGTGAAAAAACCGGCGTCGGACTTTTGCTCGACATCACCAATCTTTTTATCAACAGTCGTAATTTCTCATTTGACCCTTACTCCTTTATTGAACATTTAAACCTGGAAAAAATTGTTCAGTGTCATTATGTAGGCTGCGAGGATCAACGCAATCAACTCACCGACACACATAGTCGAAAAACACAAGTAGAAATTTTTTCCCTGATCGCCTTTCTTTTAGAAAGACATGTTCCTAAGGGAATCCTATTGGAAAGAGATGAGCGTTTTAATGATCATGGCGAAATAGTTTCTGATCTCTTGATGGCAAAAGAACTCCTTGAAAAGATAAAAGTATGAGCGCTATCGAAATACAAGGATTTCTAAATAAACTTTACCTCGAAGAAGACTTCAGGAATGATTTTTTTAAGGACCGCCAACTTTTCTTCAAAAGCAGAAGTATTCACAGCCCAGAAACCATAGCGTTCATGAAGGATATAAACCAGGGTCAGGTGGAATTTTTTTCGCAAGGCTTGTATAAAAAACGGAAATACGCAGTTGATCAACTCTTACCTCGCACTGTAAAAATTCTTGGAGAAAATCATAAAACACTCTTCAGAAAATTCAGCAAAACGTTTTTTCCTGATGGAATTCATAAACATCATTCGGATGCGATTCATTATTGTGATTTTATAAACCGGCAGGGGAAAAAATCTATACTTTTCAAAAACATTCTGAAATTCGAAAAAGATTTACTTAAAAACTTCCTGAGGCCCCGATATTTTTATTTTTCGGTCTATTATTACAACCCAGTGACGACACTTGAATCACCTGATTTATCTGACATCACAGCCCCTTCAAGATCACTTACTTTGATCACTTGGCGAAAAGGAATTATAAAAAATGTAATGCCTTTTGGCTGATTTTTCATTCACGAAATGAAACATACTGTTCACTCAACGAAACAATTATTTTTAAAAATATTTTCATTCTGTTGATAACACGCTACAAGTACAGATTTTATTGACTCTCTCAGGCACCTGTCTTTCCTATTTCAGAATCCATTTAACTTTTTTAGAAAAATATTTCTTGCGGATAGAAAAAATTGATTTATATTTGTACCAGAAATTATTAAAAACAAAATGACGCACAGTTTTACATACCGCCAGAAATCAAGCTCCATAGGGGTTTTACCGGCACTTGTACATACTGGGTTGTGTTAATACTAAATAAATTTTAGCTAAACATAACCCCGGCACCACCGGGGTTTTTTATTGAACATGAACTTAATTGCACCATATAAACGAATAGAGCAGGATCAACAAGGGAGTAGTATATCCTTTTTTACCCCGTCATATTGTGATCCACCCTGGGAATAATTTATTACTTAACATGTAGTTAATGAAACCCGGGCCAGAAAAGTCCGGGTTTTTTTATTGCAAGCTATTCTGCGAAAAGTGTCTCAGTAGCGCAGCATGAAGGAAGGCTCCCGCTAATAGGGGCGGGAGCTTTAAACAGATTAAAAATGAAGAAGAATGTATAAAACAAGAAAGGCAGAAAGACTGACGCACCTAAATTATTTTGCCGGATCGTCTAACGGCAGGACACAGGTTTTTGGCGCCTGCTACAGTCGTTCGAATCTACTTCCGGCAACACACATCCATAGCCCAAGGGAAGAGGCGTTTGTCTTAGGAACATTTAGTGTAAGTTCGTCGCGATAGCTATCGGGATTACAGGAGGTACACAATGAAGTAGAAAGCGAAGGGCCTACACTTCATTGTCATGAATTGAAAAGGAGAAATAACCGGGCGGGGCCAGGGCTTGCTTGCTAAGCAAAGTGTTCCGGTTAAAGGAATAGGTGTCGTTAACTCATTTCTCCGCAATGAAACGTAGCGTGCAATGGTGCGCACCAAGACTTGAACCATTCGTTTTGCATTTTGAATTAAAAACGCATAACGAATGCAACATGTAGCAATTAAAAAAAATAATCCGCCACATGAAATCTTGAGCGGGCACTATACCTTCGGCAAAAAAAGGAGAGTAGCGATCAATGGTGATCAACCGGACTTAAAATCCGTGGAGGTCCGAAAGGACAGGGTTCGATTCCTGTGCTCACCACACTGAGATATAACTCAATGGTCAGAGTTCTTGCCTTATACGCAAGTGGTTACAGGTTCGAGTCCTGTTATCTCAACAAAAGGAAATGTAGCAAAGATGGTCAATGCAGCGGACTGAAAATCCGACGATGCAGGTTCGAATCCTGCCGTTTCCACAAAATAAAATACGGGGAGTAGCTCAGTTGGCAGAGCGCGGGCTTTGGGAGCTTGAGGCCGCAGGTTCGAGTCCTGTCTCCCCGACTGGTGAAGCAGAAAAACCGAAGTTGTTTTCTGCATTGTTTTTCGCTTCACCATTGGGGGTGAATTAGAAACGCCAGAAATAATTTTTTGCTTTGAAAAAAAAGGGAAAGTGCCGGAGCTGGAGAGCCGGGACAGACTGTAACTCTGTTGTTTTAAAACTGCGTGTGTTCGACTCACACCTTTCCCACTGGTGAAGTAGAAACACCGATCAATATCCTACAGTGTTTACACTTCACCATTGGGTTAAAGCAGATAAATCAGAGTTGTTTTCTGCGTTGTTTTTCGCTTCACCATTCGGGTAAAGTAGAAAACACCGATCAAGGTTCTACAGTGTTTACACTTCACTATTCGGGTAAAGTAGAAAACGCCGATCAATGTTCTACAGTCTTTACACTTCACCATTGGGGTGAAGGAGAAAAATAAAAAGAAGATTAAAGAAATTTAAGCTTCTTCCGTTCTTTGATAATTTTGTAGCGTACTTTTTAAACGCGCCTGGATTTTTCCTGAAAGTCTTCGAGGGGCAAGAACGCTTATATGCTCGCCGAAGCCTAGAAGTTCACGCTCCAGCTCGAAGTTCCAGATCACGTCTATGGAGAAGATGGTTCCGTCGTTTTCTTCTTTCAGAATTTTCTGGCTACTATGAATGGGCTTCGTAAGAATATAAGGGGCATGTTCGGGCGCAATTTTTATTACGATTGTCTGCGCCCTTTGTTTTGGCATTTTTGTAACGCCAATGGCATCGTGATAATAAGTGTTGACATCGAAATCCGGTTTGAGATATTTTTCAGAATTAATTTCTACAATTGATTTAATCCGGTCCAATGCAAGGTTCATAACCGTGCTGCCCTTTTTAGCCACACCCAGAATAAACCAACGGTTGCGGTATTCCTTCAGCAAATAAGGATAAAAAATGATGCACATAGACTGTCTTGCTTTAAAAGATTTATAGGTAACCTCAATGCTCTTTTTAGCTATGATTGCTTTGTGTAAAGGATCAATGAACTCAAGTCCTTTGAGCAATTCGTTCTTTTCGAATTCGATGTAGGACTTTCCTTTATGTTCTTGTTTGTAGAGTTTATCCTCCAGCTTCGCAACCATACCCGTAAGTTCGTCGAAGTAACCGAAGCCTTTGAATTGTTTTAAAATTCCCACCACTTCGTTTAAAGTACCAAGATCTTGCGAAGTCAGCGGAATATTTGTGATGCTGTATTTTTTATCCTCGTAGGAATAGAACTTTTTATCCGTGACGATAATAGGCGCGTTATACCCAAGTTTCTCACTACGCATGTTCTGAATATCCAGTTGAATAGTGCGTACAGCGATGCCTTTTGTGATCCCTTCGTATTCGTATAGAGCTTCTGAACAAGCTTCCACCAGGTCATTCAGGGTCCATTTACGAAAACGGTTCTGCAAACAATTGTCTATTGTTTTATAACGGACAAGAGCTAATTTATTAATGGGCATAGTGGGGTTTATAATTGCATAAAAATAAGGATTTAAAGAATATCCACGCAATCTATTTGCGTAGTAGAAGTTGTGAATAAGGTTCTCAAAAATCTTTTCGGTTGTAAACCAGTCTCTTATCGATTTTATGCAGACTTCTTTATGAGTACGCATTTCAATTGCGCAGATCGATAACACCTTTGTCCTGTTCTTTGAAAATAATGGACTTGTAGCTTAAAAGGAAAAGCTGCTGTAAAATTGACTTCGCCGCGGAGTGCATGGGATCTGGCTACGACTGCGCGTTGTAGTGAGTATAATTTACAGTGCACCGAAAATAATAAGTAGGGAAGCGTATTTACAACCATGCTGTTCGAAAGGAAATGTGAGTTCGAATCTCGTTAAGACCTTCTAGTTCTTTGAATACCAGTTTATCAAATTCAGGCTAAAGCAGAATTATAAATAAACGAAACTAGTCCAATCGAAAGACTGGCAACCTACGACTTGTAGTTCAACGGAAGAATACCTGAATACGGATCAGGTGATCGGGGTTCTAATCCTCGCAGGTTGTCTAGGACTAAATATAAAGTCCTGATTAAAAAATGAATAAATATGAAAGACTAAGGCTGGAACTCGAAACGTCAAGCTTAGGAAAAATGAAATGTTTCGGAAACTCAATGTTGCCAATTCTAAAAAGCGGTTCGCTGCTGACGTTTAAAAAAGAAGAGAATTACAAAGTAAAAGACATCGTGTTTTGCAAAAGTAAAAGGACGATTTATAGATGCACACAAAATTGTAAAAACAGATGTGAATAAAGGATTTTTGATTGCCAACAATCACGGTTTTGAAAATGGATGGACGCGCGTCATATTTGGAAGAGCAATTGAGTCGGAGTACAAAGGAAATGTACAAGCTCTTTAGTAAAAATTAAAAAAGGTAAGCCGGTTTGGAACACCTGGCAGATGTTAGAAGTGTTACTGTGTTTTTGTTAAAGTGCAGTTATTATAAGGAGCGGTTAAAGGCCGCAGCTCGACGACAATAAGAGTAAAGTTTGTAAAAGCCTTATATACAACACAGCATCTGCCGAAGACATTAAACAAGTAGGGCTCAGTGCTCCGGCAAAAAAAAGTAACAGCATTTTGGGGCAAGGCCAGGATTTAAAAGGTTTTGGAAATTCCCCGCTGTTACTTCAAATTATGCGAAATATAGCTTAACGGTCAAAGCACCGGTCTTCCAAACCGGGGATGCAGTTCGAATCTGATATTTCGCTCGAGGTGAAGGAGAAAGATTTTAAAGCGTTATCTCATCGTGAAAACAAGTAAAATTGAAACATCTACGAAATTAATCTGCGTAGAGAACAAAATTAAAAGTAATGGAAAAAACTATTCAAACTGTAATTCAGAAAGTTACAAAAAATAAAAATAAAAATTTAGTACGCAATTCGGCTGCGCAGTTGTGCAAAACATTTGTGGTGTTGATAACAACAAAAGAAATAATAGTAAATAGAACCACGATGAAGGAGATCAAAGATCAATCATCATAAAAACAAAGAACAATGAAATTCAACTTCTTCAAAAAAAACGAAAACGCAGTTAAAAATTACGAAGGTGAAACAGCTTTCAAGTTAACTCCGGAACTGGAACTTTATTCAGCAGTCGTTACGGCGGGGTTGAATGACAATTTCTATGAAAAATCCGATACACGTCTTGCGCGGATCCAGAAGCTGATGTTGAAGAACAATTCAGAGTATGTGGCAAAGTTGGCGGTTTACGCGCGTAACGAAATGTACATGCGTTCTGTGCCAATGGTTTTGGCAGTAGAACTTGCAAAACTGAATTCCGGTGACGCCATTGTAAGTAAAACTGTTGCGGGTGTTGTAAAGCGTGCTGACGAGATCACTGAGCTTTTGGCTTATTACCAAATGGCTAACGGTCGTAGTGGTACAAAAAAACTGAATAAACTTTCAAAACAAATCCAGAAAGGTTTATCTGTAGCGTTTAACCGTTTTGACGAATACCAGTTCGCAAAATACAACCGTGAAGCGGAAATAAAATTGCGTGACGCTTTGTTCCTTGTGCATCCTAAAGCAAAAGATGAAAACCAACAAATGATCTTCAATAAAATAGCATCGAATGAACTGGCTGTACCATATACCTGGGAAACTGAACTATCAGCCCTAGGTCAAACAAAATATGCCAGCGACAAAGAGAAAGCAACAGCATTCCGAACCAAATGGGAAGAATTGATAGGCAGTGGTAAAGTGGGTTATATGGCTTTGATGCGTAACCTGCGCAATATACTCGAGGCAAAAGTTTCAGCAACGCATATCAAAAAAGTATGTGACTACTTGTCGAATGAAACAGCAGTGGCAAACTCTAAACAGTTACCCTTCCGATTCCTGGCGGCGCACCGCGAGATCAAGCTCTTGAAATCTGAGTTTGTGACCATGGTATTGAATGCGCTTGAAGATGCGGTTGTGGCCAGCGTTAAAAACCTGAAAGGCTTCGATGAAAACACAGCAGTGTTAATAGCCTGCGACGTCTCCGGTTCTATGCAAAAAGTTACCTCTGCAAAAAGCAAAGTGATGTTGTTCGATATCGGTTTGATGCTGGGTATGTTGATGCAATCGAAATGCAAACGTGTGGTATCGGGCATGTTCGGTGATAGCTGGAAAGTGATCAACATGCCGAACCGCGGTGTGCTGGCAAACATTGACCAGTATTACAAACGCGAAGGCGAAGTGGGCTACTCTACGAATGGTTACAAAGTGATCGATGATCTCATTGCTCGTAAAGTAATTATGGATAAAGTAATGTTGTTTACTGATTGCCAGCTGTGGGACAGTCGTTTCGGTGGTTCTTCTCTGGCGAAATCTTGGAAGGCTTACAAAGCGATCGCGCCAAAAGCAAAATTGTACCTCTTCGATCTTGCGGGCTATGGAAATACGCCTCTGAAAGTTGAGAATATGGATGTAAACCTTATAGCAGGGTGGTCAGACAAAGTGTTCGACGTATTGCACGCTATGGAGAATGGTGTGAGTGCCGTCGAAAAAATAAAACAAGTACAGTTATAAATGAAATCTTCCTGTCGATACGGACCGGAAGATTAAAAAGTTCTTTAAAATATTGAAATTATCAAAATGCCGTAGACATGGAATACATCGCACCAAACAAGGGGAAGGATCCAGGTGAAAGCCAGGAAGAGGTGCAAATCCTCACAGCGCATCCCCATTTTTGTGTCGCTTTTTGCTTTTGATACTTATTATGAAAAATGCCGTATATAAGAGATCCTTCGTTTGGCAAAGCCGAAAGGCCAGGGGTTCGAATCCTCAAAGACTCTTATAGATCATTGCTTTTTCTTATTATAAAATTAAACAGTGTCGTATGTATGAGATACTTCGTTCACCTTAAAGTCGCCGGTTCGATTCCGGCTCCGCAGCAATGTGGGTAGCTCAGCGGTTAGAGCATAAGCAAAAAGACTCTTACAGATTTTTACCTGTTTATAAACGCATTAATAAGTGACGTAGTAAAGCGTTACTTCGGTAGAGCAACTTGTTGCAACAAGAAGGTCGCAGGTTCAAATCCTGCTCCCGGGTAAAACCAGGATAGCTCAAACAAACACGCTTTACGTTTTTCTCCTTATTATAAAATTGAATGGTGTCGTAGATAAGAGTTACTTCGACTTAGGATGGGGAAATATGCGGGTTCGAGTCCCGCCGGGACAAAGCAAAATAATTTTTTTTCCGTAGCCAAACGGTAAAGGCGCCTACCTTCTCTTCTCGCCAATTACCCATTCATCATCGTCCTATAACTCAGATGGCAGAGCACCGTCCTTTTAAGATGGGTTGTTCTGGTTCGAATCCAGATAAGTCGACAAAAGTGCCGTTGAATAAAGTTACTTCGCCGTCACCGAAAAAATACGGCTCTATTCGTTTGTTGCCTTTTAAAAACACGTGCCGTAAATAACAGTTACTTCGTCTGAAAAACCAAAATAAAACTGTTGTTGATTTTTGCCATTGTTTTTTATTGTAGGTCTATCTCTGGCGCATAACGTACAAAATTTGCAAAATTTCCAATTTAACTGGATACATCCTATTCTCAGGGGTGGATTAAAAAGCAATTTGTTTATCTTTGAAAAGCATGTCCACACCCAAATTTTCGAGATTCTTACTTTCCCTGCTTGTTTCATTTTTTTTATCTTCTGAAAATTCAGTTGCGCAAAGTCCTACCGATAATATCAGTGTTTATAGCTTCAATGAAAAGTTTCTTGAACACCTTATTAAAGAGCAAATCGACTCTGTAAGACTGGCTCATCAACTTCAGCCCCTTTGTAACGATTCCATTCTTTACACCGCTGCAAAATTTCATTCTAATTATCTTTTCAAAAAAGGAGCGTTAAGCCATACTGAACCTGAGAACCCGGTGATGTTAAATCCACAAAAGCGTGCAGAACATTTTGGAGCTGTTAATTACCTAGTGGGCGAGAACGTTGCCTTTACTTACGTGAACACTCCTACCAAAGACAAAACAGGAAAAGTGCAAACCAATTCCACTTACATTCAAACGGCAGTTGATTTTGCAATTATGTGGGTGCACTCGCCGGGACATTATAAAAATATAATTACTCCTGACTACAACTCGACTGGTGTTGCTATCTGGGCAGACCAGAAAACCGGACGAATCTACGCTGTTCAGAAATTTGCAACTATTCTTTACAAGTACACTTTTGACGAGAATAAATCTTTCTTTTCCTTTTCCAACTACACTGCGAGTCCCGTTGCGCATAACTTTGATGGGATAGAGAAACATATACACAAGGGAAAGCATGTTCACAAACTAAAAACACCAAGTAAAGAATCACAGTGCGCAACTTGCTACACAAATACTGCTTTACAGTTTGGACTTTCGCGCATTGAAGAAAAGAATGGAAAAATAATTTTCACTTCTTATGATTTTCAACAGATGCTAAATCTTCTGAAGAAAAGAAAAGATGGCTTTGCGGTGGAGATTATCTCCTATAATCCTTACGATTGCGGTAATCCTGCTTATTTCACGGAAGCATCAAGAAGAAATGGTCAGTGTGTTTTTAGCGGCAAGGTTTTAAAACCTGTTTATAAAAAGAAAGCAATTAAAGGATTTAGAGCTGGAAGTAAAAGAAAAAAAATAGAGGCGAAAATGGAAAAAGGGAAAATCAAAAAATACGAGATTTCCCTTGGCAAACTTCCGAAAGAACTGCCCGGCTTTGTAGAACTCAATCTTGTCATCATCCAAAAAAAAAGAGTTTGTCGTGTGATGCGATTTACCGGCCACTGCGGAGATACGCTTGAACGTTTTTTTAATCTGCCGCTTTTTGTCGATACACTTCCGATTGTTCCAGAATTGAAGGAAGATTATAAAAATGTAAAATTCAGTATTCCTTTTCAAAAAGGAAAAACGGAATATAACATGTCAGATATAAAACCTCTTACCGACTCCTTATTAAGCGGTAGTTTTACGGCAGACAGTATTGTTATTAAAGCCTACTCCTCCGTTGAAGGATCGGAGAGTCTCAACAAAAAACTACAGGATGAACGTGCAGGGCATATTACAAAGGCTTTAGCGGCCAATCAAAAAGAAAACCTTAATACTGTTATTATTTCGGAAGAGAACTGGACGCTTTTTGAAAAACAAATAAAAGATAAAGACGCTTTAAAGGAATTCCGGAATCTTTCGCATGAAAAAATTAAAGAACTTTTAGAAGATACGGCCAGACAAAGAAAGTACGAACCTTTTCTCCGTGAGCAGCGTGTTGCCCATATCCGATTAAGGGCAAAGGAGATTCTTAATGAAAAAAACATCGAAGTTTATCTGACTCTCAAAATCAAAGAAAAAAAATCACGCATTCTTAAATTGTTACCAGACGAAAGTAAAAAGAGCCAGCTGAACAACCCGGTAGATTCGCTGCTTCTATTTATGGGGAACGCCTACAAATACATTCAAAGCAAAACAATTAAACCAGAATTCTTTAAACTCTTTAAGGTGAGTGATTCAAAATTATTGAATGAATACAATGTGACGCGACTTAAATATATTGCCAACATGGATAGTGCCAAAGTACACCAGTTAGAATGGGGACGAGAGTTTTATGGAGAAGCTGTAAGTCTTTACAACAACAAAAAGAGTTCTTATTTTCTGAACTACAACATGCTTGCCTTGATTCAACTCTACGGAAAAGAAATGAATGTCTCTGTGCAGGATAATCAACAAAATAGCTACCTGGCCGAACTGCGTTACCATGCAAGAGATTCTCTACAATTTGTATTGGCCGATAAATTGGAAACTAATTTCTGGTTCAAAGTGTGCAGGCAAACCAAAGAAGAGATTCCGACAGCCCAGCAAGGCTTACACGCAAACTGCCTTGAAAATATTCACGCTTATTTTCAAAGTAAAAAACTCAGTTACGCTGAAAAAAATAAAATCTCTTATTACTACATTTATCACTCGCGACCCGAGTGGGCTATAGAGCTGCAATGGCCTGACTACGAGCAAAAAATGGATAATCCTGAAGGTTTGGTTATTCTCGCAAAAATACTTTATCAAAATTATCAGGAGCATAAAGATTCAAGCTATTACGACTTCTTAAAAGAGATTTATTTGCGCATGGGGGAAAAGAAATGGTGTCCGATGTTTGTGGGTCCATGTAATGTGAGCTTTCAGGCACTGGATTATGAAAACTTCAGAGATTTTTACTGTGAGAAATGCAAAGACTATTTAAATTACGCTAAAGCGCCGCAGGCGGGTGAATAGTTGATGGTTTATAGTCAATAGATTACAGTTGAGAGTTTACAGGTGCAATTTGGTTGAAAAGATGGTTGAAAGAAAAAAGATAAAAATTCAAATAAGGCTTTGCGAAATCTCTAAGTTTATTCTACTATCTAAATGAAAATTAAAAGAAAGAACCTGTCTTATACTGTTCTGATAACGCTTATTATAGGAATAGCGTTCTTTGTTGCCTGGCAAAAGCTGATGGTCGTGCATGAACCGGTTCTTGACACCTCCTATTACAAATTTGAATTGGATACTATTCGCACACAACGCACGGCATTGGCCAAAGAAAAACCCGATTATAAAAAAGCGAAGAGCCAATTTGTAGCAAACATCACTAAAAAAATATTTCCTTACTGGTATGGCACTAAATGGGATTTTAACGGTACCACTAAAATTCCGGGTGAAGGAGCAATTGCCTGCGGCTATTTCGTCACCACCACTTTAGAACACATGGGCGTTCCCATTAACCGTGTAAAAATGGCTCAATGCGCTTCGGAGGAAATGATCCAATCCCTAACAACTAAGAAGAACATTCACCATTTATCAAATATCCCTCTTAAAGAATTTGAGAAAAGACTAAAAAAATTTGGAAACGGATTGTACATCATAGGTCTCGACAACCACACTGGCTACATTTTTTTATCAGACAATGGCAATTTCTTTATTCATTCCACCGGCTGGTTTCCTTTTAAAGTGGTAAAGGACAAGCTGAGTGAATCGCGCCTTATTGGGAAATCGAAGTACCGTGTGGTTGGAAAGATCAGCGATGACGAAACTTTTCTTAAGAAGTGGCTGGCTGCGAAATAAAATTTTAGCTTCCAAAATAAACTGACAGATTACGATTTTGTTCTCATTTTCTTTAGCCCTAACTTTAGTGGGTCTTTAATTCTGCTTGTTTCTTTTTTTTCAAAAAGAAACAAGCTCGTCCCGGACGTCTAACACGCAGGCATTCTGGCAAGCGCTCAGTCTTCCGGAAATTCGAGGCCGTAAAAATCTCAAGGGAAAATTTTGTTAGGCGAGACGGAAAACTCATTCAATAGAAATCCATCTTTTAACAATTTATTTCTTTACTACGCAATTCA
>Ga0105048_10013827_pt1 | contig 12592 bp, 8 predicted proteins | sample MAT05_FD_78382 | JGI IMG/M metagenome (GOLD analysis project Ga0105048, IMG submission 78382) | Freshwater microbial communities from Lake Fryxell liftoff mats and glacier meltwater in Antarctica - MAT-05 | ecosystem: Environmental > Aquatic > Freshwater > Ice > Liftoff microbial mat | place... | reverse complement strand
CGTCTGGCCTGACATTTGCGCTGCAGGCAGTGTCGGGGCAACCGGTGCAGGCGGGCTGGAAGCCTGCGCCGCGTCCCACTCGGCGGCGGCCTGGGCGAAGCCGGTTGGACTGGACAGACGCTGGAGCCGACTCAGCCCCTGGGCCAGCGGCGGCAGCATCACCAACAGCCGGTCGGGGTGAAAGTCGTCGAGCGATCGCGGCTCGAAGCTGACCCGCGCTGAGCCGAGCAGCAACTCCAGTTGCGGCGACAGCTTTTGCATGGCGGCATCCAGCGTGTCGATGTCGACGACGATGGGCTTGCGTTGCGCCAAAGGACTGCCGCTTCGCGCTGCCTCCGCGCTGAAGTCACCCATCAGCAACAGGCGCATCGGCTGCCCAGTGCGCTCGGTGTCTCGGGGTTGGCTGCTGCGGTCGATGTCGAATTGAAAGTCGAGTCTGGCTGGCATGGTGTGGTACCGATGGGAAGAGCAGGAAAGAATCTGGGCAGTCTCCGACTGCGGGGCCCCGGCTTGTGTTCTTGAGACTTGATGCTGGCATGTTCGGGCTTGTCGGTGCTGCAACTTTGCTGCAGAGTCAAGTCATCGGCAAGCCCTGATTGCCTACACTGCGACCCCGTCAGGCCAAACGGATTCATTTGCTGTTGCCTGGCCCACCCAGTCAGCCTATTTGCAGAACTGCCATGACCGATTCTTCTTCCTCTGCACTGGCCGCCGTTTCTGACGAGACCCCGCCTGTTCTGCTCAGCGCGTCGGAACTCCTGCGTCAGGGCATGCAGGCCCACGAATCGAAACAGATCGAGGAAGCAGGCCGGCTCTACCTGGCGGCTGTGAATCTGGAGCCGGACAACCCGGACGCCCTGCATCTGCTGGGCATACTGCACGGTCAGTTCGGCGACGACCAGGTCGCCGTGACCTTGATCCGGCGGGCGATCGAGTTGAATCCGCAGGAGGCGATGTTCCACAACAACCTGGGCAATGTGCTGCTGAATCTGAACCAGGTCGAAGAGGCCGAGCCTTGTTATCGCCAGGCCGTGCAGCTTGATACGGCGCGCTATGACGCGCAGAACAACCTGGCGGTCTTGCTGGGTCGGCGCGGCGAGATCGAAGGCGCAGAGGCGGAGTTCAAGAAACTCCTGAAGCTGGCACCGGGCTTCACGGACGCACGCGAGAACCTGGCCTCGATGTACCTCAGGCAGGGCCGTGTGCACGATGCCCTGGTTCAGTGCGTGACCGGACTGGTCACCTCGCCGCGCGCGGTGGGCCTGCGCAGCATGTTGGGGCGTGCCTATTCCACCTGGGGCTTCCCGGAAGAGTCGGCGCGCGTCTACCGCGAATGGCTGAGAGACGAGCCGGACGATCCTCGGCCAGCGCATTACCTTGCCGCCCTGTCTGGCGAGCAAGCGCCTGCACGTGCTTCTGACGCTTACGTGCGTGCCACCTTCGATGGCTTTGCCTCCAGCTTCGACGCCAAGCTGGCCGAGCTGGAATACCGCGCGCCCGATCTGGTCGGCGAAGCCGTCAGGCAGGCCTTGGGTGAGGCGCACAAGACGCTGCGTGTCGGCGACCTCGGCTGCGGTACCGGCTTGTGCGGCCAGCACCTGGTGCCTTATGCCGCACGACTGCAGGGTGTGGACCTGTCGCGCAACATGCTCAAACGGGCGGCCCTGCTCGACTTGTACGATGAACTTCGCGAGGCTGAGCTGGTGGCTTTCCTGCTCGAACGCCCATTGGCTTTCGATCTTTTGGTGTCCGCTGACACCTTGTGTTACTTCGGTGACTTGGCCGAGTTCGCTGCGGCTGCCCGCGCCAGCCTCGACGATGGCGGGCTTCTGGTCTTCACGGTCGAGGCTCACGCTGCGACTGCAGCGACTGCAGCGACTGCTGACGTCGCGGACAAGGCGGACAACGCTGACGTGGCAGACGTGGCAGACGTGGCGGAAGTGGCGGAAGTGGCTGAAGTGGCCAGAGTGATGGACTTTGTGCTGCACAACCATGGCCGTTACTCGCACCGCGAGGGCTACCTGCGCCAAGTGCTGGTGGACGCCGGATTCGACGCTCCCTTGCTGCGAGAGGTGGTGCTGCGCCAGGAGGCCTTGATGCCGGTCGTGGGTTGGTTGGTGACTGCTCGTTTGCCTGCAGTCTCGCAGCCCGCAGACTCGGCGCAAGCGCAAGCGCAAGCGCAAGCGCAACCGCAAGAGCAACCGCAACCGCAAGCGAAGGCGACCCTGCATGAGTGACGCCCCCCTGAACATCGAACTGAAGACCACGCCCGCCAGCCCACTGCGGTTCTTGTCCATGACGGGCGGCGAGGAGTTGTCGCGGGGGTTCGAGTACAGCGTGGTCGCCTTGGCCAAGCCCGGCGAAACGGTGAACTTCGATGACCACCTGGGCAAGCCCGCGCAGGTCAAGGTGGGAGCCCAGGGCGCAACGGCACGCTACTACCACGGTCTGATCACGGCCATGGCTTTTGACGGTACTGTCGGCAGCTACCTGGCCTACAGGCTGACGCTGCGCCCCTGGTTGTGGATGTTGTCGCGCGGCGCGCGGCTGAGAATCTTCCAGAAGAAAAAGGTGCCCGAGATCCTCAACACCGTCTTCAGCGCTTACCAGGGCACGGTGGACGATCAGATCGGGACCGGCTTGCGCAAGCGCGAGTACTGCGTGCAGTACCGCGAGAGTGACTTCAACTTCGTCAGCCGCCTGATGGAAGAAGAGGGCATCTTCTATTTCTTCCGCCACGAAGAAGGCAAACACACCTTGGTGCTGGGCAAGACGCCCCAAGTCCACGTGGCCATGGGGGGGCTCAGCGCGCTCGAGTACCGCGATGACAGCGAGGCCGACTTCCACAAGGCCCAGGTCTCGAAGTGGCGCTGGAGCCAGGAGGTGCGCAGCGGCAAGTTCACGGTGCGTGACCACAGCTTCTTTGCGCCGACCCAGACCTACGAGAAGTTCGAGGCCGCGCAATCGAGTCACGCCGGGGGCGACATCGAGGTCTACGATTACCCTGCGGGCCTGGCACCCTACCCTGACGAGGGTGCGGTGGGTGAACTGGGCAGCGAAGCGGCCGTGATCGCCAAGCTGCGCCTGGAGGAGTTGCAGTCCCGGCGTGCGGTGGCGCACGGGGAAACCTCGTCGCTGCAGGTTGCCGCCGGAGCGCGCCTGAGCCTGCAGAAGCACCCGGTCAGCTCGCAGAACGCCGAGTACATCGTGCACTCCATCAAGGTCAACATGCGGCTGTCGGGCTACGAGGCTGGCAAGTCGGACGAGAGCACGCACCGCTGCGGCTTCGGTGTCTTCAAGGCGCAGGACCCGTTCCGGCCTGAGCGCATCACGCCGCGTCCGCGCGTCGGCGGGCCGCAGACCGCCACTGTGGTCGGGCCCGGCAGCGACGAGTTGCATGTCGACAAACATGGCCGCGTGAAGCTGCGTTTCCATTGGGACCGCGAAACGACGACGAAAGGCGAGTCGTCCTGTTACGTGCGTGTCGCCCAGCCTTCCGCCGGCAAGGGTTGGGGCATGGTTTTTCTGCCACGCGTCGGGCAGGAGGTGGTGGTCGATTTCCTCGAGGGCAATCCTGACCAGCCTATCGTCACCGGACGCGTCTACAACGCCGACAACATGCCGCCCTACCCGCTGCCCGACAAGGCCACCGTCAGCACCATCAAGAGCCGCAGCAGCAAGGGCGGCGCTGCGACCGACTTCAACGAACTGCGGTTCGAAGACCTCAAGGGCAGCGAGTACCTGCTGATGCAGTCGCAGAAGGACAAGCTGGAGTTCGTCAAGGAGACCCTCAGGACAGAAATCGGCAAGGATCAGCACCACATCGTCAAGAAAGACCGCAAGGAAAAGGTCGAGGGGGAGTTCCACCTCACCGTGGTCAAGGACCTGAAGCAGAAGGTCGACGGAAAGTACAGCCTGAAGTCCGCGCAGGACATGTCGCTGGCGACCGACGCCCAGTTCAGCGTGAAGGGTGCGATGGACGTCACGAACGAGGCCGGCACCGCGTTTTCCATCAAATCCGGCACCGACGTGCACATCAAGGCAGGCACCAATGCCGGCCTGGAAGGTGGCATGAATGTGCACATCAAGGGCGGCATGAACGTGGTCATCGAAGGCGGCATGCAGCTCACCATCAAGGGCGGCTCGGGCTCGGTCGTTCTGGGTCCGGACGGCGTGTCGATCACCGGACCACTGGTAAAGATCAATTCCGGTGGTTCGCCCGGATCGGGTTCGGGCATCAGCCCGGTGGCACCGAAGAAGCCTGATGCGCCCAGCGATCCCGATCCCCCCAAAGACCCGCTGAGTCACAGCTGATCGTCGGTGCAGACGACCTGACGCTGCCGCTCCGGTCCGTCCTCGCCCGCCTTCGTTTCACTCCTCGACCTGTCCTTGCCGACCTGCGCTACGTGAGCACACCGTTCCCCGCCACTTCGTTGGCTGCCCATACCGCCCCCGGCCCCGAGCTGGAGGCGCAGCGCTGGACCGACTTCGTGCGCGAGCTTGGTGCGCAATTGGCCGCGTTATGGCCTTCGATGCCCGAGCGTTTGACCGAGCGCTACCCCGCCTTCATCGAACTTGCGGTCGAGCAGGCCGAGCAAGCGGGCCTGCAGCGCGCCGCTGCGGTAGCGCGTTACGTGAACCTGGTCTTCGTCTGGGGCCCCGGTTTCCAGGGCAAGCCCGGTTTCGAGTGGGCGAAGGCGCTGCTGGCGGCCGCGCCGGGCAAGGAGTGGGCCTGCTTGCACAGGTTGGTGCAGCGGTCGATGGCACAACTTGAGCAACTGCCGAATTCGCCGATCAGCGCCCAGGCGCTGAGCCATGCCGACGAGCGCTTGATCCAGCGCTTTGGCGCGCTCGGTGTTCGAGGCGCGATGCAGCCGGCCGATCCCCCGGCCGCGCCCAGCCGCGCTTGTGACATCGACGCCTTCGAGTTGCGTGTGCTCAGCCTTGCCGTAGCGCAGCATTACGAATTCCAGGGCGGCCAGTGGATGCGGCAGGATTTGCCCGAGCCCTTGCCGATCCGTGTCACTGCTAGCGTCACCGCTGGCGTCGGCGTGCCGCGTCTCGCAGCCGTTCTCTCGCACGACGCCATGGCGATGACCCGGACCATGGTGCAACTCCGGCTGAAGTCCCTGCTCAGCTGCGACGCCGAATTTCATCCTGCCGTCGAGGTCGGAGGCAGTCATGGCCGCTGGCGCTGGCAGGGTCATGCCAGTCGTGCGCAGAGTTGGCCGGTCAGCACCCTGGCGCAGCCCGGTCCCGCAGCCGGGCCCGGGACCGCGGTGGCCGAGGAGACCTCGCCCGATATCCTGCGCCTGGACTTGCAGTGCTGCGGCCTGCGCGACGACGCAGATGCCTTCGGGCCACTGCAGTTGCCACTCTGGGTCTGGCCGGCAGCACAGTGGTGGCTGGAGCTGCAGCGCAGCGCCGCACCGCTGCAGTCCATCGCCGTCGGCAAGCCCTTGGCGCTGGCGCCCGTCACGCGCAGCCGGGTGGAGTGCGATGCGCTGGCGCAGGACGCTGCGCCCCTGCGCCTGGCCTTCGAGCGCGGCCTCGATGCACAGTGCAGTGCGGCGCTGCAGGCCTTGTTGGCCGCCTGGTCGGCGCTGCCGGGACTGAGTTCGCCGCAACTGGAGGCCCGGCTCAGCCTGCTCACTGGCCGCGCCGCCCTGAGCTGGGGCTGGAAGCTGCCTGACTCCGGCCTCGACGGCAGGGCCTTGATGCGGCTGGTGGGTGAACTGAAACTGCTGGCCCTGGAGTGCGATCTGGCCTTCACCGGCGAGTGGGCCTGGGGCGACGCGCGCGCCCGCATCACGCTGCGCTGCACGGGTGGCTTGCCGCTGGAGGCGCAACTGCGGCGCGAGGCCGCCGAGCCGCCTTTGCTGGCCTTGCTGCCCCAGCTTCAAGCGCGCTTCAGACTGCCTTTGCTGGCCGACCTCGACCCGCTGGCCAGCGACAGCGGTGCCGTGCTGCAAGCGGCAGGGCCCTGCAAGGGCGCGCTGGTGGGCGAAGCCGGCTTGCGACCTCGCACCAGCGGCGGCAGCGGCTGGGAGTGGTACGCCCTCTTGCGGCTGGAAGCCGTGTCCTTGCCGGTGCAGCTGATGGACCCGCTGCTGGGCCGGCAGCAGCGGCTGTGCGCCCTGCTGGCGCCTCAGGCCCTGGTGGACTGGAGGCTGGGCTGATGGAGCGGCTGCTGGTGCTGCGGCTGGAGAGTCTGGGCACGGTCGCCGAAGCCGTGCTCAACGGGGTGCCGCTCGGGCGCACGGGACCCCTGCAACGGGTGCTGACGGTGCCCATCCACGAATTCACGCTGGAAGGCTCCAACCGCCTGGAATTGCACATCGATCCCGCGCCCCCGGCGCAGGCGGCGGCGCCCGAGCCCTGGCTCAGCGACGGTCAGCGCGGCGCCAGCCTGCGCCTTCTGCTGCCGCGGGTGGGGCAACTCGTGCACCCGGAGAACGCGCGCACGCTGGCGCAACTGGACTGGGCTCCGGTGGCCGGCGAGGTGGTGACGCTGCCCTGCAGCGTGCAGCAGACCGTGTCGCTGCCGATCGCCTTTCCACGCTGGCGTTGGCTGGACGCGCCGGTGCTGCCCGAACCGGCGTCATTGCGTGAACCGGCAACGGCTTTTCTGCAAGGTCTGGTGCTGGCGTTGATGCGTGGTGACCCCGAGCCCTTGCTTTTGGCGTCCAGGCTGCGGCTGGAGGAACTGGCCCTGGCCTACCAACGGCCGCTGGCCGATGAAGCAGGGCGTCTGCGCCAGCATCTGCAGCGGCTGCTGGCCGCCAAGGCCATCCAGCCTGCCATGCCCAAGGTCGAGACCCTGGTGCTGCGCAGTGTGGCCGAGGGTCGCTTGCTGGAATGCCTGAACGCGGCCGGCGCGCCTGTGCTCAGCAGTCTTGCCGCCGACGAGGCCACTTTCAGCTGGCCGCTGCGACTGTCTTTCATCGACGGTCAGTTCTATGTGCTGCGCTGAAGCCACGTCGTGCTGCCGCAGGAGCCGGGTGCCCGCTATGCTTTGGCTTGGTGCCCGGGTGCCCGGGGAAGTCTTCCATGCGCCGGAACCTGGTCCCGTATCATGAACATCAACGTGAAAGTCTTCCATGATTTGCGGATGCTGTCCCGAATCATGAAAGTTAGGGCGAGAACAGGAGGCTTTGCATGATCTTGCTGACGGTGCTCAGCTACAACGGTGCAGCGGCCGAAGGTCAGCAGTTCACGTTCGATGAACTGGGCGGCACGATCGGGCGCGCCGACAGCAACCAGCTCGTGCTGGCCGACCCCGAGCGCACGATCTCGCGTGTGCACGCCAAGGTCGTTTTTCGCAGCGGGCGCTATGCCATCGTGGACAACGGCAGCAACCCGATCAGCGTCAACGGCACGCCCGTCGGCGCCGGCCGTGAGCAGCCGCTGAATCCGGGTGACAGGGTGCATATCGGCGGTTATGTTCTGGAAGCCCGACAGGCCAACACGGCAGCGCCCAAGGACCCGTTTGCCGATCTGTTCGGCGAAGCCGCGATGGGTCTGGCCGCGCCCGCTGCGGCGCCGCGTCCCTTTGCTGCGCCCGCGGCACCAGGCTTCTCGGCGCCGTCTCCCGCAACAGCCCGGTCAGCTCCGGCGGCACCGTTCTCGAGCGCGTCGCCCCTGGCCGCAGGCAGGTCCGCGCCGGCGTCGCCCGCCACCACGGCGGGCTGGCCAGTGCCCGCCACCACGGCGGGCTGGCCTGCGCCCGCACCGGCACGCCCTCAGGGCGGTCTGGCGCCGGGGCAGATCCCCGACGACTGGGACCCGTTCGCGCGCGACGCGGCCCCGGCGGCCGCAGCGCCACCGGTCGGCGGCCTCAGCGCCTTCGGCAACGGCGGTTTGCTGGACCTGCCGCCCGCCCCGGCCGACTCGCTGGACGCATTGTTCGGGCTCAGTCAGGCGCCCTTGACTGCCGATCCGCTGGGCGGCAGTGCTTCGCAGGCGCTGCACAAACCCAACATGGCGGGGCACGCCGACCCGCTGCGCGCGCTGGACGCCATGGCGACCATGGTGCCGCCGAGCTTCAGCGACCAGGCATCCGAATTGCGCATGCCTTTGACATTGCCCAGGTCTTCGGTTGCGCCGCCCGCGCACCCTCAGTCGCCAGCGGGCGCAATTTTTTCCTGGGACAACCCGCCCACCGATGGCCGTGTGGTCACGCTGCCCGGCATGAAGCCCGGCCGTGCTGCGCCCGCGCCTGCAGCCCAGGCAGCCCGCTCAGCCCCTTCAGCCCCTTCAGCCCCCCTGGCCCCGACGCTCGCACGAGCACAAGCCGGCGGGTCTGCGCCTGCTTTTTCCTCTGCCCCCATCCCCGCCTCCGCCTTCTCCGTCACACCGACCGTGACCAAGGTCGTGCCTGCGCGCCCAGCGCCCTTCACTGCCGTCGCCCCCGCTCCTCGCGCCGCCTCTGCGATGCCGCCTGCACCTGCGGCCACGACCGCGGGTCCGGTGGACGATGCCGCCTTGTTGCAAGCCCTGCTGGAGGGCCTCGACACACCGGGGCTGCGCCTGACCGAGCTGACACCGCAGACGATGCACCTGATGGGGCAGTTGTTCCGTGAAAGCATGCGCGGCACGGTGGAGTTGCTGGTCGCTCGCGCCGCCCTGAAGCGCGAAATGCGCGCCGATGTGACCATGATCGCGGCGCGCGAGAACAACCCCCTGAAGTTCTCGCCCACCGTCGAGGTCGCACTCGGCCATCTTCTGGGCCCGCCGACGCGGGGCTTCATGACGCCCCAGGCTGCCGTGCGAGACGCCTTCGACGATCTGCGTGCGCACCAGATGGGCGTCATGGCAGGCATGCGTTCGGCGCTCGAGGGCGTGTTGCAGCGCTTCGATCCGCAGCAGCTCGAAGGCAAGCTGACGCGCAAGTCGGCCATCTCCAATCTCATTCCGTCTTCACGCAAGGCGCGGCTCTGGGAGCTTTTCCAGGAGCTGTTCAACCAGTTGCAGTCCGAAGCCCAGGATGACTTCGACGAGATCTTCGGCAAAGCCTTCCTGCGGGCCTACGAAGATCAGCTCGAGCGTTTGCAGCGCGAACCCGGTCCACACTGAAGGAGGCCAGATGCTCGCTCTGGAAGTCGCACTGATGTCCGATCGTGGCGGACGAAAGTACAACGAAGACGCCTGTGGCCATTGGCATTCCCAGCAGCACCTGTGCTGCGTGCTGGCCGACGGCGCAGGCGGTCACGGCGGCGGCGACATTGCTTCAAGGCTGGCGGTGCAAGAGCTGATCGGCCGTTTCTCCGAGCGCCCCGCTTCGCGCGCGATCGAACTCGACGATCTGCTGCGCACCACCAACGAGGTGCTGATCGGCCAGCGCGTGCCCGGCACCGCCAAGCAGGACATGCACAGCACCGTCGTTTGCCTGGTGCTGGACTTTGTCGGCCATCGCGCCTTGTGGGGTCACGCCGGGGATTCGCGCATGTACTGGTTCCGGCGCGGCAAGTTGCTGCAACGCACACGCGACCACAGCCTCGTGCAGTCCTTGATCGACACCGGGCTGGTGACGGCGGAGCAGTTGCGTGTGCACCCCAAACGCAGCGAGCTGCGCTCGGCGCTCGGCATCGCGCCCGATGTGCTGGAGGTGACGACCGGTGAAGGCGCCGATGCGGTGGCGCCCGGCGACGTGTTCCTGCTTTGCACCGATGGCCTCTGGGAGTACCTGGAAGACGAGACGCTGGAGTCGAGCCTGGCCAACGCGCCCAACCCGGGAGCCTGGCTCGGTGAGTTGTCCAGGCTGGTGCGCAATGCGGCCAGTCACAAGACCAGCCACGACAACTTCAGCGCGCTCACCGTCTGGACGCGCGCTGCGCCCGGCCTCTGAGCGCCGGTCTGCGATGCCGCACACCCTGCCTGCCGAAGGAGCCTGATCGTGGCGATGCAATGCTGCATGGGCGCGATGATGATGTGCACGCAGGGCGTGGCGCCGAGCACCTTGATTCCCACGCCCAAGACGGTGATGACCAGCAACATGATCGCGGCCAACATCCTGGACAACATCCCCATCGTCAACATTCCGCCGTTCGGCATGTGCATGAGCCCGGCCAACCCCATGGTCATCGCCGCCACGGCGGCCGCGCTGGGCGTGCTCACTCCCATGCCGTGCATCCCCAACACGCCCGCCCCCTGGGCTCCGGGAGCGCCGACGGTGCTGGTGACCGGCGCGCCCGCACTGAACAACAGTTCCAAGCTGATGTGTCTGTGGGCGGGGGTGATCAGCATCAACATGCCGGGTCAGATGACCCACATGATTCCGTGACAGCTGCCGGTCTCCAGCCTGCCATGGGCTGCCCCGGCGCGGGCCGGGCAGCCGTGTATCGTCGGTTGCATCCTGCTCCGCAGACCGCGAGCGCTTGCAGCTGGCGACCCCGACAGCTCAACAGCAGCGACCAGCGATGACATGGCATAACAAGGTGATGTGGACAGAGGGCATGTTCCTCCAGCCGCAGCATTTCCAGCAACACGACCGTTTCCTGGGCCGCCAGCAGGACGCCCTGCGCGCCGCCACCGTGGCCTGGCCCTGGGGCTTCGTGGCGCTGCAGATCGACGAGCCGGCGCTGCTGCAGGGCCGCGTCATGCTCGGCCTGGCGCGCGGCGTGCTGCCCGACGGGCTGGCCTTTGCGATCGCTGGCGACGATCCGGCGCCGGCGGCTTTCGAGGTGCCTGCCGATGCGCGCGACCAGATCGTCGTGCTCGCCATTGCGCAGTCGCGCCCGGGCGTGACCGAAAGTGACGTCGAGGGCAGCGACAGTTCGATGCCGCCGCGCTGGCGCGTGGCCGAGATCGATGTCGCCGACATGCATGCCACCAGCCTGCGCGAAGCGCCGCTGCAGGTCGGCCGCTTGAACCTGCGCCTGATGCTGGCCCGCGATGCCAACGAGGGTTACACCACGCTGGGCGTGGTGCGGGTCATCGAGCGGCGCTCCGACGGCCGCGTGGTGCTCGACACCGCCTATGTGCCGCCGATGCTGCATGCACCGGCGCACGCCGTGCTCGACGGCTACCTGCGCGAGGTGCACGGCATGCTGCATCAGCGCGGCGAGGCCATCGCCGCACGCCTGGCGCAACCGGGCCGCGCCGGCACGGGCGAGATCGTCGACTTCCTGATGCTGCAGGTGGTGAACCACCACACACCGCTGTTTGCCCACCTGCAGCGCTTGCCGGTCTTGCACCCCGAGCGCTTTTACGAACTGTGCCTGGGCCTGGCCGGCGAACTGTCTACCTTCCGCGAGCAACGCCGCCCGGTGGCTTACCCCGACTACCAGCACGACGACCAGGCGACCGTCTTTCGCGCCCTGATGGCCGACTTGCGGCAGTCGCTGTCGATGGTGATGGAGCAAACGGCCGTGCCGATCGACCTGCAGACGCGCAAGTCGGGCATGCGGGTGGCCATCATTGCCGACGTGTCCTTGCAGCGCACGGCGATGTTCGTGCTGGCGGTGAATGCGCAGATGCCCGGCGAGGCGTTGCGCATGCGCTTCCCGACCCAGGTGAAGATCGGGCCGGCCGAGCGCATCGTCGATCTGGTGCAACTGCAACTGCCCGGTGTCACGCTGCGTGCGTTGCCGGTGGCGCCGCGACAGATTCCTTATCACGCGGGATACACCTACTTCGAACTCGAGACCCGCGGCAACGAGTTGTGGAAACAGCTCGAGACCTCGGGCGGTCTGGCGATGCACATCGCCGGCGACTTTCCCGGCCTGGCGATGGAGCTGTGGGCCGTGCGCGCCTGAGCCACCAGCGCCGCAGCCCAGCAGCACAGGAGCGTTCACCTTGAGCGACAACGACCCGAAGCCCGACCCATTCGCTGCCTTCGAGGCCGACCGCACCGTCATCAAGCCCAGCGCGGGGCGGGCTGGGCGGTCGGCGGCGGCCGCGCCTGCGCCGGGTGGGGCTGCAGGCGCTGCAGCGGCCGCAGGGGTGGCCAGTGCCGCGCCTGTCGATGCCGCTGCGCCCGATCTGGCGGGCGCTTTCGGCGCCTCGAGAACCAGCCTGAACCCGTTGGTGCAGGCGGCGGCACCACTGCTCAGCGCGGCGCCGCGTTTGCGCGCCACCGTCCGCCACGCCAATCCGGCCGCCTTGCGTGCCAGCCTGGTGGACGCGGTCCAGCGTTTCGAGACCGCTGCCAGGGGTCAGGGCCTGCCTAACGATCAGGTGGTCGCCGCGCGCTACGTGCTGTGCACCTTGCTCGACGAGTCTGCGTCCAGCACGCCCTGGGGCGGCAACGGCGCCTGGTCGGCACAAAGCCTGCTGGTGCATTTCCATAATGAAGGTTGGGGCGGCGAAAAAGTCTTCCAGCTGCTGAGCCGGCTGGCCGAGAGCCCGCAGCAGCACCGCAACCTGCTGGAGCTGGTCTACGCCGCGCTGTCGCTGGGCTTCGAGGGCCGTTACCGGGTGCTCGACAACGGCAAGGCGCAGCTCGACAACCTGCGCGAGCGGCTGGCCAACAAACTGCGCGAACTGGCCGGGCCGGTGGACCGCAGCCTGTCGCTGCAATGGGTCGGTGCGCCCGCTGCGCGTGTCCGTCTGACCGACGGCCTGCCGCTGTGGGTCATCGGCGCGCTGCTGG
>Ga0105048_10013824_pt1 | contig 12593 bp, 8 predicted proteins | sample MAT05_FD_78382 | JGI IMG/M metagenome (GOLD analysis project Ga0105048, IMG submission 78382) | Freshwater microbial communities from Lake Fryxell liftoff mats and glacier meltwater in Antarctica - MAT-05 | ecosystem: Environmental > Aquatic > Freshwater > Ice > Liftoff microbial mat | place... | reverse complement strand
CAGGAATAAAAAATTTTTAGCATGATTTTTATATTATGTATTCTAAAAAATCATCCTGCATTTGCGATAGTTTAGCTGGTCACTTTTCTATAAGTCTTTTTACAAACTACCATCTTTACTGTCGCTATTCTATAAAAATTGCGGCACATGCTTCAATAAGGGGGGTAATAATAACTAACGATTGTGGCCTGGTTTTGATAATGGCAATAAAATAATAAATCAAAATAATAAATATAAAAATGGATAAATTCCCCATCACCGTTCGTAGGTCCGTTGAACTTCCAGGTCTGTATTTTCTAGGTACTATCATTTTCATTGGAGGTGACGAGATAACGCCAGTTGTAAGGCATTTTTTCTTTCCATTATACTCCCGCCTGTTTACCGGGTATTGAAGCGTATTGGCATGGGCGAAGGGCTATCCATTGCACTGTCACTCCTTGTTTTAATATTTGTTGCTGCACTTATTATTTGGTTTTTTTTCGCCACAAATAACAAAGCTGGTTTCCGATTTTCCGCAAATTAAAGCCAATGTGCAGGCACACCTGCACAGCCTTAGCATTTGGGTAGGGCAAAAGTTTGGCATTACTGCCGAAAGGCAAACAAAAATGATTGCTGAATACAACGATAAACTGCTGAATTTGGCCGGCGGCTTTTTGGGTGGCGCCGCATCATCAGTAACCGGAATCTTAATTTTTATTGGCCTTTTACCCATTTATATATTCCTGATGCTCTTCTACAAAAACATTCTGCTGCGTTTTGTGTTTCTATGGTTTCCAACCACCCAATAAATGTTTGTTGATATTCCTTGCATCAAAGAGGGATAGGGCGATTTAGATTGAGCTAATAATCTTTTGATCTTTTGAAGGATTTTACAGATCACTGATTATTTTCTTATTCATTCAACAGTATATTTTACTTACACAAGAAAAAATGTGAAGTCCGAAAGGTTTTACCTATATCCTCTCCTTTTATTGTTAACTCCTTTCATTATCTAAAGAAAAAACAAAAGCATTTATGTTAGGTTCGTTAAGCAATTAATGAAATTAGAAAATTAATTATCAACTTTTAAAATGGGATGATTTTTTTTAAAATGGTTTAAAATGTGGATTAATTTACCCAACAAATCTAAATATTTAACTGCTGTGTGTTTTATTTAATTGGCATGTAATTCGTAAAACTATAATTGAATCAATTTTTAATTAAAAAATTTTATTTTATGCAACAAAATTTTAACAGTACAACCCAGGAAGATGACATGATCGATCCTCAAGAAAATCCAGCAACTATTTTAAATTCAGAATCACAAAACAGGGTGGTAAACGAAGATGAAGAAACAATGGATGACGAAGAGGACGACACAGCGGATAAGTCGCTGCCTGGCATTGCAGATGACCAATCAATTGAAGAAAATCCACTTGAACAAAATGATTTATTATTGCCTGGTGATGATGAAATTGAAGATGTGGATGATAACTCGACAGATGAAGAATTAGAAAACGAAGATGATTTAAATTTAGACGACGATGCAGAGATAATGGAAAGTGATGATGAGTCACAGAATAATAGTTGAACTGTTTCCAGTATTGATGATGGAATGATTTCATAAAAAGCCGGCTTAATGAATAAGTCGGCTTTTTTATTAACATTCATAAGAAGTTTTTTTGAAATCTTTGACTGTAGTTATTTTATGATTAAGCTAATCGATCTAATGCAGCCACTTCTAAAATAAACAGGTTGATGAGCAACAATAACCTTTAGAGTTGATATAGCTTTGACTGTTGGTTTTTATTCTTTTTTGTGGCTATTTAAAGGTAAGGTCATATTATAACAAATCAAATTCCGAAGTTCAACAATTTCCGTTTAGCTCCTGCAGGGTTCTGGCATTTATAAAGGCATTGCCTGCTGTGTTATTGAAATAGGCAAATACGTCTTTTTCATAGATGAGCCATTCCTTAATCCGTGCGTTTGTTTCCTCAAGAAATTCAAGGCTGTAACTGCCCCTGTAATCACCCTTTGGGCCATTGAATCTCAGGTATATTACAGCAGCTTTCTTATTTAATTCTTCGTTTTTTGCTTTCGGATTATCATGCAATACCATAATTATATTCATCTAACATCTCAAAGGCTTCACCAGTGTACTACGAAGGATTGCGGAACTCCACTGAATTCTACCATCCACATGCAAACTCTGACTGGATTATAATGGAAAGTATTTCTTCTACTTTAATAAAATAATCAAGGGTTATTTTACCGGGAAACTGCAACAGCAGGGAGCCCTTTTTATTGCCAAAAGAGGCTAGTCTTTTTTAAAAAACTCCAATAACTGTTGCATTATACTTGAGTTGTTCAGCATGCGTAATATCTTTCCATAGCTTAATCGTAAACCTGAAATCATCACCAACAACAGCCACCCACTTTTCACAAATGGAATACATGGGTACTTTGTAAAACTACTGTTTACTTCCTCCGATTTGAATAAACTGCTATAATAATTAAGCCTGCTTTTAACTTTAAACGCTTCTGGAAAAGTAGATTTATTACCAGGTAACACAACGTTGCTGGTACCGATGTATAAAGTTCCATTTGAATTATTTGTCATTATAGGAAATTATATAATGATCAAAATAAAAAGAAAGGCTGTGGGTAGCAGCCTTTCTTTTTATTTTGTATTTGTTGATGAGTTCTTTTTCAAAAAGTTTTTGAATGGCTCACCACTGTCTTCGCAATTAACGTTGCCATTTTTTATACCTCAATGTCTGTTCTTTCATTGCTTAAAATGTTTTTTCGATTAAGGTAATTAACAATTACGCAGGCACCTTTCTACTCTTTTCTCTATCCCAAAATCTATGCTGGGCAATTGCCGCTATAAAGCCAGTAGTTACTTTTTCAATATTCCCAATAATGATACCCTCCATTTGAATGGTTTCATCTGTATTATCCTCCGGAAGTTTTCTACCAAAATAGGTAGCTTTTAAAACCTGAAGAGCTTCTGTATCAGCGGCTATAGCTTTACAATGTTTGAATGCTTCATTCAAAAAATGCAGCGCATCAGGATCTGCCTCAAGCGTGGCAACACTGCTTAATCCGCCGGGCACGTACACGGCGTCGTACAGTACAGAGGCAACGTGCAAAAAGGATTTAGGCGCTGGTATTGCTGTGTCATTCATGCCGGTAACAAAGCCTAGTCTTGGAGCAATAACGTCGCACATAGCACCTGCTGCTTCCAGTGCATTTTTCACTGCCATCAAACTTTCTTCATTAACACCATCCGCAGCAAGAATGGCAATCTTTCTCGTTTTGATAGAATCTTTAACTGTATTCACCATGCTTAGTGCGGCTGACTTATCAAGCGATCCTTCTTTTACCACCGATCGATATTTCTCCGGATCTGCATCTGCAGGTACTACCTGGTTCAACGGTGTTTTCAAACCTTTCGGTACATGTACGCCAATGTTGTATGCTACAGCGGAAGCTAGTCCTTCATCGATCTGCGACAAAAAGTAAAGCATTCGTTCCCGGATAAAAATCGTTTCAACTTTACCCAGTTCAAAACTCAACGCATCTATAATATGATTTTTTTCAGGTTCCGATTGGCTGTTTAAAAATAATTTTGCCTGGCTGAAATGGTCAAAGAAACTGGCGCTTCTTTCCCTGATTTTATGTGCATCAATTTTCTCCGGGAAACTTGTAAAACCTCCCTGCATTCTGCCTGCCTGAAATGGACATCCTGCTGCCATCATGTTAGGATTGTAAGACGTTTTACCTTTATTAATTTGTTGACGGCTATGACCATCACGCTGGTTGTTATGAACTGGTACTATAGGACGGTTGATTGGAATTTCATGAAAGTTAGGCCCACCCAACCGAATCAACTGCGTATCTGTATAGGAAAATAAACGGCCCTGCAATAATGGGTCATTGGTAAAATCGATACCAGGTACAACATGCCCGGTATGAAATGCAACTTGCTCCGTTTCTGCGAAAAAATTATCCGGGTTACGGTTCAGCGTTAGTGTGCCGATACGTCGCACTGGCACCAACTCTTCCGGTATTAGTTTAGTAGGATCCAGCAGGTCGAATTCAAATTTATGCTCATCTTCTTCCGGAACGATTTGTACACCAAACTCCCACTGCGGAAAATCGCCATTGTCTATCGCTTCCCAAAGATCTCTGCGGTGAAAATCAGGATCCTTTCCTGAAATATTCTGTGCTTCGTCCCAGGCAACCGAGTGTACGCCCAATAAAGGTTTCCAGTGAAACTTTACAAAGCAGGATTTATTTTCCGCATTTACAAACCGGAAAGTATGTACGCCAAATCCTTCCATCATACGTAAGCTTCTGGGTAACGACCGGTCACTCATAACCCACATCACCATATGAGCCGATTCGGGTGCATTCGAAATAAAATCCCAGAACGTATCATGAGCAGAAGCAGCCTGTGGAATTTCATTGTGAGGTTCCGGCTTTACGGCATGGATAAGATCGGGAAATTTAATAGCATCCTGTATAAAGAACACAGGCATATTGTTACCAACCAAATCAAAATTTCCTTCTTCCGTATAAAATTTTACTGCAAAGCCACGTACATCACGTGATAGGTCGGAAGATCCCCTTGAACCCGCTACGGTTGAAAATCTAACAAACACCGGGGTCTCTCTTTGGGTGTCACATAAAAAGCCTGCTTTTGTGTACTCGCTCATATCTTCATGTACCTTAAAAATGCCGTGGGCTGCCGAACCACGGGCATGCACTACTCTTTCAGGTATGCGTTCATGATCAAAGTGCGTAATCTTTTCCCTGAAAAGAAAATCTTCTAACAGGCTTGGACCACGTTCACCTGCTGTTAACGCATTTTGATCGTCATTGATTTTTAGACCCTGGTTGGTGGTGAGAAACTCACCAGTGGAATCCTCAGTATGTTGTTGCAAACTGCTGACTTTTTTATTTTCGCCAGCGTTATTATTGGGGGTATTGTCTGCCATCTTATTTATTTTAAATTTTTATTAAAGCACGTTTACCTATCAATTATACCTCTTCTTTAATCGTAACATGGTTGTCAGCAATTGTAGAAAGTAAAGCATCTGATTCCTGTTCTTCTGTTAGTGTGGTTGAAAGAATAGCAGCAATATCCGGTAAGCCCAGTTTGTTGCTTAATTTAATTAAACCTGTATAGGCCGATATTTCATAGTGCTCTACTTTTTGCGAAGCCATAATAATACCAAGGTTACGGGCAGGTGTACCCTGATCGGTATCTTCAATAACTCCTTCACCTTCCTTTGTTAAACCTTCCATAGCATCGCACTTTTTGGCTTGCGGCTTTTTGCCTAACAGCTCAAAAACTTGTTCTAACCTTTCCACATGGGTACGGGTTTGCTCAAGATGATTGCTGATAGCGTCAATTAACTCCGGCGTAGAAGCTGATTTGACCATTTTAGGCAATGCTTTTACGAGGTGATTCTCGGCCCAATAGAGGTCCTTGATAGAATCGGTCAACAACTTTAATAATCCGTCACCCGGATCAAGCGATTGTATATCCATTTGTGCCTCGCTTGTTGGACTGTATTTTGAAGCATTGTTTTCGGATGGGCTGGCTGACTCACCTGTTGATGCATAGGCAGCTTTACTTTTAGTTGCATCGTCGGAAACTTTCTTTTTACCTGATGTTTTTTCCATAATATAAAATTTAAAAATTAAAAAAATTATTTGAAATGAAAAACGGAAGTATGAGCAGCCTTCGCCTCTTTTAAATCATACCCTTTTCCTTTTAATATTGTGAACGTATTTTAAATGACCAACATTTAAAAAAAAGACAACACCCGGCTGTACGCAGAATCATTTTTGTACTCCTTTTTTCTAAGTCACCAACATATATTCCAGCACTCGTTTTGATTTCAATAATGCAGAACCAATAACCTGGTGCATGTCATAATATTTATATTCTGCAAGCCGTCCGCCAAAAATTACATTCGGTTCCATCATTGAAAGTTGCTGGTACTTGCTAAAACGATTGTTATTTTCTTCATCATTCACAGGATAGTACTGCTCCATACCTGGTTTCCATTCAGCCGGATATTCCCTGGTAATAATGGTAGTTGGCTGGGTACCAAATTCAAAATGCTTGTGCTCCAAAATTCGGGTATAAGGCACGTCAGCGGCTGTATAATTTATTACTGCATTTCCCTGATAGTTTGGTATGGCAAGGTGTTCGTGTTCAAAACGCAGGCTCCTGTACGCAAGGGCATCAAACCGATAATCGAAATATTCATCAATGGCACCTGTGTAAACAATGGTATGTGCCAATGATTTAAAATATTCCCTGTCGGCGAAAAAATCGGTATTCAACTTTACTTCGATGCCCTCAAGCATTCCTTTAGAAATATTATTATAACCTCCTACCGGAATACCCTGGTATTTATCATTAAAATAATTGTTATCGTATGTAAACCTTACCGGTAATCGCTTAATAATGAAAGCTGGCAGATCCACCGCTTTTCTTCCCCATTGTTTTTCGGTATATCCTTTAATCAGTTTTTCGTAAATATCGGTGCCTACTAGCTTAAGCGCTTGCTCTTCCAAATTGGAAGGCTCCTTTATGTTCAATGAATTTATTTGATCCTGTATTTTCTGCTGTGCTTCCTGCGGTGTTTTCACCTTCCATAATTTATAGAAGGTATTCATATTAAAGGGCAGGTTGTACAATTCCCCCTCGTAGTTTGCCACCGGTGAATTGGTGTACCGGTTAAATTCAACAAAGTCATTTACATAATCCCAGATAGCTTTGTCGTTGGTATGAAAAATATGTGCTCCATACCAATGTATATTAATTCCATGTTCATTCTTGCAATAAATATTTCCGCCTGCATGATGGCGACGGTCAATTACCAGGCAGCGCAAACCTTTTTGTGCAGCCTGGTGGGCGAAGGTTGCACCAAATAAACCGGCTCCTACAATTAAAAAATCATATTCTTTCATTGTTTGCGTTTTAAACTGTGATAGTTTCTCTTTTAATTTGAACTGTTGAAAAGTAATGATCTACTGCTGTATCAAGGGATGGCATCAGGTTATATTTACTACTGCCTAAAGCTGAAAATGCAGGGCGTTTTGCATGAACTTGCATATTGTAACCAGGCAGCAACAATGCTTCGTCCAGAGTTGTATAAGCAACTATTTTTTTTGCAAATTCATACCAGGTAACACAACCTTTATTTGCCAGGTGCCATATACCAGCGGCATTATCAATCAATAAATCAAGACTTGCATGCACAAGGTGTGGTACATAAGTTGGTGAGATCACAACATCATCCGGCACGATGAAATTATTGCCGGCTTGCAATGTGAGAAGCAGGTGATGCACAAAATTGTATTCATCCCAGGGACTAAAAAATGCTGCTGTTCTTATCAATAATACTTCCGGATAATTTTTGGACAAAGACATCTCAGCCAGTTGTTTACTTTGCCCATAAGTATTTAGTGGATTGCAAAGGTCTGTCTCAACATAAGGTTGAGTTGTGTTACCATCAAAAACAAGATCAGAAGAGTAAGACAGCAGCTTGATGCTATGTTGAAGGCATATTTTAGCAACTATATCGGTTCCTACATAATTGGCTTTGTAACAGGCATCTTTATCGTTTTCTGCTTCATCAACCTCAACATATCCGGCAGCATTTATAATTGCCCATGGACGATATCTTTCGACCATAGCAATTAAAAGATTTTCGTTGCAGATATCGGACTCGTCTCTTCCCAATAAAAAATGAGGAATATTTCTTTCCTTACATATTTTAGCAAATGCTTTCCCTAACGTTCCCGACTTTCCAATTATAATAACCGGCTGATGAGCGTTAGAATTATGCACTTCGGTATTGCTGCTTTTTTTTGAATAATACCTGGCGTCAAGCTGCCACCAACCAGGCAGGGTTAGTAAATTTTTATGGAGATTTTCCTGTTGACTGAGACTTTTAATTAACGATGCCAAAGCAGTTGGGCGGGCATAACCGGCGCTGATATCAAATGCACCTGCCTGGTATTCACAAGATTCATCAGTGAGCAATTTGTTCCACCCAAAAGAACCGAATAAAGCCCAGGAAGTAACCGCAATAAGCCCAACACCATCATTCATTAACTGGCTTGATATTTCGTACACATGTTTAAACCACCTTAACTGCTCTTCCCGTGTGCAATCTAAATGAGCCTCCGTTATAGCGATAGGGATGTTATAACGTTGCCACATTTCGTTCAATAAATGCTTTAAGCCATGTTCTTCATTAAAGTGAACCCTGATGGCTTCCACATCAGCATATTGATGCAAGCCATTGCCTCCCCTGCATACAGACGGGTAATGGGCAATATTTTCATCTAAAAATCTTTCAGACGTGATGTAATGATTTACGCCGATGATATCCGGCGGACAAGGATTGTCTATAAAAAATTGTAATTTTTCTTTTTCTATTCCCAGGCGGATTGCATAATTCCACAAAGTATGATCCGGAGTAAATTTGCCACAGAGAAAATCGTAGGTTAACCAGCGCCGGTTGTTCTCAAAATTTGCCTGGTACGAAAGTAAGGGTGTACTATAAGTTTTTCCAAGGTCTTCCGTTTGAACAAATTTTGCTGAAGGATTGATCTTGCGAATTTCCTGCATAGCCAGCACCGAGGCCTTTAACTCATTTAGCAGGATTTTTAAAAAGCTTACATCATTTTTTTTATGTGGATACCAAAATCCATACAAACCCGAAAATCTTGCTGTAGTCAATGGCTCATTTACCGGGGTGTAATAATCAATCCAAGGAAATTTGGTTGCTACTTTACTGGCATATGCTGCAAAGAGTGCCGGAAAATCATCGGCCAACAAATTAGTAAATGTTGGGCCGCTGCCATGATGCAGCAGCCCTGCAATTGGTTCAATATTATTTGATCTTAATTCCGCTAACCTTGCTTCCGTCCACGACCAATCTATTTTTGTAGATTGGGTCGGCTGGTGTTTCTCCCACAAAATGGGGAAACGAATTTTCTTTATTCCAAGATCGTGGACAGCATCTAATAAAGCAGGCTCATTGTACAAACCTGCTAGCTCAAGCTGATCCAAATATCGATCCGCAACCCGGTTAATAGTACATTCAATGCCGCCCCAAATTTCAGGTAAAGTATTTTTGATAATAAGCATCCTGTAGGTTTAAGTTTACGCTACTGATTTTAACTTGTTTGTTTCTGTACCAGTTGTATTTGCCAATAGGGCGTCTTGTATTTTGTCCATCATTTGCCAGGTAGTATAATCCCATGAAACATTCTCTAAAAAAGTATCAACTGTTTTAAGCCAACGTTTTATTTCTGCAGGCTTTTTTGCAAGTTCTTTTTCTGCAGCCGCTATAAATGTATCTGCATCATCTGCTATGTAAACCAGCTTTTTATCTCCATAAGGTGACACAACATCTGTTATAGAAGTTGAAATAACTGGTTTACCTGCTGCCAGGTATTCGGGAGTTTTAGTAGGACTTATATATTTGGTTGATTCATTTTTTTCAAAAGGTATCATTGCAATGTCCCAGCCGGAAAGATAAAAGGGTAGTTCATTGTAAGACTTGCTGCCGAGGTAGTGAATATTAGAGCATTTTGGAAGATCATCCGGATTTATCTTTACTACAGGGCCAATTAATACAAGTTGCCATTCAGGCCTTTTTTCGGCAATTTCCTTTATCATTTGAATGTTAAACCTTTCGTCAATAACTCCATAAAAGCCGAACCGAAGCTGTGGAATATCTTTTTGATCTGCTGGTTCAACTAGCTTTTTTCGCCCTTGTGAAAAATGTACTTTATCTATGCTGCTGGGAAAAGGGTATATATTATGGTGGGCATTTTTCTTGGCCTCATATAAACTTTGGCCCCCTGTAAATACTACTTGCGCTTTGCTAAACAATTCTGCTTCCATTATTTTAAGTTCTGCCGGAGCAAATTTAAAAGCGGATAATTCATCCATGCAATCGTAAATAACCATTTGAGGGTTTAAATGACTAGTTATCTTTAAAGCCATTGGAGTGTAATACCAAAACACAAACTCATTAATTTTTTTATGAAGGAACAACAAACTGATTATTTGTTTTTGCCGGCTAAGCAGGGTAGCCTTTTTTTGTGAAGATTGACTTAGCTGTGGTGTTACTATCCACACATTTTCATTTGTTAACCTGATTTTATAAGTGTCACTGGCATTATGAAAAACAGGCTCTTCTATAAAAAATGTTCTAAACCGTTTTGCAAGCCTGCTCATTAAATGCTGGGGGCGCTGGTATACAAAATCCCACCTAAGGTGTGAAAAACAAACGAGATCAGGCCCGGTACCTTTATTCATTTCTAATAAATGTTGATTGCTTTTCATTCTTTTAATTTTATATTGTGAGGAATACTTGATTAAATACATTAATTGAATCATTCTGATATTGGCGCTAATTCTTCTTTAAAAAATTTCGTTTACACTTTAGCATTTTCCAGTATCCGGCATGATGCTAAAACCTGCAGTAAAGTGTAAAAAGAGAAATTTATTTTATTGTAAAACTTTTTAAGCATATCAAAATTTGACACGAATTGTGATTCACTCGCACACCTAATTACTAAGTGCGAACACTTTTATAAAAAAAATATGCCAATATTTTTTACGATGAGAAATTGGAGAGGAATGAGGAAGGTATTGGGCTATGGCTTGTGTCTTGTAGAAAAACTTCCTCAAACAAAGTGAGTGAATTTAATTCCTTCAAAATATTTAACAACATTTCTATAATAGTTTTTAGGCACCTGCGTTAAAAGAAAGTCTGAATATTTAATGAAAAATTTACAAAATGATTAATCCAACTAATATTACACCGCAGTTTGTAGAAGATTTACAACTCAAAATGCGATGGTCAATAGAAAAAGTTAATGAATGGTATAGCAAAAACCCATGGCCAGTAGGCTGTAATTACATTCCTCAATATGCAATTAACCAACTGGAAATGTGGCAAGTAGAGAGTTTTGATCCTGCTATCATTGACAGAGAGTTAGGCTGGGCTGGCAAACTGGGGTTTAATACCGTACGGGTATTTTTACATCATCTTTTATGGGAACAGGACAGTAAAGGATTTTTAGAACGTATGGATATTTTTTTAAACATAGCCTCCAACTATAATATTAAAACTATGTTTGTTTTATTTGATGCAGTTTGGGATCCTTTTCCTAAAACAGGCAAACAACCTGAGCCAAAGAATTATGTACATAACTCAGGATGGGTACAATGCCCTGGCTACGATGTACTTAACGATCCGGGTAAATACGATGGTCTTTATGATTATGTTTATGGAGTAATAAATCATTTTAAAGATGACACCAGGGTTTTGATATGGGATCTTTTTAATGAACCTGATAATATGAATTTGGCAAGTTATAAAGATGATAATTATGCGTTGCATAAAGCAGAACTGTCGATGAATTTATTAAAAAAAACTATAATGTGGGTACGGTCGATAAATCCAATCCAGCCAATCACAATGGCTCCGTGGCAGTTCGACTGGAGCGATCCGGCAAAGCTAACGCCACTTGATAACTACATGTTCACTCATTCCGATGTTATTTCTTTTCATTGCTATGAAGATAATATTGGAATGGAAAGAAGAATTAAAGATCTCAAAAGATACAATAGGCCGGTATTATGCACTGAGTATATGGCACGGCCTTTCAATAGTACGTTTCAAAAAATACTTCCGGTTTTAAAAAAACACCATGTGGGCGCTTATAATTGGGGCTTTGTAGCAGGGAAATCGCAAACTCATTGTCCTTGGGATTCGTGGCAGCAGCCTTATACGGTGGAACCACCTGTTTGGTTTCATGATGTATTTAGACCAGATGGCGAACCTTATGATAAAAAAGAAGTGGCATACCTGATTAAATTTAATAAGAATAATATACAACAAGCTGGTACCGGTAAAAGGGCGTAACAAAGCCTTTAAAATTTAAGATGATTTAAGGATGTTCAGGTAAGCATGAACGAATGACATAAGTATAAAGAAAATTGTTGTAAGAAGTTGGTAGGTAATACTATCAACTTTTTAGTTTTAAAAAATAAATAACCAACTGTTGAGGTAATGATTAGTCTTCTTCCCAAAAGTATCTGATGGCTATGCAATTGACAACTATCGGCTTTTTACTATGTAGTATTAAAGAATTATACCCTAAGGTATTAGTGTAAATTGCTTCTATTTTTTTGAATATAGAAGCAATTTAGCTGCATTATACATCTGGACTTTCCAGTTGAAATCAACTTGTGAAAGAATCATGTTTATGCTTTTATTTATTTTAGGGAATCTCTCAGTCGCAAACCCGATAAATGTGCTGATGGTTTATAATAACGCAGTTTGTTCAATGGCAAGTGCCAGCTAATTATTCAATCTGGTACGAGAGCCTTTTCCCATTACCCATTGCCCATTGCCTATTGCCCATTGCCTATTGCCTATTGCCCATTGCCTATTGCCCATTGCCTATTGCCCATTGCTTATTGCCCATTGCCTATTGCCCATTGCCCATTTCCCATTGCCCATTGCTCATTCCCCATTGCTCATTGCCTATTGCTTATT
>Ga0105048_10013822_pt1 | contig 12595 bp, 9 predicted proteins | sample MAT05_FD_78382 | JGI IMG/M metagenome (GOLD analysis project Ga0105048, IMG submission 78382) | Freshwater microbial communities from Lake Fryxell liftoff mats and glacier meltwater in Antarctica - MAT-05 | ecosystem: Environmental > Aquatic > Freshwater > Ice > Liftoff microbial mat | place... | reverse complement strand
GAGGTGGCGAGCCCGCCGAACGACGCGAGCACGGCGAAGCCGATGAAGGCCCCGAGCATGTAGAGGTCGCCGTGGGCGAAGTTGAGGAGCTTGATGATGCCGTAGACCATGCTGTAGCCCAGCGCGATCAGGGCATAGAACGAGCCGACGAAGAGCCCGTCCCAGATGATTTGACTCATGAGGTACCTGTCCAGTGAGGGAATTCAGACGGATGCCGCGGCCGGATGTCGTGGACACCGGCCGCGGCATCCGTCAATCAAACGATCAGGACAGGGAGTCCTCGAGAACGAACGTGCCGCCCTCTAGCTTGAGGATCACGAACCCGCCGTTGGACAGCGTGTGCTCGTCGGTGAACTCCAGCGGGCCGGAGAACATGTCGAAGCCGCTGATGCCCTCGAGCGCCGCGATGACCTCGTCACCGCCGGTGCTGCCGGCGGTCTCGATCGCCTCGGCGGCCAGACGCACCGCGTCGTACGACTGCGTCGAGTACGGGCCGGGAGCGGCGTCGAACTCGGCCTGGTAGTTCGCGATCCACTCCTCGGCGCCCTCGAGGGTGTCGGGGGTCGGCGTCATCGTGGCGAAGACGCCCTCTGCCGCGTCGCCGGCGATCTCCGCGAGCGTCGCGTCGGCGCTGCCGTCGGCAACCATGATGTCGCCGGTGTAGCCCGCCTGGCGGAGCTGGTCGATGATCAGGCCGCCCTCCTGGTAATAGCCCGTCCAGTAGACGATTTCCGCACCGGATCCGGTGATGTCGCGCACGACAGCGGAGTAGTCGCTCTCACCCGCGTTGACGGAGGTGTTGAGCACGACCTCGGCAGTGCCGTCCTCGGTGATCTGCGATTCGGTCTCGGTCGTGATATCGGTCGAGTAGCTCGTGTTGTCGTCGACCAGGGCGACCGTGGCGTAGCCCGACTTCTTGATGAAGTCGAGGGCCGCGGTGGACTGCTGGAGTCCGGTGCCGTTGATGAGGAACACGTTCTTCAGGCCCTCGCGCACGAGGTCCTGGGAGTTGGCGGCCGGGATGATCATCGGGATATTTGCGCCGCCGAAGATCGGGAGCTGCGGCAGCGTCGCACCGGAGCAATATCCGCCGACCGAGACGACGACCTCGCTCGAGACGAGCTTGTTGGCACTCGCGACTCCCTGCTGCGCGTCGCAGGCCTCGTCCTCGACGAGGAGCTCGAGCATCCGGCCGTCGAGGATGCCGCCCGCGTCGTTGATCTCGTTGACGGCGAGCTGGGCGCCGTTCTCCATGTACGCGCCGGTGGGGGCGCTGCTGCCAGAGATCGGGATGACCATGCCGATCTTGATCGGGCCGGATGCCGCTTCGTCGCCGTCCTCGGCGTCGCCGCCGAGCAGTCCACCGCTGCATGCGGTGGTGGCCAGCAGCACGGCTGCCGCCATGCCCAGTAGTGCTGTGGTGCGCCTGGGGGTTCTCATAATCTGCCTCTCCTTGGGTGGGGGACATTCCGCGGGCGCTCCCACAAAATGCCTCGCGAGGAAAAGCTCAGCTTGTGAGCAGCGCCGCTCCAGTAAAATATGACATGGCACTCTTTCTGGTGTCAAACACTAGAAGGTCACGATTTGGCGGCGGGCCGAGGCCGGTCGAGCCCGCGACGAGGGGCCTATTCGGTGAGGGGTTCCGCCCACCAGGCGAGCACGTGGCCGAGATGGGCGACGGTCAGCTTCTCGAGCGCCTCGGCGTCGCCGGACTCGATCAGGTCGAGCATCTGGTGGTGCTCCTGCGCCGACACCGACAACTCCGGACTGTGCGCCATCCGGGCGAGATTCACCATGCGGGTCTGCGACCTCAGCTCCCTCACGAGCGTCACGAGCCGGTCGTTGCCGTATTCACCCAGCAGGGCGAGATGGAAGTCCCTGTCGCACTCGATGAACTGGGCGAGCTCGGCGGCGTCCGCATGGGCGCCGATCTCGTCGGCCCGCACGCGCCACTTGGGCATGTCCGCGGGCGGAATCCTGCCCGCGAGCGCGGCCATCGCCGGCGCCTCGAGCAGCTGGCGGAGCTCCACGATCTCCCGCAGGTCCCGCTGGCTCACCTGGGTCACCCGGAACCCCTTGTTGCGCACCGACTCGACGAAGCCGCGCTGCTCGAGGTCGAGCATCGCCTCGCGAACGGGAGTGGCCGACACCTCGAACTCGACGGCGAGCGCCGGGACGGACACGAGAGTGCCAGGCGAGAGCTCGCCGGAGATGATCGCGGCGGAGAGGGCCTCGCCGATCCGGTCCCGCAGGCTCAACGTTTTCTCGACCTTGCGGATCGCGGACGCGCTCATTTGCTCCCTGCTTTCGGCGCCAGGCTCGATTCCCGAGCACCCGACTGGCTAGCATCATAATATGTGGCATATCAAAGGGTTCGTGAGCACCGTGGACTTCCACACCGCAGGTGAGCCCTTCCGAATCGTCGTCGGCGGCGGCCCCGATATCCCGGGCGCGACGGTCGCGCAGCGTCGCGTCACCGCCCGCGACTCGGTTCAGATCGACGGGGTGCGTCGGCTCCTCTGCCTCGAACCACGGGGCCACGCCGACATGTACGGATGCTTCCTCGTGCCGCCCGACGACGACGGGGCGGATTTCGGCGCGATCTTCTGGCACAAGGACGGCTACTCGACCGCGTGCGGGCATGGCACCATCGCGCTCGGCGTCTGGGCTGTGCAGTCGGGCCGGGTAGCCGCAAACCCGGACGGCGTCACGGCGGTGACGATCGACGTTCCGTCCGGCCGCGTGGTCGCCCGCGTGCGGCAGGTCGGCGGCGTCATCGTGAACGTGGTGTTCGAGAACGTCGAGTCGTACCCGATTGCGCACGGGATCGAACTCGACACCTCGCGCGGGACGGCGCTGGTCGATCTCAGCTTCGCCGGCGCGATCTATGCGAGCGTCGATGCCGGGAGCCTCGGACTCGAGGTCACGCCGGACCACTACGCCGAGCTGATCGCGATCGGACGTGAGGTCAAATGGGCCCTCAACGACACGGCGTTCGCGCGCCATCCGGTCGACGAACGACTGAGCGGCATCTACGGCACGATCCTGTACGACGACCTCGGAGACACCGACATCGGTCCACACCAGAGGAACGTCACAGTCTTCGCCAACGGCCAGGTGGACCGCTCTCCGTGCGGCTCGGGCACCGGGGCGAGGCTCGCCCTGCTCGCGGACTCCGGTCGGCTGCGCCCGGGCGAGATCCTCACCCACGACTCGATCATCGGCACCCGATTTTTCGGGTCGGTCTCCGACGCCCCGGACGACGACGGGCGCGGTGCGATCCTCCCCCATGTCGAGGGCATGGCGTACCGCACCGGCGAGCACACCTTCACGCTCGACCCGAACGACCCGGTCGGCACCGGGTTCGTGCTGCGATGATCGGGCGGTCGGCGGGCGGATCGCCGACACACGGGCCGCCCGCAGGCGGGTCGCCCACAGACCTGCCGCCCACGACCGGGCCGCTGACGGCAGGGCCGCCGTGGATTTCCGCCGAGCAGGTCTTCGAGCGGGTGGGCTATGCCGACGCCGCGGCTGCCGTGCGCAGCGCGCTCGAGGGAGGCCTCGACCCGGCCCTCGACATCGAACGCCGCATCGTCGGCCTCGCCGCCGGGCAGATGCTGCTCATGCCGAGTGAATCGGGCGCGTTCGCCGGAGTCAAAGTCGCCACGGTCGCCCCCGACAACCCCGCGCTCGGCCGCGAGCGCATCCAGGGCGTCTACCTGCTGATGGATGCCAGGAGCCTCACACCCGTCGCGCTGATCGACGGGGTCGCGCTCACCACGCTCCGCACGGCTGCCGTCTCAGCGGCCGCGGCGGCGCTCCTCGCCCCGGCGCACATCGGGCACCTCCTCGTCTTCGGATCGGGACCCCAGGCCAGGGGCCATGTCGCGGCCATGCGGGCGATCCGGCCGATCGATCGCCTCACCGTCGTCGCGCGCGACGCGGGCCGCGCCGCCGCCTTCGCCGACGAGGTGTCGAGCGACGGGCTCCCCTCCACCGCCGGAAAGGCCGGCGACGTTCGCGACGCCCAGCTCATCGTGTGCGCAACGACCGCTCGCACCCCCCTCTTCGACGGCTCCCTCGTGCCGGCGGACTCCTGCACGATCGCCGTCGGCTCGCACGAACCGGATGCACGGGAGGTCGACTCGGCGCTGATCGCCCGCTCCCAGGTGGTCGTCGAAGACGTCGCGGTCGCGCTGCGCGAGGCGGGAGACGTGATCGTGCCGATCGGCGAGGGGGCGATCGACACGGAGTCCCTCGTGCCACTTGCCGCCATCGTCGGCGGGGCTACGGAGGTAGACCGGACGCGCCCGAGGGTGTTCTCAAGCTCCGGCATGTCCTGGGAGGACCTCGTCGTGGCGACGGAGGTGTACCGCCGCGGGTGACGGCGGCCCGCTAGCCCACACCGAAGGCAGGCCACAACCCCCCGAACGACCGAATGGGGGACAAAAAACCGCGATGGGGCGCACAAACAGGGTACAAAGTCCTCGATTTTCTCGCTTTGTCGCCGATTAACGGGATAGAGTCAGTTTCTTCCGCGGTTCCTCCCACGCGTCGGCACGAAGCCTGCCCACGTCCGGAGATGAGATTGCGCCGCGAAACTCCCCTCCGACGTCAAGTACGCCGTCATCGCTCCCCAGCCTCATGACGCGCTCCCCCGCGTGCCCGTGCGGCGGATCGGAACCACACGCATGGCATTTACCCGAACCCTCCGCCCCTATCGAGGCAGGCGGCGCTCCGAGCGAGAGCCACTCCCCACCCGCCCCGAGAACACCGCCGTGCACTCGCCCACCCTCGTGCTCTTCGTGCTCATCGCCACGATCGGGGTGCTCGCCTACACCTGGTTCCTGCTCAACCCCGACAACCGCGGTGATTGGCTCCCGTACGCCCTCGTGATCACCGCCGAGATCGTGCTCGTCACCCAGGCTCTCGTGGCGATGTGGACCATCCTGTCGGGCGGCCGCGACCCCCGCGACTTCTCCTTCCACCACGCGCAGGAGCGGCTCTACGACGGCCAGGGCATCGACGCGGAAAATCTCGAGGACAGCCCTGAGGCATGGCCGATGATGCTCGAGGAGAAGCGCGTCGGGGTGGATGTCTTCATCACCGTGTACGGCGAGGACATCGAGAAGATCCGCGCGACGACGACAGCGGCCCTCGCGATTCGCGGGGAGCACACCACCTGGATCCTCGACGACGGACGCAGTGACGAGGTGCGCGAGCTCGCCGACGAACTCGGCGCCCGCTACGTGCGTCGCCTCAGCAGCAACGGGGCGAAGGCGGGCAACGTCAACCACGCCCTCACGATTTCCACCGGCGAGTACTTCGCGATCTTCGACGCCGACTTCGTGCCCAAGCCGGAGTTCCTCTACGAGACCCTCCCATTCTTCGTCGACGAGGAGCTCGCCTTCGTGCAGACGCCGCAGGCGTACGGCAACATGCGCAACCTCGTCTCGCGCGGCGCCGGCTTCATGCAGTCGGTGTTCTACCGGTTCATCCAGCCGGGCCGCAACCGGTTCAACGCCGCGTTCTGCGTCGGCACGAATGTCATCTTCCGCCGCACGGCGATCAACGACGTCGGCGGCATGTACACCGACTCCAAGTCGGAGGACGTCTGGACCTCGCTTCGACTGCACGCCGCGGGCTGGAAGTCGGTCTACATTCCCGTCACGCTCGCCACCGGCGACGCCCCGGAGACCATCGAGGACTACACGAAGCAGCAGCTGCGCTGGGCCTCGGGTGGATTCGAGATACTCATGCAGGCAAACCCGCTCAGCCCACGCATCCGCCTCACCGCCGACCAGCGGCTGCAGTACTTTGTCACCGCGACGCACTACCTCGTCGGCATCACGCCGCTGCTGCTGCTGCTCGTTCCGCCGCTCGAGATCTACTTCGACCTGCGCCCGGTGAACCTCACGGTCACCTGGCTGACCTGGGCACTGTTCTACGCGGGCTTCTACGGACTGCAGATCCTGCTCGCGTTCAACACGATGGGCTCGTTCCGGCTGGAGACGCTCGTCATGGCGACGGTCTCGTTCCCGATCTACATTCGCGCGTTCATCAACGTCTTCGCCGGGCGGGAGCAGAACTGGCACGTCACGGGAGGCGGCGGCAAGAGATCCTCGCCGTTCAACTTCATCATCCCGCAGGTGATGGTCTTCATCTTCCTGCTCACGACCTCGGCCGTCGCCATTTACAAGGACTACATGCATCAGACGGTCACCCTCGCAACGGCCTGGAACCTCACCAACACCCTCGTGATGGCGGTCTTCATCATCGCCGCCCTGCGCGAGCCGCGGGCCATGCGCGCCGCCGCGCTGAGGGCCGTCCCCCTGAATCCCGACTTCGGCCGCACGCCCGGCAAGCTCCCGGCGCGGGTCGACCGCGCGTTCGTCACCGCCGCTACGGCGCCCGACACCACCCCGAATCCCACCCCCATCCCCACCCGGAGGAACCCCTCATGACCTGGTCCAACAGATTCCGACTGCTTGGCGGATCGCTGCTCGTGCTCGTCATCGTCGCCGCGTGCACGATGGTCTTCACCCAGCGCGAGAGCCAGGTCGCCAGCCGCACCGCCTCGTTCGAGGCCGTGTCGTACACGATCGGCTCCGACTACGCGGGCACCGTCACCGAGCAGTTCGTCGCCGAGGGCACCCCGGTCGCCCAGGGCGACAAGCTCCTCAGCGTGCAGAGCGCGACGCTGCTCAGCCGCCTCGACTCGCCGCAGGGCGTGCCGGAGAGCACCGCATACACGGTGGCCGATGACGGCACCCTCACGCTCATCGCGACCCAGGCCGGCATGCTGTCCGCGGTCGAGGCGCAGGTCGGCGGATTCGTCGGTGCCGGACAGGGACTTGCGACGGTCGAGCGGGACGCGACCATCCACGTGGTCGCCGACTACGTCGTCGATCCGTACAACTTCACGCGCATCGAAGACGGCGCGCGCGCGGAGATCGTGCTTCCCGACCACCAGCGGATCGAAGCGACCGTGTCGAAGAAGTCCGTCGAGACGGTCAACGGCAAGGCCAACGTGCGCCTCGAGCTCACGAGCGACGACTTCATCGTCGGCGCCCTCGACGGTCTCGTCGCGACCGGAACGCCGGTCACCGCGATCCTGCACCTCCGCGAGGAGGGCCCCCTTGCCGGCATCACCGACTCCCTCGCCCAGCTACTCGAACAGGTGGGCATATGACGCTGACATTCCGAGCACGATCCATCACCGCCGGAGTCGCTTCCGCCGCCGCACTGCTGCTCGTCGCCGGGTGCACCATCACGACCGAGGACGGCACCGACACCTCCGGTCCGCAGATCTTCCCCGACTCGCGCGTGCAGCCCCTCGTCGACGGCATCGTCGAACGCACGGTCGCCGAGCCGCCGACGACCCGCCTCGCGGAGGGTCTCGTCCCGCCGACCAACAGCTGGTTCTCCGGCCTCGTCTTCGGCGAGGAGCCGCTGCCGGTCTTCCCCCTGCCGCTCTCGTTCGGCCTCGAGGCCACCGGGTTCGCCTTCGGCGTGCCCGAGGTGACGACCGGCGCCGACACGATCAGCGCGCCGTTCGCCCCCTCGATCGCGGTGGATGTCGGTGCGGCATCCAGCCAGATCAGTGCCTACGACGACGCCTCCGTGACGATCGACGAGCTCGACGCCGATGGTGAGCCGATCGGTGCGGTGACCATCGCGCAGGGCTCTCCCCTCGTGACCTTCACCGCCGAGAAGGACGTCGACCTCGCCACGGGTGCCCAGTTCGAGCAGGTCGAGGACGGCCTGTGGTCGACGACCGCCGCCGGAGCCGACTACGGACTCACCACCGATGGCTCGGTGGACGGCGGCTCGGTCAGCCTCGCCGGCGGCGACACGGCCGTGTTCTTCGCCGTGCCAGAGGACGGGGACCTTGCCGAGCTCGCCACGTCGCTGTCCCCGGTCGACTCCGTTGACCTCGGCTTCGCGGTCGACGATGAGGTCGCCACGACGACCCTCGACTACCAGGCCGACGGCGACACCCTCATCGCAGCCATGCCGCACCAGCAGGCATCCGACTCCTCCGCCGGACTCGGAACGTACGAGACCGTGTACGGCACGATGACGCTGACCTCCGGCACCGAGCTGTCGTGGGACTCCCCCGCGCTCGAGCCGAGCGCGTCGATCGACGTGTCCTCACTCGACGGCGACGACCGTGCCGCGCTTGCGGAGCAGGTCGCGACGGATGCGGCGACCGAGACGCCGCTCCCCGCCGACACCTACTTCGGCGGAAAGGGACTGTACCGGCTGGCCAACATCCTCGACCTCGCCGAGCAGCTCGGCGACGACGAGTCCGCAGCTCTCGCCTCGGCGCGCGTGTCCGAGGCGCTCATCGAGTGGACGGAGCCCGACGGCTGCACCACGAGGGAGGAGCGCTGCTTCGTCTACGATCCGGCCGGCAAGGGCATCGTGGGTCTCGCCCCATCGTTCGGATCCGAGGAGTTCAACGACCACCACTTCCACTACGGGTACTTCTTCTTCGCGGCGAGCATTGCCGCGAAGTACGACGAGTCGATCGTCGAGAAGATCGAGCCGGTCATGACCCTCCTCGCGGCCGACCTCGCCACGAGCGGCGAGTCGAGCCTGTTCCCCGAGCGGCGCGCCTACGACGCCTACGCCGGGCACTCCTGGGCATCCGGATACTCCCCGTTCACTGACGGCAACAACCAGGAGTCGAGCTCCGAAGCGGTGCTCGCCTGGAACGGGCTCGCCCTGTGGGCCGACGCCACGGGCGACGCCCCCCTCGAGGAGAAGGCCCGCTGGATGCTCGCCGGCGAGGCCGACTCGGCGAACGCCTACTGGACCAACTTCGACCGCACCGAGCCCGTCTACGAGGGCTTCGACCACTCCATCGCCTCGCTGAACTGGGGCGCGAAGCGGGACTACGCCACGTGGTTCAGCGCGGAGCCGGCCGCCAAGCTCGCGATCGTCGCCCTGCCCATGAGCCCGGTGTCGGAGTACCTCGGAACCGACCCCGAGCGGGTCGACGAGAACGTCGCCGCGGCGGTCCCCGCCGGCTACGACGTGCAGTACGGCGACTGGCTGCTGATGTACGCGGCGCTCGGTTCGCCCGAGAAGCCCGAGTTGCTGGATGCCGCGGCCTCGATCCCCGACGACCTGCTCGACGACGGCAACTCCCGCAGCTACCTGCTCGCGTGGCTGATGGCGCGCTGACCGGTCACGCCACGAGGTCGCGGCGGCGCAGGAGCACGGCGGCAAGCAGCCCGCCGAGCCCCGCCACCGCCACCAGCAGGAGTGCGGCGGGCACGTCCAGCTCCTCGACCGGCAGCGCCGAGGTGTGCCGATACGGGCTCACGTCCTGAAGCCACCCGGGCAGCCCCAGCAGCTCGCCGAACTGGCCGAGGATCAGGCCGACGGTGAGCAGGCCCCAGCCGAGGGCGGCCGTCAGCCTCGGGGCGGCCGCGAAGGCGAGTGCGGTCACCGCCACGAAGACGAGGGCGGCCGGGGTGTGGGCGAGGGCGGCGCCCGTGTATCGCACGAGATCGGCTGCGTCGCCGCTGGATGCCGCGATCGCCGCTCCCGCCGCCATCCCGGTGACGGCACACACGGCGGTGACCGACAGCGAGGCGATGAGCATCGCCGACCCGATCCATTCCCCGCGCGTGCGCGGCGTGGCGAGGAGCAGCTCGGCCCGGCCCCCCGATTCCTCCGATCGGAGGCGCACGAGGACCTGCACCCCGGCGGCGGCCGCGAGAACCCCCGCGATGCCCACTAGTGCCGCCGTGAAGACCTCGACGATGTCGGCCTGACTGCCGGGGACGAGTCGCGCGATCAGGTCGGAGAGCGACGGATTTCCCCGCACCGCATCCGCCACGAGGGGTCCGAGGCCCCCGGCGATCAGCCCGAGCACGCCGCCGCCGACGCACCACCCGATGAGGGTCGAGCTCTGCAGTCGCCACGCGAGACCGAGCATACTGTGGCCGCCGACGCCGGCCCGCGCGCGCCCGGCGCGCTCGGCGACGAGGCTGGCCCCCAGGTCGCGCCGCTGGCGCAGGGCGAGGGCGAGCACGACCAGCAGGAGGCACGCCCCGGCCGGGAGCAGCAGCGGCACCGCCTGCGGCTCCGAGAACGGACGGGTCGCCTGGCCCCAGCCGATCGGCGACAACCATGACAGCCCCGACGGGACGACCCGCATCAGCTCCGCCCCGGGGGTGCCCAGCGCGTCGCCGGCGCCCCGCACGAGGTAGGCGATTCCGACCGTGGCCGCCGACACCCCGTTCGCCCCCGTGCCCGACGGGAGCAGCTGGGCGACGACCGCGGCGACGCCGACGAAGACCACCCCGACCGACCCGACCGCGAGCGCCGCCACGATGGATCCCCGCAACGGAAGCCCGCCGGCGGCGTACCCCAGAGCGACGACGCCGGTCAGCACGATATTCGCGCCGATGCCGAGCACAACGGTCGCGGCGAGGGGGGCGGCGCGTCCCACCGGCGTCGAGCCGACCAGTTCGGCGCGGCCGAGCTCCTCGTCCGCGCGGGTGTGCCGCACGACGAGGAAGGTGCTCATGAGCCCCGCCAGCACCGCCGTGAACGAGTAGGCCTGGAAGAACACGACGGCGCCGACGCTCACGCCGTCGGGCAGGCCGCGCAGGAAGAGGAACGCCGGGTTCGCGGCGGCGACGGCGAGAATCGACGCGCGTTCGGCCTCCTCGGAGAATTCGCTGCCGACCGCGGCCGCGGCCGCGAGGCCGAGCGCCCCGATGCCCAGGATCCAGACCGACAGCAGCCGACGGTCGGAGCGGGCCTGCATCCCGAGTAGCCGAACGAGCTGGGCCATCACGGCAGCTCGCCGTAGTGGCGGAGGAACAGCGATTCGAGCGAGGCGGGCGCGACGGTGAGGCCCGTGATCCCCCGGGAGGAGAGGGTCGCCAGCGCCCCGGCGATGGAGCCGGGATCCACCTCGAATTCGACGGCGTCGCCGACAGTTTTCACGTCGCGCGCCCCCTCGACGAACTCGATTATGCCGGCGCGCGCGATCCCGGTGACCCGGAAGCTCGTGCGGCTCAGGTGGCGCAGGTCGGCGAGGGAGCCGCTCTCGACGGTCACCCCCGACCGGATGATCGTGACGCGGTCGCACAGCCGTTCGACCTCGCCGAGGATGTGGCTGGACAGCAGCACCGTCGCCCCCTCCGACCGCACCCGCTCCACCTGGCGACGGAACACGGAGTCCATGACCGGGTCGAGCCCCGCGCTCGGTTCATCCAGCAGGTAGAGCCGGGCGGGCCTCGCGAACGCGGCGATGAGGGCGACCTTCTGCCGGTTGCCCTTCGAGTAGGTCCTGGCCTTCTTGCCCGGGTCGAAGTCGAACTCGTCGATCAGGTCCGCGCGCCTGCCCGCATCCGCCCCTCCCCGCAGGCTCGTGAGAAGGTCGATGGCCTCTCCCCCAGTGAGGTTCGGCCACAGGGCGACGTCGCCGGGAACGTAGGCGATGTCGCGGTGGGTGACCACCGGTTCGGCCCACGGGTCGAGGCCGAAGACCCGCGCGGTGCCGCTCGTCGGCCGGACCAGGCCCAGCAGCACTCGCAGTGTCGTCGACTTGCCGGCGCCGTTCGGGCCGAGAAAGCCGTGCACCTCGCCCTCGGCCACGGCCAGGTCAAGGCCGCCGAGGGCCGTCGCCTTCCCGAACCGCTTGACCAGTGCAGAGGTTTCGATGAGGGGTGCGGCAGTCACGGCGGGTTCCTTCCCTCTGATCTTTTTCTGCCATCCTCGCCCCGCACGCCTCACGCTGCAATCACTGCCTGCGGTCCTTCCCCGCGGTCACTACCCGGGGTCCTTGCCGGCCATCACATCCTGCGCTCCCCGCACACAATCACTGCCCGCGGTCCTTCCCCGCATTCGTCATTCCGCGCTCCCCGCACACAGTCACTGCCCGCGGTCCTTCCCCCTAATTCCTCCTTCTGCGCTCCCCGCACACAGTCACTGCCCGCGGTCCTTCCCCCTAATTCCTCCTTCCGCGCTCCCCGCACACAGTCACTGCCCGCGGTCCTTCCCCGCATTCGTCATTCCGCGCTCGTCTCGCGCGCTCCTCCCCCGGTCATCCTTTCTGAGCAAGGCTTTCCTCCAAGTCGCTCCCTGGTCACCCTCGCTCCTCCGCCATTTGCCTCCTTAGGTCCCCTTCCACGCCGAAAACGCCGCCGAAGTCGGCAACTCACGGGTGGGGTGCGCTGCGGAGTGGGGAGGGTGCGCTGCGGAGTGGGCGGGCCCATTGCGCGGGGGGACGGGCGGCCGGCTCGGCCTAGACCGGGATCTTCCGACTCGGCCAGCCCGGTGAGGATCTTGCCAGCTCGGTCACATTGACCTATTCCTCCGCGTGCATGAGGCAGTTGTACTCGTCGCGGTCGCTGACCGGGTCGAGGCGCAGCACCGCGGCCTTCGCGGGAGTGGGCAGCGTCATGAACGGCACGAGGAGGTCGCCCCCGGCCGTCGATCTTCGGCGCAGGATGCGGATCTCCCGGTCGCGCAACGGCTTCGCGTCGCGCGGATCGGCATCGGCCACGACCTCGTCGAGGTTCACGAAGTCTGAGTCGGGGTCGAGGATCACGAGCGGCAGCTCCGT
>Ga0105048_10013821_pt1 | contig 12595 bp, 12 predicted proteins | sample MAT05_FD_78382 | JGI IMG/M metagenome (GOLD analysis project Ga0105048, IMG submission 78382) | Freshwater microbial communities from Lake Fryxell liftoff mats and glacier meltwater in Antarctica - MAT-05 | ecosystem: Environmental > Aquatic > Freshwater > Ice > Liftoff microbial mat | place... | reverse complement strand
TCCGCAAGCCCTTTATGGCGCAGGTGGCCAACATCAAGGGCATGGTGATTCTACAAGGCGTGGTCGAACCCGATGGCCGCATTGCCGACGTATCCGTTATTCGCTCGTTGCGGCCCGACTGCGACCGGGAAGCCCTGCAGGCGTTTGCGCTCTTCAACGCCTGGAAACCTGCTCAGAAAGACGGGAAAGCGGTGCGGCAGATAGTTACAATTCCTGTCCCATTTCGATTCAATGAACCCGTGGCATTTGAGAATGGGGTTCTTACTCGCTATTACAACAATGCTTTCCAACTCGTAGCTTCCCCAGATTCAGCCGTGCTTCGTTCCGAAACACCCACCGATACGCTGGGACTTCCGATGGGTAATCTCGTTTTTTTCAATGGAAAAGGCGATAAATGGAAGAAAGGAACAGAAATGACTTACGTCCGCAAACCAGTGCCGGGGCAGCAAACAGGCAACGAAAGCCGGTTTAACGTGGGGCATTATGATGATACTGGACGGCCCTTTGGTCAGACTTATACTGTTGACGATCAGGGGACTGTTTACAACGAATCGTTTTATGACCTTGACCGAAAACTAGTTTTGACAATTTTCAGGAATAACAATCAACTTATAAATCGCCGGGAAATTTACAATGAAAATCAGGCTATCGTTACAAGCTGGTACAACAACGGGCAGATGAAAGGTATGCAGATCAGACCCCCGATGCAGATGTCCAGCTCAGCCCCAGTTCCCCTCCAGATGCTAGCCTATTGGGACAGCACCGGCTCCCAATTGGTGAACGAGGGCAACGGACAACTCCTCACGACAGAACGGGTCCGATCTATGGCCGACATTGATCGATACACGACCCTGACTGAGCAGGGACTGTATGAGAAAGGTCTGAAGCAAGGCTGTTGGACGGGCAAACATGCCGACGGGTCATACTGGTTTGAAGAGCAATATGAAAAAGGTGTTTTAAGGCTTGGTAAAACTATTTATGCGGGCCGGACTGACACTCTCCGGTACATCCTAGAAGAACACCAACCCGAATTCCTGGGTGGTATGAAGGGGTTGAACGAGTTACTGGCTCAAAATATCCGCTATCCCGCAAATGCTCAACGATCTCGGGCACAAGGGCGGGTTTTTGTGAGTTTTGTCATTAATACCGACGGAAGTCTGAGTGATATTAATGTTCTAAAAGGTATTGGTTTTGGATGCGATGAGGAAGCAGTGCGAGTCGTAAAGTTGACAGATGGTCGCTGGAAACCGGGTATTCAACGAGGTCGGCCTGTGCGGGTGAAGTACAGCCTGCCCATTAATTTTGCCTTGAACTGATCCCTTAATTCCCCATCCAAATTCCGTACTTTTGCGGGCATTATGACCCTAAAACAAATCCCGCTCCACCACATTCATCAGCAACTGGGAGCCAAGATCATGCCATTCGCGGGCTACGAAATGCCCGTTCGTTACTCCTCCGACCTCATCGAACATCATGCTGTACGCAATGCTGTGGGCATTTTCGATGTCTCGCACATGGGCGAGTTCATTTTGAAAGGACCCGATGCCTGTGTACTCATCAGCCGCGTGTCGGCTAACGATCCGGCCGTGCTGTTCGATGGTAAGGTGCAGTACAGCTACTTGCCCAATGAGCAGGGCGGCATTGTCGATGATCTGCTGGTGTATCAAATCAGCCCCATCGAGTTCATGCTGGTGGTAAATGCCTCGAACATCAACAAAGACTGGAACTGGATCAACCAGTATGTTGGTGATCTGGACGTAGAGCTGGTCAACGTATCCGACGATATATGCCTTTTCGCCGTTCAGGGACCGTTAGCAGCCAAAGTGCTCGAATCGTTGACCCCGGCCAAACTGGATTCAATGTCGTATTACACGTTTGAGAAAACCAATTTTGCCGGTCAGGCCAACGTGATCGTCTCGGCAACGGGTTATACTGGAGCGGGGGGTTTCGAAATTTACGTGTCCAATCACCAGGCCGAACACGTCTGGAATGCCATTATGGAAGCGGGTGCGCCTTACGGCATCAAACCCATCGGCCTGGGTGCCCGCGATACGTTACGGCTCGAAATGGGCTTTTGTCTGTATGGCAACGACATTACCGACACCACTTCCCCTATCGAAGCAGGTTTGGGCTGGGTAACCAAGTTCAGCCACGACTTCACCAACTCCGATACGCTCAAGCAACAAAAAGAAGCGGGCGTCCCCCGAAAACTCGTTGCCTTCGAACTTATTGATCGGGGTATTCCCCGCTCTCACTACCCCCTTTGTACTGCCGACGGTACTGTAGTTGGCGAAGTGACCTCCGGTACGCAATCGCCTACCCTCGGCAAAGGCATTGGCATGGGCTACGTCCCTACCGCACTCGCCAAACCCGGCACCGAACTCTTCGTACAGATTCGTGACCGATTGCTGAAAGCGCAGGTCGTTAAATTACCGTTTGTTAAGAAATGAAAAACATCGACGTCTGTCTGACTCCCGAATTACTGCATTTACATACCATTGACAACACCATTGTGGTGGTAGCTGATGTGTTTCGGGCCACCTCCTGCATGGTTACAGCCTTTGCTTACGGAGTGAAAAGTATAATCCCTGTGGCCACTGTAGAAGAGTGCCGCGACCTGCAACGACGGGGCTATCTGGCCGCTGCTGAGCGTAATGCAAGTAAAGTAGAGGGTTTTGATCTCGATAATTCGCCATTCAGTTATATGGATGAGCGACTGCGGGGTTCTTCGGTCGCCATGACCACCACCAACGGTACTCTGGCCATTACCAAATCGCGTTCGGCGGTGAAAGTACTGGTAGGGTCGTTCCTGAATCTGGATGCCATTGTCACCTACCTAAAATCACAATCGTACGATGTACTGGTACTATGCTCAGGTTGGAAAGGGCGGTTTAACCTGGAAGACACGCTCTTTGCGGGGGCGCTTGTGGAACGGTTGAAAGACACGTATATGATGGCCGAAGACAGTACTATTATGGCCTGGCGCATTTACTGTCAAGGGCAGGACAACCTGATCCAGTACTTGGCCAACTCCTCACACATACGCCGACTACAGCGACTTGGTATCCAGAAAGACATTGCTTATTGCCTGCAACACGACCTCTACGACGTAGTGCCGGTATTGCGGGGTAATGCCCTGGTGGCTATGGGGCGGTAAGGAGCGTGCGCAGGGCCGCTACGTTGGCCGTTACGTCGAACACGGCCCGCACAGGTATACTGAAGCTTCTGACGGCGTGGCTGGCAATGGTATCTTTAATACCAAATAAACCCAGTAACGCGTATTCTTCCGTATCAGCGTCGATGCCGTATTGCTCTATAGTCCGGCGTTTGGGGTCGATAATCCAGTATTCGGCTACCTGATGGGCGGCATAGTCGGCGAACTTGACTTCCCGGTCGATCTTTTCAGTGCTTTTGGAGAGGACTTCCACCACTAAATCGGGGGCAGGGTAGTACAGCAGTTCCTCGCCAATGGAGGCTGCTTTTTCAGGACCAAAATAGCAAATGTCCGGTTCGTAGCTATTACGGGTTAGCTCCACCAGTGCTTTCTCCGCCCGAACAATGCCCAACCGACGATCATCGACGTAAACTCGGAGTAGCGTTGCCAGTAGAAGCATAGCTGAATTATGCCGGTCTAAGGCGGGTGAATGTACCACCACCTCGCCGTTGATGAACTCGGCTTTTTTGTCTTCGTCCAGCCATTGATAAAAAGCTTGGCGTTTCTGATATTCGTTATGCAGAAAAATTTGTGCTTTCTGAATAATAAGCGGGGCTTGCGGAGTATCTAAAAGTTGAAGCAGTAAGTCAGACATGGTTGGGTTACCGTTTATCAAAGATACTGATTAATGTAATGTATAAATCAGCAAGACGCCCGATTCCAGCGCTGGAATCGGGCGTCTTGCTGGTTGGAAAACAACCGGATCAAGCGGGAATGGCTACCTGCTGCTCGTTTTCTAAATAATCAACAAAGCCACTCAGCGTCGTTAGTTTTGAATAATCTTCGTCGGGGATTCGGATGCCGAATTCCTGCTCCAATTGCATGATGAGGTCAACCGTGTCTAAGCTGTCGAGGCCAAGATCGCGTGTGAAGTGAACATTGTCGGTGATGGCAGTGCGTTGAATCCCGAAATTACCCAATATTTCAATAATCTTTTCTTTCATGACTGTAATCAGGTTATTGTAATTTGTTGAGGAGCTACTTACGTAAGTAACTGCCTGACAACTCACTTTGTTGTTTCAAATTATGAATTTTTAAGAAGCGGGACGGGCATTTATTGATAATTGGCCCCTAACAGATGATGAATGGCTGTTGGACTCCACACCCGCAAATTATAACCACCTGCTAACCACTAATTTCCTAAATTCTCCCCTGTCAGCCGCTTTAATTCTAAGTGATTCAGCAATAGAACAAAGGTAACCGGACTAAACTACAAAAGTCAAGTTAGTTGACTATATTTACACAAATAAATGTAGTGGTACGCCCGAAAACGGCTACCTTTAAATCATGACCCCGGAAATAGACAAATTAATCTTTGATTTTGACCGTTTCGACGAAATTAGACGACGGTCTTTGGGCCGTTTATCGTGGCGATTGAAACGATATGTTCACACATTTATTGAACCTCGTATCCAGGCTCGAGGCTTTGCCGATTTTAAAGTGAGTTATCTGGCTTTGCTGGCTAACATTGAAGAAAAGGGCATTACCAATAACGAGCTAGCCAAGAAAGCGTGCGTGACTAAGCAGATGATGAGCAAAACAGTCAGTTTGCTTGAGCAGCAGGGTTATATCTATATGGAGAAGAACGCGAATGATTCCCGGTCGAGCGTAATTTTCCTAAATGAGCGCGGCAAAGATTTATTTGTAACACTACATGAGTGTATCACTCAGATGCACGAACAATTCAGTACCATCCTCGGTCACGACCGATTTGAGCAATTGGTTGATTCCTGGGTGATCTTGATGGATGCTTTAGATAAAGAATCCCCACAATGTTCAGAGTAAAATGATCCCTTGCCGGAGAGCTTCCATTACCATTCCTACGCGGCTTTTGACGCGAAATTTATGGAAAAGTGATTCTCGATACCCATCAATGGTTCGGACACTCACAAACATCAGCTCGGCAATTTCGGCGTAGGTAAGGTCGCTACAGGCCAGTTTCAGAAACTGTAATTCACGGTCATTGAGTTGTGAGAGCGCAGGGTTTACCGTAATCTTTGCCTCCTGAATGGACTGAAGTAGGTGGCGGGTCAGAAACTCCGAATAATAAAACCCCTTGGTTCGAATATCATCCAGGGCCTGCCGAAGCTCCGAGGGCCGACTTCCTTTGAGCAGATAGCCTCGAACGCCGTAGCGAATCATCCTCGAAACGTGTTCGTCGCGGTCCATCATCGAAAGGGTTAGTATTTTGAGGTCGGGGTGGTGCTGCTGAAGATAGGCTGCCGTCTCAAATCCATCCATTTCGGGCATATGGATGTCGAGTAGTAAAATATCCGGGATGCCTTGGGTAGGGAACCGCTCGATAAGATCGCGGCCATTTTCGGCTACGTATAGAACGTCATATCCCTCAAATTTCTGTATCAGATCCGATAAAGCCTGGGCCAATAGCTGGTGATCATCGGCAATGGCAATGGTAGTCGACATAGCAAGTCAGCCGGAGGAAGTGAGAATGTGAAAGGTAGCCGATCAAGCACATCAAATCAATAGGAAGCAGAAATTAATCCCATTAAATTAAGCAAACGGCAAGGTAATCGTAACAATACACCCTTCGCCGGGCTGACTCTTAATGGTGCAGCTTCCGCCCAGCAAATTAGCCCGTCGCTGTAAGTTGCTCAATCCCTGGCCAGACTCGTTTTTTTGGGGTTCCGATCCTGAATTCATTGTGAACCCCCGTCCATCATCGGCAATACGGAGTATGAACTGGCTGACCTGATAATCGGCATTAACCAGAATCGTTTTGGCTCGTGCATGTTTCAGCGTGTTACTAATCGATTCCTGAACCATACGGAACAGTACGATTTCGATTTGTTGATCGAACTGACGTGGTTCACCTGTACTGGTGAGTTGTATTTGGTAGCGGCCTGTTCGGCGGATGCGGTCGAGTTCGAGGGCAATGCTATCATACAGACCCAATTGCGTGACGGTGTCGGTATTCAGTGTTTTGGAGATCGCCCGCAAATCTTTGAGGACCTGCTCCACTAGCGAAGTCGTTTGTTGTACGGCTGAATGTTGAGGAGTTTCAACGAGGTCTTCGTCGAGAATATTAAGCTGTAGCATCGCCACCGACAGCAATTGACCAATATTGTCGTGAAGTTCACCCGCTACGTGTTGTAGGGTTTGATTCTGAGTCTCGATCTGAGCGGTGAGAATTTCGCGCTGGTAGGTTTCGTGCATGGCTTGCTTTTCAGCGCGAAACTGGGCTTGCCGACGTTGAAAAAGGAAGGAGAAGGTAATCAGAAATAGCACTAATAACACCAGTACGATACTGATGGCAATAAGTGAAATAAATACTTCGCTAACACCATTCATGTTATTGGCTGATACTCCGCTGTTTTGACAGGAAGGCTACGACAAAAAGTGCGTAAAGTTGCCATTCGGCGACCGTTCTGATCTGTTCAAACAACAAGGCAAACGTGGTCGCATAATTACTGCTTACGTAATTGAATGTACCAAGACTACTGCTCGATAACACAACCATAAGCAACCAGCCTATACTGATCCAGAATAATGGGTACTGTCCGAAGGGATGAGTAGTGGGCTGGTTGATAAGCTCACGAAGATAGAGCAGTATAACTATCACACTAACTACATCAACACCATTTTGAAAGGCACTCGGAAACGAACTGGTTAACCGATAACGGTGAATAATCAAGCTAATCAAACCCCCTACAAGCACTGTTACTATTGAAATCGTGATAAACCAACGATATTTTTTTAACTCACAACTATAAACTATCAGGAAAAGAGCAGACTCTAAAGGGATGAAAAAGTGGTAAACAATAAGGTTGGATTTATAAACATGGCCAATCCAGTAGGCTAAAATTTCCCTTAGAAAGAGAAGTAGAATCAGTAATAGCAACCAACTACTACTTGCCGACAGGCGTTTGAAGCGAATTGCCCCGGCGGTGGCAGCCGAGGCCATAATCACATAACTGATGACATACGATAAGGGCATAGAAACAGGTGTCGCTAAGCAAGGTCTTCGGGGCAGGGTGGTTGCGGACAGGGCCCAAACTCGTCGAGAAGATCTTCGGCTCCACCCGCTGCCTTTCTCGGATCATCGAGTCGCTTACCATCTTTATCAACAACTGCCATCAGTAGCCGAATCGTATTGCCGGCCTTTCCCATTGAAATTTCAAGAAAATCGTCTTCGACCGTTGTGCGTTTGAGGAGTTGGCTAACCAGGCTGGTACTGATGTACAAGTTTGGTAACTTCTTGAGCGCGGCAGATCGAAAGATATCATCAGCCCACTCTTTAAACTCTTTACGAAGGGGCCGAGCTTCTGCCCGCGACATAAATCGGCCCTTAACACCAGCACCTTCTGCATCACCAAACTCCATTGACTCAACTTCGGCCAATTTCTGCAAGTTTGCAATACCCGTTCTAAGTTCTGTGATTGTATCCTCAGATACAGAACCTGCCCCGTTTGGCCCAGTAAGAGCCTGCTCAATTACCTGAAGCGTAGTAATAAGATTACTCACTTCCTTAGATGTAGTGTTAGACATTGACTGACATGAGTTAATAGGCGTGCGAAAAGCCGGATAGCTATTTAACAGCTAACTTACGGGATAGCTTGTAGGGTAGCAACCAGAACCTATCAATACGGGAGAATTCCCGCCTAAAAAGGGGAAATTTACGTGTCCAAATTACCGTTTTGTGCAACATTAAACCTCTACCTCTACGGTAGTACCTTCCTTCGAATAAATTCGAAACTGCCCGCCCAACTCTTCGGCCCGGCGTTGCATGTTCCGAAGGCCGTAATGCTGGTCGAGCGCGTCGATGGTACGATACGTGAGTCCGCGCCCGTTGTCGCTTATCTGAAGGTGGATGCGATTATCAGTCTGAGCATTCAACACAACCTGTACTTTGCTTGCTCCAGCGTGTTTTACTACATTGTTGAGCGCTTCCTGCACAATTCTGAACAGGTTTAAAACTTGCCCCGACGATAGCCGTTCGGTCAACTCGCCCTTTACTTCAACCGTTACCGCAAGCCCCCCTACTTCAGGAATTGAACGGTCTACATAATGTCGGAGTCGATCTCCAAATTCCTCGAGCGTCGATTCATCATGATGCACCGCCCAGATGGTATCGCGAAGCATACCAACCGCTTCACGAGTGGTATCAATCAGTTGGCGGAGGGCATCTGTCCACTCACGCGTGCTTACGACTGGCTGTTTGTCGGCCTTCCGAACAATGTTGCCCAGGCTCGTGATTACAAACGACAGGTGCGCTCCTACATTATCGTGAAGATCTCGACCAATACGCTCTTTTTCAAGCAGTAAGTTATTCTGTACGGCTAAAGTCCGCACCTCTGCCTGGTACGTCAGACGTTGTTGTCGGATGCTTTCATAGGCCGATTCTTCGCTTTCGTCGCGAAGCATTTTATAGCGATAGGCCAAGCCCAAGGTCAGTACCAATACTTCAAAAAGAGCCGCAAGAGCCAAATATGCGTAATAAGCAACCGCAGAATGCGTTTGGATTAGGCCAAAATTAGCCATCACCTGCCCAAAATTGAGGAAGTAAAACGGTGTTACGGCAATCAGGTAGAACCAGGCTTCCCGAACATGATACCGGCGAACAACACTGATGAAAATGTAAGCCCCAATCACAGGCATGGGTAACCAGTAACAGATCGTAAAAAAACGCATAAACAAGCCCTCCAGACCGGCTGGTAGTGTTACCAAGCGTTCTATAACCAAAAAAAACAGGCATATAACGCCACAAATCAATACTCCGGTACCAACATGATGCCACCGATAAGCAGGGGTGTTTCGAAGCGACAAAAACGTTCGAATGAAAATCAACTGACTGTAAAAGAGCAGTAACGGAAACAGAAAATAGATATTCTGACCTGGCAACCAGTGCTGCACCGAAAAAGCGAATTGATTCAGGAACCCTTCATTGATGGTAAAAAAGCCCGTTAGCCCAACTAAGCAGAGGGTGTATTTGAAATAAATTCGGTCGTTGGAGGTCAGAAAAAAGAAAAAACTCATGACCGTGACAAAGGCCAGTCCAAAAAGGGTTCCACCCCAGAACAGGTACTCGGCCTGCGTAATACCAATAAAAGCTGCTTGAGGTAACACTGTAACTGGCACAATCTGAGTACCCCTGCTTTTCAGCACCCGGATATAAGCAGTTGCCTGTTGGTGGGGCTGTAGGGCAAACGGAAAGAGAAAATGCCTTGAATGAACAAACCGACGCTCTACGGGTGTTTGCCAACCCACCGAAGCCGTGGCTACACGCACTGAATCGCGCACTACGAGGTAAAATCGGAGCGAATCGAAGCACCAGAAGTTAACCTGTGCATATAGTTGACGAGCTTGGTTACTGGCATTGTTCAATTCGAAGCGGAGCCAGATAGGGCTTACCTGTTGGCGGTTGGCCGTGTAGCCAAAGTTGGCAACGGGCGAGCGAATTGGATCAAAAACAGGTTTTTGTTCAATGATTTGTTCAACATGAAGGTGGTGCGTCGAATCGCGCAGATACGATAGATACCCCTGCAATGGTAAAGGTTTAGCCAATGTGCCTACCTCAACTACTGACTGTGATCGGGCATGTTCCATCCCTGCATTCCCCCAAAACAGGGCAACGGCCAGCAGGAATCTGACTAGGTTAGTTGAAGGAGAGGGGCAGTTCATTGGTGCGTGGGTTACGCCGAAAATTAAGTATTATTCGTCGAAAAACCAACTACTCCCCTTGATTATCAAATTGTTACTTTACCCCTGTAACATAGCTATCATAAAACTACTTTACGTCTACTACCTGCCTCGTATTAAGCAGACGTGTCTTATCTGCGTTTGTCTCGTACAGGCCAATTGTATACAGACCGGGGGGCAATAACGCTTTAGGCATAGAGGCTGTCCAGCCGTTAGGCCGCGAAAATGGACTTAAACCAGTTGGCTTATGTGGTTCAGCAAAAATCACGTAACACTGCCCTTTTTTATTGAGCGCCCAAAACGTCACATAAACACCTCTATCCATACTTACCTGATAGTCAGCATTATCTCTTTCAACCGTTATGTACTCAGGTTGGATAATTATACGGAGCGGAATGCTCGTTTTTTGTGCTGGAATAGCTTCGAGCAGTTGTTTTTCGCCGAGAGTAATGGCCGGTTCGGGCAATGTGTGCCAATGCCGAACACGCATAGTGCTGTCCAGTTCAACAATCCACCGCGCTAAGGCCGAATTGCGGGTACCCCCTAATCCGATCTGGTTATATTTCTGGTTAAATGTTAGCCCTTGCATGTGTTTCCGGCGTTTAACGGCCTCAGGCACATACGTGAAATAACTAAGAATATTGACACTTAGAAACAATATCCACAGTATCGGCACCCAGCGACGGCGGTTCTGTGGTTTCAATAAACTCAACAGGGTCAGATACCCCACCGCCCATAGTACAAGGGCATAGGTTCGGTAAGAACTATGTAGTACCATACCAAAATAAAACCGGATACGAAACACCGCAATCAGGGCCATATTCGCCAGCAGAAATAGCGTTACGCCAGTCAGAAAAGTCTCAAAATGCAACCGGCCGGCGTCCCGGTGGTTAGCCTGCCGTTGAAACACAACCTTCACTAGCCACCAGGCTACTATGCCTACCAGCACAACGCCTGCCAACAGGGGGAGTACGGCCCGTCTCTCAACAGTCCAGCCAGGAAAAAAATCGAATAGGCTCCCGGCAAAGATGAAGAAACCTGCCAGCGTTTGCAGAGGGTGTTGCAGTACGTAGGCAAAGCCCTCGGTGTTACCCTGCTGCACGGGATAATTTCGAAAATAAAGCCAGGCACAAAGCGTCCCGAACCCAATCCATACGACCAGCCACAGCCAACGTCGGCGAATCACGAGCATGGCCACACCGGCTGGCCAGAGTAAAATGCCATTACCCATACTAAACGTGGCCAACGCACCCAAACCCAAGGCCCCCACGAATGCACCCGGTTTGTCGAAAGCCAGAACAAAAAAGGTCAGCATCACCAGCATAATGATGGCTAAATACTGAAGGGTATAAATAGCCGTGAAGGTGAGCAGGTAGTTCTGCGCCGTGAAGAGCATAAGCGGCACGGGCAACAGCCAAAACAGCGCGGTATCGGTGGTAGAGTTGTAAAGTGGAAATTGAGGAAAAAGCGTTTGCGTACTTCGATATAGCAGCGAGAAAATGACGACTAAACCAAGATTACCCCAAAGCATCAGGCCCTGAAAAGAAATGCCGCCCGTGAGCAGGTATTGACCATAAACAACCAGGCGAGCGTAAAGAACCCGGTGTTCGTTATTGGGTTTGAGCAGGGCATCGAACCGCTCACCAAACGAATTGGCGTCTATAAACTGCTGTAAAAAATAAGGGATATTCTCGTACTCATCGAACCACGGAATATCATAGCGAAGTGCAAAGAAATAAACGAAGAAAACGGCTATCGGAGTAATCAGGAGGGCCGTCTGGAAGTATTTGTTCGTGAACAGTTTCATAGGGGGCCCTGAGATTACCGATACGCCCGGCTAATTCTATACAACTCATACCAAAGCTTAAAGTAATAAGACACCTTAATGCGGGAGTCGTCCATTTCGATCCACTGCCGGAGGGGCATTTCGGCCACGTGCTCCTGGATTTTCTCGCGACCATAGTTGCGGATTAGCCGGGCTAATACTTCTACATCGAATAGCCACGGGCTCAGGAAAGGTTCGGTAAACAGATCTGCTACCGGGGCCCGACGGAAAAGTTTAGCCCCGCATTGGGTATCGTAAACACCTAATTTCAGGATATTGCTGATCAGGGTAGCAATCACTCGCCCCGCATAATGCCGTACGGGATTCCGCCTAATATCGGTTCCCAAATACTTGATTCGCGATCCCATCACTAAATCTAGTGCGGGTTGCGCCGACAGCCGAGCCTCTAAATCCTGAATGGCTGATAGTGGCGTGGCCAGATCTGCATCCAGAAAACCAACATAATCGGCCTGTGAAGTCGTGGATACATGCAGCATTCCCGCCCGAACCGCGCCAGCTTTCCCCTTATTTTGTGGCAAGATCAACGCTTCAACCTGTGCAGGGTAGCTCGCTTGTAGTTGCTCCAGTAAGGTTCGGGTAGTATCGGTACTACCATCATCCACAAAGCAAAAAAGTACCTCTGGGTGCTGTTGCCAGTAGGCCTCAAAAGCGGCAACGGGCAATCGTGAAGCTTCGTTATAGCAGGGAATGACAATACAGGTCATAACAGTGGGCAGTGAGCAGTGAGCAGCGAACAACGAGCAGTGGTAATGAATACACTGTTGGTTGTTCGTTGTTCACTGCGCTAACGTAATAGTTTTATGTTTATAATAGCCTGCCTGACAACGGTTCCAGAGGTGTTCAGGATTGGCATTAATGTCTTCGACAAATAAACTGGG
>Ga0105048_10013819_pt1 | contig 12596 bp, 8 predicted proteins | sample MAT05_FD_78382 | JGI IMG/M metagenome (GOLD analysis project Ga0105048, IMG submission 78382) | Freshwater microbial communities from Lake Fryxell liftoff mats and glacier meltwater in Antarctica - MAT-05 | ecosystem: Environmental > Aquatic > Freshwater > Ice > Liftoff microbial mat | place... | reverse complement strand
CCCGTCAGGGACCGCAGTGCTCAGTGCTCAGATGTTGGCGCAAAAAGTCTCCAGACAGTCGGTTCAGCGGCGTAAGCGACTGATGATTTTTTGTAAGCTGTTGATCTGCGAGTCGCGCTTTTTTCGTCGCAGACTTTTTGCGCTCACAACTGCTCAGTGCTCAGTGCGCAGGAATTAGCAATCAGTTCGCAATCACGCCATGATCCGACGGCTGATCCGATTTGTGCAGCCCTGTTGCCAGATGTCGGCGCGAGACTGCAAAGTGGCGTAGCTCTCCAGAGCTGCGCGGGTGAATCGGCACGTGAAGCCTCGGGTTGCGCAGCTCTGGAGAGCTACGCTACGGAATCCCACTGCCGCCTCCCGCATTCAGGCATTCAGTCTGAACGGATCGTACGAACACTGATGACTGATCACTTCCCTCCCATCGCCTGCAAGCAAAGCCCCCGCTCCACCACGCCTTCCCTCCACGTCGCCGTGATTTTCATTGGGCGCGCCGCCCTGCGACTGCCACATTGAGCGCCTTCCATCTTCCCCACGCATGATTCCAGAAGCCGCACTCCTCAAAGATGTCCCGCTGTTCAAACTGCTGGACGACCGGGAGCGCACTGAACTCGCCGCCCAGCTCGCCGTGGTCAACTTCGCCGCGGGCGAGACCATCTTCAGTTACGGCGACCCGGGCAACGCCATCTTCGTCGTCGCCGATGGTGAGGTGGAGATCTCCTTCAAGAACGACACCGGCGAAAAGATCGTCCTCGAAATCGCCGGCATCGGCCATTTCTTCGGCGAACTGTCACTGCTCGACAGCGGCACCCGCAGCGCCACTGTCACGGCCATCACCGACACCCAGGCGCTCAGCCTGCACCGCAGCGATCTGGAGAAATTCCTCACCATCCGCCCGCAGGCCGCGATGGATCTGCTCGCGGCGATGGGCACCCGGCAGCGCGCCACCGTCGAGCGCCTGCGGCACACCGCCACGCGCAACGTCAACGAGGAGCTCGAGGACACGCGCACACTGGTCCAGAAAACCGCCGACGGCATCGCGGCCTTCTCCGGCAGCATCCCCTTTCTCTTCATCCACGTGTTCGTCTTCGCATTCTGGATTCTGATCAACTGCGTGGAGATCCCGTTCATCCCGCAGTTCGATCGTTTCCCTTTCGGTTTCCTCACGCTCGCCGTCTCGCTCGAAGCGATCTTCCTCTCGGTCTTCGTGCTCCTCAGCCAGAACCGGCAGGCGGCAAAGGACCGCGTGCGTTCCGACGTGGAATACGACGTGAACCTCAAGGCCGAACTCGAAATCGCGCACCTGCACGAAAAGTTCGACCGCCTCCGCGGCGACCTCCTCACCCGCATCGACCACATCCACGGTCTGCTCCCGAAGAACGCCACCCCGCCCGCGTCCTCTGCGGGGCGGATGGTGGACCGAAACTGAGCGGCCACGGCGCAAGACGCCGCACCCTCACGCACCGAGCAAATCGCGGATGCCGGCGGTGAGGATCGCATCCACGGCATCGGAGCAATTGGCGACGCTCACTTCGTAGCCAGCCTTGGGATACTCTTCCTTCACCGGGATGTACCACGGCCCGCCGTCGCCATACGCCGCGGTGGCGATGAAGCGTCCCGTGCCGAGTTGCTGCGCGCGGAGCTGATATTCCACGAAGCATTCCGCCGGCAGGTGCAGCATGGCGATGCCGCCCAGATGCAGTGCGCTGAGGACGATCGGCGTGCGGTTTTCCACGCGCTGCATCCAGGCCAGCGTCATCGCCGGACGGATGCGATTCGCGGGCGCGTTCGTCTTGTCCGCCAGCATTTCGCGGAGCTTCGCGGCGACGAACCGGGGATTCGTCGGCGGGAGAATCTCATGCGTCTTCCACGACACAGCACCGACCGGCGCAGGCGCGAGAGTCTTCTCCGATGCCACGATGCCATCGTAAATCCGCTGCGTGAGCTGCACGCGCGCCTCGGGCGATCCGTCATTGTATTTCCCGGCGGCGACATTTCCCGCGCAGCCGGTGAAGTAGAGATGCGTGCAGCCGGGCTGCTCCTTCTGCCGCTGCTTGCGCGCGAGCCCCACGAAATCGCTGCTCACATGCCCCTTGCCGTAATGGCTCATCGGATGCGTCGCGTAATAGTGGCAGGCCACCATCTTCTCGGCCCCGTTGTAAAAGGCGACCGTCTTCAGCAACGGATCGACCAAGCCCTCGGGCAACGCCATCAAGTCCGCGTCCCGGCAGCCGCTGCCGCGCATCTTGCGCACCCTGCCATCGGGACCGAGCGCCACGCGGCGGTTGCTGGCCACCTTCTCCACGCGTGCTTCGCCGTGCGCCACATGCGTGACTGGCCGCGCCTGCGGCAGCGCCGCGGTGACTGCTTCGCGCGCCCGGTCGAGGCAGGCCCGGAAGAATTCCACCTCCACCACGCGCAGCCCGTCCTGCTGTTCCGCCACGAGCTTTTCCGCCTGCAGACAAATGAATGGCGCATCGTGCTGATGCACGCACTGCACCGCCACGCGATCCGGCGTGGTCCCTGCCGCCACCGCCAGCGCGGAACGCCACGCGACATGCGCGTCATTCAGGATGCCCGTCCAGTCCACCGCGCAAATCACGATCGGCTTCCCGGCGCCGAGGATCACGAAGCCGATCGCCTCGAGCGCATCCACGCAATCCTCCATCGGCACCGTCCACCCGCCACACAGCGGGTGTCCCACCGGCGTGGTGACATCGAAACGGAACGGCGCGATCCGCAATCCCGGCGGCGTCCCGGCCGATTCGCCAAACGGCGCAAAGGTCGCCGCACTGGCAGCGACTGAAGTCTCCACGAACCGGCGGCGGGAAAGCGTGCGCGTCATCATCACCGTTCCATGAACGGCAGCGGGTCCGGCATTGCAAGGGCTGTTCAGTGCCAGGCAGAAAGCAGGGTGTGATCGAAAGTGAGTCCAATGGATGAGCAAGATGGTGGTGCCGGGCGTGGCGCCAGCCTTTGGACTGCGCGCGGCTCGACGCCGCTTTTCCCTCGCCTCGGGTCCGACGCGCAAATTCACCGTTGCCCCGCAATGCAACCCAGCGCCTTCCATACGCGCGGCGCATTCTGCGATTTCGCCCATCGCTCCTCCGCAAAGCCAAAGCGGAGTCGAGCCTGCGCACTCCAAAGCCGAGCGGCACTCACGCGCCGCTCGGCTTTGTCCGGCAAGCAGCCTTTGCACTCCCATTGAATCACGCCGTAGCAGATCCTCCCCTGTCGAATGGATCGCTACCTCGGCATCACGGACTGGCGGCCTTCTTGGCCGCGACCCGGACCGCCGAGCCGTCCACGAGCGAATCCGGCGGATTCAGGATCACCTGATCGCTGACGGTCAGACCCTCGATGATCTCCAGGGTCGGGCCGAAATCGCGACCGATGACGATCTTTCGCAGCGCAACGCGACCGTCCGCGCCGACGATGCCGACCATCGTGCCCTCATTGCGAAAGAGCAGCGCGCTGGCCGGGATGGAGAGCAGGGCATCGAGCTTCGCCTCCTTGAAGCGCACCTGCACGTAACTGCCCGCGAGCAGTTCACCCTTCGCGTTGTCCACTTCCAGCTCAGTGAGAAGCGTCCGCGATGCGGCATCGAGCGTTCCAGCAGTGCGCACGACTTTTGCCTCGAAAGTGCGGCCCGGCAGTTCGGTGAAGACAAGTTCAGCGGTCTGCCCGACGGTGACGGCACGCGCGTAGTTCTGCGGGATGCGCACAAAGACGCGCAGCCTGTCCGCCTGTGCGATACGGAAGAGTTCACGTCCGGCACCGCCGGTCACGAGCTGCCCGACGTCAAGCATGCGCATGGTCACGGTGCCGGCAAATGGCGCGGTGATGGTGTTGAAGCGAAGCATTTCCTCGAGCCGCTGCACCTGGGCGCGCGCCGCTTCCACGGTCGCTTTCTTCAAGGCGAGATCGGCGACTTTTTCATCCGTCTCCTGCGGGCTCACCGTCTTGGCGGCGCGCATTCCGATCCAGCGCTTCGCCGTCGTCTCCGCGAGCGCGCGCGCGGCTTCGGCCTGGGCGAGTTCGGCGCGTCCGTGGGCGAGGTCGCGATCGAGTTCCGGCGTGTCGAGTTCGGCGAGGAGCTGGCCCTGCCCGACCTGTGCGCCGATATCCACCAGCCAGCGCCGGACGTAGCCGCTCACGCGCGCATGGATCGCCGCCTCGCTGAGCGGCTTCACTTCGCCAGAGAACAGCAGTGGCGGCCCGACCTTTCCGGGCGCGGGTGCCGCGACCTCGATCGTTGGCAGCGCGAGTTCGCGCGTCTCGGTCTGCACCGCGGTCTTTTCCTTCGCTCGCGGGATGAAACCGATCGCGAAGGCGACAGCCGCCAGGATCAGGACGATCAGAAACAGCCGGCCGAGACGCGGCCCGGAAGGCTTTGATCTCCGGGCGATGACCGCCTCACGCGGCGACAATTCGGACAGTTTCGACGGATCGAGCACGGGGGAAACTAGGCGTGCCTGGCCGGGGCCGTCGAGGGAATCGGAGCGGGACTTCATGGTGAATCAGCGGGCGGCGAGTTCCGGTTCGGCTGCAAGGTCGAGCCCCGGCATCGGCGTCGCGGGCTTCGTCTTCCGATGGAAGATCGCAAACACGACCGGCACGAAGAACAACGTCGCCAATGTCGCGAACAGAAGCCCGCCGATCACCGCGCGGCCGACAGGCGCATTTTGCTCCCCGCCTTCGCCGAGGCCGAGGCTCAGCGGCAACATGCCGATGATCATTGCCAGCGCCGTCATCAGCACCGCGCGCAATCGCGTGGTTCCGGCATTCAGCGCAGCGGCGGTGGCCTGCATGCCTTCGTGCAGATTCGTCCGGGCGAAACTCACCACCAGCACGGAGTTCGCGGTCGCCACGCCGAGACTCATGATTGCACCCATCAATGCAGGCACGCTGAGCGTGGTCTGCGTGACCCACAGCGCCCAGACCACACCGGCGAGCGCTCCGGGCAGCGCGCTGATGATGATGAGCGGATCGAGCCAGCTCTGGAAATTCACCACGAGGAGGAGATAGATGAGCGCGACTGCCACGACGAGCCCGACGCCGAGTCCCAGGTAGCTGCTGCGCATCGTCTCCGCCTGGCCGCGCATTAAAATGAAGCTGCCGCGCGGCAACTCCTTCTTTGTCTCCTCGATGAGCGGCTCGATGTCGCGCACGACACCTCCGAGATCACGGCCGCTCACTCCGCCGAAAATGTCGATGACCGGCAGGATGTCATAATGCGAAATGACCGGCGGCGTCTGCCCCCGCTCGATGCTCGCGAGGTTCGTGAGAATCTGGCCATCCCCCTCCCCCGCGCGACCGCCAGTGACCGGGATCGTCTCGAGGGCTCCGATGGAATCCATGACGTGCTCGGGCGCGCGGATGTTGATGTTGTATTGGATGCCGAGCTTCGCATTCAGCCAATAGACCGGCTGCACCTGGCCGCTGCCGCTGAGGCTGAGCAGCACCGCGTTCGCGATGTCGCGCTCGCTCAGGCCGATCTCAGCGGATTTGTCGCGGTCCACGTTCACCGTCAGCCGTGGCTGGTCGGCGGGCTGCTGCACGCGCACATCCACGGCGCCATTCACGCGGCGGATCTTCTCGGCGAGGCGCGCGGCGATGGCGCGGTTCGCAGTCTGGTCGCGTCCATAGATCTGCACGTCGAATGGCGCGGGCAGGCCGAGATTCAGCGTCTGGCTGACGATGTCGGCGGGGAGGAAATAGAACGTGGTGCTCGGGAAATCGCGGTTCAGCCGCTGGCGGAGGATGCGGACGTATTCATCCGTCGGGCGGTGGCCGGCCGTGAGCGAGACGAGGATGTCCGCATCGCCGGTGCCGATGACGCCGCTGTTGCTGTAGCTCAGCGCGATGCCGGAGAATGGAATGCCGATGTTATCGAGGATGCCGCCGATCTCGCGCTCCGGCACCACGGCGCGGATGGTCTGCACGACGCGCTCGACCAGCCGTGTCGTCTCCTCGATCCGCGTGCCGCTGCGCGCGCGCAGGTGCAGGCGGAACTGGCCGGCATCCACCTTCGGGAAGAAGTCCTGCCCGAGCTGCGACACCAGTGCGAACGTGCCGACGCAGCAGCCGAGAAAGACGATCGCAAACGCGCCGCGCCGCTGCATGACCGCGCCGAGCAGGGCCAGATAGCCATTGCGGAACGCGGCAAATCCCCGCTCGAACACGCGCTGGATGTGGACGAACGGCGCGCTCCACCCGCGCGGCGGCGCTTCATCCTCGGCGTCCCCGGCCTCATGGCTGTGATACGGCGAATTGCGGTAGAACCACATCACCAGCGTGGGGATGAGCGTCCGCGACAGCACGTAGCTCGCGAGCATGGCGAACACGACGGCCTCCGCGAGCGGCACGAACAGGAAGCGCGCAACGCCGGTGAGGAAAAACATCGGCACGAAAACGATGCAGATGCAGAGCGTGCTCACAAATGCCGGCAGCGCGATCTCCTGCGCGCCGTCGAGAATCGCGGTGATCAGCGGCTTCCCCATCGCCATCTGCCGGTGGACGTTTTCGATCTCCACCGTGGCGTCATCCACGAGGATGCCCACGGCCAGCGAGAGGCCGCCGAGCGTCATGAGATTGATCGTCTCGCCGAGCGCACTGAGCGCGGCGAGCGAGACGATCACGCTCAGCGGGATGGAAAGCGCGATGATCACCGTGCTGCGCCACGACCCGATGAAGAGCAGGATCATGATCGCCGTCAGCGCCGCGGCGATCACGCCCTCCTTTGCCACATCGCTGATCGCCGCGCGGACAAAGAGCGACTGGTCGGCAAACTCCTTCACGTCGAGGTCGGAAGTCACCGTCGAGAGCACTTGCGGCAGTTGCGCCTTGATGCGCCGCACCACGTCGAGCGTGGAGGCGAACCCGCTCTTCATGATCGTCAGCAATGCGCCGCGCTGGCCGTCCATGCGCACGATGTTCGTCTGCGGATTGAAGCCATCGCGCACCTGCGCCACGTCGCGCAGGTAAAGCGTCGCCCCGTTCACGGTCTTGATCGGCAGGTTGTTCAGATCGTCGAGCACGCGCGGGCTGGTGTTCACGGCGATGTCGTACTCCGTGTCGCCGATCTTCGCGCTGCCCGCGGGGAGGACGAGGTTCTGCAGATTCACCGCCTCGACGACGTCCTGGGGCCGGAGACTCTTCGCCTTGAGCGCCGCGAGATCGAGGTCCACCACGACGGTGCGCAACCGTCCGCCGTAGGGCCACGGGATCTGTGCGCCGGGGACATTCACGAGGCCGATCCGCACCTGGTTCAGCGCAAGGTCGGCGATTTCCTGTTCGCTGAGCGTCTTGCTGGTGAGGCTGTATTGGAGAATCGGGACGGTGGCTGCGTTGTAGCGGATGATGAGTGGCGGCGTCTGGCCGGGCGGCATCATCCGCAGCACCGTCTGCGCAATGGCGGTGACCTGCGCCACCCCGCCATCCACGCTCGCGCCAGGCTGGAGGAAGACCTTGATGATGCCGACGCCGTTGTAGCTGTTTGATTCGATGTGCTCGATGTCATTCACCGTCGCCGACAGCGTGCGCTCGTGCGCGTAGATGAGGCGCTGCTCGACCTCCTGCGCGTTCAGCCCCGCGTATTGCCAGATGACGGAGATGACCGGGATATTGATCGCGGGAAAGATGTCCGTCGGCGTCCGGAGCAGCACGTAGGGCAGCATCAGCAACAGCACGAGCGCCGCCACGACGAACGTGTAGGGCCTGCGCAGTGCTAGTCGGACAATCCACATGGTTGGCGGAGACGATAAGCGGCGAGCCGGCCAATGGCTAGGCGGGGAATCGGCGAACGCGGAAAGCCCGGCTCCTGCCCAAGCCGGGGTCGGAAGCGGACAATTGCCGCGTGGCTGCGCGACGATGGGTGGGCTATGCAACGCGTGTGACCACATCCGAGAAGCGATCCGCACGCGCGCCGTACTTCGCGCTCTGTCCCGCGGAACCATTCCGCATATTTTTCCCGATCGGAATGCTGTTCGGGTTCTCCGGCGTGTCGCTGTGGCCGCTGTTCTACCTCGGCATCCACACCTCCTTCTACCCGGGGATGATGCATGCACGGGTGATGATCGAGGGCTTCCTCGGCGCGTTCGTGTTCGGGTTTCTCGGGACGGCGCTCCCACGCGTGACCGGCGCTCCACCGTTGAAGCCTTGGGAACTTTGGACGCTCGTTCTGCTCCACCTCGCCGCCGTCGGCACGCACATCGGACTGCAACCTTTTGCCGGCGACCGGCTGTTTCTCGCGCTGCTCGCGTTCTTTCTCGTCTGCATGGGCCGCAGGTTCGCCCGGCGCGCCGATCTGCCGCCGCCGGGATTCGTGCTGGCCGGGCTCGGCTTCCTGAACGCTGTCATCGGCACCGCGCTCCTCGCATCTGTGCCGTGGAATCTCTGTACCTTCGCGCTGCCGGTGGGCACCGCGCTGCTGAATGAAGGCTGGGTCCTGCTGCTCATCCTCGGCATCGGCGGATTTCTGCTGCCGCGGTTCCTCGGGATGCCGCAACCCGAGCGCCCGGAATCGCGCACGCCGCCGCCAGGCTGGAAGGCGCGCGCATTGGTCGCTGCAGCGACCGGCATCACCATCACCGCGACGCTGATTGCGGAGGCCCTGTCCTTCCACGTGCACGCGGCACACCTGATCCGTTGCGGAGCCGCAGGAGCATATCTGCTCGCGACCGTCCCATTCCATCGCGTGAAGGTGGCGAATGTGACGCTCACCGTCTGCCTGCGGGTGGCGCTCGTGCTGCTCATCGCCGGACTCGTCTTTCCGCTCGCGTGGCCGCTCCAGCGCGTCGCCGGACTCCACGTCATCTTCATCGGCGGATTCAGCCTCATCACACTCACCGTCGCCACGCGCGTGGTGCTCGGCCACAGCGGCAACAGCCATCTCTTTCCCACCGCGCTGCCCTTCCTCATCACCGCCGCGCTCCTCATCGTCATTGCCGCGACGCTGCGGGCGATCGGCGACTTCCTGCCAATGACCCGCAACCACTGGCTGAATGGCGCATCCTGCGCCTGGATGCTCGCCGCCGCTGTGTGGGCCTGGCGCGTCCTGCCGCGAGTGCGCATCGCCGACCCAGAAGGTTGAACGAACGCGACACCTCCCGCACACCGCTGCGGACGCCGGTGGATAACGCGCCATCAGGTTACCCAACTTCGGTGACCAATAAGTTCGATAAAACAATAGCCCGAGGCGGAAGTGCCGGCCTGCATTGCTCACACGCTTGGGTAAACGGGGGACCGCGTGTTGCTGCCTGCGGTTCTTTTAAGTGCTCAGTCCTCAGTCCTCAGTGCCCAGTCTCGGACGCAAACTGAGCACTGAGCACTTGCCATCCACGGAGTGTGAGAAATGCAGGCTAATCGTATGAAACAGGGGGGGCTGCCTCTGCGGCTTCAATCTCACTCCGATGGGATTTCAGAGTGCGTGGCAGTGGCAGGGCGCTGCGCTGCCCCTGTGAGAAGTGCAGGCTAAGAAATCGCGCGGCCCATCCGTATGCCTTATAGAACCGCCATGCCGCCCACGGACACCCCCGAATTCATTGCCCTGCTCGACCGTTACGAACGGCCGCTGATCCGGTACGCACACAGCATCACGGGCGATCTCGATTCGGCGCGCGATGTGGTGCAGGAGACGTTCATCAAGGTGGCGCGCGGGGAAGTGCGCAGTGCCGAAGGCAGGGGGCGGAATGGGGCGACTGGCGCGGAGGCTTCCGCGTCGCACTTGGAGGCGTGGCTTTTCACCGTCACGCGCAACTGCGCGCTCGACCACCGGCGGAAACACAGCCGCATCATCCCCATGACGCTCCCGGACGACCGTCCCTGCGCCGACCCCGGCCCCGACGCCACGCTCGAACAGCGCGAGAATGCCACGGTGATTTTCGGAATGCTCGACGCGCTGAGCCCGAACCAGCGCGAGGTCATCCGGCTGAAGTTCCAGAACGATCTTTCCTACCGCGAGATTGCCGGCGTCACGAAGCTCAGCGTGACAAATGTCGGCTTCCTCATCCACACGGGGCTGAAAAGACTCCGCGCGCTGCTCCGCGAGCAGCCGGTCCCCGATCTCGAACCCGCACTCCGCTCCAAGCCATGAAAACCGACGACCCGCAATTCACCGCCCACGTGCTCGGCGAACTCGACGCGCTGACTCCCGCCGAGCGCGCCGAGATCGAGGCGCTCCTCCAGGCCGATCCTTCCGCTGCGATGGAAGCCGCGGAGACGCGGAAGATCGCGGAGGTGCTGCGCCGGGATTTGCAGGGCGAGGAAATGCCGCCGCTCACGGGCGCACAGCGTGCGCGGGTGCTGGCGGCGCGGGCTGCCGATGCCACGTTTGAAATGGCGAAGGTGGTTTCATTTCCACGACGCACCGCAATTCTCTCCGCCATCGCCGCGTGCCTCATCGTCGGCGCCTTCGTTGCCTTGTTCGCCCGGATGAGTCAGCAGCACACGGCTGCCGTGCGGCTGGCGAGGGAGAATTCTTATATGGCGGTACCGGAAATTGAGATTCTGCCGCCCGAAAGCAACGAACCGGTTCCGGTGTCGGAGACCGCAGTCCTTTCGCTTCAGATCCAGACTGCGAGCCCGAATATCGACGTGATTTCCACCACCGCACCCACCGCTTCGTTTCAGAGCAGCCCTTCCAAAACCATAGCCCATCTACAAAAGAGTGAGGTCAATATTGCGAGGCTGAGTATCAAGAATTCGGGAAGCCCGGTTCTCGGTGGATTGCCCGGCACGATGAGAGGGAGGATGAATGCGGGCAACGTTGCCGCTGCGCGCAGCACGCCCTGGCCCAAAATTCGGTTTGGCGTCAACGGAACGCCTCGATCCGAAGAGGAATCGGGCGAAGCGCTGCCGCAGACCGGGCCCGGCAACACCGAGTCCTACGACTCCATCACCGACAACGCCTTCCTCGCCGTCCGCGAGAATCCGCTCTCGACCTTCAGCGCCGATGTGGACACGGCGAGCTACGCCATCGTCCGCCGGTTCCTCAATGAGCGGAAGCTCCCGCCGAAGGGCGCGGTGCGGATCGAGGAACTGCTGAACTACTTCACCTATCAGTATCCGCAGCCGCAGGGCGACGCGCCCTTTTCCGCGACGATGGAAGTGGCCGCCTGCCCGTGGGCGCCCGCGCACCGGCTGGTCCGCATCGGGCTGAAGGGCCGCGAAATCGCGAAGGACAAACGCCCGGCAAGCAACCTCGTCTTTCTCATCGACGTCTCCGGCTCGATGCAGCCCGCGAACAAGCTCCCGCTCTTGAAACAAAGCCTCGGCCTGCTCATCGACCAGCTCGGCGAGGAGGATAGCGTGGCGATGGTGGTGTATGCCGGCAGCAGCGGCTGCGTGCTCCAGCCCACGCACGACAAAGCGGAGATGCGCCTCGCGCTCGACCGGCTCGAAGCGGGCGGCTCGACCAACGGCGCGAGCGGCATCGAACTCGCCTACGAACTCGCCCGGAAGAACTTCATCAAAGGCGGCACCAACCGCGTGATCCTCGCCACCGACGGTGACTGGAACGTTGGCGTCACCAACCAGCGTGACCTGCTGGAGATGATCGCGAACAAGGCCAAAGGCGGCGTCTTCCTCACCGTGCTCGGCTTTGGCATGGGCAATCTCAAGGACGCCATGCTCGTGAAACTCGCCGACAAAGGGAACGGCAACTACGCTTACCTCGACACGCTGCTGGAGGCGAAAAAGGTGCTCGTCGAGCAGTTCAGCGGCACCCTCGTGACCATCGCCAAGGACGTGAAAATCCAGGTCGAGTTCAACCCCGCACACGTCGCCGCGTATCGTCTCATCGGCTACGAAAAGCGGCTGCTCGCAAAGGAGGATTTCAACGACGACAAGAAGGACGCGGGCGAGATCGGCGCAGGGCACACCGTCACCGCGCTCTACGAAGCAGTGCCCGCGGGCGGCGATGTGCCGCCGCCGGGGAAAGTGGACGCGCTCAAATACCAGACGCCCGCGCCGGAAAAATCAGAAATCAGAAATCAGAAATCAGAAATCTCCCCGGAGATGCTGACGCTCAAGCTCCGCTACAAGGCGCCCGATGGCGACACGAGCAAGCTCCTCGAATTTCCCCTCACCGACAGCGGCGCGGCGTGGGAGAAATCCTCGCGCGATTTCCGTTTTGCTGCCGCCGTGGCGGGCTACGGGATGTTGCTTCGCGATTCCCCGCACAAGGGCAGCGCAACGTGGGATTCCATCCGCGAACTCGCCGTGGAAGGCAAAGGCGGGGATGCAGCCGGCTACCGCGCGGAGTTCATCTCGCTGCTGGAAAAGGCGCGGGGGCTGATGCGGTAGTTGGGCGGCGCTTGCGTGGGCTGGCGTGGGCTGGCGTGCGATTGGGCGCGGGCAAACGTCCCCGCGGTGCGTGTCGTTACTATACTTCGCGTCATCAAGTTTTGTGAAAGGCGAGACAGAGGAATGGGGACAAGGGAATCAGACAGTTTCATTCCATGCTCATCGGGTTGCGTGACAACGCACCGTCACCGCAGTTTTTTCAGCCCTCCGTTCAGAAGAGAGTTGCCAAAATACCCTGCCGAAAGGCACTCCCGCGGCAAAACTTTCACGCAATCCGACAAGCATAGTTT
>Ga0105048_10013817_pt1 | contig 12597 bp, 10 predicted proteins | sample MAT05_FD_78382 | JGI IMG/M metagenome (GOLD analysis project Ga0105048, IMG submission 78382) | Freshwater microbial communities from Lake Fryxell liftoff mats and glacier meltwater in Antarctica - MAT-05 | ecosystem: Environmental > Aquatic > Freshwater > Ice > Liftoff microbial mat | place... | reverse complement strand
TCAGCCTTGCCCTCAGCCTTGCCCTCAGCCTTAGCCTCTTTGTATAACTTTGTTCCTCGTACATCCTTAATACTAAACATTGCGGCTACCTCCTCTCGGCTCATATTATTGAATTTGTAAAATAAAACTGTGTCAATAAACTCTACAATCTTTTGCTCTAGAGCATGGTCATGGACTTGATCTAGTTGTTCTACTAATTTAGGAAACTCCTCTTGAACCTGCTCAGTCGGAACTAATACTAATTTTACTATTCCTAGACTAATTGGCAAATCATTTCTGCTGACAACTTCATCTAAGTAGACTACTCGAATGTGGGGTTTTAAACGTCGATATTGACCGGGGAATTCTGGGTCTAAGCTTTGGGAGGCAAATATTGCCACGGCTTCCCAGTCATTGGTGGGTTGATATTGTCCTAGATAGACAACTATCTCTTCAATTAATCGCCAGTAGAAATCAGTTTTGGGTTGAAACTGAACTTCAACAAAATAAATTAAATCTGTGAAAGCGTTGGTATTGGGAATAAATATACCGTCAAATCTTCGAGCTACTTCCTTCACCTCTTGAGAGGAAAATTTATAGTTGGGGGCTTGAGATAGATCTTCACCGATGAGTTCAAATAGGAGTTCAGGAAATAATTGAAATAGACTATAGAAGATGGTGTCGGTTTTCATGGTTGGGATAGAGAATTTTCTGGGTTAATGGCAGAATTTTGCTGCAATCCCCACTGGTGCATTGCTTGTAAAACGGGGTCTAAACTTTCTCCTAATGGGGTGAGAGAATACTCTACTTTCGGGGGAACTTGGGGATAAACTTGGCGGTGGATAATACCATCAGCTTCCATCTCTCGTAATTGTTGGGTGAGCATTTTTTGAGTGATGCCGGGGAGCGATCGCGTGAGTTGGTTAAATCTTTTTAGCCCCGTAAATAACTCTCGAATAATCAACACTTTCCAGCGTCCACCGATGATTTTTAGGGTGGTTTCTACCGCGCAGGTTAATCGGCCCGATTCTGAGTAGGAGAGAACATTTACCTCATTTACCTCATTTACTTCATTTAGACTTAATTTAGCTATAGATTTCCGCATAGTATCATTTTAGTAAGTATCTTACTTTTTAGTGCATACTTGTTATTTATTCATTAAACATTCTAGAGTAGACCTAAGCAAAAAGACAAGATAAACAAGCCATCAAGACCGCTGTAATGCTTAATTTTTTTCAAGGAGGATAAACCATGATCGCCATCAGAAGAGCAAACGCTAGAGGACACGCCAATCATGGCTGGCTAGATTCCTACCATACTTTTTCTTTCGCCAACTATTACGATCCCCAGCACATGAACTTCCGTAGCTTACGGGTCATTAATGAGGACTGGATTAGCCCTAGCAAAGGCTTTGGTACTCATGGTCATCGGGATATGGAAATCATTACCTACGTCCTTGAGGGAGCCTTGAAACATAAAGATAGCATGGGCAATGGTTCCATTATCAAGCCCGGCGAAGTGCAGCACATGACTGCTGGCACAGGTATCCAACATAGTGAATTTAACCATTCTGCTACGGATACTACTCACTTGTTGCAAATCTGGATTACTCCTGATACTCAAAATTTGACCCCCAGTTATGATCAGCGCAGTTTTGCGATCGCCAAATCTCCCGGACAAATCCATCTGGTAGTCACCAAAGATGGCAGAGATAATACTATTCGAGTCCGTCAAGATATGGATATCTACGCAGGAGTATTGCCAACTGGGACAAAATTAGAGCATCAACTCCAGCAGGATCGCTACACTTGGGTTCAAGTTGCCAGAGGAACTATTAACCTTAATGGGACTGAGTTGGAGACCGGGGATGCGATCGCCCTTAGTCCAGAAGCAGATCAAGCAACAGAGTTGAAAATCACCGCCACCAGTGATGCCGAAATTCTTCTCTTTGATCTTGCTTAGTATCTATTCTTAGTATCCATAAAGTGTCCCGCTCTTGTTCTTGAGGTGAGGCATTTTATGAATTATTACAGGGAGTTTTGTCCTTGCCTTTCTGGGGCAGTATCCTTTAACCATTGCTGGAGAATAATTGCGGCTGCTTTGCGATCGATCATGGCTTTGTTATCCATAACTCGGACTCCTTGATCGCGCATCATTTCCTCTGCTTCAAAAGAAGTCAACCGTTCATCTACGTAGGCGATCGGCAATTGCAAAGCGGCACTAATTTTCTCAGCCAATTTCTGGGTTTTCTCCGCTTGCGATCCTAAAGATCCATCAAGACGGTAGGGCAGACCAATCACCAGAATCTCCGCTCGGCGTTCTTCTACCCAGTACCGTAATTCTGTCAAATCTCGCTGCCAAGAAGTCCGGTTAATAGTCGTCAAGCCCGTTACTGTAATCCCCAAGCCATCACAGCCCGCTACCCCGATGCGCTTTGTACCTAGGTCTAAACCTAGAGCTGCTATTCTTTTCTGCATATTTGATAATATTATTAGCTTAAATTGGCTAAAAAGTTCCTTGATCTATCTTAGTGTTTATTGTGAGTCGGTATTTTAAGCAAGTATGCCCCGTCAACGGTTGAAATCTAATTTCCCTAGTAAAATCTGTCCAGTGTGTGGGCTATCTTTCTCTTGGCGCAAGAAGTGGGAAAATTGTTGGGAAGAAGTGAAGTACTGCTCGGAGCGTTGCCGCCGCCGCAAATCCAACTTAAACTAATTCGTAGCAATATTTCTTGATTTCTAGGAGACCTAAACCTTGCCTAAGCTCAAAATACTAGTAATTAACAACTTATTTCCGCCCCAAGTTGTGGGGGGGTATGAACGAGCGATCGCAGACTATGCCCGCCGTCTCCACCACCGGGGTCACGAAGTCCTCGTCCTCACTGCCAATGTAGAAGGGCTGAGTACCGGCTATAACCAGAGCGAACCAGAGCCGATGCCTGTCAAACGTTGTTTATCTCTTTGGGGAACTTGGAGCGATCGCGGGGCGCAAGTCTTTCCCTTTCCTTGGATATCAGCCTTATCAGTCCAAAATTATCAGGTACTTGGCCCCGAACTAGAATCCTTTGGGGCAGATGTATGCCTGATGGGAAATCTAGATTTTCTTGGTTCCCCTGTCGCCGAGCAAGTTCTAGCAGCCGGGATTCCCGTGGCTCACTTTGTCATGAATGGTCAGCCCGGTTACTCTTCTGATCTGGCTCCGCAAAACCCCAACTATCGCTATATCACTGTCAGCGACTGGATTCAAAATGAACTCTGCTTAGAGGGTTATCCTACCACCACAGCCCAAACTATTTATCCGGGGGCAGAGGTAGATCAGTTCTACCAGCCAGAATTGCCTCCTCAAGATCGCTTACGCATTGCCTACGCTGGCTTAGTTATGGCTTACAAAGGTACGGATGTTTTTACAGAAGCCTTGTATCTTCTTCATCAGGAAGGAATTGATTTTACCGCTACGATCGCAGGTGGTTCTCTCACCCCGGATTTTGTGGATCATCTTAAGAACTTTGTTAAGGAAGAAGGATTCGCTGATAAAGTCAAATTCACCGGATTACTCGATCGCCCCGGACTCAAGGAACTCTATAAAACTCATAATGTTTGGGTCTTGCCGTCTCGATTTAATGAGCCTTTTAGTATTGGGCTAATCGAAGCTATGGTAGCTGGATTAACTATTATTGCTAGTGATACGGGAGGTTCTCCTGAAGCCATGGAACACCAAGAAAGTGGGTTAATTTTCGCCTCAGAAAACCCCTTGGATTTAGCCGACAATTTATCATTCTTAGCTCTTAATCCTGATGCATGGCGAGCTATAACCCTGCAAGGACAACAAAGAGCTTTAAATCAATTTAGCCGCACTGCTACGATCGACCAAATAGAAGCCTTCCTGTGGGAAATGTACCACCAGAAAAACTTAGGATAAATCTATCCCATGCCCTAGAGGAATAGTATTAATATCTGGGATTCCTGCTATTTTTTCTGATGCTAAAGGTAAGCGGTAGTTAATAGCCGGTAGCAATACTTGCCACAGGGAGAGATCGGTGCGATCGTAAATAACTATTCCCGGTTCTCCTGTGATTGCAGAATTTTCTATAAAATCCTCTGCACGACTCTCACTATCTCCTTGTATTAAAATATCCATAACTACGGAAGATAATAAAAGATTTGCTATTTCTTCTTGTTCATGATCTATACATATTACAAGGGCGATTTTCTCTACTTGTGAAGACCTAAATATAGGAGTTAATATCTCTAATAATTCCTCACTGAGAGCATCTTCTGGTTGTTCCCAATTAGGGCATAGCAATAAATTAATTTCCCTTAAATCTAATAAATCTAAGGCATTAACTAAATCTAAGTTATCAATCAAGGAACTAGGAGTGCCAACAGGAAAGTTTTGCCAAGAAATAAAATCAATCAAGGAAATTTTTTCCTGATCAACATTTCCATTAATTACAAAAAATATATTACTAGAAACATCTTGACCCCATTGTAGGTAAGCAAATTCTGGATGTTCCGCCGATGCTAACAATCCTTGATAGTCATGAGAAATTATCAAAGCATTTTTTTGAATTAGTCTAGATAAAGTTGCTGGATCACAGGTAGAAGTAATAATAATATTAATTTTTTCCTCTAAATAGTTATCAACAAACTTAACTCTAGATAAATTATTAGAAGCGCCTAAATAAGCAATTAAATTATCTGCGCGATCGTAGCTGGGGTTGCCCCGATCGTGATTTTGCAAAATTATTCGCACTCGGTTTAAATCAAGAAAATCGATCGCATAAGCAAAATCTACATGAGTATCTATAGAAATTATTACCTCATCCCAAACACGATGGATATTTTGAATAAGTTCATAGAGTTGAATCCTAGCTAAAGATAAACCCTCATCTTTGAAGTATTGAATTCTTTTAACTGATTGAGATGTAAAAATATCCTCAATAACTTGTCCTTGGAGTAGCTTCTCTAGCCTGAGAATAGCTTGGGTTGGAGAAAGCACTCGGAGATATTTATCATAACTAGCTTGTCTATAGCTTAGGGAAAATTCTGAAGATTCTGCTGTAAAATATCTGATTTTATCTGTCAATTCCTGCAAGCCAGAAAAAGCCTCATAATCTTTACCTTCCTCTAAAATAAGATTCATCCCTGTTTCATCACTAAGTCTCTCTGAAAGTAAGAATCCTCCAGAAGAAATAATCTCAAAGTTACGCATGTTAACATCACCATTGAGACTAATATTTAAAGATATACTTGCTTGTCTAAAAGCCTTAAAAGAATCTTCTAAACTTAGTTGTCCATAGAAAAAATTAGGGATCTGGCGAGATAAATATTCTACAATTCTCCGGCGCAAGGGATGCCATTTTCCCAGATTACCAATGAATATTGCTTTGTCCTGAAAAACCTTATCTGTAATATCTGGTTGTTGATAAGGCAATTCCTGAAAACTGGGGCTTGGTTGAGTAACTAGTAAATTTGGAAACCAATAAAAATCTTTAATTCCTGCTAACGAGTAATACCAAATATGGTGGCGATCGAAGGTTGTAATATAAAAATCAAACTGTTCCTGTTGAGCATAGCTAATCGTCCTTTGTAGCGGTTCTGTACCGTGATGAGTATCGCCTATGACTAAAATCTTAGGGCACTTAAGAGCAGCTATGTTAACTGGAACCAAATAAAAAAAAGCATTAACCCAAGAAATAAATACATCAGGATACCAACCGTGAGGAAGTTTTGTCATCAGTTCTTCCATATCAACATGAGAACCATGAGGAAAGCTAATAACCCGTGGATCTGCTGACGGCACAGTAGTTAAATGAAATAAGTCTTCACTAATTAACGGTCGCATATAAGAAAAAGAGATTGGAGCAGATAATAAAATGCGACAGTCAGCAAGATTTTTGGGAATAGACATAGCTGATTAGTAAATTATTTATCTCAATTGAAAAAGAAGACATTTTTGCTATAGGCAACACTCTAGATAATATCTGCTAAGGAGCAAGTAGATAGTTTAATAGGGAGGTTAGCGATCGCATCTTGATCGGTTTCTTCAACCAAGATTAACCTTAGCCCACTTTTCAATAAATCCTGCCACACGCTATCTTCGGTGTTACTAATTATTATTACTTGAGGCTCTTGATCTAAAGAAATATCTGTTTGCATTAATAATTCCATAATAATTTCAGATAAAAGTTCATCTGCTTTGTCTACATATTCACTTTTTGCATATAGGCATAAACTAATAGATTCAGGATGGGAAGACAGGAAAATTTCTTTTATAATTTCTCTCAGGGTATTATAAATAGCCTCAAAGGATTTAGCCCAATCAAAGAAAATAATCGCACTATGCAACCGCAGTGGTGGGGAAGTTACCGTAGACCAAGAAGAGTCATCTTGATTAGCTAGATTAGTTAGCAATGTTTTAGTGAAACGAACTCCAGTATAGTCAATTTGCTCTAATTCAAATTTAAGGTTTCTTACTCTTTCAAATTCATGAATTGCTATACGACAACCTTCCCAGTGACCATAATCATCCACTTGAATTATGCCCTTAAGAACAACAGCATCATAAAGGTGATTAAATATATCCATAGTAGATTCATACCAATCACCATCACCATGTAAGAGCGCAATTTCTCCAATCTGAGAACGGTAAACTGGTAAGGTATCTGCAAATAGCCCCGGAACTGCTTCAATAATATCTCTTACGTTTAGTAGTTCAGCAATTCTATGGATATTTTCAGCAATTGGTGCGCTAAGGGTACCGACTCCAAAATCAGTATCATTAGCTGCAATTCCTCCGTGGCGATCGACTTCTGTAGGTTCCGGCATCCCAGCAAAAGTATCGAAGGCAAATAATTTACGTGGTCTTTGACTGTAGTGCTTAATGACAAAAGCCATCATCGCTGAAGCACCTCCTTTAAAAGCTCCGCATTCTACAAAATTGCCGGGGATATCTTGGCGACAAATTTGCTTGGTAGCAGCATAAAGAGCATACAAACGCATTTCACTCAATAAAGTAAAAGGGCGAACCTGATTTAATATTTCTGTAAACTCTTGAACATCAAAATTATCTATTCCACTCACCTCATAATGCTGTAGATGAACAGGAATATGCCAATTAATACTTGGATCAGGAATGTGTTGAATAGGCTGGACATTACCCCGCCAAGCTACACCCATGATTTGCATAGTTTGGTATACCATTGTCTGCCAGCCTTGGGATTTGAGATAGTCTAAACCTTGAGAGACATCGGGAGCTGCCAGATCGTGAAATAGGATTAGGGCATCGGGGGCAGCATATTTAGCGCAGGTAATGGCATCTTCCAAAGGGCCTGGGGCTTCATGGTTGCCATCAATAAAAATTAGAGACCATAGTTGGTTATTTTTGACGATCAAACCTTCCACTTCCGCAGGACTAAAACCAGGAACAAGATTCACCCTTGGCATCACCCCCGCCATTATTAGGGATCTGGCAACACTACCAAAGAAATCGTCTTGATTTAACATGGGATCAATCACATCTAGATTTACCCCCGCTAGGGCAAGATGGCAAGCAGACCAGCCTAGCCAGCAGCCTATTTCTAGGGCGGGTTTACCGGCAAATTGTAAGGCGGTGTTGTAGAGAATGTGGGCTTCATCCCGGCTCAGAAACCCCACGTAGGGTTGTCTCTGATCTACATACCAATTGTGAGGAATTTCTCTGCGGAGATACTTCCAAGGCTGAGTGCTAGGATCGCCCACTATCAGATTAGGAAAGCAGCGATCGGGCATGATTTTCTGAAAATTAGGCGAGATATAATCGCCCACGGGAATCTCAGTAGTTGCAAACATCGCTGCCTCCTTGGGTAAAGTAAAGGGTGAAAGGTAGAATTGATAACGGGTTAAGTTATCTGGATTAACCTGCTATTAACTTAATTAACTTGGGATTAACGCTGGAGATAGTAGTTCAGGGGGAGTTTCTAAGGGAATTCCCGCTACCTCATGGTAGAGCTTAATATATTCCTTAGCAGATTTATCCCAGCTAAAATCTTGGGTCATGCCTCGTTTTTGGAGGCTAGTCCATTGAGGTTTGAACCGGAAAGCTTCGTTAGCTCTGACCATGCAGGTAAATAGGTCTAGGGGTTCGTAGCGATCGAAACAATAGCCAGTCCCTTGTTGATTAATGGGGTCATGATGGGATACCGTATCCACTAAACCTCCGGTACGGCGGACGATCGGCACACAACCGTAGTGGAGAGCGAGCATTTGACTAATACCGCAGGGTTCAAACCGGGAGGGCATCAGGAAGGCATCAGAACCTGCATAGACCCGGCGAGAGAGAGCATCATTGTAGAGGAGTTGGGCAGTCATACGACCGGGATAGCGGGAAGCTAGTTGCCACATTTGGGTTTCGTAGTAGCGATCGCCCGTCCCCAACAAAATAAATTGACTATCGGTATAAGCCATGAATCGATCTAGGACTTGGAGCAACAAATCTATGCCCTTTTGTTCCACTAACCTCGTCACCATCCCCACCAAGAAAGCTTGGCTATTTACCTGTAGCCCTACTTCTTCTTGGAGGGCAATTTTATTGGGGCGGCGCTGCTCTAGGGTATCCACACTGAAATTTTGATTGAGGTATTTATCTGTAGCCGGGTTGAAACTATCCACATCAATGCCGTTGACAATACCCGAAGTTTTGCCAGCAATGAAAGATAGTAAGCCTTCTAGGGTTTCTCCGTACTCAATGGTTTTGATTTGGTTAGCATAGGTCGGAGAGACCGTGGTGACGCGATCGGCAAATTGTACTGCCGCCGCCATAGTGTTGTGACCCTGCATATACCACGGACACCAAGTCATTTTTTCTAGTTTCCAACTCCAAGGCCCTTGATAAGCAAGATTATGGATCGTAAATACGGTAGAAATATCTGGATCTTGGTGCATCCAGACTGGAATCATGCCTGTATGCCAATCGTGGCAATGGATAACTTGAGGCTTCCAGTGGTTCCAACAAAATTCTGCGGCACCATTAGCAAAAAAAGTAAAGCGCCAATCTTCGGTTTCTCCCCCATATACTTGTCGTCCAGCAAAAGAACTATGACTCATTAAATACAAAGGGACATCTGTACCCGGCAGCACGGTTTCAAACACATCAAAGCTTTGAAACATAGCATTACCAGACCATACAGGCTCTGCGGGGATGGTCATTTTATCTGGTAGGAATCCGTAGTAGGGCATAAAGATGCGGACATCATGACCCATTTTTCGGAGGATTTTGGGTAAAGCCCCGACTACATCGGCCATCCCGCCTACCTTAGCGATCGGCGCAGCTTCCGCTGCCACAAATAAAATTTTCATAAATTATTCTTGCTCTTCTTTGATTTCCTCTACTTCATCTTCATCTTCATCATCCTCTTCTTCGGTATAGTCAGCCATGGTTTCATCAAACCGTTCTAGAAAGTCATCTAAAACTTCTGCCGCGATCGCCAGATTCAGCCGCTGAGGATCTTCTAAGCCCCAAGTATTCACCCCAACTACTTCGCCTGATAAATTCAGTAAGGGGCCACCGGAGTTGCCAGCACTAATAGTGGCATCAGTTTGCAAGGTGAGGACTTCTCCACCTTCCACATCTTCATCGGGTTCGCGGATCGCGGTGACTGTACCTTCGCTGATTGTCCCCTCTTTTTCCCCCAAAGGATTGCCGATCGCCAAGACACGATCGCCCACTTCCACATCAAAAGCTAAACTCAGGGCTGCATAGTCTTGGATAGATTCCACTTCTTCCCCGGTAGTCGGGTCAAGAATATAATCGGTGGTGAGGAGAATCACCAAGTCTTCTTCTTCATTCCCCGTAAATACAATCTCGGCTAGGCGTAGCTGTTGATCGGGAGTAGCCAGCAAAACGTATTCCCGCTCATCCTCAACATAAAAAGCATCTACTTCTACCAGTTCTTCTACTAGGTGATAGTTGGTAATGACTAAATCTGTATCTAGAAAAAAGCCGCTACCACTAGCGATCGTCTCCTCGGTCTCCCAATCAATGGTATAAACAGAAACCACGGAGGCTAGAGCTTGGGCTATTACACTCCCTAGATCAGGGGATGCTTCCTGAATCTGGGCTAGTTGTTGTTCGCGGGCAGCGCGATCGCTGAGTAATTGTTGATAAAGCTTTTGGATGGTTTTCATGCCAGGTATCCTCAGTTACGTTATTTACGTTGAATTTCGGTGAAAATCTCGGCGAGTATTTCCTGTGCTCCTTTTCCTCTAAGGTCGTTTGCCAACTCCGTCCCTAGTTGTTCTGCCTCTGTAGCCAGCCCTGTTACGGTACCTTGGACTATCCTTTGCCCATCTATGCTAGCAACAAGACCAACCAAAGTCAGGCGATCGCCCACAATTTCAGTATTTACGCCAATGGGAACTTGGCAACCTCCTTCTAGATCCCGCAAGAAAGCTCTCTCAGCATAACAACGCTGGGCGGTGGGTTCGTGTTCTAAGGCTTTGAGTAATCCGAGAATTTCTGGATCATTACTCCGGCATTCAATGCCCAAAGCTCCTTGACCTACCGCATGGAGAGAAATCGTTGCCGGAATGACTTGGTGGATGCGGGCTGCCATTCCTAAGCGCTGCAATCCTGCTGCTGCTAAAATTAATGCATCGTATTCCCCAGCATCCAGTTTTGCTAATCTGGTATTAAGATTTCCTCGCACATCTTTGAAAGCAAGGTGGGGATAGTGATGGCGGAGTTGAGCTAAACGGCGGAGGGAAGAGGTGCCGATTACTGCCCCCTCTGGCAGAGTGGCGAGCTGCTTATCCCCGTGCTGTTCATGCACTACTAGGGCATCCGCTGGGTTTTCCCGCTCAGTCACAACTCCTAGCATCAAGCCTTCTGGCAGATTAGTTGGCAAATCCTTGAGGGAATGAACAGCGAAATCTATCTCTTGACTTAACATCGCTGTTTCTAGCTCTTGGGTAAATAGCCCCTTGTCCCCAATTTTTGAGAGAGCCACATCCAGAATCTTGTCACCTTGGGTACTCATGGTTAGGATTTCAAAGGTGCGATCGGGAAAGTGTTTTTGTAATTCTTCCTGTACCCAGTGGGTCTGCACCATGGCTAAGGCACTTTTCCGCGATCCAATGCGAATTGTTCGGGGGGGGCTACTGACAGTTAGAGACATAATATAGACAATTCATTAATTAAAATAGGGGAGCGTACCTAACCTAGATTACCCTAGGCTGTCCAGTTTTTGACACGAGACCTGGCGAGAAAAAATTCCAGATATTTGGGTAATTTAAGTTCTTCGATCAATTTTCTAGAGGTTCTGTTAAATCTCTAAGGTTCTCGTCTCTAAATAAAAATGGTAGATTGGGAAGACAACTATACTTAGTTTTCCTCCCTATAAAAAATATTATAAGTATGCACAGTATAGAAACATCCCCAGAGAGGCTATCTACCGAAGTTTCTCCAGAGCAAGTACTGCCCCTCAAGCCTTTATTAGGATCGACCCTAGAAGAATTAACTGAGTGGGTAAAATCTCACGGGCAGCCCGCCTACCGAGGTAAGCAATTGTATGAATGGATCTATGAAAAAGGGGCGCGATCGCTCCAAGATATCACAGTTTTTTCTAAGCAATGGCGAGAGCAAGTAGCAGATACTCCTATCGGTAGGTCTACTATTCATCACCAATCCGTAACTCCTGATAATACTCGCAAGTATCTGTTGAGCTTGATTGATGGGCAAATTATTGAAGCTGTGGGGATTCCAACCTCCTCGCGGTTGACGGTTTGTGTTTCTTCCCAAGTGGGTTGCCCTATGGGGTGCGATTTCTGCGCCACGGGGAAGGGAGGCTGGGTGAGGAATTTGACCCCTAACGAGATTATCGATCAAGTGTTGACTGTGCAGGAAGATTTTCAGCAACGAGTGAGTAATGTGGTATTTATGGGCATGGGAGAACCTCTGCTAAATACCGAGAATGTATTGGCAGCAGTGCGATCGCTCAATCAAGATGTGGGTATTGGGGCAAGGTCAATTACCATCTCTACTGTCGGTCTCAAAGGGCGAATCTACGAACTAGCCCAACACCGGCTGCAATCTACGCTGGCTGTGAGTCTCCACGCTTCTAATCAGGCAATGAGGCTACAACTCATTCCCAGCGCCCTCCACTATCCCCTGCCCGAACTGATTGCGGAATGTCGAGAGTATGTAGAAATGACGGGGCGCAGGATCACCTTTGAGTACATCCTTCTCGCGGGGCTAAATGACAGTCCCGGAGATGCCGAAGAATTGGCGCACCACCTCCGGGGTTTCCAAACCCATGTGAATTTGATTCCCTACAATCCCATTAAGGAAGTCACCTACAAACGTCCTAGTCCCCAAGCAGTGCGGGACTTCGTGGCAGCGTTGGAATCTCAATACATCACGGTCAGTATTCGCCAAACCCGTGGTTTATCTGCTGATGCTGCTTGTGGACAACTCCGAGCATCTTTAGCTGGGAAAACTTTGGGGTAATGGCTTGAAAATGCTATGAATATTGACATACTCACCGGGCTGAAGCCACGGTGATTCTTGACAGTTCACAGAGCTGTGCTGGCGAACCAGTCTTACCTGCTCTCCCTGTCCATTTAGAGTCGTGCCGAGGCTCTA
>Ga0105048_10013816_pt1 | contig 12597 bp, 9 predicted proteins | sample MAT05_FD_78382 | JGI IMG/M metagenome (GOLD analysis project Ga0105048, IMG submission 78382) | Freshwater microbial communities from Lake Fryxell liftoff mats and glacier meltwater in Antarctica - MAT-05 | ecosystem: Environmental > Aquatic > Freshwater > Ice > Liftoff microbial mat | place... | reverse complement strand
TCTTCTCGCTTGGAGGAATGGGTAGGCTGAATCGCTTCACGTTGTGTGGTAGAAGTTAGGGACGGCGCTGCATTGCTGGCGGGAACCTTATGCACCGCTTTGGCCGCGTGTCCCACGCTCTCGGCCCTGATCAGGTATTCGCCGGGGGCCGGGATGGGACAATTCCACACTCCTTTATCGTCCGTCTTCCCGGAGGCGACGATCTCTTGCTTATCGTTCTCAAGCCAGACTTTCGCCTCGGCCGCGGGAGTGTCGTCGTCGAAAAACACTTCGACGTGGACACGCTCTTTCTGATTCCGGCACTCGAGCAACATTCGATGTGCAAGGCACACATCGGCGCTGAGTCCGATGACGGCGACGGCAATGAGATAGGTGAGTGGCGACTTCATGTATGATGTTTCCTTATTTCTTCATACATGAACCTATTGCGCATTTCAATCCGATCGCGAGATACGTGTCCCAGGCTGGCCGCGAAGGCCGGGCCAAGTGACTGAGGTGATCTGGGAGGGTCATGAAGAAGCGGACGAATTGGCAATCCTGAGATACGCTCACTTTTCATCTACACAGAATCCACCACTTTCCCGCAAACTTTGTGAAGAATGCTGAAAAGGCAGAAGGTTTGTTCCGAATCTGACGATAACTCCGAAAGAGCGAATTACTTCGCCCGTGTCGGTCGTCCATTGAATCAACTGGTTGTCGCCTTGCCCGCGAGAGGGTTGCCATGAACTTGAGACACTTGCCGCGCCAACACGCCCTGCGACAGAAGAAGGATCGCGGCCGCGGTTGGCATGTAATGCGCTGGATTCTAGGCATTTCGTTCCTCGCGGGACTCATCGTCATGTCAGCGCCGCTGGCAGCGGATCCCAAGAATGACCCGGGCGGCCAGCGGCCGCCGAGCGCTCCATCCGTGAAATTCGCGGAACTTTCGGACACGCCTGAGGTCATCCGTGTTCAAAATGAGTTGCCCAAGGCTCTGCCTCCGGTCGACAAGATGCCCAAGCTCGGCGGGGATGAATTGCCTGCTCCGAAGGGGATTGCCCCTTTTGGACCCGACAAGATTCGGATGCCCCGACTGGACGCCAATCCCGGCCCGCTGGGCGCGACGCCCAAGGCGACGGACGAACAACTCAAGGTCTACAACCAATTCGTCGAGTCCATCGTCGACCCGGGCCACACGATTGATCTTGTGCTCGGACGCACCCGGTTGATCTTGCTCAAGGAAACCCCTTCGCAAGTTCAGGTCGCTGATGAAGCCATCATGGGACACAATCTGTTGGCGCCGAAACAGTTCATCATTATCGGCCGGCAAATCGGCACCACGGTCATGACGCTCTGGTTCCCCGATCCCAAGGACAAGAACAAAGACGTGATTCTGAGCTACCTCGTCCGAGTGATTCCGGATCCGGAGCAAAAAAAGCGACTTGAAGCGATCTACCATGCCCTGGAAATCGAGATCAACAAGGCGTTCCCGGACAGTCGCATCAAATTGTCCCTCGTGGGCGACAAGCTGGTCATCAGCGGCCAGGCAAAAGATGTGGCCGAGGCAACGCAAATCCTGCGGATCGCCCGAGCCAACGCCCCCGGCGAAGCACTCCGTGTTCCCGTCAACAACATCAATGTTGATGTGCGGGCCGCCGATCTATTGAATCCTTCGGGAACCCCGGGACTTGACAGCTTCTTGACCGCGGGCGGGCCGAACGTGATCAACCAGATTCGCATCCCCGGCGAGCAGCAAGTGATGCTCCGCGTCACTGTTGCCGAAGTGAGCCGCTCCGCCGCCCGGTCGATCGGCCTGAACTTCAACATCATCAACAATCAGGGCATCAGCGTTTTCGGCCAACAAACGGGCGGCATCACGGTAGGTGGGGGCGTTCTGATCCAGAACCAGCAACAAAACAACCAAGGCGGCGTGCTCGCCAATCTCCCCATTCGTCTCGACAACGGGCAGATCCCGATCGCCATCGACGCGCTGAAAACACTCAACTACGCTCGCTCGCTGGCCGAGCCGAACCTCGTCGCCACGAATGGGCATCCCGCTTCGTTCCGATCGGGCGGCCAATTCCCGGTCCCGGTTATTGGCGGCTTCGGCAACACGCAAGGCGGCGGTTCGGGATTAACCGGCGTGCAGTTCGTCCCCTTCGGCGTGCAATTGACGTTCACGCCGTTTATCACGGATCGTGACCGCATTCGCCTTGAAGTTCAAGCAGAAGTCAGCACGCGCGACGTATCGACGGGCGCCAACATCGGCGGGGCCAATGTTCCGGGCCTCAATGCCCGAAATTTCAATAGCACGGTGGAAATGCGTGAGGGCCAGACGCTCGCGGTCGCTGGCTTGATCCAGAACAACATCGGCAGCGCCACCAACCGCGTGCCCTTCTTCGGCGATATCCCGATCTTTAACCGTCTGACGGGGCTTGATCGCATTCAGCAAGGCGAGTCGGAACTTGTCATTCTGATTACGCCGGAACTAGTGCATCCGCTCGACAAGAAGGAAGTAACGAAATTGCCCGGCTCGGATTTGTTTGAGCCGAGCGACCTCGAGTTCTTCCTCTATGGCCGGGTGGAGGGACGCCGCAGCAGCGACTATCGCAGTTCCGTCATGGATGATATACATCGCATGATTCGCTACAAGCATTGCGAGCGCGAATACATTTTCGGGCCGGTCGGGCATATCGATGACCCGAATTACCCGACGCTCGACTACCCCGCTCTCCCGTAAACAGGCGGCCCTGGGCGTCTCTTTGGCACTCTGGCGACAAGGATGGATCCGATGGCATCTCGCAAGAAGTTGATTCGCACGGCCGCCCTGTGGAGCACTCTCGCCTGCTCGACGGGCGTGCTGATCGGCTGCCGGACCGGCTGCCCGACTCCCGGGCATGGCGGCGACCTATTTCACGATCCGTGTGCCGACGTGGTCAAGGGTTCCATGCCTCAACCGCTTGGGACGTTCGCACGCGAATTCATGTACCGACAAAGCGCCAAAGCCGAGGCGGACGACTTCGTCATCTACTTATACGAGTGGAGCTTCGAAGATCCGGCCCAGCTCGGGCCGTTTGGCCGCCGGCACCTCGTGACCATCGCCAAGCGGATGCCTGAAGCGCCGTTCAACGTGCTCATTGAATCGAGTGCCGATCACCGGTTGGACGAGACACGTCAGGCGAACCTCGTCAACCTACTAGCTCAAGCCGGGGGCGTTCACGATCCTGCGGGGCGCGTGCGCGTCGGCTTCCCGAGTGCCGAAGGGCTCTATGGCGACGAGGCCGAGGCCATCTACTCGAACTTGATTAACGGCGGCGCCGGCGTAGGCATCTTCGGCAACGACTTCAACAACGGAAACGGCGGAGGCGGATTCGGCAACGGAGGCTTCGGCAACGGAGGCTCGTTCGGCGGCAACGGCCTCAATGGCCAAGTCCCGACTTTTCGGTGATCCTGGTCCATTTCTCGTTACAGGGTGACGTGCCATCATGCGGAATGTAGTTAAGTCGAGAATGCTGACCGGCGTGCTCCTCGCCGGTTCGACGCTTTTGTGCGGCTGTCTGAATACCGGCGTCAAGCAGTCGACGCCGCCCAAGCCGTTCGTCCCGGAGGCTGATGTTTCCAAGGTGATGGAGCTTCCCGCGAAAGAGGGGGCCCGCGCATGTCTCGCCGCCGCTCAGCTCCTCGAGAAGGAAGGTAAATATCCGGAGGCGATCGCCCTTTATGAAAAGGCACGCAGCCAGGATCCGGCATTGAAGCATCTTTGCCGACGTTTGGCCGTGCTGCACGATCGCCTTTTTGATTATTCGAAAGCGGAACAAGAATACGTGGTGGCCCTCGCCATGTATCCGCGCGACGCCCACTTGCTGAACGACGCCGGTTACAGTCAGTTTTGCCGAAGCAATTTCGCCGAGGCGGAAAACTTCCTCCGCCAGGCGATCAAGATCGATCCCAATCTGAAGAAAGCCCGCATCAATCTCGGCATGGTTCAGGTTCAACAACGAAAGCCGGAACAGGCGCTCGATACGTTCCGAACCGTGGTGCCGGAAGCCCACGCCCATTGCAATCTCGCCTACGGCTACACCATGCATGGCAATCGGAAAGGGGCGATCGCGGAATATCGCAAGGCGCTGGATCTCATGCCGGACCTCGACCGCGCCCGCGCGGCTTTGACGGAACTTGAAAATCCGTCGCGGAGCAGAATTGCGGCGGCCGCCCACAAGAAAGCAGCCTCCGACTCGGCTAACGTCCAATCGGCGCCCGCGAAATCAGATCCCGCTCGCGTGATCGAACCCGCGAATTTCGCGGAAAACATCGCGAATCCGGGGTTCGCCGCCGGGCGCGGGAACGAATGAGCCGACGAACATTTCAGTGATTGCTGATGGATAAGCGAGCCCCGCCTGGGGCTCATTTGATTCCCAGAGGTGAAAGAAGTCCATCTCGTATCAATAAATCTCTTCCCATTTCTCGCCTGCGAGCGAGGGCCGTTTGCACCATTCTTTCATCAAAGCTAAATACATGTTGTCTCCGGTCGAGTAAGTCAGACGATCAGCCGGCCCGGGCAACGGGAACCTTCCCGACAAGCCCGGAATGATCAGCGAGCGATCGTCATTGCCATGCTTTCTTAATTGTGCGCGGATCAAGTGGGCCGTCATCCGACCCCCGGGCGCTCCGCGTATGTCTTGAATTGCAATCCACCGTACATGGGTTCGGCCTGATGGCGCTCGTCGCGCCAACAACGAACGCACGCCCGCGGATCGAGCGCGCAGCGGACATCGTCCGCTCCGATAGATCAACGTATTTAATTCTGTTTAATCGAACCAACTAGAGGAACTACCCATGAAGACCATCACTACCCTGCTTCGCCGCCTGTGGAATGATGACGACGGCGCCGTGATCACCACCGAGTACCTCATGCTGGGGAGTGCACTCGCCCTCGGCTCGGCGACCGGCCTGAACGCGATCAAGGACGCGACCGTGGCCGAATGCCAGGACTATGCAAAATCGGTGCGCGGCATGAATCAATCCTACTCGGTCCCAGGGCAAAGCGCTTGCGGGGCCAGTTGTGGGGGATCGGCCGTCACCAACGCGGGGCCAGACTATAGCTCGGCTAGTGCTGCTCAGGCGCCACGAGTGGTTTACTTGCCGTCTCCGTCATCGTCGCCGTGAAACAGAAGTCCCCGTCACGCGCCGATCGCTTCTTGGGCGAGGACGATCGGCCGCCGCGACCCAACCTCTGCGGCTCACGGGGACTATTTGAATTGACTGACTAAAGCCCCTTCTTGCGGCTTTCGAGCTTCGCGATAAACTCTTGGCGCTGTTCGGCCGTGAACGGCCCCTTGCCCTCACGAGCCAGCCGCAACGCTTCTTGATACTCTTCCGACGCTCGGTCGCGATCCGCGAGGCCCGAAAGGGCTTCCGCCAGGTGCCCATGCATCCGCGGATCGGTTGGATAGCGACGGCAGGCTGCGTCGAACACCTGCGCCATCTCCGTGAAGAGATTGCCTTCGACTTTCTTCAACGCCGCCTGGCGGTAGACCTTGCCCACAATGTCGAGTAGCTCGGGCGAAATACGATCGACCGTGGTACGCTTTCCGCTCAGAGGGTTGATCATGCACGAGCGAATGCGTTCGAGACTATCCTTGGGATCGTCAAAATGTTCGGCGTTCAGCCAGGCTAGATTGACGTTCGCGACCGGATTGTCTTTTTCCTGTTTCAAAACCTCCAAGTAGATTTCGCGCATCCGGGTCCAGTTCTTTCGCTCCATCGCGATCTGAGCCTCGAATAAACGAGAAACAACATTATCCGGCTTTACCTTCAAGGATCGCATCAAGTATTCGTCCGCTACTGCAAGACTGCCTCCGTTTTTCCAGGTCTGCGCCAACGAAAGCAGGGCAAATGCCTGAAATTCCTTCACGATCTCTTGTTTTCGTTTCTCGGCATCGGCGCCAGTCAGATTGACAAGGCGCTTTTCGGCCCGTTCTTGTCCTTCCACCAGATAGATTTCAGACTCGTTTCTCGCTTTCTCGGTGCGGTTGGCGACGATGTCCTGCCGAATCGATTCAAAAATAGCGATCGGGTCATCAGGAGATTGCTTGCGCCACTTCGCGGTCCAGTTCGCAGCATTGTCCGTCATTTTATTTCGAGTGAGGATCATCACGAGCGTCGGGTACGCCGCAACGTATGTCGGTTGTTTACGCAACACGTCTTCAAGAATGCTGACAGCTGCGGCCACGTCGCCTTGCCGAGCCTTCACGCGGGCTTCCAGGGTCCGAACGAAGCTGCTTTCCGCTTTAGTTTCCTTGATCATGCCGATGAAGGTGGCTGCCCGAGCAATTCGATCGTCTTCCGGAGAATCGAGCGCCAAAACGACGAGTTGCGACAGCAGGTCGACATTGCGCGGTTCATTGGCCGCCTTGGGCTCCAGTTCAAGCCAGGCGAGGTCGGATCGATTCATGAGTTGCATGAACTGGGCGCGAAACATGGCGATCAATGCCCCGTCCATGCCCGATTTTTGGCCAAGGTCCTGCCAGCGAAGTAGGCCCGCGTACATCGATTTTGTCGACTCCCACACATCGGCGGGGCCACCGACGTCATCGCGACGCATCGCCGCGTAAGCGCCCACGGCGTACAGCATGGCTTCGCGGGACGATTCCTTGCTGAACTTCTGCACCGTCTCGATCACCATTCCTGGTTGCGTTTCACTCCAGCGGAGCATGGTGCGAAGTAAGCCCAACATCGCCGATTCGCGGACATGAGTGTACTCGCGCGTCGACCAGAACTGTTCCGCGGCCTGCTCGAACTTGCCTTCGGCGAGTAATTGCTCCCCTTTCCAGATGCGCAGCAGGCCATTGTTTTCGTGCTTGGTCAATGCCTCATCGAGAATCTTGTGGCGACTCTCGGGGTTGCTGGTGGTTCGGATCAGCAACGCTTCCACTCCGACATCGCGAGGCAATTGATTCAACAGTTGCAGGCCTTTTTCTCGTTCCCCCTTGTTGACAAGGGCGACCGCGAGCACTCTCTTGGTTTCGTTATCCTTTTCGTTGGGGAAGTTCACGGGATTGTCGAGGTAGGCAAGGGCGGCTTCGAGCCGGTTGGTGCGGATCAGCCATTCGGCATAAAAACGCTTCGCCCCCTGATCCGTGGGATTCAGTTTCAGGAATGCCTGGATCAATGTGTCGCCATCACGATGCCGAGCCTTGATTGCTTCCGGATCCTTCGGGATGGGATCAACGAGTTGCGATAGAGATACTTCGATGCGCAGAACATCCGCCGAACGAGGGTAGTCCGATTTCAGCTTCTCGAAATCCTTGGTGGCTTTCGCCACCTGTCCGGTCCGCAGATAGTAGAGGATGATCGCTCGACGGGCCAGCCGATTGGATTCGACGCCGATCGGAACTATTTTGTTGGCGGCCTGGATCGCGTCCGTCTCGTGGGGAACGTATCGTTCGGGCGGCACTACGGTTTGGTTGGGGAACTCCCGGCGAAATCGCGCGATTTTCTCAAGCGCCAGCTCGAGTTCGGCAATCACGACCAGTAACGAAAGATCCTTGGGATCTCTCAGGAATTCCTCGAAAAATAAGCGATCAGCGGGTGTGACGGCGTCTGTCTTGCCCACTACCTCTTGTAGTTTTTTCAGAATGACAGACGCTTCATTCGGTTGCTGCAACGCCAGACAGAGGTTGGCCATCAGAATGAGGGCGCGGGTTCTCAGGTCGCCCGCTTTGGGATTTTCAAGCACTGCCTTCAGTGATGTCTTTGCCTGAAGCAAACGGCCTTCACGCATTTGAATGGCGGCTTCTTGAACGGAGACGATCGCCTTGGCGACGGGATCGTCGATTTTTTTCAATTCCGTTAGATTGACGGCCAACTCGGAAGGCTTGGATCCCCGAGTCATTTTCGCCTCCAGCGCCGCCGCATGGAGATCGACAAGTGCTGCCGGACTTGTATTGCTTCCGGTCAACTTCAGGCCCTCTTCCGTCCACTTGAGAGCCCGATCGTTCAGATCACGCTGCACGCCGATGTTGCCTTTTTTGCCTTCCACAAAGGATTCCTGATTCAACATCCGCGCCAGTGACGCGAATGCCGTCGGAGAATCAACCTTGTTCGCGACCAAGGCGCCCGCCATCGTTTCCAGGCGATCACGAACGGTCGACCATTCGGTGAAGTTTTCGATGTACAAGACACGGCGTGCTTTCGTGGCCGCACTCAAGTTGCGCATCATCATGGAGCCTTGCATGGCGCTCGCGAAGCGGGTTTTCCCCAATTCCGTCGAAATTTCACTGAGCGATCTCAACGCTTCAAACAACCGGTCGGACTTCCTCTCATCCGCGCGCATGTCCTCAAGGCCAACGTCGATTGCCATTTCGTGCAGGCCGAGAATGCCTTCGACGTCCGGTCCGCCGAGCAAGTCAAACGCCTCTCGCTTGCGAGCTCGGTCGAGAGCCCCCGTGTCAGAATCAAAGAGTTGATCCCGCATGAGTTTGACATCATTGACGGCATCGTTTTGTGATGCCGAGGGCTTCACCCGCGCCAGCCAATTGAGAATCTCCGCTTGCAGGAACAAGGTTCGCCAGAGCGGGAAGATCGCGGACTTTTTGGCTTGCTCGAGATGCGCGCGCGCTTCGAGGACTCGCGACCGATCACGCTCGCGCGGGGGGAGCGGCTTGCCGGTTTCTTCCCGAGGTTGTTCAAACTCATAGCGAGCGAGCAGTAGATGAGCACGTGTATTATCGGGATCGACCAGCAACAAGCTTCGGGAAAGACGTTCGACGGCCATCCAATCGAAGGTGGAGAGAAGCATCTCGATCCGCAAGGCGTCGAGCAAAACTCCGGGATCCTTGGGCAGGCGGGCGGCAGCTTCGCGGACGCATTTGATTGCCTCTTCTCGATCAGGTTCGGCAATCTTCATGTAGTTGCGAAATTTCTCCCGGGTGACCGAGTCGGGCAACTTGTCGAATGGTTTGCCATCGGCAATTGCTTGCGCATACGCTTTATCGCGTAGAATTTTGGCCTTCAGCCAGAGAAGATAGCCTCGTTGCTCGGACCATTTTTTCGTCATTTCCGTCGTGGTCTGCCGGGAATTTTTGATTACCTCATCGAGAGACACAATCGCCTTGCTTGCATGTAAACTCGCTTCGTCCAACGCTGTTAAGGCTATGCGAGCTTGATTGGAGTCAGCTGCCTCGGCGCCGTTTTGCTCAATGACGGATTCGAGCGATATGAGCGTCTTGTTCGCTTTCTCGTGCGACTCTTCCGCCAGTTTTTGGCTGGCCTGCACGGGTGAGCCCGGAAACATCCAGCGATAGAACAGAAATCCGCCCGAAGCGAGAATGACAACCACCGCGACGCTCAGGCCGATTCGAAAAGCTCGGGATTTTCGCTTGAACATGGTATCACTCTCAGTGCCGGCGCGAGGCCTTAACGGTGCGAACTTACTCACGAAGTAAGGCGATGGGCAGGCGCGTTGCGCCGATCATCGCCGAGCGGGGCAACACGCCCCGGCTTAAAGCCGCGTCGAGCGCGGGGAGAAAAATCTCCTCAATGCGTTTCAATTCCAACGGTTCGGGCACGGCATCCGTCGGCGCCAAGTTCGTCCAAACCTGGACTGTGACGCTGGGGGCCGGATGTCCGAGCCTTTGATGCAACGACTGCAAATACGTGTTGCGAGTCGATTCCGGCATCAGCGTGTAGTGCCAATAGTAGACTGTCATTCGCGAAGCCAAACCGGTTAAAAAAACGAAGCGTTGGACTTGGCGTTGGCCGTTCGCATCCAGCGGGATCAACGTTCGCCGCTTCAGGTCCTCGGGCGCGCCGGTCACTTCCCGAACACAAATTTCGGGATGATGCCTGCGATCCTCGCCCAGGCGGGAATAGACCGCGTAAACTTGGACTCCTGATCCATTGCCGAGCAATATGTAATCGCGAAGCAAAATCTCGTCCGCCGCGTAGGGCAATTTTTCCCGCAAATCCGCTAGTTCCGGCCGATCTCGCCCCGACCAGTGGTTTTGCCCGGTCTCCAGGTCGTAAGGAACAGTCGCCAGCGCCGCATTCAGACCGGGGAATGAGTCGGCCCCGGCCTCCGATAGGTGCGCTCGCAATCCCCATTGCAAGATCAACGCCAATCCCAAGAAGAGGGCGACAGACCGGAGAGGGAGTGCGAGCGAGCCGGCAGACGTCTTCGCCTCGGTCTTCACTTCCACTTCAGTGCTGGGATAAACACGCCGAAGGAGGTAATCGAGCGAGAACAGCAGCACGAAACCGACCGGAATGGTGAAGCCCGCCGGTGCGTCGTGCAACCAGCCGTTCATCCAGTGCGTACCAAAACGGATCGCGCCGAAACTCATCAACAGGACGCGAACGACGTTGGCAAGGATTGCGATCGGGATCGTCATGACCACCAAAGCAACGCGATGCCAGGCGGGGCGATTGAGCAAGAAGCCAAGCAAGACGGAGAAGGCCAAGAATCCCATCAACTGACGCAGGCCGCTGCATTGTTCGCCTACATGCAAGGGTTGAGGAACGCCCAGGATGCGGATGACGGTCCCCGTTCGCAAGCAAGGCACGAACAGTTCGAGAACGCCTGCACTCAATCGGCTGACAATGTCCTGAAGCCACAAGGCCGCGTAGGAAGTCCATGTGACGGGCACCGGGAACATGAAGATGGCATAAACGATCGGAGCCCAAAAAAAACCGGCCCAGGAACGGCCGCCAAGGGCGACTGCGATGCCACGCAGAATCAATACGAAGGCCACAAAGGTCAAGAGCGGCCAAGGCACCACGGTTGCAGCCAAGAGAAGCCCCACACCTGGGAGCAGGGCAATGAGGGCGAAACGTGGTTCACCTGTCCGTGGCGGGCCAGCCCAAAGCCAAGACCGATGGAACAGCCAGAGGCATAAGATCGGTACGAGGTAACCGTGGCTGTAGTTCGAATCATTTCGCCAGGCGCGTTCAACAGGAACCATCAACGGGACGAATATAGCCACGAATAACGCACCAATGGCCGCGAGTAGGAAGTAGGTCGCGGAACTGAATTTCACGGCCCGAGCTTGCCCGCCGGGGGATGAACAGATCGGTTCTGGGGAAAGCACGTCAGCCATGTTCCATGGAAGTAAAAAAGGCGACGGCCAATAGTGGACACGCCGCCTACTTTGCGATGGAAATTTCAAGAACAACCAGGCGAACTACCAAGCCGAACATTCCTCAGCAGGCAACCGGGGCAACTGCCCGATGCCGACGATAGGTGTAACCCAGCAGGCCCACCATCCCAAGCCCCAAGACTGCCATGCTCGCCGGCTCAGGAACAACGGAGAAGGATCCAGAAATCTGAACGGGTCCGCCGCCAGGCCCCGCGGTGTTGAAGAAATTGATCGCATTGGTCAAGATCTGTTGGTTGGTGAGACCATTAAGGACGTCCGCCGCGTAGTTGGGGTAATCGGCCGTGATATCGATGCCGCTGGCCACGCCAGTGTAATACAACCCCACCAGATCTATGCCGATTGTCGTCCCCGTAGTGAGGAAGGTGTCGTCGCCGCCACCAGCAACGCCGTCCGCTCCGAAACTCGTCACCCCGACCAGGACTGAATTAAACGTATTGAGTCCAAAGTCAGCCTGCAGATTCCCAGCGCCGTTGACGTTGCCAATGGCACCCGCATTTCCAGCGACAGCATAACTCACGTCCGCCAACTGGAAGGTGAAGCCAGCGATCGCCGTGACGCTCAGGCCAAAATAGATCGAGTTGCCAGTCTCCGCTGCAAATGCACCCACACCAGGAGCAGTTCCCATCCACGAGCTGAATGGCGTGTCGATCCCACTCGATGCGTTGACCGGATTGGTGGTCGTTGAGTACGCTGCGGGCGGAGCGACGCTAGGCGTGCCTGTGTTGTAGCCTGGGGTAAGTGCATTGATCGCATTCCCCAGGTAGCCGTTGTAATTTCCTGACGGTGCAAAGGCATCGGGGCCGACGGAAGGAGTGACGGTGACGATGAACTGAGCCTGAGCCCAGCTGCCGTATGCCAGAATGACCAACATGGCGGAAACAAAGCGAAAGTAGCTTTTCATGATTTAAAGAGAGCAACGCCCCCTCACGAGTGGTAAATCTGGGAGAACTTACATCTCTTACTAAGATACATAATCCGGAACCGTCATGTCTAGCGCAAAGGTCGCATGTTAGCACAAATTCATCAAGTCTGCACAATCATTGCCAATGGATTGACATCGCACTTGCGATCCCGAGCGGCAAAATTCGCGCCAAATCTGAAATTTTGATCACTATATCCGGGCAGGCTCAGATGTAGACAGTTTCGAACCTAAGATATTTTATATAAACAACTTACGACAAATACCATCTCGCTTTTTCTTTGAGATGGGTGTGCCTGCGGTGATCAAGTGACTCGAGCAAACTTCCTCACGCATTCCAGCTGAAAATTCGAATCGATTCGCGATTTCAACTCAGTTCTCCCCCTCGACTTGTGGTAAGTTCGTACCAATAATGGAGTGAAATCCATCTTGGGTCGAACGATTGGATCAAACATGAGCACCTACCTAACGGCTCCGCGTTTGACAACGAGTTTCATTCTGATGATTGCCTGTTTGTGGACTTCTGCTGTCGTCGCGCAAGAC
>Ga0105048_10013815_pt1 | contig 12598 bp, 9 predicted proteins | sample MAT05_FD_78382 | JGI IMG/M metagenome (GOLD analysis project Ga0105048, IMG submission 78382) | Freshwater microbial communities from Lake Fryxell liftoff mats and glacier meltwater in Antarctica - MAT-05 | ecosystem: Environmental > Aquatic > Freshwater > Ice > Liftoff microbial mat | place... | reverse complement strand
TCGACCTGTAAAAAGCTCATCGACATTGTGCACTTTACCTGTTTCAAAATCTTCTGAAGTAAGGTTCATTGATTTGGCTTTCAGGCGAAGATTAATGTCTTTAGTGACCAAAACCACTTTACTTTCGGGATATTTTTCTGCCAATCCCAACGCGGAATTGATGATGCGGTGGTCGGGTTTGTCTTCACCAAATAGTTTTATGGCATCATGTTGCCCCTTCCCGTTCATTAAAACGGTAATTTTTCCAAGGCGCGAACCCAACGAAATCCATTCGGTTAATGTACTTTTTCCTGAAAGTTGGTCCATTTTCCTTATAAACTCTCGGGCTTCGAAGTTTTTGGTATCGTTCCCTTTTTTAAAATTATCGAGCTCTTCTAATACGGTAATGGGAATGGCCACATCGTTGTCTTGAAAACTGTAAATCGAATTGTGGTTGTAGAGAATAACAGAAGTGTCGAGCACAAAAATTTTACGTTGTTGTTTTGTCCGCGTTGCCATATCTAACGTTGTATAGTTTTTGGCAATCTATTGGTTTCCATTTTTCAAACTGGCGTGTTGATGCTAAAGATGTTAACAAACATTAAACAATGCCCACAAAAAAAGAGCACTTGACTAGGGTGCTCTTTTTACAACAACTAACGGACTAAACTAACTAAACTAACGATTAAAAAAAGATTTTGAATTTATAACTACCACTCCGCCAACGGTATCGCCAAACTGAGCTGGAATTCCTCCTACATAAACTTGAACATCAGCAATGCCACTGTTGGGCATTTGAGAATCGCCAATTACTTTTATGCCATCGATAATGAATAAAGCGGCATCACTTCGGCTACCGCTAAAATGTAAACTGCCACCATCTCGGGGTTGCAAAACTCTGGGAACCAAAGCTACCATAGCTGGGATTATGCCTCTTTCGTTGGCTGAATGTATAATTTCGTCGGCATCAATTGTTTTCATGAGCCCTGGCGCACCTGGTTCTAAAATTTTGTCGATGTATTTGTTACGGGCTTCATATTCAAATACTTTACCGGATTTAAGTGCAATGCTTAAATTGATAAACTCTGTTTTTCCTGCTTTGATTCGAATGGCCATCAAACTCGATTTGTTATACCCCAATCGGGTAATTGCCATTTCATACTTGCCCGATGGTATAAATTTAATGCTATATTCTCCTTTTTCATCAGTGAGCATGCTTAATGCTTGCAAACCATTGTAAATCTGCACAACTGCGCCGTCAATGGGTTCGTTTGTCAGGCTATCGGAAATTATTCCTTTTACTTCGCCAGTGCCACTTTGCGCACCTAACAAACTTCCTATCAAACAAAAAATAAAAGTTGACATAAATGTTTTCATGGTATTAATTTTAAATTCTTGAACGAAATTAATTGATCAAACAGTTGATTCCAAAAACAAAAAAAGCGCTTTGTCGGACAAGCGCTTTTTGTATAGTGAGTAGATTATGAGATATTTACGAATTGGGCGCTTGGCCTTCGTGAATTTTAGCTTGATACAAACCTCCGCCAATTCCTTGTATTACTGCAATGAGATCGGCAGGATTGGTTTTCGACGGATCGTAGCTGATGTCGGCTACGGCGTTATCAAAGTCAATAGCTACTTTAGTTACACCTTCCACTTTAGCTACTTTGGTTTCGATGGCTTTTTTGCAACCTTGTTCGCAAGTCATACCTGTAATATCAAATTGAATTGTTTGGCTATTGGCTTTTAAATTGCCCGACGAATTGCAAGATTGTAAAGCGAAAGAGCCGACGAATAGCACAATGGCTAAGTATTTTAATGTTTTCATGGTGATTAAATTTTTGGTTCATCAAAAGTAAGTGAAACATGTAATAAACCAACAAAGTGAATGCTATGTTTAATTCAATTTTTATATAGTAGCTAATCGAGCCGAAGTTTTACATTTGCTTCATGCAGAAGACCCAAAAAATGCTTTTAGCCATTGCCATTTTTATTTCGATGGGATTTTTGTTTTTTACTTTTTTTATTGATGGCTGCACCGAATCCCGCGAAGCACGAACTCCTGTTGCCTACCACGATACTTTAGTGGTTCAACAAAAGCGTTTGGTAGACCATACCGAAAAATTACACGCAGCCATCGAAACTTATGTGCAGGATGACATGGATTTTGAGTTTGAAGCTCTACAAAAACAAGTAAAAGCATCAGAATTGATGATGAGCAATACCACGCCTTATGAAAATGATACAGTGTTAAGGAAAGGTCTCAAGATTTTGCTGTTGAGCTATCAAAATTTGATAGAAAACGAATACAAACAAGTGATTGATTTAATGAAAAAGCCCGATCGAGAATTCAATGACTTCGAACAGAAAAAAGTTGATTCGCTCAATCGCGTAATTGATTCAAAATCAGAAAAGTCTTACGAAGATTTTGCCAATAGAGTGAAAGTTTTTCGTTCAAAATACAACATAATAGCAAAATAATAGGCAGGGTTTCAACACAACCAATATTTTTGCACCCCAATTTTATTACTCACATGGCATTATTAAATCGAATATCAATTGCGCAACTGCTCAATACCGAACCCAATCAACAAACGGTAGAAACCCAAGGTTGGGTTAGAACCAAGAGGGGAAATAAGCAAGTAGCTTTTATTGCACTCAACGATGGTTCTTGCTTTGATAGCATTCAAATTGTAGTCGATTTTAATCAATTACCCGAAGAAGCGCTAAAAAATGTTCAAACAGGCGCTGGCATTCGTGCAACGGGAAAACTAGTAGCTTCGCAAGGGCAAGGGCAAAAAGTAGAAATCTTAGCCGAACAAATTGAAGTGTTGGGAGAAGCCGATCCTGAGGTTTATCCTTTGCAGAAAAAGGGACACACTTTAGAATTTTTAAGAGAAATTGCTCATTTAAGACCACGCACCAATACCTTTGGATGTGTGCTGCGGATCCGCCATGCTTTGTCATTCGCAGTTCATGATTATTTTAATAAAAACGGATTTTTTAATATTCACACGCCCATCATTACTGGTTCTGACGCCGAAGGAGCTGGCGAAATGTTTCGTGTTTCATCGCTCGATCCATTGAATCTGCCTAAAACAAAAACTGGCGAAATTGATTATGAGCAAGACTTTTTTGGAAAAGCAGCTAACCTCACTGTTTCTGGCCAATTAGAAGCAGAATTGGCCGCAATGGCTTTGAGTAAAGTATACACATTTGGTCCAACTTTCAGAGCCGAAAATTCAAATACCACGCGTCATTTAGCAGAATTTTGGATGATTGAGCCCGAAGTAGCATTCAATGATCTGGAAGACAACATGAACTTGGCCGAAGATTTTTTACAATCGATTATCCAATATGCACTGAATTATTGCTCTGCCGATATTGCTTTTTTAGAAAAAATGTACGACAAAGAACTTACCCAAAAGCTGAACTTTGTTGTTGCCAATCCTTTTGAGCGTCTTACCTACACGGAAGCGGTTGACATACTTCAAAAAAGTGGAAAAAAATTCGAGTTTAAAGTAGAATGGGGCACTGATTTGCAATCGGAACACGAGCGTTATTTGGTGGAGCAACATTTTAATAAACCCGTTATCCTAACCGATTATCCAAAACACATCAAAGCATTTTACATGCGCCAAAATGATGATGGTAAAACTGTTCGCGCCATGGATGTTTTGTTCCCAGGAATTGGCGAAATTATTGGCGGCTCGCAACGTGAAGAGCGATACGATAAATTAAGCCAACGCATTGATGAGATGGACATACACCGCGAAAGTTTATGGTGGTATCTCGAAACCAGAAAATTTGGAACCGTTCCGCATGCTGGTTTTGGTCTTGGTTTTGAACGTTTGGTACAATTCGTAACAGGCATGAGCAATATCCGCGATGTAATTCCTTTTCCAAGGACACCCAAAAATTTGGAGTTTTAATCCAACCGCCTTACTTCTTCAACCCCATAATACCAAGCTAAGCCCTTGTTGTACCAATGGCTTGGAAGACTATCAATATCGGCAAAAAAAGTAGTTCTCAGTGGGTGTTTGATGCTTGGCAAAATCGCAACTTGGTTTTTGCTTTGGGTTAACAATTGAACTCTCGTTTCTATTTCGCTTTTGTAAGCTGATGCATGCGTTAAATCCTGCACGGCCCATCTTAAGTTTGAACGAATGGCAAGCATAACAAACAAAACTATTAAACTGCTGTATACAATCACTTTTTGATAAGCAACATACTTTTTGATATAAGGTTGAATGAGTAAAACCGCAGATGGAATGGAAAACAAACAAAAAACAACGAAGCCATAATTAATCAGTCTCAAAGGCACGAAGTAAATTCCCGTTGACCAATAATAAACCAACAATAAAATAGGCATAAACGTAATTCCAATGAGTAATTTAATGGTTGTGTGAAGCTTATTCAATGGCAAGATTTTCTGTTTGAAAGCAATTATTGCCAATAAAAGAAGTATTGGAATTGTTGGTTTTTTTACTAACCAATCAAAATAAATGAAAAGTGTTTTTTTTGCAGCGGCAAGTGTTGCAAAAGCAAGAGAATGGGTTTGAATTTCATAAATCTTTTCAAAAGATTCACTCCTTACAGCATTTCCAGGAGCCGTAATCCAAATCAAACCACTAACTGCACCAACGATAATTCCAAATAAAACCCAAGCGTTAATTTTTCTTTTTTGCCAACTTTCAAAAATAATAAAGCCTGACAATATGCAGAATAGGATCAGCGATAATTCACATGCACCAGTAATGAAAATGGGTAATAGTACAAGGAACGGCTGTGCCCATTTTTTTTGGGCATAGTTGCTATACATAACCAACCAAACCAACCAAAAAATAAGACCAAGTGTGTAGGAATATGAAGTAATAAACCAATAAAAAAAGTCTGCTGTATCAGGTAAAAAATAAATAATGTAGGCAGTAAGCGAAAAGGATAAGAAGTTACTGCTGGTATTGAAAATGAAAACACTTTGTGCAGCTTTCAAAACAGAATAAAAAAATAAAACAATAATCGCCAAACTAAGCAGTTGATAAAACAGAAAACTTTTATCAGCTAATGGATCTAAAATAAAAAGTAAAAAAAACGAAGTCATTCTCCCAGTCCAGCCATTATATAATTGTTTTAAGCTTTCCCACAAGCCGTTTTCTGCTAGTTGTTGATGAAATGAAAAATCATCGGACGAGGGATAATTGAAAAAGCTAAGTATTAAGAACGGACTTAAAACCCCTATAACAATGGCTAACGATTTAAACCAATGCGTTTTAGAGTGCTTTATGCTTGTGCTGTTCATTGGGTAAATATAGGTTTGGAAATGGTTTTGCCAATGAATGGGAAAACAATTTAACAAGCCTTCGAAATAAATTTGTGAAATAAAAGCTCATTCATAGAAAAAAAAATCGCTAAAATTGCCTTGTCATGTTAAAACAATCGCTTCAACAAAAACTCTTACAAAAATTATCTCCCCAGCAAATTCAACTTATGAAATTGCTGCAGGTGCCTACCGCTAGTTTAGAACAACGCATTAAAGAAGAATTGGAATCAAATCCGGCTCTTGAAGAAGGGTTAGACGACACTTACAAAGAAGACGATAGTTCACCAGAAGATGCTTTTGGTACCAACGACGACGACATTAACGTTAACGAACACCAGGATCAACATCGCGAAGATTTCAATTTAGATATTTACATTGACGATGATGAAACACCGGCTTATAAACTGGCCGTTAATAATCAATCGCCCGACGAAGAACGAAAGGAAGTGCCTTATTCAACGGGTATGTCTTTTCAAGAATTGCTTTTAGATCAGCTTCACACCCAAGATTTAGATGATCGGGAAGAAAAAATAGCTGAATATTTGATCGGAAATATCGATGAAGATGGCTATTTGCGTCGCGACGTAGTTTCTATTACCGACGATTTGGCTTTTACACTTGGGGTGCAAACCACCGACGAAGAAGTGGAGAAATTACTTAAAGTGATTCAATCTTTTGATCCTCCTGTTGTTGGTGCGCGAAGTTTAAAAGAATGTTTGCTCTTGCAATTAAAGCGTAAAAATCAAAGATTGGAACCTGTTATGCGTGCCATTCGGATTTTAGAAGAATGCATGGAAGAAGTTTCACGTAAGCATTACGATAAAATACAGCGCCGATTGGGCTACTCGGAATTGCAATTGAAAGAAGCCATCAATGAAGTATTAAAGCTCAATCCCAAACCCGGAAATTCACAAAGCGATCAAGCAAAATCAACCCAACACATCATTCCCGATTTTTTGTTATCTAACATTGATGGTGAACTCGAATTGGTTTTGAACTCAAAAAATGCTCCTGATTTAAGAATCAGCAAAACATACAATGAGATGTTGGAGCAGTATGCTAAAAACAAGAAATTGGCTATTAAAGATCAAAAAGAAGCCATTCAATTCGTGAAACAAAAAATTGATTCGGCCAAGTGGTTTATTGATGCCATAAAACAGCGTCAACAAACACTTTTGTTTACCATGCATGCCATTGTTGAATTTCAAAAAGAATATTTTCAAGAAGGTGACGACACCAAATTAAAGCCGATGATTTTGAAAGACATCGCTGATCGTGTAGCGCTCGATATTTCAACAATTTCGCGTGTGGCCAACAGCAAATATATTCAAACATCGTTCGGTACTTTTCTTATTAAATCGTTCTTTTCCGAATCGCTCACCAACGATGAAGGCGAAGAGGTTTCAACCCGAGAAGTGAAGAAAATTTTAGAAGATTCGGTTGAAAACGAAGACAAACGAAATCCTGTTACTGACGATGCACTGGCCAAAGTATTAAAAGAAAAAGGCTACAACATTGCACGGCGAACAGTTGCAAAATACCGCGAACAATTAGGAATTCCAGTTGCGAGGCTTAGAAAAGAGCTGTAAATGAAATTTTGGGTATGGCTCATTAAATTTTTTGCCACTACTTTAAACCACTAGTCGAGTTTTAAAAATTCAAAATCGAACAAGATGGACAATCATCTCCTCGCATTTTTGGCCTTGGGCGATTCCTACACAATTGGCGAAAGTGTGGACGAAAAAGACAGGTGGCCAAACCAATTGGTTCACTTGTTAAATAAAGCTAATCTTCAATATTCGCAACCCACTATCATTGCCAAAACTGGTTGGACTACCGATGAGCTCGAACTAGCCATATCTGCTAGCGAATTAAATGAAAAGTACGATCTGGTTTCCTTGCTCATTGGGGTAAACAACCAATACCGTGATTTGAGCACAATTGATTATCAAATAGAATTTGAACGATTACTTAAAAAAGCAATAGAATTAGCTGGTGGGTTTACAAATCGAGTAATTGTAATATCGATACCAGATTGGGGAGTTACACCATTTGCCGAAGAAAGAAACAGGAATAAAATTGCAAACGAAATCGATAATTTTAACAGGATAAATTATAAAATCAGTGAGAAGCACAAGGTTCATTATGTAGAAATAACCCAACATTCGAGAAAAGCAGCCAAAGATTTGAGTTTAATCGCCGATGATAAACTTCATCCTTCGGCAAAAATGTACCAACATTGGGCAGAAGAAGTGTACCTTAAGATTTTAGAAAAATAACCAGCATTATTTTAAAAAAGAATAGTTGAAAAAATGACAAGCTATTGATGTTGCTTTCGTTTTTTGAATTAAATTTCATTTTGTGAAAAGCTTTGTGAATTACCTGTGCGATAATTCGTCAAATTTCAATCAAATACAATATTTTTGCCATTCTTGTGTTATTTAAATCATTTTGCTTGTAGTATTGAATTTTAACCAGATCGCTCGAATTTCTCTAGCATTAATCATTGCAGTGGTGATTTTTTCTGCTTGTTCTACCAAAAAAGACAAGTGGATTAATAGGTCGTACCATAATGTTACGGCCAAATACAACGCTTATTTCAATGGTCGCGAGGCGCTTAAAGAAGGCGTTAAAGAATTGGAAAAGCAACATGCCGACAATTACTTTAAAGTGCTGAACGTGTACAAAATGGGTTCGGTAGAGCAGTCGAAAAGTTTTTATCCCGTGGCAGAAAAAGTAATGAAAAAGGCTGCCAAAGTCATCAAAAAACACTCCATGCTCATTGGCGGAAAAGAGCGCTGTAAATTTATAGATGATGCCTATTTATTGTATGGGATTTCTCATTTCTACAAGCGCGATTATTATGCGGCATTAGAAATTTTCAATTTTGTAACGCGAGAAGGCGTTAAAAACAATAAAAGAGACGAACCTCAAATAGTTGCTCAAATTTGGGAGATGCGTGCATTTCAAGAATTGGGTATGTACAGCGATGCACAATCCATTGCTAGTTTGATTTTGAATGAAAAATCGATGAGCAGAAGAACGTCGTCCGATTTTTACACTGCCCGAACCGATTACTACATCAAACAACAGGAATATTTAAAAGCAATAGAAAATGCGGTTGAAGCGCTGAAGTACGAGAAAAGACATCATAAAAAATTGCGTCTTCGTTTTGTGCTGGCTCAGATGTATCAAAAAACCAATCAATTAGCCGAAGCAACAAAATATTACGAGTTGACCTTGAAGCTCCATCCCGATTATGAAATGGCCATTTATGCCAAAATTAATTTAGCCCGCAGCTACGATGGTGATAATAGCGCACAAGTGAGATCGGTAATGAAGAAAATGTTGAATGATCCGAAAAATGAAGAATATTACGATCAAATTTATTATGCCATCGGCCAACTCGATGAGCGGGAATCAAAAAAGACGGACGCTTTAGCATCTTACGAAAAATCGATTAGAGTAAGCGTGAAAAACGACAATCAAAAAGGACTTTCACATTTAGCTAAAGGCGATATTTATTTAGCTGGTTCCAATTTCAAGTATGCAGCTGCACATTACGATACTGCTGTGTCTTTGATTTCGAAGGATTTTCCTGATTTTAAACTCATCGAAATCAAGAAGAATTCATTGACAGATTTGATGAAACAATACATCAAAATTGATTTATACGATAGTTTGGTTAGGGTTTCGAAATTAAGTACTTCTGAAATCGACGAAATCATTGAGAAATTAATGGCAAAAGCCACCGAAGACGAAAAATTACGAATAGAAAAAGAAGAAAGAGCGGCCTTGGAAGCAGAATTGAAAGGAGCTTCAAATAGCAACAGTGCGGGTACCACTGGCGCTAGCAGTTTTAACGCAGGTGGAGGCGCGCTTTGGTACTTCTATAATCCTGCTGCCATGAGTTTTGGATTTACCGAATTTAGAAAAGTGTGGGGCGAACGAAAACTGGAAGACAATTGGCGACGTTCGAAAAAACAAGCCACGCTGCCAACAACCAATGATAACAGCGACAATGTTGATTCTTCAGACCAACAAAAACCAGAAGTTAAAATTTCGAAAGAAGATTCATTGGCTGCAATAAAGAAGGTTTATTTAGAAAAACTACCAACCAATGATTTACAGCGCCAAGCCTACACCGATTCGGTGGTTGATGCCTATTATTCCTTGGGAATGATTTATCGCGAACAACTCAAAGAATTAGGGCAAACTGCTAAAATCATTAATGAGTTGATGGCCAAATATCCCAATAATAAATATATTCCCATTGTTTACTATCAGCTTTTTAGGCTTTATTTAACCATGCCCGACGAATCGTTGGCCGAAAAAAACAAACAGATTTTACTACGCGATTACCCCGATAGCGAATACGCGAAACTTATTTCCGATCCCGATTTTGGTAAACGTTCCTTGATGTCGAAAAAAGAAGCCGATAACTTTTACGACGAAACTTATCGGCAATACTTAGCTAAAAATTACGATTTGGTACTTGTGCGGTGCCGAAATGCTGAAACCAAATATGCGGGAAATGCACTGATGCCTAAATTTGCCATTCTCAAAGCTTTAGCCATCGGACAAACCCGCGATGCTGAAGCTTTTAAAACCCAGTTGCTTGACGTAATTAAAACTTATCCCAACGATCCGGTGCGCGAAAAAGCTACTGAATTGCTCGAAAGTCTTTTGCGCATGCAAGGCGGCGGTCCAGATTTTAACCAAAAAATAAATGTCGTAAATAAGTTCAGATATCAGGCTGATACCACCCATCTTTTTGTAGTTTGGATTAAGAACAAGAAAACCAATTTGAATACCATGAAGAATGGCATTTCTCAGTTTAATCAGGATTCGTATGGTTCGGCCAATTTGCAAATAACAACCATGCTAGTAGGAGCCAATAATCAACTTTTGATGGTTCGCGGTTTTAGCAATGCCGCCAAAGCGCGCAATTACTTAGAAGCGGTTCAAGAAATGGACAATATCTTCGAAACTTACGACATGGACGATGTTGAAGTCATGTATTTATCGCCCAACAACCTCACAACGGTTGTGAAAGATCAAGAAGTTGGAGAATATTTTGAGTTTTTCAAAAAAGTGTATAACTAATTCAGATTAAGTTCATACCACGTTTTTTTTTGATAAAATCTAAGCTCTTACAAGCACATTTAGCCCTTTTTGCTGCCAATTTAATTTACGGGGCTAATTATACAGTTGCCAAAGATGTGTTACAAAACCACATTGGTCCTTTTGGTTTTATATTAATTCGCGTGTTGGGAGCATTTTTCCTTTTTAGCACCATTTGGTTGTTTAGTGGCAGGGAGAAAGTAGCCCAGCAAGATATCAAAAGACTTTTAATTTGCGCAGCCTTGGGAGTTGCGGGCAATCAATTGATGTTTTTCAAAGGACTAAGTCTCACATCGCCCATTCATGCGGCAATTGTTTTAACCATTAATCCCATTGCTGTACTGGTATTTTCCGCCTTCATTTTGAAAATAAAACCCCGCATCACCACTATTTTGGGCGTTGGTTTAGGATTGGCAGGCGCATGGTATTTAATTGGCTATAAAGCAGATGCAACAGGTTCAGTTTCTTCTACCGAAGGTGATATTTACATCTTACTCAACTCATTGTCTTATGCAGGATATTTGATAGCGGCCAAGCCTTTGCTTGCCAAATACAAAACCAATACCCTACTTTTTTATACTTTCGGTTTTGGACTTTTGATGGTTTTACCATTTGGCTGGCACGAGATGATGGTCGTAAAGTGGTCCGAGATTCCTGTTTTTGCTTGGTGGGAAATATTCTTTGTGGTTTTTGGAGCTACATTTTTAGCGTATCAATTTAATGCTGTAGGTTTAAAAACCATTCATCCAACGGGGGTGAGCGTTTATATTTATTTGCAGCCCGTTTTAGCGGCCATCATTGCCATTTCTTTTGGAGTTGATCAACTGACTATGGTTGAAGTTGTGGCTGCCACTCTCATATTTAGTGGAGTATACTTAACGCAACTTGCTAAAAATTAGCTTAATCCTTTTCCTTTTCAATTAGCGGTAAATCAAATATCCTTCAAAGGAAAGTGCTATTTGATGATAAGTAAATTCATTGCGGCTTCACCAACAAAGCCTTGTTGGGCAACCAATGTAACATTACGCAAGGGAGATGCAGCGCCAGAATTTGCTCCTCTCACTTCTACAGTATGTGTTCCTGCTCCTAAACTAATTAAATGACTAATAGCCCAGCCAGTCATGGTTTGGGCAAATTCCGAACTAAAGTGCGGAATTAATACACGTTGACTCATCCCAACAGCAATCCCGTTTACAAAGAATTGATACTGTGCTAAACAATCACGAAATGGAGCGTTTAACGCATATGCAGAGCCAAAAGCGCTAGCTTGTATTTTTACGTTCTGTCCGGTTGGCACAGCAAATGTGTGGGAAAGTCCACTCAATGGAATGTAGATGATTGTAGCGCCAGATGGTGGATTTTGCTGCACATCGGCAGTTGAGTTTGTTTGAATAGCATCTATCAATGGTTCAATGGTTGATGCAGCAGGCAAAGCAGTCACCTTGCCCAATTGGCCACTAGGGTTTACAGTAACGTAACCTAATCCGTTGCCAACATTATTAGTGCCACTCAGCGTCTCAACTCTAATGGTGCCGTCGCTATTGATGCGTAAGTATTCCTGAAAAGTGCCTAAGCCGACACCTTGTCCTAAACGAAGTGGATCGCCATTGTTGACCATTATAAAAGGCAAGGCGTCGTTTTGTCTACCCCCAAACAATCGAAGAAAATGACTTTCGTCGCTGTTGGCTATTTCAATAATGGCAGCATCATCGGGATTATTTCCACGAAGTTCCAACTTAAATTGGGGGGAATTGAAGTTCACACCAATATTTCCGTTGGGGAGTATTCTCATTCTCTCCTGGTTGTTTGTTCTGATAGATAAGCCATTGTTGTCGGTTGTTCCAAGGAAATTTGCATTAACGTTAGTACTTGAATTACCAGTAAGTGCCCATCCATTTGAATTGCCATCAATACCCGGAAGTCCTTGCAGACCAGTTAATCCGATTGGTCCTTGTGGTCCAGCAGAACCAGTTAATCCGATTGGTCCTTGTGGTCCAGCAGAACCAGTTGTTCCTTGTGGTCCAGCAGAACCAGTTGTTCCTTGTGGTCCAGCAGAACCAGTTAATCCGATTGGTCCTTGTAATCCTGCAGTTCCAGTTGCGCCATCATTTCCAGCGGGTCCTTGTGGTCCAGCAGAGCCCGTTAATCCGACTGGTCCTTGAGTCCCCGCAGGCC
>Ga0105048_10013813_pt1 | contig 12599 bp, 7 predicted proteins | sample MAT05_FD_78382 | JGI IMG/M metagenome (GOLD analysis project Ga0105048, IMG submission 78382) | Freshwater microbial communities from Lake Fryxell liftoff mats and glacier meltwater in Antarctica - MAT-05 | ecosystem: Environmental > Aquatic > Freshwater > Ice > Liftoff microbial mat | place... | reverse complement strand
TGGCGGGCCAGTTCGAGGGATTCATACGCGGGACGCGCATGCTGCAAAGGCGCGCGCGGCTTGTCACTTGAGAAGTGGGCAGTTCCGGCAACTCGCCGGAACGGGCGGGCGGGTCGCCTGCGCCCCACTACGTCAACCCCCACCGCCGTCGCAGATACCAGTCCGCGCCGAAGAGCGCGCCGATCAGCCAAAAAACCCACACCCGATCCCACGCGCTCGTCAGCTTCTGCACCGGCACTGCATCCACCTTTTCGTTATTCAATTCGGCGAGCAGCTTTCCCAAGTCTCCCGGCTGCAGCAGCCGCCCGCCGCTGCTCTCGCACAGCTTTCGCAGATACCCCGCGTCTGTCGCCACCTCGGTCTGCTCCAGGTTTTCGTCGAAGACGATGAATCGCGCAGACTGTGATGTGCCATCGGGAAATTTCGCCGTCGCCGCGTATTTGCCGGCCTTTGCGGGGAGAAACTCGGCGATGAATTTGTCCGGCGCATTCGGATCGCTCGCGCTCAGCACCGTCCGCCCGACTTCGCCGCCCGCGTCCGCGATCACCAGCGGCACGTCGGCCATTTTCACCGCGGCATCGCGCTTCACCGCGCGGAAATAAATCTTCTCGCCCAGCGGGATGTTCGCCGAACTCGCGCGCAACGAGAATTGCTGGGTCGGCAGGAAATCGCGCCCCGCCATCAGCCACAGGATCATCTGATCCCAGAACCGGTCGAAGAGCGTGTTCACTCCCTCGACCTTCGCGTTGAAAGCCCAGCGCCAGAGCCCATCCACGCCCACGCTCAGCACCTGCCCCTCGCCAAACCGGCGGTGCACCATCCCCGGCGTCGGATCACCGCCGCCCGCACTTTGCACCGCCGCCAGCGTGGCGGTCAGCGGCTTTTTCTCCACCACGCCATAGCCCGCGATCATGTCTGGCAAAGCATCCGCCGCCTCCGGCCCGGCGATCGCCCGGAATGGCGCGAGCGCCTGCCCCTCGCGCGCCACCTGCAGCCGCACATGCTCCATGGGCTGTGCGGACCAGATCACGGGCTCAAGTTCATTTTGCGCCAGAGCACCGCCAAACGCGGGACCACGGCTGAAGATCACCGTGCCGCCGCGGTTCCTCACGTAGTCTTCGAGCTGCTTCAGGCCATCTGCGCTGAGCAGCTTTTCCACGCTCCGCCCGAGCACCACGACGTCGTATCGGCCCCACGCTTCCGCACTCGCCGGAATCTTCAGCTCTTTCTCGCCCGCCTTCTTCCGCACCACCCGCGCCTTGCCCTCCGCATACTGCACGATGCTATCGACATTCATCTTGTCATTCCGCAGCAGCGACCGCTGGAGAAACGTCGTGTCCCAATACGGCGCACCTTCGAGGAACAGCACCTGAATTTGCTGGTCGATGACGTTCAGGTACGTCAGCGCGTGGTTGTTCTCGCGGTCCGACTCGCCATCGAGCGGCGTCACGCGCAGCTCGTATTCGTACTGACCGACGACCGGTTCAGTCACATCGAAATGGACCGCGACCTCCGGTTGGTCGCTGCCCGCGATCCGCTGCGTCTGCACGACCTTGTCGCCGCGCAGCAGTTCCACATTGATCGTCTCCAACTCGCACCCGATGAGCCGCAACGCCCCGCTGATCCGCGCCTTCTGTTTCACATAGCAATACGGCTGATAGCTCGTGATCCGCACGCTGACGTCCCGCACTTTTCCCTGCCGGCCGAGCGCGACCGCGTAGATCGGCACGCCGCGCTGCCGCGCCATGAAGCCGGTTTTCGCCGGATTCACCAACTCGAAGTCATGCCCGTCGCTCAGCACGATCAGCGCGCGCGCGGACTCGTTCGCGCCCAGCGCCGCCAGCATCGTGGAAACGGCGCGGTGCGTGCGCGTGCTCGCGCCATTCGTGTCGAGCAAAGCCGTGCCGGCAATCGGTGAGGCGTCCTCGCTGAACTTGAATAATCGCAACTTCCCATCGCCCACCGTGCCGCCCGGCTCCACGATGCCCGCGTCTGTCAGGATCGACTTCGCCGCCTGCGACCGCGTCCCCTGCGCCACATCCTTTTGCGCCATGCTCTTCGAGTCATCCACCGCCACCACCGTCACGCGATCCGTGACCACCGGCGGGATTTCCTCCAGCCGCGAAGGCTGCAGGAGCAGCGCCAGCACCGCGGCCAGACCGAGCAGTCGAAAAACCAGCAACGTCACATTTTGCCTCCCGCTCAGCCGCAAACCTGCCCGGCGATAAACCGCCGCCGTTGCCGCCGCCATCAGCAACCCGAGGATCGCCACCGCCCCGATTGGGAGGATCGGATCGAGGACGAGGCTCGTTTGCGCCGCGAGGGATAAGGTCATGGACAGTGGGCGGCGAAGCTCGCCGATTCCCCGCCCTCACCCCAGCGGAAAAACGGCCCCCGCGATTTCGAACAAAACGTCTGGGTGGAGCACGCGACCCGCGAGCTCTTTGCGGCGACCCGCCGCAAAGACCGTGTTCGCATCTCCCGCAAACCAGTCAGCACGCAACTCCGCAGTCCGGCTTTCCTCGGTGAGTCGCGTGCTCCTTCCGCACTCACCGAGTGGCACATCCGCTGCTAAATGCAGATGCCCCTTTCCCCGCCCACCCCGCTAGGCCGCGAAAACAGCCTGACTTTCCTCCGCCTCGCCTTCGCGCTCGCCGTCGTCTGCGGACACTCGTGGGTGCTCGGCGGCTTCGGCGAGGAACCGCTTCACCGCCTCACCGGCGGCGCGCTCAGAGGACGCGATTTCGCGGTGCAGGGCTTCTTTGTCCTCAGCGGCTTTCTCATCGCCAAATCCCTCGCCGAAACCCCGTCGCTCTGGCGCTTCGCCTGCCACCGTGCGTTCCGCATCGTGCCCGCATTTTGGGCCTGCCTCGCCGGCATCGTCTTCATCCTCGCCCCGTGGCTCATCGCCGCGCGCTGGCCGGAGCGATTTAGCTACATCGAGCGCCTCACCCTCGGTCCGCTGCCGGCTTGGAATTACCTCCTGAAAAACTGGGCGTTTCAGGGCGGCGAATTCAACATCGCCCCGCTCTTCGCCGGCAACCCTGTGCGCTTCGATGTCAACGGCTCGCTCTGGTCGGTCTGCATCGAGGCGCGGCTTTACCTTTACGCCGCCGCCGCCGTCGGCGCGCGCCTGCTGCCCGTGCGCGCGGCGCTCCTCGGCAGCCTGCTCGCCGCGCTCGTCGCCTGGTGGCTTGGCTGGATCGTCGCCGGCTTTTTCGCCGCTGTCTGCGTCTGGCGCGTTGTCATGCCCGCAGGCCGTGGGGTCGTGGTCCTTTTCGCACTGGTCTATGCGTTTCACAGCGTCCTCACCTTCGCCCCGGACGCGCTGCAAATCCTCCCCGTGCGCCTCCTCGTCTGGCTGCTCCCGATCTTCGACATCCCCTTCCGAGTCAGCGCCCTCGCCTTTCTCGGCGGCACTCTCTGCTGGCGCTACCGCGCACTGCTCCGCTGGGACACGCGCTGGTTTCTCCTCGCAGCGGGCGCGCTCACCACCGGTGTCCTGTGTGGGCAATGGTCCTTCGTGATGCCGCTCGCACTCCCATACGTCGTGCTTTTCCTCGGCGCGCGGCTGCCGTTTCAGAATGTGGAGCGCTGGGGCGATTTCTCCTACGGCATCTACATCTTTTCCTTTCCCCTCCAGCAGTTGCTCGTGCATTGGGGCGGCGCCCGCGCCGGCCTCCCCGTGTATCTCGCCGCCTCCCTGGTGTTGAGCGTCGCTGCTGGCGTGCTCAGTTGGTTCTGCGTGGAAAAGCCCGCGCTCCGGCTGGGTCGGAAGCTCGGAGCCTGGCGGCCCGTCTTCAGCCGGCGTCAGGCGGCTGCGCCGAAAGCGTCTCCCATTCTGTCGTCAGCCGTTCCAGCGATTCGGTGACCGAGAGCGACTCGCGGTTCAGGTTCATCGCGGAGCCGCCGGCCTCATACGTCTCGGGCTTTTCCAGTTCAGCGGTGATCTGCTTCTGCCGCGATTCGAGCGAGAGAATCTGCATCTCCAGCGACGCCACCCTGGCGTCGTGCTCCTTCTTCACGCGGCTCTGCGCCTGACGCACCTCGGCCTCCGCGCGCTTCTGCTCCTTCGACTTCCGAGGAGTGGGTGCATTCGCACCGGAATGCACGGTGACCGTAGAGTTTGTCGCCGGCTGGAAGTTCTCCAGCTTGTCCCCCGCCGTCAGCGCCGCGCGCTCGGAGGTGGCCTTGGATTTATCGAGGTAATATTGATAGTCGCCGGCGTAGGGCGTGAGCTTGCCCGCGCTGATGTGCAGGACGGTGCGGGCCATGGCGCGGATGAAATGCACGTCGTGGCTGATGAAGATCAGCGTGCCTTCATACTGCTGAAGCGCGCCGATGAGCGCGTCGATGGAGCCGATGTCGAGGTGGGTCGTCGGCTCGTCCATGAGCAGGAGATTCGGCGGATCGAGCAGCAATTTCACCAGGGCGAGCCGCGTCTTTTCGCCGCCGCTGAGGACGCCGACGGGTTTGAAGACATCGTCGCCGCGAAAGAGGAACGAACCGAGGACCGTGCGCGCCTGCTGTTCCCCCACGGGGTTCGGCATGTCCTGCACGCTTTCGAGCACGGTGTGCCTGGCGTTGAGGTTTTCCATCCGGTGCTGCGAGAAGTAACCGACCTTCACGTTGTGCCCGAGTTCGCGGGTGCCGCGCTCGGGCGTGAGGCTGCCCGCGAGCAGTTTGATGAGCGTGGATTTGCCCGCTCCATTCGGCCCGACGAGGACGGTGCGCTGGCCGCGCTCCGCCTCAAACTCCAGCCCGCGATAGACCGCGAGGTCGCCGTAGGAAAAGTCGATGTCCTTCAGCGTGATCGAGCGCGAGCCCGAGCGCGGCGGCTGCGGGAAGCGCATGTGGACGGTTTTTTCCGAGCTCAACGGAGCCTCGATTTTCTCCATCCGATCGATTTGCTTGAGCTTGCTCTGCGCCTGCGAAGCTTTGCTGGCCTTGGCGCGGAAGCGGTCGGCGAAAAGCTGAAGCGACGCGATTTCCTTTTGCTGGTTCTTGTACGCCGCGAGCTGCTGCTCTTCGCGCGCGACTTTTTCGACGACGTATTTGTCCCAGTTGCCGCGGTAGCGGTTGAGCTTTTGGTGGGCGATTTCGAGGATGGAATCGACGAGCGCATTGAGAAATTCGCGGTCGTGCGAGATCATCAAAATCGCGCCCGGATACGACTGGAGATATTCCTGGAACCAGTAGAGCGATTCGAGGTCGAGGTGGTTGGTCGGTTCATCGAGCAGGAGCAAATCCGGCTCCATGACGAGCAGCCGTGCGAGGTGGGCGCGCATGATCCAGCCGCCGCTCATCGTCTTCGCCATCCGGTCAAAATCGGCTTCGCGAAAGGCGAGACCCTTGAGGATCTGCTTGGCCTTGGGTTCGAGTTGCCAGCCACCCAGTTCGCTGAAAGTGGCGAGTGCATCGTGGTATTCCTCCTCGTCAAAGGTGCCCGCGAGTTCGTGGCGTTTGATGGCGCTTTGGACTTTCGCCATCTCCGGCGAAATCGCGCACGCCAGTTCCAGCACCGTCTCGTCACCCGCGGGTGCAGTTTCCTGTGGGAGGAAGCCGAGCGTGGCGTTCTTTTCCAAAATCACCCGCCCGTCGTCGGGCGTCGCGTCGCGCAGGATGAGGGAGAAAAGGGTGGACTTGCCCGCGCCATTCGGGCCGACGAGACCGATGCGGTCCTCGCGGTTCACCTGAAGCGAGACGTCGCTGAAGAGCGTGCGGCCGGCGAAGGCTTTGGAGACTTGGGAAATGGTGAGCATTGGCGGAAAAAAGGGCGCGAACATCGCGGGCTGCGCCCCACCGCGCAAGCGCGCATCCAAAACACTGTCATTCTGAACGGAGTTTCGGAAGGTGTTGCGACCGAAACGCAGTGAACTCCCGCCGCCTCCGCCCCTTTACAGTCCGCGATTCTTCACTCCGCCTTTGTCGCAAAGCCTCCAAAGGCTTCGTTCAGAATGACGGCCTTTTTTTTGGTTGCTGGCGCAGTGCCGCGGTCTTGCTCCGAAAGAGCGCGTTGGGCTCACACGCTCAGCTCCAGCATCCGCCGGATCGGCAGCTCCGCTCGTGCGCGGATGTCCTCGGGTATCACGATCTCCGGCGCGAGATTCGCCAGCGCGTCGCGCAGCTTTTCGAGCGTGTTCATCTTCATGTAACGGCAGTCGGCGCAGGCACAGTGGTCGGTCGGGCCGGGGATGAATTGCTTCTCCGGCATCTCCCGCCGCAACCGGTGGAGCATCCCGCTTTCCGTCACGATGACGAACGCCTGCGAGGGCGACTCGCGGCAGTAGCTGATCATCTTTTCCGTCGAGCAGACCTCGTCCGCGAGCAGTCGCACGGCCTGGGTACATTCCGGGTGCGCGACGATCGGTGCGTCCGGCCACTCGGCGCGGGCGCGCTCGATGGACGCGCGGGTGAACTCGACGTGGACGTAACAGTTTCCCCGCCACAGCTCCATCGGCCGCCCCGTCTGCTCCATGACCCACGCGCCGAGATTCTGATCCGGGACGAAAAGAATATTCCGATCCGCAGGTGCGGCCCGGACAATTTTCACCGCGTTGCCGCTCGTGCAGATGACATCGCTCAGCGCCTTCACTCCTGCGCTGCAATTGATGTAGGCGATGACGTAGTAGTTCTTCCCGGCGTGCTCCGCGAGATAGGCCGCGAGCTTTTCCGGCGGGCAGGAGTCGCTGAGTGAGCAGCCGGCGTCCATGTCGGGGATGACCACGGTCTTGCCAGGGTTCAGGATTTTCGCCGTCTCGCCCATGAAATGGACGCCGCAAAAAGCGATCACATCCGCCTCCGTATCCGCCGCCTGCCGCGAGAGCCCGAGCGAGTCGCCGACGTAATCCGCCAGCTCCTGAATCTCCTTCACCTGATAATTGTGCGCGAGGATGACGGCGTTGCGCGCGCGTTTCAGGGCGAGGATTTCTTCAGCGAGATCGAGACCGGCGATGGGCATGGGGGCAATGTCTCATCGCACCCGAGTGGCGGCAATGCCGCGCTGTCTCAGACCCATTTTCACACTTATCCGAAAAGCTCATCGACGACATTCCCGTAAACATCCGTCAGGCGAAAATCGCGGCCCGCGTAGCGGTAGGTGAGCGCCTCGTGGTCGAGGCCGAGCGCGTGGAGCAGGGTGGCGTGGAGGTCGTGCATGTGGACTTTGTCGATGACCGCGTGGTGGCCGAACTCATCCGTCTCGCCGTAGGTTACGCCACGTTTCACGCCGCCGCCGGCGAGCCAGATGCTGAAGCCGCCGGGATTGTGATCGCGCCCCGTGCCGTTCTTTTCCGCATACGGAGTGCGGCCAAATTCGCCGCCCCACCAGACGATCGTGTCGTCGAGCAAGCCGCGCTGCTTCAAGTCCGCGAGCAGCCCCGCGACCGGCTTGTCCACCGCCTTCGCGTGGTCGCCATGTTTTTTCAAATTGGAATGCTGATCCCACGCGGGGTTGTTCGTGTTGTCGCCGTAGTTCACCTGCACGAAGCGCACGCCGCTCTCGCACATCCGCCGCGCGAGCAGACACTGCCGGCCAAAATTGTCGGTCTCCTTTTCGCCGATGCCGTAGAGCGCCAGCGTCTCCGGCGATTCCTTCGCGAAGTCGAGCACCTGCGGCGCCTCGCCCTGCATGCGCCACGCGAGTTCGTAGCTGTTGATCACCGCCTCGAGTTCGCTCTCGCCGGGCTTTTGCCGGAGTTGCTCGGCGTTGAGGTCGCGCAGTAAATCGAACTGCCGCCGCGCCTCCACCGGCGAGCGCGCGGGCCGGAGGTTGCGGATCGTCGCCTCCTTCGCGGGCACGCCGGCGCGGCCGATCGCGGTGCCCTGGTAGATCGCGGGGAGAAAAGCGTTCCCGTAATTCCGCGGGCCGCCATTGCCGAGCGTGGGGCTGATCGTGACGAAGCCGGGGAGGTTTTCGTTTTCGCTGCCGAGCCCGTAGTTCACCCACGCACCCATCGAGGGGCGGATGAAATTCGTGCTGCCGGTGTGGAGAAAAAGCGTGGCCGGGCCGTGCGCGATGCCCTCGGTGTGCATCGAGCGGATGACGCAGAGGTCGTCGGCGTGCTTCGCCATCTCGGGAAAAAGATCGCTCACCCAGGTACCGCTCTCGCCGCGCTGGCGGAAGTCCCAGAGCGGCTTCATCACGCGCTGCGCGCCGCTCTTGCCGGTCTTGGCGATCTCGCGCCCATCGGCGAAATCGAGCATCTGGCCGTCGTCCTTCGCGAGACGCGGTTTGTAGTCGAACGAGTCCACATGGCTCACGCCGCCCTGCATGAAAAGGAAGATGATCCGTTTCGCCCGCGGCTTGAAATGCGGCGTGCGGGGCGCGAGCGGATTCGCCGCGGCGCGCGCCTTTTCCTGCGCGGCGAGACCGGCGAGCGCGAGATAGCCGAAGCCGCAGCCGAGTTGGCGCAGGGCGGCGCGGCGGGTGGGGAGGGGATGCTGGCAGTTCATGAGAGGGACGTGAGGCATGCTTCGCTTACTGCATATTGGATCGCGCGTCACCCCAGTCTTTTCTCAAAAAGCCGTCCGAGTTCCGGGAGTCTGCGAACGGACCGGGTGAACTGACCGTGTCGAACATGCAAGTGCGGAGTCGGAGGTTGTGAGCAGCACGAATCGTCGCGCCGATGTCGCCGAAAAATTCTTGCGCCCATTCGCCCGCCCGCGACACTGCGCCAGATTTCTCCCGCTCATGGTACGCACGTCTTTTCTCGTTCGATTCGCGGTCTGCTGCACCCTGGCGCGTGGCTTCCTGACTTGTTTTGCAGCCGAAGAGGCGCTCGTGCCCGCCCGTTTCACCCAGGCCAACGACGGCCTCGGCTTCCGCTGGGACATCACCCCGCAAGGCACCATCGGCGACGGGAGCAATGACTGCTTTGACAACGCCGCCGTCCTCCGCGTGAACCGCACCGTCGTCAATTTCTCGCGCCCGATGATGACCGCCGACGGCAGCGAATTCGTGATCTCCGGCCGCGCCGGCCCGCTCGCCGTCACGCGCCGCATCCGTCTCGACGCGACCAACGCCGTGGTCCGCTATCTCGAGATTTTTGAGAACACCGGCACCGCCAGCCAGCCCCTGCAAGTCAACCTTCACACCGACCTCGGCAACAACGCCACCGGGACCATGACCGAGCGCGACAAGGCGTTCGCCGGTCAACTCGCCAAGGACGAGGGCGCGATTGTGGCGATGGGCAACAGCGACCGGCCTGGCGTCGTCTTTCTGCTCGCCGATCCGAAGAGCAAGGCGAAGCCGGTCGTGCAGATCAACAGCAACCGGGGCTTCGACATGACCTGGGATCTGCCGCTGAAAGCGGGCGGCTCGGTCGCGATCCTCCACTACATCGCGCAGCGGAATCAGGCGAACTCCGCCAGCGCCCGCGTGCTCGTTAAGCAGTTCGCCAAAGACGGACGGCTCACCGATCCGAAAATCCCGAAGGCTTTCACCAAACTGATCGCGAATTTTTCCACCCGTGCTGAGGGCGAGGAGGATGGCGTCGCCGCGCCCGTGCTCGCCGCGCTGCAAGCCCTGACCGAGGCCGCCGAGATCAGCCGCGGGAAGAGCGATACCGTCCTGCTCGACGCGGGCGCGAAACTCGCCGGCACGGTGACGGGCGGGGACTTCGCCATCGAGACGGAGTTTGGCAAAGCGCAGGTCGCCTTTGCGGACATCGCGGGCCTCACCGGCGGCGGCGGCGTGCAGCGACCGGTGCGGATTTTTCTGCGCAGCGGCGAAGTGCTCATCGGCACGCCCAGCGGCGCGAAATTCGCCATGGCCACGGACACCGGCCTCGCCTTCGACATCGATCTCGCGCAGATCCAGATGCTCGCCCTGCGCCGCGGCGAGCGCGACGGCCAGTCGCCCGCCAATGCCTCAGCACTCCTCACCACGCACCGCGGCGACTGCCTGGCGCTCGCGGCGCCTGCCGCCGCCGGGCTGCAGGCGGCCACGCCGTGGGGCATGATCCAGGTGCCGCTCGCCGAGATCGAGAGCCTCGCCTATGTCCGCGAGCCCTTTCCCACGCACCGCCTCGTGCTCGCGGATCGCAGCCGTCTGCTGGTGATGCTGCGCGGCGACGAATGGCAGCTTGCCACGACCCGCTTTGGAAACGTGAAAGTGGTGCCGCAAAGTGTGCGCGAACTGCGCCGCGCGGGAGCCCCGCTGCCCACACCGTCGGGGGCCGAAGACGAGCGCCCGGTGACCGGAGCGCACTGCGAAATCATCGGCGAGAACCGCATCACCGGCGTGATCGATCTGCCCGAGCTGCATCTCGCGTCCGCGAAAAGCACGACGCCGCTGGATCCGAAAACGATCACGAAGCTCGAACGCGAAGGCAGCGACGACGGCGCGGAAGCGACCGTCAAAGTGCATCTCGCCGACGGCCAGGTGCTCGGCGGAAGACTCACGGAATCTGTGCTGCCCATCCGCTCCGGCGAGCGCGTCTGGCGGGTGCCACTGGCCCATGTCGTCGCAGTGCATGTCCCGCCGCCGGCGAAACCGAAAGCCGAGGAATCGGCCGCGCCTTCCCCACCTGCGGACCCTGCGCCACTCGCGGCACCGAAGCCATGAACATCCGCCTTTTCCTTCGTTGCGCTGCGCTGCTCCTCCTCGGCGCGTCCGCCGTCCGCGCGCAGAGCGCGAGCCTCTCGCGCCTCGTGCCGGCAAATTATTCCCAGCTCAGCGACAGCCTCGGCTTCATCTGGGACGTGAATCAAAACGGCGCGATCAACCAGGGCTCGAACTGCTTCAGCGAGGCCTTCTCCCTGCAGATCAACGGCAATCAATTCTCCGCGCAGCAAGGCCTGATGACGCCGGATGGCAGCGAGTATTTTCTCAATGCCAACCTCAACGGCATCGACGTCTCCCGCCGTGTCAGGATCGACGTGAAGGGCGCATCGTGCCGCTTCATCGAAACGCTGCGCAACAGCAGCGGCAGCCCGCAGACCTTCACCGTGCAGATCCGCATCCAGTTCAACAATCGCATGCAGGCCACGCTCACGGACGCGGCCACGCCGCTGGGCGCTCAGTTCGGAGCGAAGGACAGCGGCCTGGTCGTGGTCCGCGCCGCAAATCAATCGCCGCCGCCCCCGTCCGTGCTGTGGATGCTCGCCAGCCCCGGCGGAAAAATGCGGCCCGCCGTGCGCAATGAGAACAACTACCGCATCCTGGCCAGCTACCCCGTCACGCTCGCGCCGGGCGCGTCGGTCTCGCTCGTCCACGCCGCCGCCCAGCGCCATCTCACGGTCACGGATCCGAAGACGATCGCGAAACTTTTTGCGCCCCTGAAATCTTCGCGGCTCGTCGCCGACGTGCCGGCGAAGGAGCGGAAGGCGTTCGCGAATTTCCGCGCGAGCGGCATGGCCGGCGGCGAGGTTGCGCTGCCCTCCCTGTTGGAAAAACTCGGCGTCGAGCGCGGTGCGACGGATGTCCTCGCCATCGGCGCGGAGACGCGGCTGAAAGGCAGCGCGAGCTGCGCGTCGCTGGAGGTTGAAACGCCTCGCGGCAAAACGCAGGTGCCGTTTGAGCAAGTCGCCGCCTTGATCGGCGGGCCGCGCGAGGGCCGGGTGCTCCTGCGCGACGGCCAGGCGCTGAGCGGGCGGCTCACGGCGAAGGGGCTGAAATTCACGCTCACCACCGGCACCACCATGGAGCTCAGCGCCGCCACGCTCGACCGCCTCGTCCTCCGCGCCACACCACAGGACACGCCAGCGGCCAATGGCGTCTGGGCCTTCGTCGAGACCTTTGATGGCGACCGTCTCGCAGTGAAACCCGAGCCGACACTCCTCCTCCGCGCGAACACCGCCTGGGGCGTGCGCGAAATCACCCCGGACGAACTCGCCGGCTGCGGTCCCTCCGACGAAACGCCGCTCGGCTTTTTCGTCACGCTGAAGGACGGAAGCCGCTTCATTGCGCTGCTCGATGGCGAGGAGATCAGCTTCGATACCGTGCTCTTCGGCCGGAAAAAATTCCCGACATCGGCCATTCAGAAGATCGCCGTGGTGCGGACGAAAACCGCCGACGATGAGGAGGAGCGCGCGCCGGAAGCCTCGCGTCTCGCGATCATCGGCGGGCAGGTGCTCGGCGGGCAAATTGATCTCGCGGAGCTGCACTTCCTTTCACCCTCGGGGGTCATCCCCGTGCCGCCAAATCTGCTCCGCACCCTCCATAACACGAACGACGACGGCAGCGAGGAGTCGCCCATTTTCACCGCCGAACTGTGGGGCGGCGGCTCCGTCTCCGGCGCGCTCCGCGAAGTCCTGCTGCCCGTGCGCTCGGGTGGGGGAGTTTTGCGGGTGCCAGTGCGCGAGATCGTCGATGTCTTCGTGCCGTCACCCGTCATGCCCGAGGGTCTGCGCGACAAGATTGTCGTGCTGGTGCGCGACCTCGGTCATCCCGACTGGGAGAAACGCGAGGCCGCCAGCCGCGAGCTCGGCGAACTCGGGCCGATGGCCCGCACCCAGCTCGAGGAGACGCAGAAGCAGACCACCGACGCCGAGGTCCGCCGCCGCACGCAGGCCCTGCTCGACGCCATTCAGGGGTGAAAGCATGAACGAGGCGAACGAAGCCCAGACATTTGCCGAAGCGGCTTCCCGCGCCACAC
>Ga0105048_10013810_pt1 | contig 12600 bp, 13 predicted proteins | sample MAT05_FD_78382 | JGI IMG/M metagenome (GOLD analysis project Ga0105048, IMG submission 78382) | Freshwater microbial communities from Lake Fryxell liftoff mats and glacier meltwater in Antarctica - MAT-05 | ecosystem: Environmental > Aquatic > Freshwater > Ice > Liftoff microbial mat | place... | reverse complement strand
CGTTAGGCTGGGCAGATGCCGCCGCGTCCCTCAAAGACGGCCACGGCAAAGACGGCCACGGCATGGTCGGCCGACGCCACAGCAATCGTCGAGCCCGGATCGCGCGTCGGTGATGGCACCCGCATCTGGCACCACGCACACGTCCGCGCTGGAGCAACGATCGGCGAGCACACATCTCTCGGCAAGAACGTGTACATCGATGTCGACGTCGCCGTCGGTTCGCGAGTAAAGATCCAGAACAACGTCAGCGTCTATCGCGGCGTCACAATCGCCGACGATGTGTTTCTTGGTCCGTCGTGTGTCTTCACCAACGATCGCTACCCGAGAGCAAACAACGCGCAGTTCACGGTCGTGCCCACCATTGTGCAACGCGGCGCATCGGTTGGGGCCAACGCGACGATCGTGTGTGGCCTCACCATTGGCGCGTGGTCCGCGATTGCTGCCGGGGCCGTGGTCACCCACGATGTTGCGGCGCATCAACTCGTCGTCGGCTCGCCCGCCCGCCCCGCAGGGTGGGTATGCAAGTGCGGCGTGGTGGTGTCGCGCGCTACTGAGCCTCCAGCGTCCTTGGAATGTGGCAACTGCCAGGCGGAACCGGATTGATCCCGATCTCGGTGGTGAAGAACAGCCCAGAGGCGGAGGCACTGGTGCTGCAAGTGTTGCGCTCGGGGCAACTGACGCAGGGTGCGATGGTCCAACGTTTCGAAGAGCTTTGCTGCGAGATGACCAGTGCCCGCCACGCAATCGCCGTCAACAACGGTACTACTGCGTTGGTGGTTGCTCTCGAGTCCTTGCGACTGCAACCCGGCGACCAAGTCATCACCAGTGCCTTCACTTTCGTCGCCACGCTGAACGCGATTCTCGAATCCGGTGCAACTGCGCGCTTCGCCGACATCGATCCCAACGACTTCAACCTGACGACCGCATCCGTCGCCGAGTTAGTCAACGATCGCACGCGCGTGTTGCTGCCCGTTCACCTATTCGGGCAGGCGTGCGACCTCGCCCCGCTGACGCAACTCGCCAACACGAACAGTCTCGCCATGATCGAAGACGCGGCCCAGGCACATGGCGCTGAGTACAACGGCGTCCCTATCGGTACGACGAGTGGCCAGGCGACGTTCAGTTTCTACGCCACCAAGAATCTGCAAAGTGGCGAGGGGGGTGTCATCACCACCGACGACGACGCGCTTGCCGATCGGTTGCGACTGCTGCGCAATCACGGGATGAAGGCGCGCTACCAGTACGAATTGGCTGGGCACAACTACCGCCTCACCGAGCTTGCCGCGGCGGTGGCTATCCCGCAGTTCGCCAACCTCGCGCACATCACCGCCACTCGCGCAGCCAACGCGGCTTACTTCTCGGACCACCTTGTCGGGTTGCCCGGCGTCGTCACACCGACGGTCCATCCGGGTCGCACCCACGCGTGGCATCAATACACACTGCGCGTTACCGCCGACTGCGCCAACACACGCGACGAGGTTGTCCGCCGCCTCAACGATGCCGGAGTCGGCGCCGGCGTGTACTACCCACGCGCGGTGTACGACTACGACTGCTATCGCCAACATCCGCGGGTCATCATCGGCCCCGGCAATCCGATCGCCGCCAAGGTTGCCACCGAAGTTGTCAGCTTGCCGGTGCATCAGCACCTCACCGAGTCCGAGCGCGATCAGATTGTGGCAGCCGTCCGCGCGTCGGTGAATGCCTGATGAGCGATCGAATCGCCGTCGTCGTCGGCACGCGACCAGAGATCATCAAGCTCGCACCTGTCATTCATCGACTTGGCGACCGGGCACTGGTTGTGCATACCGGCCAGCATTTCGACGACAACATGAGCCAGTCGTTTTTGGACCAATTACGCCTCGGTCAACCGGATCTGCACCTCACGATCGGCGGCGAGACCCGCGGTGCGCAAATCGGTCTTGCCACCCTCGCGATCGAAGCCTTCCTGCTCGACGTCACGCCGGCCGCTGTTGTTGTGCAAGGCGACACCAACTCCGGAGTCGCCGGAGCACTAGCGGCGAACAGCGCGCACACGCCGCTCGTACATGTCGAAGCTGGAATGCGGTCCTACGACCGGGCCATGCCCGAGGAACACAACCGAGTGCTGATCGACGTTCTCTCCGATCTGTGCTTGGCACCGCATGCAGCCAACGCCGAAGCCCTTCGACGCGAAGGCATTGCCGACGCGCGCATACGTGTGAGCGGCAGCACGTTGCGCGACGCGCTCGCCATCATCATGCCGACGGCTGCCGAGCGCGCCGAGCACCTCGCCACCCGCGGCGTCACCACCAACGGTTTTGTCCTCGCCACCATTCACCGCGCCGAGAACGCTGATAACGCACACAACCTCGGGGCGATCTTGCGAGAGTTGGCAGCGCTTGCGCTGCCGGTGGTGCTGCCGTTGCACCCCCGGACACGTAGTCGGGCACTCGAGTTCGGCTTCCACGACGAACTGGCGGCGCTAAAGGTCTGCGAACCGATCGGCTACCGCGAGTTCATCAGCCTGGCGAGCGAAGCCGCACTCCTCGTTAGCGACTCCGGTGGTGTTCAAGAGGAAGCCTGCATCGTGAAGCGACCGGTCGTCATCGTGCGTAACTCGACCGAGCGACCGGAGATTCTGGGCACGTTTGCGCACCTCGTTGCGCCCGGGCCAGCGATCGGCAACAAGGTCGGTGAGCTACTCAATCGACTACCGGCGGTACACGCCGAGCTAGCCGCACTGCCCTACCCGTATGGTGAAAACGCAGCGGAAAACGTGGTCAACGCGATCGACGAGCTACTCAGTTAACCGAGCCGCGACGCCGTTTCGATTTGCTCGGCGAAGACATGCGCCGGTCGGATCTGGCGCCGCTCTTCCACTGGGTCGGCGACGCCGTCGATGAGATCGAGAAAGTGCCCGAGCTGCAAGGCCAGCGGCTCGCCGTAATGACGCACGAAGGGCAGCTCGACTTCCGTCGACGACCGGTAACCAACGCCACCAGCCGAGTGCAGCATTTCCTGACTGACGTTGCGGTACACCGTCACGTCTTGACGCAGCAGGTCGACTTCAACCAGCTTGGTAGCCGTATGAATGGAGAGCGAACGGACCTTGCGCTGGCCCATGCGGTTGGCCGACAACGTCGCTACGCCCAGCCGCTCGCCCTGCCGTTCGCTTGACGGAGATTCAAAGGCGATCGTGCAGTCTGCAATTTCGTTCCACTTGGAAGTCGCTGGTCGGACGCAAGCCGAGCCGACAAGAACGCCATTCGCTTCGCCGAACACGCGCTGCGCAACATCGAGGTCGTGCAACATCAGATCGTTCACAACGCTGGACGTAATGCGAGTCGCTGCTGGCGAGTGCCGGATCGCGAGCAGGTGCGTGGCCGGTCCGTCGAGAATCTGGAGCGCCGTTCGAAACGCGGCGTTGAACCGCTCGACGAACCCGCACATCACGGGAACCCCCGACTTCTGCGCGATGGCAAGCAAAAGATCCAGCTCGGCCAGCGTCGGTGCGAACGGCTTCTCGACCAGCATCGGTATCCCAGCCTCGACCAGCGGCAGCACGCACTCCATCCGCGCAGCAGTACTGCCTGCAATGATCACGCCGTCGCAGTCAATCGCGTCGTCCAAATTGGTCGACGGAACGCTGTCGAATCTTGCCGCAACGCGCTTGGCGGCTTCGGCATCGACATCGATGACCACCGCCAACTCGGCGAGTGGCGACTCGGCGATGATGCGAGCATGACTCGAACCCATTTGCCCAGCGCCAACCAAAGCCAGTCGACGACGCGTCATGCAGCACTCTCCGCCCTTGCGATCCGCTTCGGCTCGACGGGTACTACGCCTGTCTGCACTTCACTGCGCAGTTGCGTGCCGGGCTTGCGACGGAAGGCCGCGAACAAACGCACAACAAGATGCTCGATAGTCCCGAGCAGGATCATGAGATCGAGCGTGACCGACCAGTTCTCGACATAGAACAGGTCGAGGCGACGGTAGGTCTCGAACGACGGGTTGTCGCGTGCTTCGGTCTGCCACAGGCCAGTGATGCCCGGACGCACCTGCTCGCGCACGCGCAATTCGGGCGCAAACGTCGCGACCTCCGATGGCAGCGCTGGCCGGGGACCAACCAGGCTCATCTCGCCACGTAGCACGTTGACCAATTGCGGCAATTCGTCCAGGCTTGTGGCGCGCAGCAGGCGGCCGACGCGGGTGACGCGCGGATCGTGTTCCATCTTGAACAGCGGGCCACTGCGCTCGTTGTTCGCCTTCAAAGCGGCCAAGCGAGCCTCGGCATCGACCGACATCGTTCGAAACTTCAACACGTCGAACGTTGCCCCGTTGCGCCCGACGCGCTGCTGACGAAACACGATCGGGCCGGGTACCCCGGAACGACCCGCCACTGAACGACGATCGCCCATTCGGACAGCAACAGCGATGAGTGCCATCAGCGGAGCGGCAACGACAAGAAGAACAGCAGATGCGACTACGTCGAAGCCGCGCTTCAGTCCCAACTGAATCCGTGACAAGGGCGGGGCCTCGACGTAGAGCAACGGTTCGTGTGACAGCGACAAGCGCCGCAGACGACCGGCGTCGATGCCAGAAACGCCGGTAGCCAAGTGGACGTGCAGATCAAGTCGCTGCAAGTTGCGGATGAGATCGCGTAGTCGGGTCGGCCCGAGCGCCGTTGGCGAGACCACAACGCCAGATACTCGGTGCGCGGCGACTAGCTCTTCCGCCTGATCGGCCTCGCCGAGCCACAGTGCGGCCATGTTGTGGCGCACGGCTTCGCCACGGTTGCCCACAATTCCCACGACGGACATTCCGAGATCGGCATGCGTCGCAAACAGTTCGATCAGGCGGGCGGCTTCCTCGTCGGCACCAATCACAATCACTTGGCGCTGGTGCAAACCGTTCGCTCGCTTGGTCGCAACCCACGAGCGAAAGACAGACCGCAGCACGACGAAGAAGAGCCACGCAATCAACGCGCCACCGACGATATAGCGAATACGGAAGCCAATCTTGCTGACGCGATCGAAGATGATCATGCCGGCGATGGTGATTCCGACCGCCCGGGTACTGCGAGTAAGTTCGACGATTCGAACGGCGCTAACGCGGGCGAGGAAGAGACCTTGCGAGCGAACGGCGGCGAGGCCGATAGCGATTGCCGCTGCCATGACCGCCACAGACTTGGCCCAACCATGAGTGGTCGGAAAGTTCGCAAAGTCGAGGATCAGGACGTAGCCGAGCGCAAAAGCGAAGGCATCGCCGGTGATCAACATCACCTTCAGCTTGCTGCTTTTCAAGTGACTGCCCATTGATTTCTCCCACCGCGAGACCGTTGATCTACACAACGAACGTAACTCATGATGATCGCTCCCTGTCGGCCGCGCCCGTAGGTTTGACGAACTCTTGACGCAACCGAACTAGGAGTTAACAATCGGTCGGAGCCAATCATTCCCCGAGATCGAACAAGCCTTCCGGCGGATTCACGGTGATTTGGCCGTCGCTGGTAGCGGTGATGAACACGGTCGGCACAAGCGAGCCGTCCTCCAACTCGAGCAGATCGTGCGCTGGGTTAGCGACCACCGCCACGCAGCGTCCGTACCTATGGCCATCGGGGCCGACGACTTCGGCGCCGATCAGTTGGTGCACGTAGAGGCCGTCGTCGGTGTCCGCCAGTGGCTCCGCGAAAAGGGCCGTGTTGACCAACAATTCGGCGGCATTGCGATCGAGGCATCCCTCAAATTGGACCAACCACCGCGAGCCAGCCGGGCGAGCGCTCGTCACCGTCAGCCACTTCTCGCCAGCCTTCAGCCGGGCACCGACCGCCACGCGCTCGTCGCGATCGGTCAGCAGGTCGACGTAAACCTGGCCGCGCACGCCATGGGCTCGGCCAATGCGGCCCACCTCAAACAATTGGTCAGACACGAAACAAGTGGTCAGACACGAAACAACAGGTCAGACACGATGAGTCTGCCCAGTTAGTCGGCAAAGTCGACGTCGACCTCGACGTCGTCACGTGTCGCAGCAGCACGCACCAACGTGCGAATGCTCTGCGCGGTGCGCCCACGACGCCCGATCACGCGACCAAGATCGCCAGGGCCTACGCGAACTTCCAGCCGAACGCGGCCGCGGCTCTCCTTGGCATCGACCTTGACGGCCTCGGGATCGTCGACGATCGAACGCACGACATGCGTGAGCACTGCCGTCGCTGTCGGTGCCGGAATCTGATTCGGATCGACGTCGGTCATGACGAGTTACTTGGCCGGACGAGTAACAGCCGCGCGAGCGGTGCCGAACTCGGTCCAAGCACCCGAGATCTCGAGCAACTTCTTCACACGCTCGGTCGGCTGCGCGCCGTCGAGCAGCCACTTCACGGCCTTGCTGTTGTCGACCTTCAATACCGAGGGCTCGCCACGCGGGTTATAGGTGCCAAGGATCTGGATGAAACGACCGTCGCGCGGCGACCGACTATCGGCCGCGACAATGCGGTAATGCGGCTGCTTGGTTTTACCGACTCGGGTGAGGCGCAGCTTCACTGCCATGGAATTTGTGCTCCCTATTAAGACTGAACGACTCGACTGAACGACGCAACACGATTTGCGGACTGGATAAGGCTATCAATTGAACTGCGGGAAGCCACCTGGCGACCCCTGCCCCGGAAGTGCTGGCATGCCTGGCATCCCGGCCATGCCCGCCAATCCCCTGTTGCCCTTCTTGCCGCCGCGGGCGCTGGCGCCCATGCGCTTCATCATCTTCTGCATTTCTTGGAACTGCTTCACCAATCGGTTGACCTCGCCGACAGAGGTGCCGCTGCCGTTGGCGATGCGCATGCGACGACTGCCATTCAGCAGTTCGGGCTTGCGACGCTCGAGCGCGGTCATGCTGCGGATGATTGCTTCTACCGGCTTCAAGGCATCGTCGCCGATCTGCGCGCCCTTCATTTCCTTGGGCATGCCAGGCATCATGCCGAGCACGTTGCTCAGTGGCCCCATCTTCTTCAATGCCTGCATCTGATCGAGGAAATCATCAAGCGTGAACTCGCCATCGAGCATCCGCTCGGCGGCCTTCTGCGCCTCGTCTTGGTCGAAAGCCTGCTCAGCACTCTCGATCAGGCTCAACACGTCGCCCATCCCGAGAATGCGGCTGGCCATGCGGTCGGGGTGGAACTGCTCGAACTCGTTTAACTTCTCGCCGGTACTGGCGAATGCGATCGGCCGTCCGATCACTTCCTTGACGCTGAGAGCGGCACCACCACGCGCATCGCCATCAAGCTTGGAGAGAATGACACCGTCGATCGCAAGCGCCCGGTGGAATGCGTCGGCAACGCCAACGGCGTCCTGGCCGGTCATCGCGTCGATGACGAGGAACGTGTAGTTCGGCTCGACGACCTTGGAGATCTGGCGGACCTGCTCCATCATCTCGGCGTCAATCGACAAGCGACCGGCGGTATCGACGATCAGAACATCGCGGCCAAGTCGGCGGGCTTCCGCAAGCCCACGCTTGGCTGTCTTCACTGGGTCGCCAGGTTCGCTGAACACCGGCACATCGATCTGGCGACCAAGCGTGCGCAACTGCTCAACGGCCGCCGGTCGCTGGAGGTCGGCGCCGACTAGCAGTGGCTGACGACCCTGGCTCTTGAACCAACGCGCCAACTTCGCCGCGCTCGTCGTCTTACCCGAGCCCTGCAGACCGGCCATCAACACAACCGTCGGAGGGCGACTGGCGTAGCTGATCTTCAGCGTCTCGCCACCAAGCATTGCCGTCAACTCTTGGTTGACGATCTTGATCACCTGTTGGCCTGGGTCGAGCGCTTCGCTCAACCGGGCACCAATCGCTTGCTCGCGGATGCGCGCAGTCACGTTGCGCACGACACCAACATTGACGTCGGCCTCGAGTAACGCAGTGCGAATCTCGGCCAGCATCTCGTCGACATCGGCCTCGGTCAATCGACCGCGGCCACGAAGCTTCTTGACGATGCCTTCAAGGCGCGATGAAAGCGAATCAAACATCGCTGAGTTTTCCGCACTGATCAGTGGTGGACTTAGTGCCTTCGGGCTCATCGCCAGCAAGCACGTCGCTCACCAATGCTCGCACTTCCACCGGATCCCATTGCGAACTCGGGATGGTGGGCGGCGCGAGATGCAGCGTATGCACCTCTTCGAACCCCCCAGCCTCGACGTAACGATCGACCAGCTGGGCCATCTCGCCCAATCGGCCGCGCGGAATGTCGGTGCGAACTGCATCGCCAAAGGCGGAAACCAAGTCGGTTAGCCCGGTGGCCAACGCGGTCGGTGTCGCCGCCGAGGCAATCGCGCCAAGTACGCAACGCTGACGACCCATGCGGCCATAGTCGCTGTCCGAGTAACGCGTACGTGCGTACGCGAGCGTCTCGATTCCGTTGAAGTGATGTTGCCCGGCCTCAAAGTACTTGGGGACTTGGGGCATGTCTCGGGTGGGGCTGCGAGCAGTGTGAATGCGCTCGGGCAGGTACATGTCGATACCACCAAGCGCATCGACCACATCGATGAATCCGAACATGTCAACCAGCACGTAGTAGTTGATCGGGATGCCGAGGAACTGCGCGATGCCTTGCTTGATCGCCTGCGAGGCAACGTCGTCGCCACCGCCGAAGTCTTCGGGGTGGGCGGCGACCGTCGGGTACAGGGCGTTGGCGAGGCCCTTGAAGCCCTTGGGATACTTTTCATGCAGAATCGTGCCGGGAGGGAACGGCAGCCCCCACAGGTTGCGCGGAATCGAGATCATCGCCGTATCGCCGGTGACCGGATCGATTGAGACAACGATCATCGAGTCGGTGCGCAGGCCGTAACGATTAGGTCCAGCATCGCCACCGAGCAACAACACGTTCACCCGCTCGGTCTCCGCAAACGGCGCGATGGTTGTCGTTGAACTATCGGTTGTCGTTGAACTAACAGTTGAATCGACAGTTGAATCGGTGGTCGAGACACCGGTTCCGGGTTCCGTCGTCGGAGTCGTCAGCTCGGTCGGCCGCGCCGTCTCTGCATCTTCCGAGCCGAACACCTTCTCAACGGCGCGATCGGTTTCGATGATGTAATCGGCGCCCACGACGAGTGGGCCAACGCCACCGACGATCACGACAGCGGCCGTCAGCAGCGCAGCGAGTTTGATCGGTTTGCCCTCGGTGGGGCGTGCTTGCCATGCGGAGTCGATCGCACTCCACAACCGCGTCGCGGCAAGAACCAGCAGCACAAACCCCAGGCCGACGAACACCAAGCGGTTTTCGATGATGTCGACCAAATCGCTGCGGCTGCTTCCTGGCGGCACGATCGCGATGAGGGCGATGATTGCAACAACGTTGAGCACCGTTGCAATGACCACCCTGCGCCGGAACGGCGCGCGGATAGCCAAGTGCCCTGTACCGGGAATGATGACCGAACAAACCGTCGCAGCGCTGCAGGCGAGGTAGCCCTTGCGCAGGTCTCTGGGCGCCTTGGGCGGGCTTGGCTCCTTGGGCGCGTCCGCCTCGACGCTCGTATCCGCTGAATTCACTGGTACATCATTGGCGATCTATCAGTGCAATACCAATCACCTGCTGAAACATTCAAGAGATTTGGAAAAGCGCGTCGACGAACTCGGCCGGATCGAACGGAACAAGATCGGTGATCGTCTCGCCGACCCCGACCAGTTTGACCGGCAGCCCAAGCTCGGTCTCGATCGCAAACACGATGCCACCCTTGGCCGAGCCATCCAGCTTCGTCAGCACGACACCCGTGAGGCCGGTGCCATCGGTCATCGTCGCCGCGCCGAACTCGCGCGCCTGGGCGAGACCGTTCTGGCCAGTTGTCGCATCAATCACGAGCAAGACCTCGGTCACGCGGCCCTTGCCCTTGGCAGCGACTCGGCGCACCTTGCGTAGTTCGTCCATCAGATTGCTCTTGGTGTGCAAACGGCCAGCGGTGTCAGCCAACACCAAGTCGATGTGGCGCGCACTCGCCCGCTCGATGGCATCAAAGATGACTGCGCTCGGGTCTCCACCATCGTTGCCACGCACCATTTCCGAACCGCTGCGCTCGGCCCACGCCGCGAGTTGCTCGGCTGCCGCCGCACGGAACGTGTCGCCAGCGGCAAGGAGCACCGTGCGACCAGCGCCGCGCTGTTGTGCGGCGACCTTTCCGATTGTTGTCGTTTTACCGACTCCGTTCACTCCAACGAAGAGCCACACGTTCGGGCTGTCGGTCTCGCCCGCGACAAAGTGCAGCGATCGGTCGGCGCCCGCCAGGCGAGCATTCATCTCCGATTGCAACGCGGCGACCAACTGTGTCGGCTCGACGATCTCTTTCGCCTTCACACCGGCGCGCAACCCCGCCAGCAGTTCGTCGGCGACGCGAACCCCAACGTCGGCCAGCAGCAGCGCTTCTTCCAGTTCGACCCAAGTTTCGGAGGTGATTCCGCTGCGCGTGCTGATGCGTACAAGCGCCCCACTGAACGCGCTGCGCGCCTTGGACATACGGGTTCGCAGCGCCGGCGACCCGGCTGGTGCAGCGCTGTCGACGGATGCGGAAACTGCTGATCGCGCCGGCTTCATCGCTCGCCGTCGGCTCCACAGCACGACACCAACACCGAACACCAGCACAACCGCTATCAGAATGATGTAGATCACGATCAATCAGTCCCACCGTCGCTGAGCCGTTGCGCAAGGTACGCAAGCGGAATGCTGACGATCATCACGAACGTAGCCATCACATTGACCAATGGAACATTCTGCGGTCGACTGAAGTTGGCCAGGATCCACTGCGGCAACGTCTGAAATCCCGAGCCAGCGGTGAAGGTAGTGACCACAATCTCGTCGAAGCTCAGTGCAAAGGCGAGGATGCCACCAGCTAACAGCGCCGACCGCATCAACGGAAACGTGACATATCGGAACGTCTGCGAGCCGTGGGCACCGAGGTCGGCGGAAGCCTCGAGCAGGTTGGGCGACGAACGGCGAAGCCGAGCGATCACGTTGTTGTAGGCGACAACCACGCAGAACGTTGCATGCGCGATCACCAACGAGTGAAACCCGAAGCCGACTCGAAAGGAGAACAGCCCGAGATCGAAAGTTCGCGAGAAAGTGTTTTGCAAAGCGATACCGGTGACGATGCCAGGAAGTGCAATCGGCAGCACCATCAAGAATGAGACAGTGCTCCTGCCAAAGAAGTGGAACCGTGCCATCGCCATGGCAGCGAGAGTGCCGAGCACCAGCGCGAGGATCATGGCAACGAAGGCCACCTTGCACGAGTTGATCAGCGCCTCCTTGGGACCATCGGCCTCCCACGCCTTGCGCCACCAGTCAAGCGTGTAGCCATTGAACCCCGGCCACGAAACCGACTTCGCCGGATTGAACGACAAGCGCAGCACTACGGCGAGCGGCAGATAGAGAAACACCAGCGTCAACAGCGTGAAGCCGGCGAGCGACCAGCGGGCAGGCAGCGAGAGTTTCATGGCGTCACAAGTTCTCGAATGCGCCAGCGCGCTTCATCGCGAGGAGGTAAAAGATGATGATGACGAGTGGCCACAGCGTGTATGCGGCCGCGAGTGGTTGATTCGGCGCGCCGAGCGTGGCGTTGATGATTGTGCCAAACATGAATCGCTCCTGGCCGTTGTTGACGATCTGCGGAACGATGTAGTCGCCGAGAGTTAACGAGAACGTGAAGATGCTCCCGGCTGCAACCGACGGCAACAGCATCGGAAGAATGACCGATCGAAATGTTCGAAACGGTTTCGCGCCTAGGTCGCTCGCCGCGTCGAGCAACGACGGCGGCAATCGATCGAGGCCGGCATATATGGGAAGGATCATGAACGGCAGCCACAGGTACACCAGCGCCACCACGATCGCCACACGGCCGAAGCCAGGTGTCCAGCCGAATACCGACTCAAGAAATCCGCCTTCACCTTGACCGGACGCGGCGAAACGACCACCGGCAGGCGAGACCATCGCTCGCCACGCATACCCCTTCACGAGGTACCCGGCCCACAAAGGCATGAGGAGCGCTACGACGAGCCCGCGCCGAACCCAGCGCGGCGCCACCTTGGCGACGAAGAACGCCACCGGCAGCGCTATCAGAAAGCAAAGGAGTGTGACGAGTAGCGCAATTGCGGCTGTGCGAAAGAACACCCAAATTGCAGGCCATACGTCGGGATCCCAGAACTTGAACGCGGCAATCAGATTTTGGTTCGTGAGCTCATGTGTCGGCTTCTGTGTGAGGGGGTCAAGGCGGTACAAAGCGCTGACCACAAGCAGCAGCAACGAACCGACGTAGATCAGCAGCATCCAGCCCAGCGGGGCGCCGAGCAGCGCGCCGATGCCTAGGCGACGTCGACCATGAAACACACGGTTGATACTCCGCACCGGGTGGGAAGGCTCGGAAGCCCTCCCACCCGTTGCATCGTTTTGTTCCGTGCTGGCTTTAGCTACGCCCGCAGAGCGGTCCAAGCGTTCACCCATTCGGTGTATCCGACGCACGCGACATCGTTACGGCCATCGAGGCACTGCTCGGTCGCCGTCGTCCAGTACCACACGTCGGTCCAGTAGTCGTCCTCTTCTGCGTGGAAGGTCGCGCAATGCTCAGCCATGCCCTCGAGCGTGCAAGCCACGGCGTT
>Ga0105048_10013807_pt1 | contig 12600 bp, 10 predicted proteins | sample MAT05_FD_78382 | JGI IMG/M metagenome (GOLD analysis project Ga0105048, IMG submission 78382) | Freshwater microbial communities from Lake Fryxell liftoff mats and glacier meltwater in Antarctica - MAT-05 | ecosystem: Environmental > Aquatic > Freshwater > Ice > Liftoff microbial mat | place... | reverse complement strand
GCGAGCTCCACACCGCCCAGCCTGGCGGCCGGCAGTTGCACCTCGCCACACAGCAGGTGCGCCCAGCGCGCTTCACGTTCACCCGCTGCGCGCGGCAGCTTGAGCACCCAGGGCCGGGACTTCTCGACGCCTTCTTCGAGGAAGCCTTCGACCGAAGAGATGTCGGCAAAGCGGTGCAGGCGTTCGGTGTTCAGGCGCAACTCTGCCGAGGTTTGAGGGCCACGCAGCATCAGCACCGACAGCAGCGCCACCGCCTGCGACGGAATCAGGAGCACGCGGCCGAGGTTGTGCTCGAACTTCACCACCCGGCTGCCGCTGCCCTCGAAGACCAGACTCAGTCCCTTCAGGCCGTCCAGCGCGCCGAGCACATCGCTGTCGCTGGCTTCCATCACCGGTTGGCGCGCTGTTTTCTGGTTGCAGCCGCCGACCAGCGCGTTCAAGGACATCGGATAGACATCGGGAACGGTGAGCTGCTTTTCGACCAGCACGCCCAGCACCCGGGCTTCCATCGGACTCAGCAGACGCATGTCGTGATCAAACTCCGAAGCCGTCGTCGGCAGCGATGACCGCGCCGTTCACGAAATGGCTCTCGTTGGCGCACAGCATCATCAGCACGGCGTCCAGGTCTTTGGCCTGCCCGATGCGCTTGCGCGGCAGCATCTGAACCAGTTTCTGCCCGGCGTCGGTCTGCCAATGGTGGTGGTTGATCTCGGTGTCGATGTAGCCCGGGCAGATGGCATTGACGTTGATGCCGAAGCGTCCCCACTCCAGCGCCATCGAGCGTGTCATGTGGACCACGGCGGCCTTGCTCATGCAGTACACGCCGATCTGCGGCAGCACACGCAGTCCTGCCATGGAGGCAATGTTGACGATGCGGCCGCCGGTGAAGGTGCCGGGCAATTCACCCTTGCTGCGCGCGATCATGCGTTTGGCCACTTCCTGGGCCATGAAGAAGGCGCCGCGGGTGTTGGTGTCCATGACGAAGTCGTAGTCTGCCGGTGTCACTTCGGTCAGTTTTTTGGTGCTGCCGACGCCCGAGTTGTTGACCAGAATGTCGATCGCCCCCATCTCTGTTTCGGCGTGCGCCACGGCCGCGCGGATGCTCACCGGATCGGTGACATCCAGCCCGACCACATGGGCGTCGCCGCCTTCGGCTTCGATCTCGGCGCGCAAGGATTTCAGCCGCTCGATGCGGCGCGCCGCCAACACCACGCCGGCGCCGGCGGCGGCCAGGGTCTTGGCAAACTGGGCGCCCAGACCGCTGGAGGCGCCGGTGACGAAGGCGACACGGCCCGACAGGTCGATCTGGTAGCTCATGGACAGTTTTCCTTGTCTGTCGGCACGCCATGCCGGCGTCGTTCAATCGAAGAACACGATAGCACGCAGGGTTGACGCAGCCAGGCTTGCGGCATCATCGGCCGCACCCATGCTGACACTGCACGAACTGAGCAAACACTACGGCAGCACGCCGGTCTTCGACGCCGTCTCCTTGCAGCTCGAGCCGGGCGAGTTCGTGGCCCTGCTGGGCGAGTCGGGTGTCGGCAAATCCACCTTGCTGAACTGCATTGCCGGCCTGGACCAGGCCGACAGTGGTGAGCTGCAGATCGCAGGTCGATCGCTGATCGGCCTGGACGACAAGGCGCTGGCCTTGCTTCGCCGTCAGCAGATCGGCTTTGTGTTCCAGGCTTTCCATGTGCTGCCCCATTTGAACGTGGCGGAAAACGTCAGCCTGCCCTTGCGTCTGCTGGGCCGACCCCACGAAGCGCGGGTCGTCGAGATGCTCACTGCGGTCGGCCTGGAGGGACTGGCGCAGCGTCTGCCGGCCCAGCTTTCGGGGGGCCAGTTGCAACGGGTGGCGATTGCGCGCGCGGTGGTGCACTCACCCGCGCTGATCCTGGCCGACGAGCCCACCGGCAACCTCGACCCCGTGACGGCTCAGCGGGTGCTGGACCTGTTGCGCCAGCAGGTGCGCCAGGTCGGCAGCAGCTGCCTGCTGGTCACCCATTCGGCAGCCGCAGCCGCCGGCGCCGACCGTGTGCTGCGGCTGACCGCCCGCGGCATCGAGCCGGTGCAGCGGTGACGGCGCCGATTCGCCGGACGACGGGCGCAGACGCCGGTGCGGGTTCAGGTGCGGGTGCGACTGTCCCCGCCCGTTGGGACCCCGGCCTGTGGGCGCTGCTGCTGCGCCGCGAGTGGTTCCACCATCCCTGGCGGCACGGTGCGGCGCTGCTGGCCGTGGCGCTGGGCGTGGCCCTGGCCTGGTCGGTGCACCTGATCAACAACTCCGCGCTGGCAGAGTTCTCGCAGGCCGTGCGCAGCGCCAACGGCCAGCCGGACCTGAGTCTGCGGGGCAGCCGCTTCGACGACGCCTGGTTCGACCGCGTCGCCGCCGATAGAGCGGTGGAGTCCGCCAGCCCGGTGCTGGAGGTCCAGACCTACGCTTTGGCGCCTCAGGGTCAGCGGCTGGCGGTGCAAGTGCTGGGCGTGGACGCGTTGACCGTGGCGCTGCTGGCGCCGGCCCTGCTGCCGCGACCCGCTGCCGTGCCGACCCCGGGTGAGGACGGCGCAGGCAGCGCGAACAGCACGAACAGCGCGAACAGCGCGAACAGCACGAACAGCACGAACAGCACGAACAGCGCAAACGGCACGAGGCGCCCGTTGTCCATCTTCGACCCGCAAGCTGTTTTTGCCAACGAAGCCGCAAGGCAGGCGCTGACACCACCAGCGCAGGGCGCAGCATCGGCGGCATCAGCGGTATCCCCGGCATCTTCAACATCAGCGCTGGACGCCACGTCCACCCGCTTGTCGCTGCAATCCGGGCCGCGCTGGCTCACGCTGCAACTGGCTGGCAGTGTCGCCGTCACCGGGCCGCCGACCCTGGTGATGGACCTGGCCGCTGTGCAGCAGGCATTTTCGGCCGAGGGACAGATCAGCCGCATCGACCTGCGGCTGCTGCCCGGCACCGACATCGACGCCTTGCTGCAACGCTGGGCCTTGCCCGCAGGCATCGCTGCGGTCAGGCCGGGCGAAGACGAACAAAGTGTGTCGAACCTGTCGCGCGCCTACCGGGTGAACCTCACCGTGCTGGCCCTGGTGGCCTTGTTCGTCGGCGCCTTCCTGGTCTTCTCGGTGGTCTCGCTGTCGGTCGCCCAGCGCACGCCCACCTTCGCGCTGCTGGGGGTGCTCGGCCTGGGTGCCGGCCAACGGCGGCTTTGGGTGCTCGCCGAATGTGCGCTGCTCGGCGCCGTCGGCAGCGTGATCGGCCTGGCAGGGGGCACGGCACTGGCGGTGGCCGCCCTGCACTTCATGGCCGGCGACCTGGGCGGCGGCTACTTTCCCGGCATCGCTCCCGCGCTGCAGTGGAGCCCGGGCGGCGCGCTGGCCTTCGCTGCGCTGGGCGTGGCCAGCGCCGTGGTCGGCGGCTGGTGGCCCGCCCGGCAGGCGCAAGCACTGTCACCCGCGCTGGCCTTGAAGGGCATGGGCTCACCCCGCGTGGCGTCGCCGCCGGCCTGGCCGGGCTTGTCCTTGCTGGTGCTGGGCGGGCTGGCAGCCCTGCTGCCGCCGGTGGCCGGGCTGCCGCTGGCGGCCTATGCGGCAGTGGCTGCCCTGCTGCTGGGCGGGGTCAGCCTGGTGCCGACAGCGGTGTCCTTGCTGCTGCGAGGCGCCGGTCAGGCGCGTGGCGCGCTGACCCTGCTGGCCCTGCAGCGCGCCCGCTACCAGCGGCAGACGGCCAGCGCCGCCGTCGCCGGCGTGGTCGCCAGCCTGGCGCTGTCGGTGGCGCTGACGGTGATGGTGGCGAGCTTTCGAACGGGGGTCGGCGACTGGCTGTCCAGCGTGCTGCCGGCCGACCTGTACGCACGCACGGCCGGCTCCAGTGGCGCCGCCGACCAGGCCTGGCTGCCGCCCGATCTGGTCGCCCAGGCGGCCGCCTTGCCCGGTGTGCAGCGGGTGCAGGCTTCGCGCACGCTGGCCCTGAACCTGCGCCCGGGACGCCCGGCGGTGGCCTTGGTGGCACGGCCGCTGGAGGCCGTGGCCCGGCCTGAGGCGATGACATCCGCGCTGCCTTTGCTGCGCCCTGCCCTGCAGCTCGACAGCGTGCGCGCCGACGAGGTCGGCGTCTACGTCAGCGAGGCCATGGTCGCCCTGTACGGTGCGGCACAGGGCAGCTTGATCGAACTGCCGCTGCCCGGTCAGGTCATGCGGGCCCGAGTGCTGGGGGTTTGGCGCGACTACGCGCGCCAGTTCGGCACCGTGGTGATGGCGCAGGACGACTATCAGCGTCTGACCGGCGACCGGCGCCTCAACGATCTCGCGCTGTGGCTGGCACCGGGCGCCGAGCTGAGCCAGGTGCAGCAAGGTCTGCGCGACTTGCTGCCCGACCCGTCGATGCTGCAGTTCGCGTCCAGTGCCGAGCTGCGGCGCTTGTCGCTGCGCATCTTCGACCGCAGCTTCGCCGTCACCTACTACCTGCAGGCGGTGGCCATCACGATCGGCCTGATCGGTGTCGCCGCCAGCCTGTCGGCGCAGGTGTTGGCACGGCGCAAGGAGTTCGGCCTGCTCAGTCACCTGGGCCTGACGCGCGGTCAGATCATCGCCGTCGTGGCCGGTGAGGGATCGGCCTGGGTCGCTGCCGGCACCCTGGTCGGCCTCGTGCTGGGGCTGGCCGTCAGCGGTGTGCTGGTCTGGGTGGTCAACCCGCAGAGCTTTCACTGGACGATGGATCTTGTGCTGCCCTGGGGTCGCTTGTTGTTGCTGAGCGCAGCCGTCTGGGTGGCCGGCACGCTGACGGCGGGCTTCAGCGCGCGCAGCGCAGCCGCCCGCCAGGCCGTGTTGTCCGTGAAGGAGGACTGGTGATGCAGCGCCGCCAATGGCTCCGGCGCCTGGCAGGGTGGGTCGCTGCAGGCGGCAGTGGCAGTCTGTTCGCGCAGCCCGGCAGCGATGACGAAGAAGTCAGCCCGCAGCGCCGGCTGCGATTCCCGCGCGACCACGGCGCCCATCTGGGCGCTCGCATCGAGTGGTGGTACGCCACCGGCTGGCTGGGCACGCCCGAGGCACCGAGCCACGGTTTTCAGCTGACCTTTTTTCGCAGCGGCACGGGGCTGGGGCAGCAGCAGTCCGGCCGCTTCGTGCCGCGCCACCTGTTGTTCGCCCACGCGGCGGTGACCTCGTTGGTGGAGCGGCGTCACCAGCACGCACAAAGACTGACGCGCTGGAACGGCCAGGCGGACGCCGGCGCCGGAGTCGCCAGCGTGCAGGACGCTGCGCTGCGGCTGGGCCACGCAGCCGATCGCGCCTGGACCTTGACGCGCCAGGCCACGCACTGGCAGGCCCGGTTGCCGACGTCGGACTTTGCGCTCGACCTCAAGCTGCAGCGCACGCAGCCGCTGCTGCTGCAGGGCGACCAGGGTTACTCGCGCAAGGGCCCGGATGCCGGCCAGGCGAGCCACTACTACAGCGAGCCGCAGTTGGCGGTCAGCGGCAGCCTGCGCGAGCAGACAAGCGGCCCGCTGCTGCCCGTGCAGGGCGTGGCCTGGCTGGACCACGAATGGAGTCAGCAGATCCTGCATCCACAGGCCGTGGGCTGGGACTGGGTCGGCATGAATCTGTTCGACGGCGGCGCCCTCACCGCCTTCGTGCTGCGCCGCCAGGACGGCAGCGTGCTGTGGGGCGGCGGCAGCTTTCGCGCCGCCGGCGACAAGGAAAGGTCCTTCACGCCAGACGCCCTGCGCATGCGCCCCGGACGGCGCTGGATGAGCCCGGCCACCGGCGCCCGCTACCCGATGGAATGGCAGCTCGAGTGTCCGGCCGGCCGGTTTTCCGTGCGCTCGCTGCTCGACGCCCAGGAACTGGACAGTCGGCAAAGCATCGGCACGGCTTACTGGGAAGGTCTGAGCGAGTTGCTCGACAGCAGCGGCAAGCGGGTCGGTCTGGGCTACCTGGAAATGACCGGCTACAGCGGTCGACTGCAGATGGGCTGAAGCGGCCGAATTGAAGATGCCCTGATCGGGCAGACCTCAACGACTTGTGCGGCTCACTTGGGTTGTGCGCGCTGGTTACCGCGCCAGGCGCCCGGCGAGCGCAGATGGCTGAACTCCACGGGCGCCGCGCGCACGCAGTTGCCACCGGCCTGGCGGGCGGCCACCACCGCGTCTTCGGCATCGTCGAGCAAAGCCTGAAGGTGGGGATGCGCCGGCCGCAGTTGAGCGACACCCACGCTGACGGTGACACGCAAGCGTTGCGGCTGACCCGGCAACAGCACTTCCAGCAGTTCGCTGCGCTCGCGAATGCGTTCGGCCACGTCCAGCGCGCCAGTGGCGTCGGCCTGGGCCAGGAAGACAGCCATCTCCGAATCGGAATAACGGGTCAGCAGGTCGGCGCCACGCAGCGTCGGCGCCGTCTGAAGCAACATCTCGGCCAGCACCGCGTCGGTGACATCGATGCCACGCGACTCGAGCAGGCGCGCGAAGCGGTCCACTTCGACGATCAGCAGGGCCGCGCCCGTGCCGTAGCGCCGGGCCCGCGACCACTCGCGGGCGGCCAGTTCGAGAAACAGGCTGCGGGGAATGCCCGACGGCAGCAGCGCAGCGGGCACCGTGTCTACGTCCTGGGGTCCGAGCAAAAGCCCGGACCTGAGCTGCCAGCGCAGCGCCAACGACCCCAGTGACACGAGCGCTGCCACCACGCCGACAGCGGCAGCCAGGGGTGCTGCCCAGATCGCATCGGCGCCCCACAGCCCCACCAGCGCCCAGGCTGACAGTGATGAAACGATCAGGGCGCCGCCCAGGGCCAGGGTCGCGGCCGTGGCGAGCGACAGTTTCGGGGCAAGCCAATGAGAATTCGCGCCATCCGGCCTGGGCAAAACCTTCGATGTCGGAGGCCGAACTTCTGTGCTGGCGGCCAAGAGCGGCGGCGCCGGAAGCTGCCACCCCGGCGCGGCGGAACCCTGCGGGTCACGCGGCTCCGGGCCCGATCCGGCAAAGGGCGTATGGGGCTTTTTGGGCGTGGTCATGGGTTCAGTGCGAAAGGCTGCGCTATTCGACCACAAAGGCTGCGCCTCAGCCATGCATTGAATCGGGGGGGTGTGTGAACTAAGGGCCTGTTCCTCAACTACTTGACCCTTCGACTCGCTGGTCTCGGGCGCGCTGCGTCGTTGCGAACCGCTTGTGTGGCTCGCCACACGGCGCGCTCCGCGCTTGACATCGCATCCCAATCCAGCGGCCAAGCGGCCAAGCGGCCAAGCGGCCAAATGTTCAAGTGACTTCGTTACAGACCCTAAGGCCCCGTTGCAAGGCTCCGGGCGCCATCCGCCAGCGGCAAAGAGTGGGCCGACTTCGACCCAGCATGCCCGGCGCAGGACCTGGGCTTGGGCCATGGGTGGGACATGCAAGGGCCCTGGGGCACCCGCATAGACTCCCGCCATGCCTGAACCTTCCCAGCGCCCTGCCGCCGCTTCACCCCGTTCTCTTTCCGGCCTGCTGCCCTTCATCCGCCCCTACCGCACCCAGGTCGCGCTGGGGGGGTTTTTCCTGGTGCTGGCCGCGCTGAGCACACTGGCGTTTCCGGTGGCTTTGAAGCTGCTGATCGATCAGGGACTGATCGCCGCCGACCCCGACGCGCGGGTGCTGGCCCTGCGCGGCCACTTCCTGGAGCTCTTTGCCGTCGGCGCCGCGCTGGGTGTCTTTTCGGCGGCACGCTTTTACATCGTCAGCTGGCTGGGCGAGCGCATCACGGCCGACCTGCGCAATGCCGTCTACGCCCACGTGTTGCGACAAAGCCCGGAGTTCTTCGAAACCACCAAGACCGGCGAAGTGCTGTCGCGCTTGACGACCGACACCACGCTGGTGCAGACCGTGGTCGGCTCCTCGCTCAGCATGGGGCTGCGCAACACCGTGATGGGCATCGGCGCGCTGGCCGCCTTGGTGGTCACCAACCCGTGGGTCATGACCCAGGTGCTGGGCATCCTGGTGCTGGTGGTGCTGCCCAGCATCTACTTCGGTCGCCGGGTGCGCAAGCTCAGCCGCGCCAGCCAGGACCGGGTCGCCGACTCCAGCGCCATTGCGGCCGAGATCCTGAGCGAGATCCCGGTCGTGCAGAGTTATGTCCAGGAGCAACGTGAAGCGCAGCGCTTCGACCTCAGTACCGAAGCGGCCTTCGATGTGGCGCGCAAACGCACACGGGTGCGCGCGCTGCTGGTGGCCTTCATGATCACCGCCACTTTCGGCGCCCTGCTGTGGGGGCTGTACCAGGGCGCGCAAGCCGTCATCGCGGGCAAGATCAGCGCCGGTCACCTGGGGCAGACAGTGGTGTTCGTGATCATCTTCGTCGGCGCCGTGGCGGTGTTGTCGGAGATTTACGGCGAACTGCTGCGCGCAGCGGGTGCCACCGAAAGGCTGATGGAACTGCTGGACGCCCGCTCGCCCGTGGCCGAGCCCGAGTCAGCGCAGGACATGCCGCTGGTGCAAGGTGGCGCGGCGCTGAGCTTCGAGCACGTCGGTTTTCATTACCCTTCACGCCCGGGGCAGCCGGCGCTGAGCGACTTTTCTCTGCAGGTGAAGGCGGGCGAGACGGTGGCCCTGGTCGGCCCCAGCGGCGCCGGCAAGAGCACCGTGTTCCAGTTGCTGCTGCGCTTTTACGACGCCCAGTCCGGATGCATCAGCATCGACGGCGTGCCGGTGGACCAGGCTTCGCTGCGCACCCTGCGTCAGCGGGTCGGCATCGTGCCGCAGGACAGCACGGTCTTTTCCACCAGCGCGCTGGAAAACATCCGTTACGGCAAGCCCACGGCCAGCGACGAGGAGGTGCACGCCGCCGCGCGCGCGGCATTCGCCCACGACTTCATCCTGGCGCTGCCCGAGGGTTACGACACCTACCTGGGTGAGCGCGGCGTGCGGCTGTCGGGCGGCCAGCGCCAGCGCATCAGCATTGCACGCGCGATGCTGAAAAACCCGCCGCTGTTGCTGCTCGACGAAGCCACCAGCGCGCTGGACGCCGAGAGCGAACGCATGGTGCAGGCGGCGCTGGAAGCCGCCATGGCCGATCGCACGACGCTGGTCATCGCGCACCGCCTGGCCACCGTGCTGAAGGCCGACCGCATCGTCGTGCTCGACCAGGGGCGCATCGTCGACATCGGCAAACACGAGGAATTGGTGGCGCGCGGCGGTTTGTACGCCCGTCTGGCCGCGCTGCAGTTCGAAGCCGCCTTGCCTGCGCTGCAAGGATAATTCCGCACACTTTGCTCTCTCAGTGCGCACGGCGCACCCTGGTTCGATGATGAACACCGCCTACGAAGACCTGATGCGCCATGTGCAGCGCCACGGCGTGGCCAAGGCCGACCGCACGGGTACTGGCACCAAAAGCATCTTTGGCCACCAGATGCGCTTCGACCTGCAACAGGGCTTTCCGCTCATCACGACGAAGAAGGTGCACTTCAAGAGCGTGGCGCTGGAGCTGCTGTGGTTCTTGCGCGGCGACAGCAACGCACGCTGGCTGCAAGAGCGCGGCGTCAGCATCTGGAACGAATGGGCGGGCGCTGACGGCGACCTGGGTCCGGTGTATGGCGTGCAGTGGCGCAGTTGGCCCACCCCCGACGGCGGTCACATCGACCAGATCGCCGGGGTCGTGAAGGCGCTGCGGCACGACCCCGACAGCCGCCGCATCATCGTCAGCGCCTGGAACGTGGCCGAGTTGTCGAAGATGGCCCTCATGCCCTGCCACGCGTTTTTCCAGTTCTACGTCGCCCAGGGCCGCCTGAGCTGTCAGCTTTACCAACGCAGCGCCGACATCTTTCTCGGCGTGCCCTTCAACATCGCCAGTTATGCGCTGCTGACCCACATGCTGGCGCAGCAGTGCGGGCTGACGGTGGGCGAGTTCATCTGGACCGGCGGCGACTGTCACCTGTACGACAACCACGAAGAACAGGTGGCGCTGCAACTGACGCGCCAGCCCAGGCCCTTCCCCCGGCTGGCGCTGCAGCGGCAACCGGCGTCGATCTTCGATTACCAGTTCGAGGACTTCCTCATCGAAGCCTACGATCCACACCCGGCGATCAAGGCGCCGGTGGCGGTTTGAGTTTCTTCATCGATGCCCGCTGCGGTTCTGGACCGGGCCCCGAGCTCCGGGCTGGAGCGGGATCATGAAGCTCAGCCGCGGCCAGTGGCTCGGCCTGGTGGCCCTGACGCTGGTCTGGGGCTTCAACTGGCCGCTAATGAAGTTCTCATTGCGCGAACTCAGCCCGATCTACTTCCGCGCCACGACGATGACCGCCGGCGCACTGCTGCTGCTGTTCTGGTACCGCGCCCGCGGCGTGCCCATGTTCTTGCCCCGCGCCACCTGGTGGCCGGTGCTGTTGCTGGCGCTGCCCAACATCTTCGGCTGGCATCTGTTTTCCATCCTCGGTGTGCAGGAACTGGCTTCGGGCCGCGCCGCGACGCTGGGCTTCACGATGCCGATCTGGACTGTGCTGCTGGCCAGCGCGTTTTTCGGCCAGCCCCTGAGCCGCCGTGCCTGGGCGGGCATGGTCTGCGCGGGCATCGCCGTGGTCTTGCTAGTCGGCCAGGAAATCACCACCCTCGCCGGGCGGCCGCTGGGCGTGCTCTGGATGCAGGTGGCAGCGATCTGCTGGGCGCTGGGCACATTGCTGATGCGGCGCACCACACTGCCCCTGCCTACCGAAGCCATCACGGTCTGGATGATGCTGTTCTCTTCGGTGGGGTTCTGGCTGCTGGCGCCCGCGCTCGAGCCCTGGCCTGCCTGGTCTTTCAGCGGCCCGATGTGGGCGGCGCTGGTCTGGGGCGCGGCGATCAACTATGGCGTCGCCCAGGTCATCTGGTTCGGCATGGCGCGCAAGCTGCCGCCGCAGGCCAGCACCTTTGCCATCATGGCGGTGCCGCTGGTGGGCACGATGTCGGCCACCGCCATCGTCGCCGAGGTGCCCAGGCCGATGGACTACCTGGCTGCCGTGTTCATCATGGGCGCCATCGGCAGTTCGCTGTTGCCCTCGCGCCGCGCGGTGCCGCGCACGCCGCCATGAAACGTCCTGCCCGCATCGCCTTGATCGCCGCCGTTGCCCGCAACCGGGCGATCGGCCGCGACAACGCGCTGCTGTTCCATGAAGCCGCCGACCAGCGGCACTTTCGGCAGACCACGCTGGGCTGCCCGGTGCTGATGGGCCGCAAGACCTGGGACTCGCTGCCGCCCCGGTTTCGGCCGCTGCCCGGCAGGCGCAACGTCGTCGTCAGCCGCAACCCGCAGTGGCGGGCGGGTGGGGTGGAAAGCGGGATGGAAAGCGGGGTGGATGGCGGGGTAAACAGCGGGGCCGAACGCTGCGACTCGCTCGGCGCGGCGTTGGAGCTTTTGCAAGCCGAGCCCTTGGTGTTCGTGATCGGCGGCGCCCAGCTCTATGCCCAGGCCTTGCCGCTGGCCGACCAACTGGTGCTGACCGAGATCGATGCAGACCTGGACGGTGACGTCTTCTTCCCTGACTGGGACCGCACACAGTTCGACGAGGTCTCGCGCCACGACGCGCAGACCGCAGCGGGCATCGGCTACCACTTCGTCGTTTACCAGCGCAAGCGCCCAACGTCATGAAACTCGCCACCTGGAACGTCAACTCGCTCACCGTGCGCTTGCCGCAAGTGCTGGACTGGCTGCAGGCCAACCCGGTGAACGTGCTGGTGCTGCAGGAAACCAAGCTCACCGACGACAAGTTTCCGCAGGCCGAGTTCGCCGCTGCGGGCTACGCGGTGCAGTGGTTCGGCCAGAAGACCTACAACGGCGTGGCGCTCATCAGCAGCGAAGCCGCGCTGCAGGTGGTGAAGAACATTCCCGGACTGGACGACGAGCAGGCCCGGGTCATCGCCGGCACGGTGGCTGGGGTGCGGGTCATCGGTGCCTACATTCCCAACGGCCAGGCGCCGGACAGCGACAAGTTCGTCTACAAGATGCGCTGGCTGGAAGCCTTCGGGGCTTGGGTGAAGGAAGAGTTGCAGAGCCACCCGCAGCTCGTGCTGATGGGTGACTACAACATCGCGCCCGAAGACCGCGATGTCTACGACCCGGTGGCCTGGGCCGGGCAGATCCTTTGCACGCCACAGGAGCGCGCCCACTTCCAAGGCCTGCTGCAACTCGGCCTGGTCGACGCCTTCAGGCTGTTCGAGCAGGCGCCGCGCTCCTGGACCTGGTGGGATTACCGCAACCTGGCCTTTCGCAAGAACCAGGGTTTTCGCATCGACCACATCCTGGTCAGCGAGGTCTTGAAGCCTCGGGTCTCAGCCTGCAGCATCGACAAGCTGCCGCGCAAGAACGACCGGCCCAGCGACCACGCACCGGTGGTGATGACGCTGCACCCGAGCGCCTGAGCCCGGCCGCCTGAACCGACGCAGGGCAGACCACGTCAGCGCGCAGTACAGGCGGGGAAACAGGCCGAAGGACAGGCCGAAGAACGGGCCAGGAGCCGGGCCGAAAGACAGGCCGAAAACCAGGCCGAAAAACAGGCTGAAAGATTCTTGAAAACAGCCCTCCGAGCAGCCTAATCGTCCAGTCCCAACTCCTGAATCTTGCGTGTGATGGTGTTGCGCCCGATGCCCAGGCGCTGTGCGGCTT
>Ga0105048_10013806_pt1 | contig 12601 bp, 16 predicted proteins | sample MAT05_FD_78382 | JGI IMG/M metagenome (GOLD analysis project Ga0105048, IMG submission 78382) | Freshwater microbial communities from Lake Fryxell liftoff mats and glacier meltwater in Antarctica - MAT-05 | ecosystem: Environmental > Aquatic > Freshwater > Ice > Liftoff microbial mat | place... | reverse complement strand
TTTGGTCGCTCCTGCTTGCGCCGCCCACTGCTCACCGTTTCTGGTCGAGTGGGGTGCGCTCCTCACTCTCCTTACCGGCTGCTGCGCCTGTTTCTTTTCTGAGTTGTTAATGCGTCGTTCTTTTGCATGGCGGTATATTACTTTGAGGCTATTGCTCTGTCAAGACCAACTTCACACATTCTTAAACATCTATAGAAGACTTCTTCCCTGCAAAGCACGAGTCAGTGTCACCGCATCGACATATTCCAAATCGCCGCCCACAGGCAGCCCTCGCGCCAAACGGGTGATCTTTACGCCTTTGCCAATGAGTTCACGCTGGATGTACATGGCAGTCGCATCACCTTCTAAGCCAGGATTAGTGGCAATAATGATTTCTAAAATATTGCCCGCGTCTACCCGTTTGACCAATTCACGGATTTTGAGATCATCCGGCCCCACGCCATTTACGGGCGAAATCACCCCATGCAGCACATGATACTTACCCTGATAGCTGGCAGTACGTTCAATCGCCAGCACATCCAGCGGTTCTTCCACGACGGCGATCAACCCGCCATCGCGCCGCGAATCCGCACAAATCGGACACGGGTCATCAACAGTAATATTTCCGCAGACGGAGCAAAAGCGCGTATTGGCCTTCATATCGCGCAGAGCTTCTGATAAGCCAATCGACAATTCATCCGGCGCACGGAGCAAAAAATAGGTGAGGCGCGAGGCGGTTTTGGGGCCGATTCCGGGCAACCGCGAAAAGGCTTCCACCAATTTACCAACAGGTTCAGGAACAGCGTTACTCATGAGCTTTCAGCTTTCAGCTTTCGGCGATCAGCTTAAATTCCTGATCGCTTTTGACTAAACAAGAAGTGCTGGGAGACTCCCCCAACACTTTCCCCTTAAATTAACCGAGCAGACCACCGAGACCTGGTACATCGCCTAAACCGCCGGTGATGCCTTCCATGCGCTGCGCTGCCATCGTCTGGCTTTGTTCAATCGCTTGATTCATCGCCACGACCAGCATATCTTGCAGATCGTTAATCCATTCGTCGTCGCTGGTGTCGATCATCTCTTTCTTAAGCACAATCGACTGAATACGCTGATGCCCGGAAATCACAATCGTGACCGCGCCGCCGCCCACCGACACTTCGACATTTTCGTTAGCGAGGGCTTCTTGCGCTTCCACCATATCCTGCTGCATCTTCTGAAGCTGCTTTAACATGCCTGCATTGCCACCCGGCATCCCACCACCGCCGGGGAATCCGCCTCTTTTTTTAGACATCACTTTTTCCTTTTCTTTAGATTTGTTTCACAATTATACCGCAGGCCGCGCCATAATCATCGCCAACCTCATTCATCTTCCACCTTGAGAACACCACCCAAATTCAATCCCTCCGAAAGCAAAGGATCGTCAATATCTGGGTTGCTGGGATGGGAATCGCCGTTGGTCGCTTGTTCGAGATTTTCCACCAGCGCGATTTGCGTCCGCAGCCGAATCCGGTGAACCTCGCTCAACGCCCGTTCCAGCACATTGAGCTTTTTGGGGTCATCAAGACGATCATAATAAAACTTATTGTCTGTGCCGATATAAATGAGGTTGCCATCCACTCGCAAGGCACGGAAATGCTGGACGACATCCGGCCCGGTACTGCTATAGCGATGCAGCACTTTGAGCATTTCGGTCCAGCGCTCGCGGATTTGCGTTACCGGGACGACGGGCGGTGCGCCGGGTGGGGTGATTTCGGCTTCAGGAAAATCAGGCGGCGGTTGTTGCGATTTTTGCTTGGGAGCGGCCTGCTGCGACCCAGAAGTCATCATTTCCGACGACTCCGCTTCCGCTTGTCCGCCACGAATCGACTCGATCAACGCCAACTCCAGCGTCAACTGTGGCTGCCAACCGCCTTTAAATTCATTGACTGCATCATTAAAACAGCGCAGCGCTCGCAGCAGCATCCCGCGATTAATCGCATTCGCCTGCCGTTCAAACATGGTCAGGTCTTCGGCGGAGGCTTCCACCAAATCCGCGCTGGCAGTTTGTGCTAACAAAATCGAGCGCAGATGTTCGACGATTTGCTGACCAAATTGGCGCGGATCGCTGCCAGAATCAATCGCGCTGTTGATGACGTGCAGCCCGCGTGAGATGCTGCCCTCGACAATTGCTTCTGCCAATTCGCGCACCGCCAGCGTGTTCCCCGTTCCGAGGATGCGTTGGGCAATCTCTAACGTGATGACTTCATCCGGATCGCTGACGATTTGGTCAAGCAGACTGATGCTGTCACGAGCGCTGCCCGTCCCCTGCCGTGCGATGAGTTCCAGCGCGGCGCGTTCAATTTTCAGCCCTTCAGCCTCGGTAATCTCCTGTAAACGATCTGCCACCTGTTGCAGCGAAATACGCCGAAATTCAAATTGCAGGCTGCGACTTTTGATCGTCGCCGGGACTTTATCAATTTCCGTCGTCGCCAGCACAAAAATGGCGTGCGCGGGCGGTTCTTCTAACGTTTTGAGCAGCGCATCAAACGCATTCCCGGTAAAGCGATGGACTTCATCGATAATATAGACCTTGTAACGTCCTTCGCCGGGGGTGAATGCGATTTTGTCGCGTAGATCACGCACATCATCGACACCAGTATGCGTCGCCGCGTCGATTTCGATGAGATCGAGAAAGCGCCCTTCGTTCATCGCAATGCAAGCCGCGCATTCATTACACGGACGTTTTTCCGGGTCGGGATTCTGGCAGTTGACGGCCTTCGCCAACAGACGAGCAGTAGTTGTCTTGCCTGTGCCACGTGGGCCGCTAAAAAGATAGGCATGGCGAATCCGCCCCGTTTTAAGTGAGTTCCGCAAGGTACGGACAATATGATCTTGACCGACGACATCATCGAATGAGAGGGGTCGCCATTTGAGGTATAAGGCTTGTTCTGGCAAGGGAATAATGCTCCTTTACTTGCCTTTGATTCTATCATTTTGCGAACAAGCGTACAACCGCCGAAACTAAAAATTATAGACCCGTTAATTTTTTGTAAACTCGACTTTTTGCCTGCTGACGGTGGTATAATGAGGACACTTAGCAAATTGAGGGGTTAAATCATGTTGAGACTTGGACCAACCGAACTGTTCATTATCCTGATTATCGTACTCGTCCTCTTTGGCGGCGGACGTATTTCTAAATTGGGTAGCGAACTTGGCTCTGCCATCACCAATTTCCGCAAAGGGATAAGTGAAGGGCAGCAAGAGGCGGAAGCCGAAGCCAAAAAGAAGGAAAACGAAATCCTCTAATTTAGGGCTATGGTGAAGATGCGTAGAGACACGGTATTCCGTGTCCCTACAAAAATAATGGTGTGGTTAGAAGCATTCTCTTAGGTTATCATTTCACTAAAACCTAACAACCACTCCCTAATGACCATTCATCAATCGCTCGATTTCGCGCTCCATGTTCAAATGCCGCCGATGATTAACGCCACGTGGCACTTTGAGGTTATAGCCCGTCACCTGTTTATTATGGGTTTCCGCCGCCTTGACTAGTTCGCGCTGTTTTTGCATCCAAAGTGCGCGGGCATTGTGACGATAGGATTCGGCGGTGTGGGGCGCAGCGCGTTCCGCATCGACCAAAGCGGTTTTATAAGTCCGTATGGCGCGGTGAGCTTTTTCGATTAAGGCTGATTCTGCCGCTTCCAACGCTTTGTGCATTTCAATCCACTCTGGGGCCATGTCATTTTCTTGCAGGATTTTAAACGCCATGCGCCGATCATCCGGCACGTTAGAGTCGTTATTCAAATCCAGCGGCTTACCTGAACCGGGCAAATTTTGCATTTGCCCCTTATCCATAGCCTCACGAATGGCCTTGTCAATTGCCGTTTCCCATCGATCAGACATGATATTGCTCCTTTTTTCACGATTTGATTGTGCTAATTTTCACATATTTTTAAAATAGAGCCAACAAACTCAAGGATGGTTTATAATTAAATAGGACTTACGCAGTCAACGAAGGTTTTAGTAAAAGTTGTTAGTTTTATAGTTCTTAGTGAGGGCAACGATTTTCCCTTATCCTCTGCTTTGACTAAAAACTAATTACTCTAAACTGCATGAGTTCTCATTAAAGTGAGCCGAGGCAAAAATATGGAGTACTTCTTATGGCGAAGGGGTTAGCGCTGATTATTGAAGATCACCGCGAGATCGGCGACATTTACGTGACAACGCTGCAACTCGCCGGGTTTGAGACGGAACTTATCATGGATGGCAAAACCGCCCTCGCACGTTTAGAAGGTATTGTGCCGCGTGTGATTATTTTGGACATCAATTTACCGCAAGTTTCGGGCAATTATATCTACAGTCAAATCAAGGCTGATCCGCGTTTGCGGAATGTTCCCGTTGTCATTTCGACGGCCAATATGCTGCTGGCGGATGTGCTACGGGCGGATTTGCGTCCGGGCGATCAACTCTTGATTAAGCCCGTCAGCCCATATCAACTTAAGGATGCTATGGCGAAGTTGTAGGGCTTAGCTGTCGGCTTGTAGCAAAGGAAATACAAATTTTCCTCAGTAAAACCATGAAAGTCGTTCAATTTTTGACCACCTAAGCGCAGCGCCGCCACCAAGAACACCAAGATTTTGAACTTAAATCTCTGTGTTCTCCGTGCGCTCTGCGGTTAAATCTTTTCAATCTTCTTTGCAAACCTACTTTCTGCGCGGTTGTGGTTCTAATCACTACCTGACGCAGGCAGGCGCAAGGTCGCTTGTACCGCGCCATTCGCATCTGCAAGCACAACTACATCACCCGGCGCGAACACAGCCTCATCTCGTCCCCAGAACAGCACAACCGGAGTCGGTTGCCCGGCGCGGGTGTTGATTCGCAAAGTCGCTCCGCTGAACAAGCGGCGTTCATCAAAGACGAACACGTTGCCATCGCTATCACTGAGTGTCCATCCGGTTAAATTGAGTGTGTTGCCCGTATTGCGGATAACGACTTCTTCCCGCGTAATGTCGCCAGCATTAATGACCTGATCGATGACGACTTGCGCGTTTTCTGCTGTCGGCGCGAGCGTGATGGTCGGGCGAATAGTCGGTAATGCCGTGACAACAGCGGTTGATTCTGCCGTTCCTTCGGAGGCTGATGTCCCTGCGCTTGCCAATTCAACCGTCACTTCGGGCGTTTCTTCTGAGGACACAATAATTGGCTCAGTCGGAATTAGTGAGCAACCTGCCAGCGGAACCGTTAAAACCTCACCAATCTGGAGGAAAGCTGCATCTTCTTCCGTCAGCCCATTCACTGCTAAGAGATCGAATACGCTTACGCCATAAATGTCCGCGATGATCGACGGATTTTCGCCATCGGCAATTGAATGCGGGACGCAGTTCGCTGGTAGTGCGGCGATAGTCTCTTGCAGCACTGCATCTTCACTTAAAAGGGTCGGGTCAACCGTCTGCACGGCTGCCACCGAGGGCGCTGTGCCTTCAATCACGCTGGGAGGCAAAGTCGCACGACCCCCATCAGGGGTCGCGGTGACGATAATCACTACGGGCGTAATGTTGGGATTCGGAGTCGCGGTGACGATCACCTCAAACGTTACCAGACGTTCATCAGAAGCCCCACCACCGCCACCGCCGTGCAATCGCAAAATCGCCAGCACAATCGCGGCGGAAATCACCACATTCAAAACCACAAACGTAATCAATCCACGTCGCTGCATCGATTTTCCCTTAGCTTTTAGCCATCAGCGAGTCGCTTTAGGCATAAATTTGAATCCAATCATTCGCGTTACATGCGCCGAATCCTAGCACAGAGCCTGCCTAAGAGCAATTTGGGCTTGGCGCATGAGGTTGGCTTAAAGTTTGGAAAGACTTAAAACCGTTCTAATGGAAGTCTGTTATAGTGGCGTTCATGCGTCCGGGCTTTTAGCAGATTCACAATCGCTAAAGACAAATTGAAAAAAGTAACCTCAATGTACCTCATCGATGGTCACAATCTGATTGGTCAACTGCCAGATATTTCCTTAACTGATCCCAATGATGAAGCGCTCCTCGTACAAAAGCTGATCAGCTTAGTAGCGCGGGCGAAAGTGTTCTGTGTCGTGGTGTTCGATCATGGTCTGCCCGGTGGCTCAAGCAAGATGTCCACCCGCAGCGTCCGTGTCGTCTTTGCCTCGCACGGTTCAAGCGCAGATCGGGTGATGATTGATCGCATCCATAAAGAGCGTGAGCCACAAAAATGGACGGTTGTGTCGTCGGATAATGAGGTGCTTTCCACCGCCCGTCGCTACAAAATGCAGACGCTGACCTCGGCGCAGTTCACCGGAATCCTGCGCCGTCCGCCGCCACCTGCTAAGCCGGGACGCGATGAAGCCGCGCATGTGCATGTCTCGGAAAAAGAAGTGGAAGAATGGCTGCGAATCTTCAACGAAGGTAAGCCCAAGCGCTAAGTTTTATGCTGTGCAACAAAAGCCTCTGGCATCCTATTTTAGGAACTCCAGGTTTCGCACAAAATAAGCAACGGCATTAATCATAAACACACCGCCGAACAGAACCGAAAAATATTTCGTTAAACGTGGTGCCCAGATTTGGACAAACTGGCTGATGCGTGCCAATTGGCTGGCAAAACGCTGTCGGTACATCACAAATAAGCCGATAAAACCCAACAACGGCAGACTGAATATAATGTTATAGAGGGCTAACAGCACTAGACTGTTCAAGCTGCTTAAATCCGCCTCTGTAATGCGCTCAATCGCAACAAAGTATGGTAGGGCTGTAGTGATCTCGTCAAGCATCACCACCATACCTAGCACAAACGTATGAATGGGCAAAAGTGAGCGTGGTTTTTTGGCTTCGATGCTGCCTTCCGAATTACTTTTTGGCTGGATTTTGTACCACAACCCAAAGCCCAGCAAGGCGATCCCCAGCGCGAGTTGCAGGCCATGCAGGGTATTGCCATTCATGCTGCTGAATACATCAGCGACTAGGCTACGTACCCCTGCCAGAATCAATACACCGCCGCCAAAGTTAACGACCAAAATGCCAGCAATAAAACTGAGCAGACGCGGCACCGGACGCGGTGTAGTCAGCAAGTAAAATTGCGCGATGAACAGCGAAGGATTCAGGCTGTCTACCACAGCAATGCCCATAATCGAAACCGCCAGGGTTAATGTCATCAGGGTTAAACCTCAGTCAGACGCAATAATTCGTCTAGTAATTGCTGGCGCGTCGGCTGATTTTCCGATTCAACCTGCAATAGGCGTTCTACCCAATACGAATCAGCAGCGTGACGGATAATCGTTGCCCGTGCCGGAGGCAGACCGTCATTCAGCAAGCGCACCTGCCAATAGGCAAAATCCTCCCGCATCAGCGCCATCAAAATAGAATTTTCCCCCAGCATAGAAACTAACATGGTGCTAAGTTCCAAAGGAAGCAAGTCTTCAGCGAAGGTCGCCCGCACATAAGCACGAGTCCATCGTCCCGGCGTACTCTTTTCGCTTTCATACTGCTGCTGCACACTTCGTTGAAACGCCACGAAGAAATGCCGTAAAACCGCCTCAATCAAGGCATCTTTAGACGGAAAGTGATGAAGCAAGCCGCCTTTACTGACTCCGGCTACTTTCGCCACCGCATCTAAGGTCAAATTAGCTGCCCCTACAGCATGGATCGTTTGAACGGCTGCATCAATGAGGCGCTCACGAGTTTGGGCTGCTGCCTGTCTTACTGCCATAAAACACCTCTAAAATACCGTCTGGACGGTAGGTAAATTATATATAAAAAATACCGTCTGGACGGTAGGTTTGTCAAGAGGCAAATAAATAGGCGGTGGTTTTAGCTACCTGCGCCTTGGCCTATTGAAGCGATGCGCGAGCGGATCTAAGCTCGCCCACCGCGCATATAAGTGCCTGCTGCATCAAACACAATCAACAAAAATGCCCGATCAAATCGTCGGGCATTTTGTTTCATGGTACTGAATGCTCAAATTAAACTTCTTTTGCGAGAAATTTTATCGCGCATCCACAATTTCGTTTTTACGAGGAGGCGTTATCGTTGCTGGATTGCGGCGGAAATACTGATAGACCGAAGCCAAAAGCCCCAAGCGGAATAACCAGCGGGACAAAAAACTGGTACGCCCTGGTGCTTGCCGCAGGCGCGTCCATAATTGTGAACTGAAAAGGAATAGAATAGTGCTAATCAAACGTTTCATCGTTTTCCTCCTAAGAAAGTAACTGTAATCTGCGTTAACGACAGGTGTTTGGGAACATAGGAGAGAAGAAAGATGTTACATAAAAAATGAAGTGGAAAGTTTAACGCAATCGACTGTACGATTTTGTTACCTGTCAATGTATTGCATGATATAACACATAATCAACTTTGGCGAGTTTTCTCTATCAATTCTTATAATAATTTATGATTCGCGCAAGAATTCCCGCTTCAGACCCAGTTCGATAGCTTCTGACTGGCCTTAGATCAATTAAAAATCGGCTTGGGAAATAATCTATCGCTGGTGATCCTAGCAACGATGCTTTTGGCAGCTATGTCACGCCAGATTCCTAGCGCTAAACCTAAGATTTGAAACGCCTGAAGAGGTTGCTTATACATTACTCGACCCGTTTACAAAGACTTTAGCTGGCAGTTTCAAACTACCAGCGTTCCCAAAAACATGAGGTTATGTAACCTGAGTTTCGGATAGTGTTTTCATTCTATCCCCACCCCTAAATCCCCTCCCCACTTCGTAGAGAGGGGACTTAAAGAACCATTGTGAACCATTTTTCCCCCCTTCTCCATGCAATGGAGAAGGGGTCGGGGGATGAGGACATCATAAAAGTTAATCAAAGTGCGCTATCCAACACATGAGGTTATGTAAGGTAAGTTAAACAGATGCAGCTTGGGTAGAGAAAACTAAGATAGACTTGGTTTAGCCCTGCTCATGCGCTTGCTGCAACCGCGCCGAGTCGATCTTCTTCATCTGAAGCATGGCCTGCACCACATTTTGCACTTTTACGGGATTAGGATCGCCCATCAATTCGCCCAAAAGAGTCGGGATAATCTGCCACGACAAGCCGAATTTGTCTTTCAGCCAGCCGCAGTTGCTCTCTTCGCCGCCGTCGGCTGTGAGCTTCGTCCAGAGGTCATCGACTTCTTCCTGTGTCTTGCAGCTCACGAAGAAGGAGACCGCCTCATTGAATGTGAACTGCGGGCCGGCGTTTAACACCATGAAATCTTGCCCTTCAAGCTGGAAAGTTGCAGACATCACCTTCCCGCCTAGCCCCGGAACTTCATCCGGGTAGCGGGTAAGGTCTACGATGCTCGCGTTTTTGAAGATTGAGATATAAAAATTCATGGCTTCTTCGGCGTTGTCATCGAACCACAAGAATGGCGTGATTTTTTGCATCGGTTACTACTCCCTTTGGCTTGGATTATCGCTTTTTAGAACATTAGTATCATAACCTGACCAAGGTGAATTGTCTTGTATAAAATGGCAAATGCTCCGCAAATCATGTTAACGATGCGACAGCTTCTTATTCGGCTTGGGCTTTCCGCAAATCACGCACTTCCCACAGCGCTTCCAAAGTCTGAGAAACCAGACGAGTCAGCATGACGAAATGTGCTTCATCCGCTTCCGTAAATTCCCCTTCAACTTTGTCCGAGAGTTGAAACAATCCCCAATTTTTACCCTGCTTATCAAGCAGCGGAGCAGCCAACCAGCCGCGCATGGGCGGATGATGGGACGATTCCTTGCCGAATTTTTCCATTCGGGATGCGCTTCCAGTTCGGCCTGAGTCAGCCGAATCGGTGTTTTCTGCTGAAGGATCCAATTGTGAATCCCGTAGCCGGTTGCTGGCGCTTTATAGTCCGCCCATGCCGCATATTTTTCCGACAGCGAAAAATATTTCCGCACAGATGACCAATCGCCTTCGACGATGATGGCGATAGCGGATTGATGGGCGTTTAAGAGGACACGCGCCACTTCGGCTGCGTTTTGCAACACCTGATTGGCATCTTGAACGAAGGCTTCATCGATAGAATCGGGGTTTTGGATAAGCGGGTTTGGAGTCGCGCTCGTGACGACATTCTGATAAACGTTATATTGTGATGAAGATTGGGGTACGGTCATGACGTTTTACCTTTTTTCTCAACTAAGAGGATAAATGCACATCGCATCCAATTATAAAAGGCATTGACCGCTGTACCCCAATCCTATGGAGCGTTTGTACCATAAAAACAGGTAGGCAACCTGAGTTTCGGACAGTGTTTTCATTCTATCCCCACCCCTAAATCCCCTCCCCACTTCTTAGAGAAGGGACTTAAAGAGCCATTGTGAACCGTTTTACTCCCCTTCGCCATGCAATGGAGAAGGGGTCGGGGGATGAGGACATCATAAAAGTTAATCAAAGTATGCTATCCAAAACTGAGGTTAGGTACTTTAGACAGCACCCACCTGTGTTATGTCGCGCCGCGCTAAAGAAGGCCAATTTAATCTCCCGTTCCAACACCTTCCGGTTCCGGGATTGGGTCTTGATGCTGCATCGCGCTATCCCCTTCTTCACCAGGGGTAATCATGAAGCAATAGGGCAAGCTCGGAGAGTAATCAATCCTCCTCTTCATCACTAATCACTCACTGCTCATTACGAATCACTTTTACTGCCCTTGTCCCAACGAAAAGCCCGGCTCACCATCGAATTTATAGAGATTCTCGGTTTTGATAAAGTCGAAACCAGCAGCATGAACGCGCTCCAACAAATGGATGATAGCGCTGTGATTAATCGTGCTGCCTTCCGGTGCGATGAAACGGCAGCGCCAGTGATCGGCACAGAACGCATCTTCCGGCACATCAGGCCATACTTTTAATCCGCGATTGCTAATCATTTGCAAGGTGAGGCCGTCGCCGCCTAAATTGACTAGTGAATCGGCGAGTTGATTAGGATCGCGGGTGGTTTTACCGTTTTCATTCATTTCCCAATCCAAGAACATATCCACGCCCACCAATTCTTTTTTGCCATGCTTGACCATACGCCCCTCAATCGCCAGCGGCATATTGCTGTCGGCGCTGTACTTTACGGTCTTGAGCGAAAGGGGGCGCTGCCCCAAGCGTTCAATCAGAGCTAAGGTAAAGCCTTCGGTATTAGCACGTATTTTGCTTTCGCCCGGTCTAAAAATATCGCGGGTATGGATTCCGTCCTCGATGGTCTTCAACCAAGCGTTGTGGATTTTTTCCGCGATTTTGGCCTGCCCGATATGGATGAGCATCATCACGCCCGCCAGCAGCAAGCCAGAAGGATTCCCGATCCCTTGTCCGGCAATATCGGGCGCGGAGCCATGCACTGCTTCAAACATGGAGGTATGCACACCGATATTAGCGCTGCCTGCCAGCCCAACCGACCCAGAAAGTTCCGCCACGATGTCGCTGACAATATCGCCGTACAAATTCGATGTGACGATGACATCAAACAATTCAGGCCGATTGGCGATTTTTGCCGCGCCAATGTCGATAATCATGTGTTCGTTTTCGATGTCAGGATATTCAGCGGCGACTTCATCGAAGACTTTATGAAACAGGCCATCCGTCATCTTCATGATGTTATCTTTTGTAAAGCAGGTGACTTTGTGACGGTTATTGCGCTTGGCATATTCAAAAGCATAGCGGCAGATGCGCTCACTGCCAGGGCGGGTAATCAGCTTGAGCGTCTGATAGACTTCCGCCGTCTGCCGATGTTCAATCCCAGCATAAAGGTCTTCTTCATTTTCACGCACGATGACAATATCGACGGCAAGGTGTTTCGTTTCTACAAACGGATAATACGAGCGCACCGGACGCACATTGGCATACAAACCGAGTGTCTTACGCATAGTGACGTTGATGCTCTTATAGCCGCTGCCTTGCGGTGTGGTGATCGGCGCTTTATAGAATACGCCAGTGCGTTTGAGCGAGTCCCAAGCGTTAGGTTCGATGCCGCTGGTGTTGCCGCTTAAGAAGACATCACGCCCTACCTTAATCGTTTCGATGTCTAATTCTGCTCCGGCTGCCTCTAAAATTTGTAGGCAGGCCGTCATGATTTCCGGGCCGATTCCATCCCCATACGCAACGGTGATGGGTACTTTGTTGGTCATAAAAGATATGCTCCTAACGTTAAGGTTATGTGGGAGGATATTGTAACAAGATCGCCGTCTTTATGCAGAGATTGGGGAAGAAACCGACATCATCCGCGTATGATTTCGACGAAGTTTCGCGGGGAAAGCAAGGCACATTCAGTTTTCCAACTTTAGGCAGAGCAAAAACCCTGCCTCGAAAGGCTGTGCTGAGTAACTGATGTTACGCAGTTAGCCCTCATCCTAAATCCTTCTCCATGAGGGAGAAGGACTTTGAAATACGCTGTGCGTTTGCCTCCCCTCGCCATGAGGGAGAGGGCAGAAACAGAGGCGGCTGCGTAACGTCAGTGATTAACTCACGTTACGCAGACACTCAAATCACTAGACACTGGCAGTTCAAAACTGCCAGCTAAAGCGTTTGGAAACCCCTGAAGGGGTTAAGTAAAGATTCTTGACCTCTTTAGAGGTTTCCAGATTGCGCGTAGCTCTGGGTTTTGAACCCGGAGCGGCTGGCTGCGTAACGTCAGTGATTAAGATCGGCATGTTTATCTATCATC
>Ga0105048_10013804_pt1 | contig 12602 bp, 12 predicted proteins | sample MAT05_FD_78382 | JGI IMG/M metagenome (GOLD analysis project Ga0105048, IMG submission 78382) | Freshwater microbial communities from Lake Fryxell liftoff mats and glacier meltwater in Antarctica - MAT-05 | ecosystem: Environmental > Aquatic > Freshwater > Ice > Liftoff microbial mat | place... | reverse complement strand
GGGCGCCCAAGGGGATCCTGCTGGTGGGGCCGCCCGGGGTAGGCAAAACTCTGCTGGCAAAGGCCGCCGCGAGCCAAGGACATGCGAACTTTATCTCTGTCAAGGGTCCGGAACTGCTGAGCAAGTTCGTGGGTGACTCGGAGAAAGGGCTGCGCGACGTGTTTCGCAAGGCTCGTCAAGCCGCGCCGTGTGTCATCTTCTTTGACGAGATTGATTCTTTACTTCCCAGGCGCGGGCTCGGAGAAAACTCCGTCGGCGAGCGGGTAATGAGCCAGTTTTTGACGGAGATGGATGGCGTGGAGGATCTCAAGGGGGTGTTGGTCCTAGGCGCAACCAACCGAATGGACATGCTCGACGCCGCTGCTTTGAGGCCGGGTCGATTTGATCGGCTCATTCACCTAGGCGATCCAGATGCGACGGCTCGGGCCGAAATCTTCAAGGTTCACCTTCGCGGCAAGGCGGTAGCCGGGAAGATCGATCTAGAGCACTTGTCCAGCCTGTGCGAGGGCGCGTCGGGTGCCGACATCTCGGCGTTCTGCTCAAGAGCCGCGATGCGGGCCGTTCGGCGAACAATTCAAGGCTCCCAAGCCCAACCCGCTGTTGAAATCAAGCCCGAACTGACGATGGAGGATCTGCTAGTAGTGATTTTAGACCACGCGGAACTCGGGAGCATGGGCCATGGAACAGGTAATTGAAGCCAAACCTGCGAAGACCGCAGACGCCCGCAGCCTTGGGGTGGTTTACGTCGTTTGTGTCGGGCGCGTGGGCAGCATACCCGAGGGACAAAGCGTCGGGTTCGAGGTCGATCAATCGACGCGGGTGCATGTCGCGGCCGGGCTCGCGGCGCTGACGGTCTCCATGCCGCACGATTATCTTTCAGGACCCGAGGCCGAAGCTCGCCTTGGAGATATTGACTGGCTTGCTCCACGCGCGGTTCGTCACGAAGAACTGGTTCGGCATGCGATGGCCAGCGGCCCGATTCTGCCCATGCGATTCGGTACGGTGTTCTCCAGTGCGCTGTTGCTCTGCGAACTGATGGCTAAGTACGCGCCATTGGTTGAGTCGTTCCTCGAACGGATTACCGGCCGCGCGGAATACGCGGTACGGATTGCGTACGACCGGGAGGCTGGCGAGAAGAAGCTTTTCGCGCAGCTCGTTGCCCAGGCGCCGACACCTTCGGGTCCAGGTGTAAAGTACCTCCTCGAAAAACGCATCAAGGAACAGGCTGCTCGCGAGCTGACTTCGCACATGGCTGGTATTGGTGACGAAGTTGCAGGCCAACTTGCCGAGTTTGCGGCGGATAGCGTCGTACGCCGAGCAGTTGCTGATCGTGGCGATGGATTGGAAACCGCTGCGGCGCACGCGCTCTTGGTCGACTCGTCCAAGGCCGATGCGCTAACTCACCGGTCTCAGCAATTGTCGCAAGCGCACGCCGACGCTGGGATTCGGATCGAACTCACTGGACCTTGGCCAGCGTACTCCTTCTGCCCGAGCGTCGGAGGCGGTTTGTGAGTCTGCTTTCGGTCGTCGCCGTAGCAGCGCGCGATGCGGCGGCAATCGCGGAGGTCTGCACGCGCCTAGACCCCAGACTACGACTCATCGCGCATGTAGATGTGGTGCTCGTTGCATGCGAAGGCGACGAGCAGGCCCCCGACCCGCGCAACTTCGTTCGATGGATCCAACAACTGCATGCCCGCTTTGACGTGATGCCGATGCGCTTTGGAGAAGATCTTGGCGACGAAGCCCAAGCGATGGAAATCCTTGAACGTCGAGCCCCGCAGGTGCTTTTGGCAATCGACGCGATTGTTGGGCGAACGGAGTTTGGCGCGCGGCTAATGATCGACGTGGCACGAGCTGATTCAGAGCCGATGAAATCCGGTGAGGGATCGCCTCGAGGGCGCGCCTATCTCTATCAAAGATCCGCTCATTACGCAGCCATTGACGGCATTCCCGCTGGTCTTACCAACCGGGTAGAACGGTTAACGCACTTGATGGATATACCGCAGTTAAAGACACGCCTGGATGGGCCGACCAAGGTCAGCCCGTACCCGTGCCTTTCGTTTCTTGTCGAGCGTTCAGCGGCGGCGATGCTGGTTACGCGGTTTGAGGAACACCGAGAAATACTTGGCTGTCCAAGTGTGCTTACTGGTCCTTGGGCGCCGTTCAACTTTGTCCGAGAGTGCGTCGCGGCTGGCTGAAATTATGCCACTTTGATGAGCGACGCCGACAGCCGGTGAATGTCAGCCAAGAGCGGACGATCTGCTTCAAAGGCCTCGAAAGCACCGAACCAATCCGGTCGCGGTGTCGTGCGCCCGCTCGCGCGACCTTTGGAGCGAAGGCTCGTGAGTTGATCCGCGCACATGCCCAATATTGCCAGCACCCCGGTAACGCGATCGGTCTGACCCAAGGCTGCACGAGAAGCGAGCGTACCCATGGAGACAACGTCTTGGTTCCGGCCATTGGTCGGGATTGAACTGATCGCAACCGGCATCGAATGATGGCGCATCTCCGCGACCAGCGCTGTTGCAGTGAGTTGAGCACCCGCCATGCCGCTGGTTGCGCCCGGTTGCCAGGCTAAGAGCAATGGAGCTGCGCCATTGAACTCCGGATTCACCAGCACGTCGATCTGGCGTTCGGCGAGCACGGCTGTTTGCACGAGCGCGGTGTTGATGGCGTCGCTGGCAAACGCCACTTGTTGGCCTTGGAAGTTGCCACCGTGGAGCACGGCTTGGTCCAAGTCCTGAGCATCTCCAGACCAAACCACTGGGTTGTCGTTGACACCATTTAACTCGCGTTCGATCATGTTTCGGGCGTGAGCCAGTTGGTCTCGGCACGCTCCAAGGATTTGCGGAGCACAGCGCAGCGAGTAGACTTCTTGAAGCGGTCGAGAAACATCTTCCCATGTGCCGAAGCGAGAAGCTTCTTGAAGGATGTTCGCGGCGCTTGTCATCTGTCCCGGGTGGCCACGGGCTTTGTGAAGCCGGGCGTCGAGGGCTTGGGCGCGGCAACCCAGCACCCGATAGACCCAGCCGGTGAGTCGCTCGGCGTGAAGGACTAAGCGTTCGGCTCGTGCAAGCGCCAGCGCACTAAACGCGGTCATGAATGCTGTACCGTTGACCAGGGCTAACGCGTCTCGTCCCGAAAGATTAAGTTTCTTGAGCGAGGCGACCCTAAGTGCATCTGCGCCAGACAAACGTTGGCCCGCGACAACTGCTTCTCCTTCGCCCATCAAAACGCGGGCGATGAATGACAAGGGAATCAGATCGCCGCTAGCGCCGACAGAGCCGATCTCGGGCACGACGGGTATAACTCTGGCGTTGATAAGTCCCATCAAGGCGTCTGCGACTTCCAGTTCAATGCCCGACATTCCCTCCGCGAGAGTTCTGGCGCGGATGAGCATGGTTGCGAGAACGACCTCTGGCGACGCAGGCGAGCCAAATCCCGCCCCAAGGTGTGCGATCAGCCCGGCGCCCTGAGTATCAGCGCAGGTAGAAGCGGCGTACTTCACGTGCGGGCCGAATCCCGTCGTCAATCCATATATTTCCTGCCCATCCGCTCGCGCTTGGGCGAGCACGCGAGTTGATTTACGCATTGCCCGGCGAGCTTCTGGCGTGAACTCACTACGTGCAGTTGGATCGGTGACAAAGCGCTCGATCTCCTCGCAGGTCAGCCGCTGCTCAGGCCCGAGCCCAAGCACCGCCAACTCCGAGTATGTGGCGACGAAGGACTGCAGATGGTGAATCGTCTTGGTCATCTTTGACATTGCAATCCTCGTTTTCGGATGTCTCAGGCCGCTGCCAGGCCAAGCCTGTCCAGCGAGCCTTTGGAGGTTCGGATACTCGAACTATCCAATCGAGCAGTCACATGCGTCACTCGATCAGCGAGTGAGCCGAGCACACGACGAATTGCATGGATATCGGGCTCTACCCCGGCCGACTTAAACACCAGGCACAAATGAAGGGTTTCGCCATCGGGCGAGTAGATCATTGCGTCCTCAACCGCAGGAATTTCAGAGCGCAGATCTCTCTCAATACCAATCGCATCGACCATTCGCCCGTTACCGAGTTTAAAGTTGTTGTCGGCTCGGCCTATGTATGTCAGCGCACCGCGATGGCTTTCTACGACGTCACCAGTATCGAGCCAACGATTCTGGTTCAATCGCCAAACTCGCTCATTGGCCCAGACACCCATGCACACATTTGGGCCTTGAACGAGCAAACGCCCCTCATCACCAATCCGCACGGTGCAGCCCACTGGACGCCCAATAAAGCCCGCTGTCCATTCGCCTGGCCGCCCAAGACATATTCCCGGCGAGGCTTCTGTCTGTCCATATCCAACCCGCAGACGCGAGGAAGACAGCACATCAACGGTCGAACCGACGGCTGGCGCTCCACCAACGACGCCGCCTCGTAGGCTGCGAATGAAATCAAGCCCCTCGGGCAACTCGGCAATCCTTTGTGCTTGTAGCGGGACCATCGAGCAGTAGGTAGCGCCCCAGTGGTTTGCGCAGGCGATAATTGACCGCGGGTCTCGCCCGCCCGAAGCCTCCCGAATAATCATGCCCGCGTTGAACAGCGCCGGGAGGAGATCAATGATCAATCCGAAGGAGTGATGCCATGGCAAAATGGATAGGACGATGTCGCCTTGTTGGGCCACATGCTCTCGATGAGAGTCGATCACGCTCCAGATGTTGTCGTCACTGAGCACTACCCAAGTCGGAGAACCACCGGTGCCGCTGGTTCGAGTGATCAGCCTTGCTTCCGGTGTGCACGGGCCGATGGCCTTCCGAAGTGCCCACTGTTGCGAAACAACCGGACATCCGGGCGCGTCGGCGTCAAGCCCCCCGCATCCGAGCCCGAGCCGAGCGTCAAATGCTTCAAGCACATCGGGAACGCCGCGATAAGGAAGTGCGATTGCTATTGTCAACTGTTCCCAAAGTCCGGCAAGCAGGAATGCAAGACTGCCAACCGAAGGCTCGGTGGCCAGTACTACACGATCACCAGGTTGCAACCCCGAGCGCCGAAATAGATCTACCCAGAGCCGAACACTGACCCAGAGCGACGCCGCAGGAATTGTGCAGTCGGGGAGAACAAAGAGCGGGTCGGCCTGCCCGCGCAGTCGCTGGTACAGATCTGATCGCCAACGGGTATCAACTGAGAGCACGCTCATGGACGCCTCATATGCGGTAGGGGAATGGAAGCAGGCATTGGATCAAAGTGGCTTGATCAGGATCCAGTTCGTTCGTGTGGATGCGTCTCGGTATAGGCGAACCCGCACGAGCGTCGGCTTCACGCGAAATGTGAACGCGTAATTGAACTCAATATCGAGATCTTCCGTCGAGATCCCACGCTTGAACGCGCCATAAAATAGCGGATTGCTGCAGCATATCGCGACTTCTGTAAAGAAGTTTTGACCTTGGACATCTTCAGGCGATCGCTTGGCAAACTCGGCTTGAGCTTTGTTGTAGAAGAGGATCTTGCCAGAATCGGTGCACTGGATGACGCCAACGTCTAGTGCGTCAAGTTGGTCCGGTGACAACGAGGCTATTGAGCTACATAGATCTGAAAGATGGTTACTTGGAGGTAAAACGGGGGGCATAACAGGACTCAAGACAGGGGGCAAGTTCAACGACGGCGCATCTGTCTGCGCCCGACGATCAGCAATGCGCTTACGAAGTAGTTCGGCCGTCGTCATGGCTGTCTCCGTTGTCGCGTTGGTCCTTCCACGTGGCACGCAGACGAGGCTTGCCATCCTCAACTTCAAGCGTGATGCTTCGCGTGCCCAAGACATTATTTAGGTTGCCCGAAAGTTCCTCTACATAGTCGAGCAGTTGCATAAGCGATGCCTCGCCGACCCGAGGAGTGTCGCCATGAGTTTGGTAGAGGTCGGCAAGTTGGGCTTCGAGATTTCGGACCATCAGAATAATCTGCTGGGCATCAACGACGCCCAGCTCGCGTCCAAGAAGCTCGCGCTCGGCGTAGAGTTCATCAAGCTGCAACTGGAGATTGGCAAGCATCGCCCTGGTATCCACTCTAGTGCCCTCAGGTTGTTGACCTGCGCTCTTGCCCAAGTCCGCGCTACGAGACGTTCGCGTTCATTTGCGCTGTGCAGATCATGCAGCCCGACGAATCGGCTCAGCCAGAAACTCAGTGATTTGGTCGATTTCCTGCTGGGTGAGCAGGCCCTCGATGAGCGCGACCAGCTGGCTCATGCCGCACCCACGCAGTGCGGTAACAGGATCGCAGCTACCGGTACGGAAGTTCTGATAGTTCATCTTGGTGTTGAGGGCGATCCAGCGACTTTTAATTTCGATGTAGTTGACCGCAAGGGTCATGCGGATTTCTTCAAGATCACCGATCTCATTGATCAGAGTGACAAGATCGTCACGCAAGGCGCCAACCCATTTCGCGACCTTCTCGCAATCCGTGGGATTGCCTGCGGTATAGCACGAGAGACACTCACGCAGGTTTGCGTCGAAGCCGGGATCTTTCAACTTACCGACGATTTCGTTGATGCTCATAATGTGCCCTTTCGGAATGTGCGCCCTCTGCGACTATGCAAAGAGAGTTGGCCTAAGAATTCGGCGCTTCGCGACAGCGAGGTGCCCGTACTTGCTTGACCGCTCGGCGTCGGCCGAGTTGTGGATAATCGATGAAAGACCCGCTTGTACTTGTCAGCACCGCGGGCCATGGGTGGAAGTCACTCAGACGCGAACGCAGAACGCGAAGTTCTTGTTGCTCTGGGGATCGCGGTAGAGATGAACCTTGACGTTGGTGGGCTTCATCTTGAAGGTGAAGGTGTAGGGGATCAGAGAATTGAGGCTCTTGGACGCAACACGGCGCTTAAATGCGCCGTAGATGATGTTGTTGTTGGTGCATGGCGCGACTTTGGTGAACCAGTGCTTGCCTTCGAACGCCGGCACGGGAACGCCGCCGAGTTCAGACTGATAGCGGTTTACCATCACCACGTTGCCAGCGTCATCCAGCTGGATGATGCCGAAATCACACGCATCCGCATCGCGGCGTGAGAGGTTGCCGAGCATCGAGAAAATCTCGCTCGGAACAAAGGTACTGGATTGGGACGTAGGTGTACGGGACATCATCGTGCTCACTTGCTGTCTCCTTGATTGAGCGTTTCTGACCATTCAGCGCGAAGAACGGGTTTATCGTTTTGCATGAAGAAATGAACACTCTTGCGAGAGTACATTTGATCGAGGGTGCTGCTCAGTTCCTTTAGACGATCGAGCATCACAGCTGACTCATTATCGCCGAAGGTGTCCTGGCTACCGAAGCGACCATAGAAGTCTCGAAGCTGATTCTCGAGGCATTCGATCATGCTGACGAGTTCGTCGGCGCTCGAAATACCAAATCGCTCCTGGAGGCATTCGCGTTCCTCATAGAGAGATCGGAGCTGCTGCTCCAGATTGTCAACAACATCGTTTTGCATGCGATCCTGCTCCTTTCTTATATTGCTTGGCAACGTGCCGCGTTTGCTTCGCTCGAAGCAAGCCGCGCGGGGCCAGCCGTGGGCTGGATTCCGCAGGCGAACATGCACATCGACAGTGCCTGCGCTGTGCTTCACGCTTTTTGAACAGAATCAAAGGTGCCGCAGTATGCCATGTGCTGGAGTCACTTAATCGCGGTGTACTAGGCAAGACCAAAGAGCCCGCTATGAGGGGCATTGCATGCACATACGGCTCGACGACGCAATAACGATTATCGTGATTCATACACCCGCGAGATCAAGCACAGCCCTATCTACGTCCGATGATCCGTGCGCTGCCGACGGCACTTGACCGAGCCACTCAGGATCAGGTGACGCAGGATTGAGCAATCAAACCGACTAATCGGAGTACTCAATATGACAACCCTCTCTCTCCCGGTTCTAAGTTCACAGCAAACTTCGAGCCAGAAGCCCAAAGCGACTACAGTCGGACCGTACTTCGTTGCGAACTATCCACCATTTGGATTCTGGAAGCCCGAGCTAACGGATCGGTTTGCCGACGTCCTTCAGCAGCCGCACGCAAAAGACGTAGAGATGGGCATCTATGCCCACATTCCATTCTGTCGCAAGCGTTGCCACTTCTGCTACTTTCGCGTTTATACCGACAAGAACTCTCGCGAGGTTCGCAGCTATCTCGACGCGGTCCTCCAGGAGCTTCGGCTGTATGCCAATTCGCCAGCGATGGGGGCGCGCAAACCCACTTTCATCTACTTCGGCGGCGGCACGCCAAGTTATCTTTCACCTGATCAAATCCGCTATCTAACCGACGAGATGAAGCGTATTCTGCCGTGGGACAATGTTCGCGAGGTGACGTACGAAGCCGAGCCCGGCACGTTAAACGCAACCAAGCTCAAAACGCTTCGCGAGGTCGGCGTGACACGGCTGAGTCTGGGCATCGAACACATGGATGACGATGTTCTCAGCGTGAACGGGCGCGCACACCGGTCCAAAGAGGTGCGCACCGCTTACGCCTACGCGCGTGAAGTGGGATTTGATTACATCAACGTCGATCTGATCGCTGGCATGCTCGAAGAGACGGATCAGAAATGGTCAGACACGGTCGCGCAAGTGCTCGCGATGGCGCCCGACGCCGTCACCATCTACCAGATGGAAGTTCCGTACAACTCCGGCATCTATCAAAAGATGCAGGCCGACAACTCACTTCAGGCGCCGGTTGCGGACTGGGAAACTAAACGCCGTTGGGTACACGAAGCGTTCGCTACGTTTGAGCAAGCTGGCTACACCGTCGTGAGCGCCACCACCGTGATGCGCAATCCGAAGACGCCATACTTGTATCGCAAGGGACTGTTTGATGGCACCGACTTGTTCTCGATAGGCGTATCGAGTTTCGGGTATGTCAACGGCGTCAATTACCAGAATCTTCACGACTTTGATCCGTATGTCAACGCCGCAGGCAGCGGCACGCTTCCCACGTACCGCGCATATTCACTTTCGTCCCATGAGCGATACATCCGCGAACTCTGCCTGCAACTAAAAAATGGCCGCGTCAGCACACCCGCATTTACACGCAAGTTCGGAATGTCACCGCGCGAACATTTCTCGGACGCCATTGCTTCGCTGGAGTCTGCTGAACTGCTGTCAGAGGTAAATGGTCAACTTGTCCTGAGCCGTCAAGGCCTAATGGAAGTGGACCGGCTCATCGTGGACAACTTCTTCCGGCCTGAGCATCGCGTCGGGCGAATGACGTGAGGCACGAGACCACGAACGAAATGCCAGGCAGAACAGGCACAACAGACACATCAAGCATGACAACAACACCAAGCACATCACATACACCAAGCACACTAAGCATGACAACCAGCAAGCAAACCACGGTGTCGGCTCCATTCTCAGGGAGCGAATACATCGAGAGTTTAAACGACGGCCGCGAGGTGTATCTTGATGGCGAGCGCGTCGTCGATCTCGCGTCTCATCCTGGATTTCAAAATAGCATCAGGTCGATCGCTCGTTTATACGACGCGCTCCAAGATCCCGCTCAGCGCGATATTCTGACGTGCCCCACAGACACCGGCTCTGGCGGATGTACGCATCGCTACTTTCGCGTTTCTCGCTCGCGCGAAGACCTCAAGGGGGCGCAGCTCGCCATAGCCGCTTGGTCGCGGCTGAGCTATGGCTGGATGGGCCGCTCACCAGACTACAAGGCCGCATTCACCAATACTCTCGGTGCCAACCCGGAGTTCTATGGACCATACGCCCAGAACGCCCGGCGTTGGTATCGCTTTGCCCAAGAACGCGTGCCGTTCTTCAGCCACGCGATCGTAAATCCGCCGATTGATCGGCATAAGCCAGCTCATGAAGTCAAAGACGTGTTCATCCGCGCCGAGCGCGAGACGGATCAAGGCGTGATCGTCTCGGGCGCGAAAGTTGTAGCAACCTCCGCGGCAACTACCCAGTACATGTTCATCGGGCAGACGCCGATCGCGTCCATTGAAGACCTCGATATGGCGCTCGCGTTCATTGTCCCGATGTCCGCTCGTGGCGTGAAACTTATCTGCCGTACTTCGTATGAATCAAACGCGTATCGCAACGGCACGCCTTTCGACTTTCCTCTCTCGTCACGATTCGATGAGAATGACGCGATACTTATCCTCGACAAGGTGCTCATTCCCTGGGAAGACATCCTTATCTACCGCGATCCAAAGCGCATCCGGTCGTTCTACAGCGACTCGGGTTTTCTCAATGGCTTTCTCTTCCAAGGCTGCACACGGTTCGCTGTCAAACTCGATTTCATGGCTGGCCTGCTGGCGCGTGCGCTCAGGTGCATGGGCGCTGAGCAGGCACGATCAAATCAGGTCCTACTGGGTGAAGTGATCGCTTGGAGCCATTTGTTCTGGTCGCTCTCAAATGAGATGGCCGCCAACCCTGACTCTTGGATCGGCGATGCCGTGTTACCTGAACGCAGGGCAGCGTTGGCGTACAACGTCTTCGCTCCTGAAGCCGCGGCACGCGTTCGAGAGATCGTGCTGCGAACCGTGAGCAGTGGGCTCATCTACCTGCCTTCGTCCGCGCAAGACTTTAAGAATCCGGCGATCGAGCCTTACCTTCGTCAATATGTGCGCGGGTCGAACGGGATTGATCATGTTGAGCGGGTAAAGGTCATGAAACTTCTTTGGGACGCCGTGGGCACCGAGTTCGCTGGCCGACATGATCTGTATGAACGAAACTATGCGGGAAGTTGGGAGAATACTCGTGTCCAAGTGCAAGTCGACGCTGATCGATCTGGAAAGGCCCGCGAGATGGACAACCTCGTTAGCCAATGCCTCGCCGACTACGATTTGAACGGGTGGACGACATCGACCTGGAGCAGCGCAGACCTTCACTGTCCAGCACCCTGATACGCTCGCGAGGAGATGAGCGTTCACAGGTAATCCCTCGTTATAAAACGATAACGAAACGAAAAAACGGCCCTTGCAGGCCGTTTCTCTTCCACATTAAGTGGAGGCAAGGGGACTCGAACCCCTGACCTCATCCATGCCATGGATGCGCTCTACCAACTGAGCTATGCCCCCGGATGGGTCCCGTAAGCGATGAAGCCTAGGTCGAGATTGTAGATCCAAAGCTGTTAACGTCAAGCCACTGAACCTAATCGGCGGATTCAGTCTGGCAAAAGCTATGGGACATTAACTCACCGGCCACACACGGTCCAAGGCGGACGCTACCTCTTCAAAGCCAATACGGTCGATTCGGCACCGCTCGGGATGGTCGTTGGAAAGTTCATTTTCCGGGAGTGTTGGATCGGCGAGCACAACGGCTTCGGGTGCCCAGGGACTTGTTGGGATCGTGGTCCAGCGGTGGTCGGTCGGGCCAAAGAGGCTGACAACCGGAACGCCAAGTGCCGCGGCGATGTGGCGCGGGCCGGTGTCGTTGGTCACCATGACGCCACAGCGCTGAACAATTGCCTTCAAACTCGCGATGGTGACTCCAAAGCTAGGCAACGAAACCGGCACCCAGCGATCAAGGTCATAAGGCGTCGAAGTAGCCGCGCTTTGCGTGCTGGGAAAGGTCGTGTCGCGTGCTAATAAAAGGCGAGCAACCTGCGCGATTGCGTCACAGATTTCGCTCTCAGCAGGCGAGCCATTGATCAAGCAGCGAACGTGCCGAGTGCGCGTGAGATGGACGGCGAGATTTGCGTAACGGTCGATGGGCCAGCGTTTTTCGGGCTTGTTTCCGCCTGGATTCAGGATCATCAATGGCGTAGCCCCAGAGCCTTGGTGGATGATGTCGGCTTTGACAAAGACCGCGTCCGCAGCAGCGCGGTCGGCGTCGGTCACGATAAGTTGCATAGGTTGAGTTGGTAGTGGAGCAGACGCGCTGAGCGCGAGTTCGTGTTCAGGGTTAAGAAAGCACTCGACCGCATGTCTGTAATACGTGACGGCGGAAATCGGTGCCCATGAGCCGTCAGCGCGAGTCGGCGCGATCAGCCGCTTGGTAAGCAAGAGGTGGCGTGCGTCGCGGTCATAACCCACACGCGATGGAATACCCGCGATGCGGACGATGAGCGCGGTCGAGAAAGAGTTAGTGAGGAGGATCGCGGCGTCGTATCGAAACGGGCGGAGTTTGGCGGCGACATATTTGGGGCCCATCACGCCGCTGGATCGCTCGACGTGGATCTGGTCAAAGTAAGGCAGGCCTGAAAGAAGTTGGTCCATGCCAGGACGCAACAGCCCGCCTAGGAACGCGCCAGGCAACGCGGTACGAAGTCGCGCAAGCGAAGGGGTCGCCATCACGCAATCACCGAGCCAACTTGGCATCACGATGAGTATGCGCGTTGGGATGCGCGTGGGCGCGAAAGAGCCTTCGTCACGCGAGGCGGGATCGCGGGGTGTGGAATCCAATTGATGAAAGCTAAATGTGAGCACGCGCGAGCGTATGAGGGGTTAGAAGATGTGGCAAAGTGGAAGATAAAGAAGTGGCAAATTGGCAGAATGACACCGTGAAAGACACCAAGGCAGCAAGACACGCAGAAGGCAACAAGGCAACAAGGCAACAAGCAACAAGGCCCGAGCGCGAAAGCCTCAAGATGACATTCAGCCGAATCAGGTCCAGCCCATCACGCGAAAGATCGCCCGTGTGCAGTG
>Ga0105048_10013803_pt1 | contig 12602 bp, 8 predicted proteins | sample MAT05_FD_78382 | JGI IMG/M metagenome (GOLD analysis project Ga0105048, IMG submission 78382) | Freshwater microbial communities from Lake Fryxell liftoff mats and glacier meltwater in Antarctica - MAT-05 | ecosystem: Environmental > Aquatic > Freshwater > Ice > Liftoff microbial mat | place... | reverse complement strand
CGGATCGTCTCGCTGAGATCCGTGAGCGTCGGGTTGATGTCGAGGGCGAGCTGGAAGGCCTGAAGGGCCGAGGAGAACTTGCGGAGCTTAATGTAGCACTGGCCCATGCCGGCCTGAGCGCCGAAGTGGTACGGGTTCAGTTCCATGACCCGTTCGCAGTCAGCGACGGATTTGGCGAACTCGCCCCGCTGGTAGTTCAAGATCGCCCGCTGATTGTACGCTTCCGCGAAATCGGGCCAGGCGCGGATGAGGTTTTCGATCCCGGCCAGGACCTGTTCGCGGTCGGTCAGGTGCATGATCCGTTGAAGCTCGATGCTGGCTTCGCTGTTGTCGCCACGGAACCAGATCTCCCAGAGGGAGTCGCTGGCCGTTTTTGAGACGAGTTCGTCTTCGTCGTGGAGTAGTTTGGCGAGCGCGGCGTTGGAGTCGACCGTGCCCGTGAGGCCCAAGGCAAGAACCGCGGCCCGGCGAGTGCGGATCGAGGGATGGTCAAGCAGACGCTGGAGCGTCCCCTCTTTATACCGCAGGCGCACCTTACGGCGGTAGTGCCGTAGGGCTTTATGCATCTGGTTTGTCCAGAGATCCGGGTCGTCCCCCGACTGATAGTGGGGAAGTTCCTGGTACCATTGAGAGATCAGTGAGTCCGGCACAATACACCTCGGTTGTCCATCAAGTTGCGAATTACATCAGGTGTCTACAAACAATCTACCTCGCGAATGTTCCCGGTGGGAACCACGGTGAAAAAAACATGAAGTATTTTAGGGAAGTTCCGACGGTGGAACTCCCCCTGACGTCCTGGTTGATTACTTCGGCATGGGCGTTGTCATGGGAGGGGTCGGTGTTCCGCCTCCCGGCGTGGCCACAATCGTGCTTTTGGCCTTCTTCCACTCGACGACTTCCTTCAGCAGCACATCGACTGCTTTAACCATCTGGGCATCAACTCCCTTGGCCAGATCTTCGGGCAATGCCTCGACGGGATAGTCGGGCTGCACCCCTTCTTTCTCCATGTTCACGCCCTTCACGGTGAAGACGCCCGTGCGCGGCAGGCGAAACGTGGAGCCGTCGATCAACTTCGACGAGGTTGTACCGATCACCAGGCCGCCCGTGGCCTGGCCAATAACTTTGCCGAGACCGAGCGTCCTGAAGGCGCTCGGGAAAATCTCGGCATCGCTATACGAACGGTTGTTGATCAGAACCGCGGACGGCTTGGTCCATTTGCGATCATAAGAGCGTAAAACGAGCCCTTCGCCGCCATCGCGTTGGCGGAAGAACGTGTGCTCGCGAGCGCCCAAATAGTTCAGCACCTGATCGTGCGTGAAGCCGCCGCCGTTATGGCGAACGTCGATGATGATGGCGTCCTTGTCGAAGTTGTCCGAGTAGAGCGATCGGACAAACTGCTCCAGCCCCGCGTCATCCATGCTGGGGATATGAATGTAACCGAGCGTTCCCTTGCTAAGCTTCGCGACCATCCCGGCATTGTTAGATACCCAGCGCTGATACATCAGGTTGGAAATCGTGCCCCGATTTGTCCCGTTGATCTCGATGCGCCGCTTGGCCTTCGGGTCGGCCGGGTCGCTGGTGACGTCGAGCAGCACCGCCTCCCCTGACTTGCTATTCAAGAGTTGGCTGATGTTGGTCTTGTCGGTCGCCACATTTCGATCGATCGCCAGGATGAAATCGCCCGCCTTGATCTGCAAGTTGCGTCGATCGGCTGGACCGCGTTTCACCACCTCCTGAATTTTCAGGCCAGGCCCGCGATACGCTTCATCGAAGATCAGACCCAAATCGGCCGTATACTCCTCGGGGTACTTACCGGTACCCGAGACACCCAGGTGCGAGGCGTTCAACTCACCCAACATCATTGTAATGAGCGAGTAAAGGTCTTCCTTGAGGGCGACATGGGGAACCAGCGCGCGATACTTCTCGCGGACGGCCTTCCAGTCGGAGCCATGGTGGGCGGCATCGTAGAAATTGCTCGACAGGGCACGCCAACTTTGCTCAAACATTTGCGAGAATTCTTCGTCTCGCTTGATCGTCATCCGGGCGGTGAACGAAACGGTGCTCGGGGTTGGCGCTGCGCCGGCCGTGTTGGGAATGCCGCCCAGGCCGAGGCTGACGTTTCTCAGGGCGCCGATGCTGTCGAGGAACCAGATGGTCTGCGAGTTCTTCGCCCAGCGAATCAACCGCGGGGCGGTGCTGTTGTATGATTGGCGCTGCATCACCGAACCATCGGTCGAGACGAGCCAGAGGTCGTCGCCGCTGGTGTTGGCCCGGTAGGCGATCCAACGGCCGTTCCGCGAGATCGTCCCTTCGGTGGCGAGGTTGTTTCCCGGCCGTTCCACCCGAAGATGGATGTCGTCCCAGTCGATCGTCGGATTGGCGAAGAGCGTGGACGTGACCGGAATGCTCACGGACGGCTTCTGCATGGCGATGGTGTGCATGGCGAAGTTGCCGCGTCGCTGGCTCAGGAAGCAGATCTTGTTGGCCGAGTTGTTCCAACTGACGTCGCCGTTATAAGTCGCATAACGGGTCACGTTTCGCGCCGGCTCACTGGCGTCGATCGGCATCACGTAGATCTCGCTGGCGAACGACCCGTCCGATCGGGCATAGGCGATCCACTTACCGTCGGGCGCCCAGTCGTAGTCGAATACTTGCTGTTGATCGACGAGCACTTTTTGCTGGCTGCCGTCGGGCCGCATCGACCAGAGTTTGCCGCCGCGCAGATACAGTATGCGAGTGCCGTCAGCGGCAAACGAGGCGCCGGTCTCGATCTCCGGCGTGTTCGTCAATTGTTTGGTCTTGAACCGATGCGCCTTCGTGATTTCCGGATGTTCCGGATCGTCCGGTTCGAGAAGATAGAGATCCTCTTGCCCGTTGCGATCCGCCGCGAAGAGGATCGACTTGCCGTCATGAGACCAGGCGATCGAGTGTTCGACTGCCGGCGTGTCGGTCAGGCGCGTCGCCTTGCCGCCCTTGACTGGCATCATGAAGATCTCGCCATGCACGACGAACGCGATGTGATTGTCGTCGGGCGATAGAGAATATTCCGTCACATCGCGAGTGTAGGTAACGAGTCGTTCGCCGTTCGATTTCTCATCGGCATGAACTTCGATGGCCAACTTGCGGGCCGTGGCGCCCTCGCCCTTGACGGGCGAGACCCAGAGATCGCCGCCACATTCGTAGACCAGCCACTCGCCGTTCGCGCTGATGCGCGGTCGGCGGACTGCGTCTTCCTTGTGAATGGTGACGGCAATCGGTTTACCTTCGATCAGGCCAGCAGCGCTCAGATCGACGGCGACGATATTCGCGGGACCAGGGAAGTGCTCGCTTACATAGTAGATCTTGCGTCCGTCCGGGCTCCAGAGCGGTGAACTGTCTTGCCCGTTGAACGAGGTCAAGCGGCGGACGTTGGTTCCATCCGCTTTCGCGATCCAAATATCGTCGTTCGACGATCCTCGGTAGCCTTTGCGATACCAGAGACCGGGGCCGCGCGTGAAGGCCGCCAAGCTACCGGCGGGACTGAAAGATACCTCTTTCGCTTCCAGGAATGGCAGCACCTGTTCGCGGCCGCCTTCCATGGGAACGCTGTAGACGTCGCTGGTGGCAGGAAAATCGTTACCGCGCGTTGAGTTGAAGAGGACGTTCTTCCCATCCGGCGTCCACCCGACAACCATGTCCTGGGCGGAATCGAAGGTCAACCGGCGCGGCCTGCCGCCGTGGGCCGGAACAACGAACGCGTCGTAACTGCCATGCCGATTCGACGAGAACGCAATCCATCGGCCATCGGGGCTGAAACTGGGATTGATGTCGTGCGCTTCATGCATCGTGACGGGTCGAGCGACGCCGCCGATGGTTTCTACGGTCCAGATATCGCCAAAGTAACTGAAGGCAACAAGTTTGCCGTCGGGCGAGATGTCCGGCGTTCGCGGGAAGCGAATCGGTTCCTGAGCGTTGGCCGACGCAGGAATGAACCAGGCCAAGCTGAGGAAGAAGAGGCAACGCGTTGAGATTGCCATGAGTAACCTCGATCGGGACAAGAGGAGTTCATCAAGGTGGTTCGAGGCGTGGAGGCGGCCCGACAACCGATATATCCTGCCTTCTTTAGTTTACCGGGACGGAACGCCCAGATCAAAAAGGAAGCACTCCAACACCTACTACGATCGAAAGGGGCGTTCGGTTTGTGACGATCCTGCTGTTTAAGGTATGGCGGGAGTTGATTTTTATCTCGCCGGGTCGGACTGAGCTTCACGAATAAGGGTGAACACCGATCAGTTGCTGCCGTCTGAAAATAGGAAAGCCTCCATGTACCTTCGGCTCGTCAACTCGTGGTTTACCTTGACTTCCCCCTCATTCGCGTGACAATGGCCGCGTGGCCATTCGGCCCTCCTCTTCCATATCCGTGCGACGGAGAACTCTCTCATGGCGACTGCAACGGCGACGAAGCCCCGCAAAGAAAAGGCCCCCAAATCGACGGCTCCGCAGGTCAAGAATCAAAAGTTGTTGATCGACGGCAAATGGGTAGATGCCATTTCCGGCAAGACATTCGCAACCGAAAACCCTTCGACAGGCGAGACGATTTGCCAGGTGGCCGAGGCCGACAAGGCCGACGTCGACCTCGCCGTCAAAGCCGCCCGCAAGGCGCTCGAAGGCCCGTGGGGCAAGATGAGCGCCGCCGAACGCGGCCGGTTGATCTACAAACTCGCCGATGCCGTTGAAGCCCACAAACAGGAGCTTGCCGAGCTCGAGACGCTGGATAACGGCAAGCCGCTGCGCGATTCCTTGAACGCCGATCTGCCCCTGTCGATCAAGTGCTACCGCTACTATGCCGGCTGGGCCGACAAGATCCACGGCAAGACGATCCCCATCGAAGGCCGCTACGCTTGTTACACCCGGCACGAGCCGATCGGCGTCGTCGCCCAGATCATCCCCTGGAACTTCCCGCTGCTGATGCAGGCCTGGAAGTGGGGACCCGCCCTCGCCTGCGGCAACTCGGTCATCCTGAAGCCGGCGGAACAAACTCCCTTGAGCGCTCTGCGTGTGGCTCAATTGGCTTTAGATGTTGGCTTCCCCGATGGCGTCATCAACGTGGTGCCCGGCTACGGGCCGACCGCGGGGGCGGCACTTTCAGGCCACATGGACGTCGACAAGATCGCCTTCACTGGCGAGACGCGCACCGGCCAGATCGTCATGGAGGCAGCGGCTCGGAGCAATCTGAAACGCGTCAGCCTCGAACTGGGCGGCAAGTCGCCCAACATCGTCTTCGCCGACGCCGACCTTGATGCCGCTGTGCAGGGCGCCTACTTCGGCTTGTTCTTCAATCAGGGCCAATGCTGCTGTGCTGGCAGCCGATTGATGGTGGAAGAGAAGATCTACGATCAATTCGTCGAGAAGCTGGTGGCCAAGGCCAAGACGCAAAACGTCGGCGACCCGTTCGACATGAAAACGACGCAAGGGCCGCAAGTTTCGGAAGAGCAGTTCGACCGCATCCTCGGCTACATTGAGTCCGGCAAAAAAGAGGGGGCCAAGCTCCTCACCGGCGGCGCACGTTGCGGCACCAAGGGCTACTTCATCGAGCCGACCGTCTTCGAAGGTGTCAAGGACGAGATGAAGATCGCCAAGGAAGAAATCTTCGGGCCGGTGATGAGCATCCTGAAGTTCAAGGATGTCGACGACGCCATCACACGTGGCAACAAAACGCTCTACGGCCTCGCCGCCGCGGTCTGGACGCGCGACATCAAGAAAGCATTGCGCGTTTCACAAAGCTTGAAGGCCGGCACCGTCTGGGTCAACTGCTACGACGTCTTCGATGCGGCAGCGCCGTTCGGCGGCTTCAAAATGTCCGGCATCGGCCGCGAACTCGGCGAGTACGCGCTTTCGATGTACTCCGAAGTGAAGACGGTGACGATTGCGCTGGATTGATCGATGACATTGCTCTGTGGCCGAACAGTTAATGAATTGGCGTGCTGAATGGTTGGTCGCCAATCGCATTGACACTCGGCCACATTTAATACTATGTTGCGAAGACACATTGGAGCTTATGCCCATGAACGATGAAAAGAATCCAGCCAATTATGTAGTTGCTCCCCAAGTCGCCACGAATCTGGAACTGACCCAGATTGGCAAGTATTACACCCGGGGCGGCCACGGATTCGCGGCGGAAGACGCGAATGCTCTGGCCGATTGGTTACGACGCAAATCTGTCGAAACAGTCGGGACAAGCAATGCCTTAAACGGGGCGGATCGCATTGTCGATGGCATTTCGATTCAAACAAAATTCCACCAAAGCCCAAGACTGACCATCGGTGATGCCTTTGATTCGAAGACCGGTTTCTATCGGTATGACGGGCAATTGTTGGAAGTTCCCAAGGAACAATTCGAAGACTGCGTTGGCTTGATGCGTGACCGGATCGCCAAGGGACAGGTTCCAGGCGTTACCGACCCTCAGGCTGCCGAACAGATCGTTAAACGAGGGGAGATCACCTATAAGCAAGCGCGGAACATCGCCCGCGGCGGCAATATCGACTCGTTGATCTACGACGCGAAGGCCCAAGCCGTAACCTGCACCTGTGTCCTAGCCGTCAGCTTTTCCGTCCAATTCGCTCGAGCAAAGTGGCGTGGCGAGTCGACAGCCGATTCGATGAAAGCCGCTCTGGGTTCAGGATTCGCAGCCGGTGGGATTGGTTTCGTCGCGGGAATCGTAGCGGCACAACTTCTTCGCACCAAGGCGGCAGCCATGGTTGCAATAACCATTCGTGGTGGAATGGGTGCGATGGCGATGACGGCCAGCGGTAAAAATGTAATCGAATTAGTTGCCAAAGCGTCGCTTGGGAAGGCGGTTTATGGGGCGGCCGCCGTCAATCACGTTTCCAAACTACTTCGAACCAACGTCATAACTTCGGCAGTAGTGGCAGTCGCCGTTTCAACGCCGGACTTCTACCGTGCGGCGATCGCGAAGAGCATTTCGTAAGATCAATTCCTCAAGAATGGGGCTGTAACCGTGGCAGGCGTTGGTGCCGGAACCGGCGGTTGGTTTGCTGGCCTTGCAGCCGGCGCGGCGCTCGGCAGCGCCGTGCCAATCATTGGGACGACTGTCGGAGGGATCGTTGGAGGCTTGATTGGCGGCGTTTCAGCGGGATGCCTTGCCTCGTGGGGCGTAAAGGCTGGGATGGATCGGTATATCGAGGACGATTCGGTTCGGATGCGAAGACTCGTGCATGAAGCAATGGTGGAACTTTGCGAGGATCATCTCCTAACCGAATTGGAAGTCGGCGAGTTCGCGGAGAGAGTCGTCAAGGAAGTTGATGAGAATTGGTTGAGAGAGATGTTCAAGACGGGCTCTTCGAGTGAGTCGCCGGAAATGGTGAGTCAACAATACGCGTACAACAAACTTGACGAGGTCTGTTTCGAGATAACCAAGAAGAGAGAAGCAATCGCCTTGCCGCCATTCGAGGCGCTAGTGCCGGCCATCCTGGAATTTGCCGAAAACATTTTAAAAGCGGAAGAAGAACTGGACGAAGTGAAAATCAAGCAGATCGACAACGACGTGCTTCAAGGGCAGTCGACCGCATAAGCGGCCGTAAGGCATGACGCCCGTGGATGGAAGCGCCCAGTAGTCCAAACAAGCAAACGACGTTCGGGCTCTCCGTGGCGGCGTCTGGTTCTACCCTGTCCGGAACTGTCGCTCTGCGTATCGCTTCGGCAACGCGCCGGATAATCGCGCCCCCGTCAATGGTTTTCGCCTGGTTGTCTCTCAGAATTGAAACCCCTTCACCCCTTCGGGAAAAAGAACTTCTCCGCGGTCTTCCGCAGCAACCACTCTTTATCGTCATCGCTCAAGAAATCGAGGCCCTTGCGGATCAGGTCGATGCTGGCGGCGTACTTGTGGTCGCCGACGACCTGGAAGGGGGAGTCGCTTTCCCACATGCAGCGTTCCGGGCCAAAGGATTTAACGACCCGCTTGATCAGCGGCGCGAGATAGTCGTAGGGGGCCTTCTTCTTGCCGAGCGCGTAGAAGGCGCCGACTTTGATCATGATCTTCTTGTGCTTCGCCAGTTTGCATAGCGCGTCGATGTCGGTATCGCGAATCGTGCCATCGAGGCCGACGCGGCCCAGGTGATCGATGATGACCGGCGTATCGGGGTGGTCGGTGCACATGCGGTCGATTTCGGGCAGGCAATCAACAGTGATGAGGCAACTCATGGCCTGGTTGTTACGGGCCCCGGCTTTAAACATCTTGATGTAGCCTTCGGGCTTCAACCACTTGTCGGCCGGTTGCTTGCTCAACCGAGGAAGAATCCGGAATGCTCGAACGCCCCGCTTGGCGAGATCGCCCATGAGCCGTTCCGGTTCGCGGCCATGGACATCAATGACCGCCGTGCCCGAAAAGACGTCCGGGTGCAGCTTCATCATGTGCAGCATGTACGAGTTGTCGAAGCCGTAGAAACTCATTTGGATCAGATTGATCCGTTCGACGCCCGCGGGCTTGGTGTGCTTGAAAAGTTCTTCCGGCGTGAACGAGGGCGGCATCATATTTTCTTTCGTGTACCCCTCCGCCAGGGGGTAGTGCGAAAGATCGGGCGTCCAGACATGTACGTGCGCGTCGATGTAATGCATGGCGTGCTCCTCGATTGATCAAATGATAGGTGCGACTCGAGAAGGGAGGAAGAGCAATTCCCCATCGGCGTTCACGAGTCGCATATCGATCAACTGCGAGGACGTTCCACCACGGGGAGAACAAAATCGATCTGGCCGATCAGTTTGCCGTCCTGGCCGATCATCAGGCGGCCGGGCAACGGCTTCTTCTTGGTGTCGGCCGGGATCGAGAGCAGGAACCGGCAGCAGAGTGCCTCATCCGCGCGATCGAATTCTTGCAGCGGCTCGGCCATCATGGCGCCAGTGACGCCGAGATGTAGACCAATCCTAGTGCCAGTAGTGATCACTCGCTTGGTCGATACGGTCCCGAGCACACGAGGTTGTTCCTCGCAAGCGTGGATCGCTTCCGTCAGTCGCACGCCTTCCTTCGCCCCGTGAATATAGACATGCAGGATGACCTCGCTGCCGGCCTCGACAGGTCCCGCGGCGACCAAGGTCGCATGCAGCATCTCGTCGACCGCTGCGGCGCTGAACAACCGCCCCATCAGGCCCCGACGAACCGGTTCGCCGCTGAGATCAAACAACGGCGGCTCCACCACGATCGGTTCGGCCATCGGCATGGAAGTCGGCGTGGCAACCACGAGGCGAGCGCGAGGCGGCGGCGTCTGAATATTGACGGGAACCGGTTCGTGCACGCGGCTAGCCGTCGCCAACGGAGCGATCTCGCCGATCAATTCGTCGAGCCTCCGATAACGGTCGCTGGGCATCTTCTGCATCAGCCGGTCGATCACATCCGCGAGAGCATGTGGGATGTCCGGATTCAGGGAACGAATCGGCGTGGGCTTATGCAACTGATGGTGGACGATCTTGTCGACGAAATTGCCGCCGGGGAACGGATACCGGCCGGCCGAGGCGAAGTAGAGCGTGCAGCCGAGACTGTACTGATCGGCGATCGGCGTCCACTTTGAAGAATCGGCGATGCTCTCCGGCGAGGCACATTCGAGAATACGCGCCAGCGCGCTGGCCCGCGACACCGTGTCGACGAGCGGATCCTCATCCGAGTTGTCAGCCAACAGTGCGCCCAGGCCGAAATCGAGGAGTCGGGCCTGACCGTCCGGGGCAATCAGCACATTGCTCGGTTTGATCAGCCCATGGAGCAACCCACGGGAGTGACCGATGGAAAGTGCCTCGGCCAATCGCACGCCGATGCGAGCGACTTCGCCGGGGGAGAGCGGTCCACATTCATGGATGATGTTCTCGAGCGTGCGCCCTTCGACATACGGCCAGACGAAGTAGTGCAAGTTATGCGCGGCGCCGACGTCGATGAACGGGACGATCGTATCGTGACTCGGCAGTTGCTCGAAGATGCGGACCTGCGAGCGCGCGAGCCGAACGTTCCAGGCCCGCTGGGGCAACACCTTGAGCGCGTACGACTTTTGGTCAGCCCGGCCGCGAGCGCGGAAGACCGGCCCAAGACTGCCATTGCCGATCACTTCGACAAGTAAGTAGGCGCCGAGGATGAGCTTGCGCGCCTCGCCGTCGATGGCCCGGTGGGCCTGATATTTGGAGAGGACGCCCTCTCGCGCCAGATGCTTGGCAAAAGCGTCCGCATCGGCGTAAGGACACTCGGCGGTGAAGTCTTCGAGGTACGGCTCAAGCCGTTCCCGATCAACAATCCGCGCATTCGCGAGTTCATCAACGAGCCAGCCGCAGGTGCCCAGGTCATTTGCAATCATCGGTATTCTTCCTGTGCTCGGCTGAGCGCGAAGGCGCACGGCAAAGCGACACCACACCAGGAACCCACGGGGGTTCGCGATAACGGGAAGAAATACCTGCAAGAGGGGTGCAGGATGAGGGGGAATCTTCGCTTCAAGGGCAGACGGGGATCATGCCTGAAGCTCACGGGTCATTAAAAAGTATACTTCCCAGTGGTGGGGATGGGAAGAGGATTATTGGAAAACTAGGTAGGCGTCGACTCAGGGCTTCTGGCCGCGCGTGATGCTGACCGAGGCCTGGGACGCGATGGGAACGATGCCGTCTCCGTTGGGAAGCCGGCCGATTGGCAATATCTTCGACTCGTCTTCCGTCGCACGGCCCGTGCGAATGACAATGAGCCGCTGAACTTTTTCCTGCCCATTCAGGCCGCCGAATAGTTGATTGCCGAGCCACGGACCGCGTTCGTGAAAGGCCCCGACCACGAGGTACTCGCGCGGCGAGAGGTTGGCCTCGAAGGCAAGAGCCGTGAATTTGTCAACCGGCTTGTTGTTCAGCCAACCCATTCCAGCTGCCCCGGGCGGCGTCCAATGTTTTTTGTCTTGATATTCGACCTCGGGGACGCAAGTGAGCTTGATCCGGCCATTGGCAGCCTGTTCCGGAGTAATGCTGAGTGCGAACTTTGCCTGTTCGAGATTAATGGATGTGGGCGAACCGTTCAGCACGCCGAGCATCTGGAACTCAGATTGCGGGATCGGTCCATTGAGGGTCAGCACGGCCGGGTTGCCGGCATAGAGCCGGCGCTGGCGATGCCCGATAGTGCTCTTGGGGTTGGCGAGGAAACCTTCGAGATCGGAAGAGAGCATGCCGCCGACGATGCCCACACGCAAGCCGTTCTCACTAAGAAGGGCACGCGTCTCCGACGAGAGAACTTGTTCGTCGATCGAGTTCCAGGCGTCGCGATTGATCGCGGCGCTGCCGGCCGGCCGTTCGATCACGGCATACTCAATAAACACGGCGTCCGGACCAGTCGGTCCGCCGCTTCGGAAACGATCGTACCACGATGCATTTTGCACCGGCCGATCGTTCAAGCACCCGGCCAGGGTGAGAACAAACAATCCAAGTAGGCCAGCTCGCGCACGGCGCATGGGGGACTTCCTTGTCCACGACGGGCATCTTCTTTGGAGGCCGCGGAATAGCCGGGCCGGAGTTGGGTGTCAAGGGATTCTCGTAGAAAGAGATGGGTTGCCCCGCTTGAATAGGCGAATCGGATGAACACGCTGCACAATCTTTTTGCCGACCTTCCTTCGAAATGTCCCGATGAAATGGTTGCCGCGCTACTCACGGCCGGTACTTTGCGCATCGAACGAATCGTTTCCCACGGACAAGCCTCGCCCCCGGGCTTCTGGTACGATCAGGATGAGCACGAATGGGTCGTCGTTCTCAAGGGGGCGGCACGGCTGCGGATGGTAGGCGAAGAGTTGATCGAGATGACGGCGGGAGATTACCTGAATATCCCCGCTCGCGTCAAACACCGGGTCGAGTGGACCATGCCGGACGAGCCGACCATCTGGCTCGCGGTTTTTTATGACGAACCGGCAGCGGATTGAGCGAGCCAAAGTCATACACTTTCCCCCATGCCTACACCTACTTTCGACGTGATCGTTCTCGGCGTCGGCGGCATGGGCTCGGCCGCTTGCTTCGAACTCGCTCGGCGCGGACGGCGCGTTCTCGGACTCGAGCAGTTTCCGCTCGTCCACGAGCTCGGCAGTTCGCACGGGCAGACGCGCATCATCCGCACCGCGTACTACGAAGATCCTAATTACGTGCCGATCTTGCGCCGTGCGTGGGAACGCTGGTACGAACTCGAACGGCTGCGCGGGTTGCATCTGCTTACCGAATGCGGCTGTCTGAGTTTCGGCCGGCCCGATGCCGAAGTCGTGGCCGGTGTGGGCCGTTCCGCCAAGGAGCATGGCCTATCGATCGAGACGCTGAACGCCGTCGATCTGCGGAAGCGGTATCCGCCGTTTCGCGTCCCAGATGACTTCATCGGCGTGCTCGAGCATCAAGCGGGTTTCCTCTATGTGGAAGAATGCGTGCGAGCGCACATCGAGGCCGCCCAGCAAGCAGGAGCGACGATCCATGCCGAGGAACCGGTCATCGCCTGGAACGCATCCAGTGACCAGGTGACGGTGACGACCACGCGGAACACCTACTCGGCCGCACGGCTCGTCATCACGGCGGGTCCCTGGGCCGGCCGACTGCTAGCCCGGCATGGCGCGATGCTCCGCGTCATG
>Ga0105048_10013802_pt1 | contig 12603 bp, 8 predicted proteins | sample MAT05_FD_78382 | JGI IMG/M metagenome (GOLD analysis project Ga0105048, IMG submission 78382) | Freshwater microbial communities from Lake Fryxell liftoff mats and glacier meltwater in Antarctica - MAT-05 | ecosystem: Environmental > Aquatic > Freshwater > Ice > Liftoff microbial mat | place... | reverse complement strand
CGGACTGTAAATCCGCTGGCTTACGCCTTCACAGGTTCGAATCCTGTCCTGCCCACCATCTCTTTTCAGAGATAGGTTAGTGATTGTGGCTATCGTCGCCATGCTCATCCTGCTTGTGCAGACCAGTCCGGTTTTCCCAACGGGCGAGCGATTGCTCGTGGAGGTGGCGTTTGCGGAAGATACGCGGCAAGACGCCGTATTTCGGACTAAACAGAAACGCCAGACAGAAGATGCCACCTAGGACGAGGACGATACACGCCCCGGAGGGAAGATTGAGCCAGTAGGAAAGAAAGAGCCCGATACAGGAGCCGATCATGCCGATGACTCCCCCACCCCAAAACATTTTGGTAAACGAGTTGGAGAAGAGATAAACCGTCGCCGCCGGTGCGGTAAGAAGTCCAAGCGCCAGAATCACGCCGACCGCCTGCACGGAGGAGATCATTGAAAATACCAGCAGCGTCAGAACGAGATAGTTCAGGATGGAAACCCGCACTCCTTGAGTTGCTGCAATGGAGGGTTCAAACAGCATGACGAGCAACGGCCTTTGCATGGCTACCAACACGATGAGTGTTACCAAACTGATCCAATAGATCGTCCATAGATCGGTGTTTGAAATGCCCAGAATATTTCCGAAAAGGTAGTGGTGTAGCTCCACCCGCACTTTGGAAAAGCTCAGCAGCACAATTCCAAGCGAGAACGCCACGGTGTAAAGAATACCTAGCGACGTATCCTCCTTCACACGTGAGCTACGTGAGATCAGCTCCGCACCCAAAGTCACAAACAACGCCGCTGCGAGCGCTCCAAAAAACAGGCTAACCGGTGTGAGCCCGAATAAAATCACGCCAATCGCGAGGCCGGGAAGCAATGAGTGTGAGAGTGCGTCGGCCATGAGCGCAAGCCGGCGCATAACGATGTATGCGCTCAGGAACCCGTTGGTAAATCCGATCAGCACGCAGCCAATCAACGCACGCTGCATAAACTCCAACCGGAATGGTTCAAGAAGCCACGTCATGATTCGTGATGGTGGCGGTGTTGATGATGAGGCACTCCCGAGAACACCTCAGTCTGGTAGGTGCGCTGGATGTTTTCCTCGGTGAAGACTTCCTTGGTCTCGCCGTATGCAATCAGCTCGCCGTTGAGTAAAATCACCTGATCGAAAAGATCAGGAACCGTTTTGAGGTCGTGATGCGATGCGATCACCAGATTTCCCCGTGCGGTGATTTTACGAAGTGTCTCCCTCAGATTTTCCTGCGCGCCTTTGTCGAGCCCCGTAAACGGTTCATCGAGTAAAAACACATGCGCCTCTTGCGCGAGGGCGCGGCCGAGAAATGCCCGTTGCTGCTGACCGCCACTCAGCGCGCTGATTTGACGATCCGCGAGGTCGCTGATCTGGAGCGTCTGCATCACCTCATCCACGACAGCGGCGTCGTGTTCACTAAAGTGCTTCCACAATCCCAGTTTCAAATAACGTCCCAGCTCCACGACTCCCTGCACCGTGATCGGGAAATCAGAATCCTGATGACTCCGCTGCGGCAGGTAAACGAGTTCGCTGCTCGTACCGCGAATACTGTGTCCGTGAAAACTCACGCTCCCGCTTTCCAAAGGCAACAGGCCAACTAGGGCCTTGAAAAAAGTCGTCTTGCCTGCGCCGTTCGGACCAAGCAACGCCACGCAATGACCGCATTGCATCTCCATCGAAACGTGATGCACCGCCGGCACGCGGTTGTAAGCCACGGTGAGGTCTTTGATTTCGAGACGGTGGGAAGACATGAGTTAATCAGGACGCTGCAAAAGTTTGTCCACGGAAGACACGGAAGAGCACGGAAATGGAAAACGCGGCGAAGCCGCATCATGTAGTGCATGCTTCCAGCTTGCACCGGGCTGAATGCGCAAGCTGGAAGCATACGCTACCTTACTGCACTGCGTCTCCGACACAGCCTTCCTTCCGTGTTTTTCCGTGTCTTCCGTGGACAAAAATGGAGTCCTCATGGTTAAGGCTTGAAGAGTAGGACTTCGTCCACGGTTCTGCTTTCCACCCATACGGTCTTTTCGATCTCCGCGTTATTTCCAGATGCGACGGTAAGCCTGAGCGCTGCGGGTAATGTCCCGCCTTTTATCTCGCCCAACACGACCAGCTCGATTCCCTCGGCAGGAAATGGCATTTGCAAATCTGTCTTCTGCGTCGTCGCGTCCGCTTCACCCTTCCACACGGTTTTGCCGAGATGATGAATCTCAAAGTCCAATACAGTCGTTGCGCTAATCGTTAATTGCACCACCGATTCCATAGCCGCTTTCTCCATGGGCTTTACCGCCGACGTCGTCGGGACCGTTTTACTGGTCACGTAGCGAAGCGGAATAACCATCAATCCCATGGCGATGACAATGATGAGCAGGCGTACGGCGGGCGATCCCCTCATTATTTCAGCGCGTCCACGATCGTCGTAATATTATGCCGAATCATCCCTTCGTAAGTCGCGGCGTTGTCGGCACCGAGTCCGTCGGCATACAACATTCCACCCAACACCGCTCCGCTCTCCTTGGTGATCTCTTGGATGACTTTGGGATTCCGGATGCTCTCAAAGAAAACCGCCTTCACCCCTTCGCGCTTGATGATGCCGATGATCTCCGAGACGCGCTTGTTGGAGACTTCACGTTCGGTGCTGATTCCCTCCACCGCGTAGAGCGTAAAACCGTTCTCCTTTGCAAAATACTGAAACGCCTCATGCGATGTAACCAGCTTGCGTTTGTCGCGCGGTAATTCCGCCACTTTGCGTTTCGCCCATTTTTTTAAAGCCCCCAGCTTATCGAGATAAGCGTCTGCATTTTTGGAAAAGTCCGCTTTCCCTTCCGGACTCAGCTTAATGAATGCGTCCCTTACGATTTTCACCGCACGTTGCATATTCTCGATGCTCTGCCACCAGTGCGGATCCTGATCGCCGTGATGATGATGATCGCCTCCGTCATGGGCATCGTGATCGTGCGGCATCTCCAGGGTCGGCATGCCATTCCCAACCTCCACCAACTCCCCTTTCACTCCAGTGCTCTCCTTGAGTTTTGCGAGATAGCCCTCCATGTGCAGACCCGACGCCAGCACCAGTTTCGACTCTGACATCTGCTTCAGGTCCGCAGGCTTGGGCTCATATTCGTGCGGATCCATCCCGGGCTTTACTAGCGCCACTACATTGATCCGATCTCCCCCGACTTCCCGGGCAATTTCGGTCAGAATCGTGGAAAGCGAAGTCACCTTGATTGGCTCTGCGTCCGAGACATTCGAAAGCGCGAGCCAAAGCAGAGCAAAAGGGTAAAGAAGCGTTTTCATAGGCGCGGAAGTTAGCGCACCACTCCGCTCACGCAAGCGATTTGCATTTAAATAATCGCGCTTCTTTAAAACTGAGCTAATTCAGCAGACGCTGATGTCTTCTGCCTGCATTTCCATTACAAGCTACCACTTGACCAACCCACCGGAAACACACTCACAAGCTATGGAACAGCTTCATAATGTGCCGGAGTCGAGTTGCTCTAGATAGATGAATTCCGGTGATTTTACTCCAGCGTCTTCGCGGATCTTGACGAGCTCAGGCGACTCAAAAAAACGCCGGGCATCCGCAATCTAAGTCCATCCCGAGAAATGCACGATCTGGTTCGGATCAGCCTGATACTTGAGCACCTGAAAAGACCGTTCACCTGCCGCCTTCCGAATACCTGCCGCTCCATCAAAAACCTTTTTCCAAGCGGGATAATCCTCGACCTCATGGATGATCAAAACGTGTTGCGTTTAGGAACTTTCGATCGATTTACTAAAGTTAGAGCGCCATCCTTTCTCGCCAAAAGGCTCGCCATGAAGCCCATCACTGGCGGCGGCGATGTTGGTTCCGTCCACGAAAACCTCAATACCTTCCTTCATTTCGTGCGATTTCTGGAGTGCGAAAAGAAAATCATGAATACCAACATCCACTGCATCAACTACGCACCGTAATAAGAGAGCCTTTGTTGCTGGAGGGAGCTCGGCGACCTCATTCTGTAGCACTTGAAGCTCTGGCGCTTTCCAATGTCCGCGTTGGAGTAAGATGTGGTTCTTTATGGCGACATCGCGAAGTCGTTGCATAACAAGGGCTCCAAATTTATCGAGTGGTGTGACTGTGGCTTCATTCATAAGACATGCTAGTTGGGTTCCCAATGAATACGTTCTTTTTCATACTGCAAAGCCTTGGCATGGGAGGAAGCAATGCCGCTTACGTTCACCTGACAGATCAGCGGCAGGCAAGGGGCAATTAGAGAGCCCGTAGTTCATCAGCAAGATTTACAAACGCACCCGATCCTATCATTCCCTTGGCGATGATTTTTTGGAACGTTTTCATCCAGGTCCTGCTTCCGCTTCTCATCATGTTTGGGGCGGGTTGGCTCCTGGATCGAATCCGCCTGCTTGATCTCGGCACGCTGGTGAAACTGACTGTAAATCTCTTCGTCCCGGCTTTCATCTTTTACGAGCTGGTAAATGCAAAAATCAACAGTGCGCTCGCACTGCAAATCGTGCTTTTCACCATAGCCGTGGTAGTCGTGCTTTTTATCCTCGGAGAAATCATCGGACGGGCGCTTGGCTACACCAAGAACCGCAAGCGTTCCCTGCAAGTCGCCGGGATGTTTTACAACTCTGCAAATTACGGCATCCCCACGATGCACCTCGCCTTTCCCGGCATCTCGGAAGTGGTACAGGTGTTTGTGATCCTTGTCCAAAACGTAGGTAATTTTACGCTGGGCGTCTTTCTGTTTTCCTCCACGCACAATCCCGGCTGGAAAGCGCTGGGACATATGTTTCGCCAGCCATCCGTCTGGGCAGTCATGCTCGCGCTCCTGACCCGGGCCACTGGCTGGCAGGTACAGAACATCCAGTGGATCTGGATGCCGGTGGATTACTTCCATCGCGGTCTCGTCGGCATCGCACTCATCACCCTTGGCGTCCAGCTTTCGCAAACGCGGGTGAAAATCCCGCTCCGTCATCTCGCGTGGCCGGTCGGGCTGCGGCTCATTGGCGGTCCGGCCGTTGGATTTCTGCTCGCATGGGCTTTTGGATTCAAAGGCGAAATCCGCGACATCTTGGTCCTGAGCACCAGCTTTCCTACCGCCGTCAACACCGCGCTCATCGCGCATGAATTCAAGACCGACTACGAATATGCCGCCGCGACTGTCTTTTATTCGACGCTCTGTAGCATGGGAACGGTGACCGTGTTGATTGCGTTTCTGAAAATGAGCGGATAGCGCAAAAGTTGCCTCCCGACTCCTTGGTCGGCTGGCATGAAAGTCGTTGCCCGCCGCTCCCGGCATGTTTAAGGATTGCGCCTTACATCGCTCCTCCTTTTTCCTTACTCCTTTGTCCTTATTCCTTTTCCTCCCCTTCCCGCCTTTCAATGAGCAGTCCTAACAAAGGCCTTCACCACACCGAAAATGCCCGTCAGGCTTTCGCCTTATTCATGCGAAGGGCCGGACGTGTTTTTGATCGCGGATGGCGTCGCCTCATCGGCAGACGGCGTAAAATTGAAGAAGAGGAAAATCTGTTACCGCTGCTCGTTCAGGTGCTCGCGGCATTCGCCAAATCAGAAGGCGAAATTGATGAAGAGGAAATCGATTCCGCCCTAGGATTTCTAAGACACGACAATCCAGAGGCGGTTTACTCCGAGTTGCGCCGTCAGTTTCGCGAGGCTTTGGGTCAGCAACAGGACGTCAACGCCATGGGCGAGCGGCTGGGACAAAGCCTCTCCTCCGACCGCAAGGTGCTGCTTACGGTGCAGCTTTACGATCTCATTTCAAAAACCGGCTACAACACGCAGACCAATATGTTCCATGGATTCATGGAGCGGCTAGGCATGGGAAAACAAGCGATCGAGATCGTTCACCAGCTACAATCCGGGGACGCCACGGGGCGGGCAGTTGCGGAAAGCGGGGAGTCTCTCCTCGAAGTGCTCACGTTCGGCAAGGACGCCAGCGCGGATGTATGGCTGCAGGGCATGCAGCCAGGGGAACGTCTGCTGGCTTTCCGTTATCAGGACATGATCCTGCTCAAAAACCAGACGTCACACACGGTCTTCGTGCGGGGACGTCCGCTCGCGTCCGGCGCCTTCCGGCGTGTGTATGCGGGACAACGGGTTGTGCTGGACGAGCAGGTGCTCACCTTTCAAGACCTCGCCTACTATTTCAACGCGAAGAAAAATATCGCCGTCACTCAAATTTACATTTCCATCAACGACGACGATGAAGTGGAAATCTCGCGGGTAAAAGGACGCGATAGTGCTCTTGAAGTCCGCTTCGGACTCAAAGTCCAGGTGCGCGCGCTACGGGATGTTGACGCGCTCCTCAATGGCATAGGCCTCCGTCAGGGCTCGATGCTCAACGCTACGCTGGAAGACCGCATTATCTTCCACACCGACGCCGAACTGTCTCTGGGCGATCTCCGCCGCCGCGCCCGCGCGCTGGGTGCACGCTTCAATCTCAAAAGCTCCAAGAGCGTCTATCACGTCTCCAACGACGCAGGCCTACTCGACGTGGACGACATCCTTCTCTCGCCCGGCACCTCGGGCGATGTGCTGCTCAAGATTCTCTGCGATTACGAAAATCGCGTGGGCAAACTGGAGATCGAACGTGCAGATCGTGCCATTGGCGTCGGCGATAAATGGCTGACGACCGGCAACACGTGCGATCTTCGCGACGGCGATATTATCCGGATTGATGCCGGTCAGGGACTGCGCTGCGACTTCAGCGAGCGTATCATCGAGGAGGAACGCAATATCGTCTCCTCCCTGGAACTACAGGATCTCACCTGCATGTTCGAAGGGCGCATAAGCGCGCTGGACAACCTCAGCTTTTCCGTAAACCGCGGCGAGATGGTATGCGTCATGGGCGGCAGCGGCTCTGGAAAAAGCACCCTGCTCCGGGCAATCGCAGGACGGCTTCATCCCTCCAGGGGAACTGTCTTGCTGAACGGCCAGCCGCTTTACGACAATCTCTCCGATCTCCAACGCTTCATCGCCTTTGTCCCGCAGGACGACGCTTTTGATGATCACCTGACCGTTGAGGAAAACCTCCGCTACGCCGCCGCAATCCGTTCACCTCACCTCAGTGAACGCGATCGCACCCGTCGGATCGACAGCCGCCTCATCGAGCTCGGTCTCGCGGAACGCCGCGACGTGCTCGTCGGCAGCTACGAAAAAAAGACCCTCTCTGGCGGAGAACGCAAACGCCTGAACATCGGGCTCGATATGATCTCGAGCGCAGATATTTTTCTCTTCGACGAGCCGACCAGCGGGCTCAGCTCCAAGGACAGCGAGCACGTCATCGATATTATCCGCAGTCTTGCCCACAATAAAATCGTGCTGGTGGTCATTCATCAGCCAAGCGCGCGCATCTTCAACATGTTCAGCAAAGCGATGCTTTTGGATCGCGGCGGCAAGATGGTTTTTTACGGACCGCCGAATGAGATGCTTTCCTACTTCAAGGAGGCGGCGAACGAGGAACGTGTAAACCTCGGCGCGAATGTGGAGGCCGGACACGCAGAGTTTGTCTTCGACGTGATGGAGACACCTTTGCACGACTTGAGCGGTGATATTCTTTACGAGGAAGGCGTGAACGGACAGCTCCTCCCCGCACGGCGCTTCTCACCGGATTTCTGGCGTGATCGTTATGAAAGCTACCGTCTGCTTCAGGAAATGCGGCAGGTATCTGTCAGGAAGCAATCGCTCCCCTCACACCCTCCCGCCCCCGTCGTAGAAACTCCGAAACCGACCGGTGCCGCCGCGATCACCACGGCACTTCCTCCCATACGCTGGCGTGAAGAGTGGCTGCAATTCCGCACCTTACTGCGGCGCGCATTCCTTTCCAAACTGCGCAATGTCGCGAGCTTGGTTATCACCCTCCTCGCCCCTCCCGCCATGGCGGCGATCGTCGGCTGGGCGCTATATTTCACCGACGAGGCAGATCGCAAATACGTCTTCGCCTCCGCCTTTCACATCCCCACCTACATTTTCATCGCCCTGCTGGTCGCGCTCTTTCTGGCACTCATGAACAGCGTCGAGGACATTATACGAGACCGCACGGTCCTGCAGCGGGAACGCAATCTCGGCGTGCGTATCAGTTATTACGTCATCGCAAAATTCATCACACTCTGCGTCTTCTCCGCACTGCAATGCGCGCTCTTCGTGGCCGTCGGCAACAGTATCCTCGAAATCCGCGGAATGTTCAGCGTTTACTTCCTCTGGACCTTTATCACGGCGGTAAGCGGCCTCTCTCTGGGCCTGCTCGTTTCCGCACTCGTGCCAAATTCTAAAACGGGCGCCATGCTCGTCCCACTCATCCTTATTCCGCAGCTCATTTTCGGCGGGGCATTGATCAAATACGAGGAGATGAACCGGGACGCCGGACTGCTCTACACCTTCCAGCGCTATTTTGCCGCCAATCAAGAGTCAACAGATATGGAGACCGACAAAAAGTTACAGGTTCCATTCATCAGCCGTCTCACTGCCACTCATTACAGCTACGAGGCGCTCGTAGTCGCGCAGGCAAAAATCAACCCGCTCACCACACGGCTCGATACCCTGGCGCTGAAAAGCAAGATGCTGGCTGGCAAACAAAACCCCACCGATCTCGATGAACAGCGCCTGGATGACTTGAAGGATACCATGGCCCAGCTCTCCGGACTGGAAACAGGAAGTCCAAGGGAAATCGACAGGCGACTGCAACGCGTGGATAAAATCATTGATGGCGACGCCCTCACACGCGGTGACTTCAACACCAAGGTTTACGGCACCACGGTCCGACAGCTTTACGCCAACCAGAAGATTGCGGACATGGTGGACAAGGCGGAAAGCGAACAGAACGACTACCGTCGCGCCTACAAGATCAACGTCTTTTTCTCCCCTGAAAAAATCTACCTTGGCTGGGCAAAGTGGACACCAAAGTATTACAGCTTCAGCGAACGCAAATGGTTACCCGGCGTTTATAATTTTGATCTTAGCTTCACTATCAGCGTTTACACCCGTAACGCTGGCATCCTTCTCGGGTCATCACTAATCCTTTTATTACTCCTGCGCACCGTGCTTAAACGGCAGTTGCAACGCTAGCAGGCACCGCGATGTGTCCACCATCCCAAAGCACCGTGAAGTGCTTATCCAGTTTCCCGGTAAGCTCGAGCGCAAGATTTTTCAAATAGCCGTGATAGGGCGTGCTCAAAATGAGGCTTCCACTTGGTTTTAAAACCTTGGCAGCAAACCGCAGAAGCGCCCTGGGTAAAAAGAGATGCTCAATCACTTCAGTCGAAATAACGGTATCGTAATCACCTCCTCTACGGGGGCGTTTTTCCTATTCCGGATGATGATGAAGTGATCGGTAGACTAGAATGTTTCCGAATTGAGCATCCAATTGCCAGTCGCACTGGGGTAGTGCTTGAATGGAAAGCATTTTATCGCAGTGGATGGAGAAGTATTTACTGAGATCTGCATTTTTGAAATTCGTGGCCTGCCATTTATAAAATGTATAATTCCGTTCCACGATTTTCGGATTCGTATTCATGCTCAATGAATATTCATTTGCCAGTAGGACGCGACGGGCTCCGACGAGCACGGCTGGTTCGCCGTTGTGTTCTTTTAGCTCAATTGGATCCAGGATGATTGCAGTTGGAACAGTGTTTTCCCGGATGAAATGCAACGCATCAAAGTGACTGGCGCCAATCACGGCCCTAGCGGGAGAATCTTTGAATCGTGCAATCATGCCTGAAAACGCGTAAGCGGATGTATTGATTATACCAATCAGTAAAAAACATGTGGTAGTGAGCTTGATGAAATTTAGCTTTTTGCCATCCAACCAAAGCTTTGCGATGAATTTTGCAGTCAAAGGCACGCACAAAGCGGTAATGAGAGACGCAGTTTTCATTGATAGGACAGACTCTCCTGGGTGACCTGCGTTTTGGAGAACCATCAAGGTGGGAATAAGAAATGTGCCTAGAATAATGCAGAGCAATAGTTTGGAAATCGTATCTTTGACGCTGAAAAAAATCATACCGACAGCCAGCGCAGCAGGTAGGTTTGAAAATATGACATTCAAAAAAAAGCGCCCATTATCGAAGAGAAATTTGGGCGACTCACTACGTCCAGAAAACATTCCTAACGCTGTAAATGTCCACATAGCAGCGGCGCCAATCACGCCAAAGGCTACAAGTGTGAACCAACGGTTTCTTATTATTCCCAAAACACATGCCAAGGTGAGCCCCAGCGCTATGCCCATGCATAATGTTACGCTGTAGGCGGGAATTAATGCGACGAGGGTTGATGCAGTGATCAAATACACTTTTTTGCCGGACGAATTCCAGGCAATCAATGTTACAGCAGACATGAGGCACAAACTGAGAGCGTATGTATTATTTCCAAATACATTGACGCTATTGGGTAAGTGCAGAAGCAGGTGATTGCGCGTTCCCTGAATAAACCATTCCAAATGGAATAGTTCGATTATCGTGCGGTAGAAATAGCTTGTAGAGAGCCCGACGATGCCAATTCCTGCGCCCCAGGTGCACCAGACGTTTTTGCTTATATTAGATGCCTCTAGAACTCGAGCGCTAGTGTAGGAACAACATTTGAAAAATAAAACGGCACTCAAATAGGTTGCCAAATTTAGGGTGCCGCAAGCTTCAAGGCGGGTCCCAAAAAAACTGCTGATCCAGGCAGGGATGGCAAAAAAGAACCAATGATAGGCAAGGGGCCCCGATCCAATAACGTGAATTTCGGGGGGGCCAGGTGAAGCGTTGAGAATATTCACCACTGATCGAAGATTGCCAAAATCCACAAAGAACAATCCGTAATATCGCACCTCGTCTCCGGTCCTCACTTCGTTTCCCAGGCGCGGTAATATAAAAAGCAGTGAAAGCACAATCAATAGCCACGAAATCTCAGATCGATCTCCCCAATTTGCTATCCAGTTGATTTTCTTTAAAAACTTATAACCAAAACCTGAGAAACAAATGACCAAGCTAATATCAAATAAGTAATCAGGGATTGGAGCGATTTTTCTCAGTAGGAATAGGAATGGAATTGCCGATAAACAGCCTAACCCTCCAATCAAAATCGAGAGAGGCGACTCCATTCCGAAATGTTCCAAGAGCTGCCTAAAAGCCATCCAAAGCGGAATAATTAGCAAAAGGCAAAAGGCCGCAGAAATGATGGCCGTTTGCAAGGACCCCGCCAGAACGCACCAAACAACTAACAACAGAAGCAGCCACTTGGCGTTTTTATTCGTTACAATGTAGCTCAAAATAGGGTTCGTGACTTACTATTAACATTAGTGGTTTGGGCGCTTTACCATCTTTGCAGTGATAATCGCGAGCTCTCTAACAAACCGAAGCAAAGCCCGCTCACAAGTCCCCAATCAGGAACACTGATGAACAAAGGGGGATATGCGATGGGCTAGAATCTTCAATTCGAGACAAAGGGCGGCATTGTTCATTAGAGAAGCTGGACTGAATGTAATGAGTATCGGCTGCGAAGGTGATAAAGCGCCCAAAAGAGTCACACCTCAAATATCACCTACACTGCCTTTAAGTAATTCTGAAAGAAGATTTTAGTGACTATCTCTACCCAGCTTTCGGATAACTTGAGAAAGCACACGACGTAGTATCTGGCATTTTTGACCCAAGGTAATGTGTCCCAAACGACGCAACGGCGATTTCCAGTAGATTTTCAAAACCCATCCCCCCAGCTGCCACGAGTCGTTGCAAACCATAAACCAGCGTTCCGCCAGAATCTGATCGAACGCCTGCCGGTCATAGCCTCCGGCCTGATCGTTGATTTTCTTGAGAGCGAGAAGCCACTGCTCCGCCCTGCACACCGTTTCGCGATCAGCCGAAATCGGCCACCCGGCCAGCAGTGCATGAACTGACGGAACCTCATGCACTCCCAACGCCGCCAGCTGCCAGGAATGAATCGCCTCCACCGCTTTCTGCATCCGTTCCGGCTCCCGAGCACTCACTCCTTCTGGATTCACCCGGTATTGAGTGAGCGCCTGCGGTAGAATGTAGAAAGCGATCTTCGCTGCCAGACGCGCCCACAAATCATAGTCCTCAGCCGGTGCAAACTCAGGGCGGAATGGCTTCAGTAACTCGCGCCGCACCATGACGCTCGACAGCGCGATGCAGTTTTCAAAAAGCAGGAGTCCGGGGATTTGCGGGGAAGGTCGCGTTCCCAGGCCATGACTCACAAACGATCCATTTTGATCGATCATCTCGACCTGTGTTCCCAGCAAACCGACTTCAGGATGCTCTCGGAAAAACTCAACCTGCACAGCCAGCCGCGCCGGAAGCGCGACGTCATCGGCATCCAGAAACGCAACAAACTCCCCTTTCGCCTCGGCCATCCCGAGATTCCGCGCCCCTGCCGCATTGAGCTGCACCTCGCTCCGGATCAATCGCACCCGCGCATCCTCAATCCCCCTCACCACCTCGCCCGACCCATCACTGGAAGCATCATCCACGACAATCAGTTCGAAATCCCCAAACGTCTGCGTCAGCACACTCTCCACCGCCTCCCCCACATACGCCACGGCATTGTGCAGCGGCATGATGACGGAAAT
>Ga0105048_10013800_pt1 | contig 12604 bp, 9 predicted proteins | sample MAT05_FD_78382 | JGI IMG/M metagenome (GOLD analysis project Ga0105048, IMG submission 78382) | Freshwater microbial communities from Lake Fryxell liftoff mats and glacier meltwater in Antarctica - MAT-05 | ecosystem: Environmental > Aquatic > Freshwater > Ice > Liftoff microbial mat | place... | reverse complement strand
GCACGCAACTGGCGCTTAGCCGTGACATTGCTAACCAGCGAACTGGCCGAGTTGCAGTCGGGGTAGAGCAGCAGGGTGTCCTTTGCCGTCAGGCCGCCGTTGTCCGTAACGCGCACCACAAACTGATAAAAATACGTTTCATTGGGGCTACAACCCACTGGCGACACCAGCACCGTTGGCGTGGCTCCGGTCTGCACGGGTTCAGGATGGATGTGGTTGTTGTGCCGGAGGGTGGCAAACCATTCGTAACTTAGGTTAGTAGGGTCGGTGTCGGTCACGCTGGCCGCGAGCGTATATGACGTAGCCTGACTCATGCTGTAAAGCGTACCTGGCGGTGGGGTAACAATCTGCACGGTAGGCGGGGTGTTGTTGGTCGAGATAACAACCCGCCGGGGCAGCGAAAATTGATTTATATTATCCTCTACAGTCAGCGTAACCGTGAAACTGCCAACGCCGGTACTCGTGAAGGTATGCGTAGGATTGGCGTCTGTATTAGTTGTGCCATCGCCGAAATCCCATAAATACGCTAGTGAACCTCCTTCGGGATCGACCGAGTTTGAGCCGGTAAACTGCACGGTCAGTGGCGACGGGCCAAACGTTTTGTTGGTGCCGATGCTGGCAATAGGTGGCTGGTTAACACCGTAGCTAATACGGACAATCTCGCCCTGCACCCGTACATAATACATTGATCCGTCTCGCGGGTTGGCTTGCAAATCAACAATGCCGGAGTCGAAGTTAGTCGGAGCGAAGTCCCGCACCTGACTCACTACCAGTTCGCCTTCGTTGTTCAGTACTAAGTTTTTGATCCAGTTGGCCCCGCAATCACTAAAGAAATAGGTATTTTTATACGTTGCCGGAAACTGATTGCCGGTATAGTAAAAGCCGCCAATGGCGCAGTTACCCTGAAACTGCGTTCCGGTGGGTGCACCAGGGCTACCTATGGGCCGGGCAATAGGGGTGGTACCGCTAAAAGCCGGTACTCGCGTACGGACTGTGCTGTGACTATAGTCGATAACCGGCCGTGAGTGTGTAAACCGCCGGAGGGCAGGATTGGGGTTATCGACAAACGAGGTGGGTTGCGGGCATAAACTTTCAAACGTGGGCTGGCCGGGTTCGTCTAAGTTCGCTACGTTGGTGCCGTAGTATAAAATAGTTGGCTCCAGCCCTTCGTACAGTGGCCATCCGCAGTTCAGCCCCGGCTTATCTATCTGGTGAATGTCTTCTGCTTTGTACCAGCCAACGTCGCTTACCATCAGCGTGCCGGGGTTGTTATCAGCAGGGTTGGTGCTACCGGTATTGGGCTTCATGGCCAGTTGAAACGGATTGCGTAGCCCCATCGTCCAAACCCGAGACTGTGGTTTGCGCGGATTGGCCGGGTCGAAAAATGGATTGCCTGAAACGCCATCGCCCGTGTTGGGGTCGATGCGTATAATCTTGCCGTTGAGTGAGTTAACCATCTGCGCCCGCAGAGCCCCTACGTTTTCGTTAGGCCGCATAATGCCGTAGTTCAGCGCATTCTGAAAGTAACTGTCGGCCCGGCTACCCACGTCCACGCCTTCGTGGTGCGCTCCGTCGCCGATGCCCACCAGCAGGGTACCGTCGGTACCAAAAATCATTCGGGTCCCGCCGTGGGTTTCCATCGTGCAGGGCGCGCCAGTTTCTTTGGTTTCGCCAAGCAGGATTTTACGACTGCTGTAATCGGTGGTCAGGTTGCTGCCCGACGTCTGAAGTTTATAGCGGGTAAGCCGGCTAATGGTGGCGTTGTTATACCAGTTGGCATTCGGATCGTACTGTGGAGTGTCAAAGTAGAGCAGGTAGTGCAGATCGACCTGATAAAAAACGTAAATCAGGCCGTTGTTTTTATAGTCAGGATCGAGACAGAAGCCGAGCATCCCGTAGCCTTGCCATTCACCTACCTCTTCGTGGATATCCAGCACCGGCGTTGCCTGGCGCACATACGCCGATCCGTTCCAGGTTGACACATACACCCGCCCGCCTTTTTCCCAGACAAAGAACTGGTTGCCATCGTCAGTAAATCCGATGCCTACCGATCCCGTGTAATCCGTCTGTACCGAACTTCGGGCAAAACCAGCCGGTAGCTGCGCTAAGACTGAAGGCTGCAGAATCAAGACCAGATAGACGACTATCAGCCATCGCCTGCATAAGTATGTGGTGTGGCAACGAAAAACTTGGAAGAGGTGAATCATACAGTGAGTTGGAACGTAGCGGTGGTATTCAGGAAGAAACAGGCGTGTTTATGGGCATACCCGTGCTTGGTTCGGCAGGGAGACTGCCATTCAGTTTTCGGCGGTGCAGATGCCGTTGTTCGTCGTCGCTGAGAGCGGTGCGGGTGGCCCGGCCCTGCTCATAACCATCCGTAAAGTGGCTGATTCGGCTATCGGTCAGGGCCAGTTTTAGTTCTTCCGATAGACCGTTGAGGTCGGTTAGCGTCCGTTGTCGTTGCTGTTTCAACTCTGTCAGATCGGGCAGTAAATCGAGCGTGTGCTGCGCTATAGTCTGATGGGTACGTTGCTCAGCCAGTTCGGCTTCGAGCGGACTTAGTGCTTTGGAAAATCGGTTCAGCCGACGGCGTAGTTTGCCCAGCTTTATGTCTATCTGGAGCCAGCGATACCAGAAAACGGTCAGCACCGGCAGGGCAATACCCAGACAAACGGCCCCCGCCAGCGCAAACAAAACCCCGCTCATCACAAACGACAGCAACGCCCACGGGCTATTGACCAACGCCAGATTCAACTCGCTTGATTCGGCCAGTTGCCGCTCAATTTTGGCCAGTGTAGCCGCATCGAGCGTTGGCGTATCGGCCAGCGGATCGGAACTGAGCTGCATTTGCCGGATAGATTTGTTAATGGCCGACTTGAGCTGATCGGTGCGGTAGGCTTCGTAGCGAAACCAGCCCAAAACGGCCAGCGTCAGCACGGCAAACACGGCCAGTGTAATTTTGAAGCGCCCGTAGCGACTTCGGTTTTGCACGGGATTTTCCTGATACGGCGTTTCGATGAGCCGGTCGTAGGCGGGTTTGAGCAGGATCGAGACCATAGCCAGCCCCACTGCAAAGGCCCATGCTTCGGTGCTGTTGCGGATGTTGAGGGCGTAGGCCACGATCTCATGCGAGATAATCAGATCGCCCGCCAGAAAAGACAGGCCCGCCACCAGAAAAAACAATCCGGCCAGCAGTGAATAATCTGACCGGGTTGTGATTCGTCGGTCGCGCAGGGCGTCGCGTTCAGCTTCGGCGGCCTGACGTCCGGCTTCAAGCTGGGCTACCTGTTTTGCCAGCCGCTCCACCCGCAACGCGTAGGGCTGTAGGGTAGCAAAAGCCTCCCGATTGGCCTCGGTTGTGATGTTTAGCTGCTGGTCAAGTTGCTGGAGTTGGGCGCGTTTGTCGGCAATGCAGTCGGCCAGCCAGTCGGCGTTGGTCTGGCTTGACAGGTAGCCTTCGTAGGTTGCGCGGTCAACACCGGCAAGACCGCTGCTGTAACCATGCTGAAAGTCAGGCGAGTTTGTTGATTCCATGTACGCAGCGTTTTCGGTTGGGCAGACGTGCGAACGCCGGATATAGAAATGGATTTACCGAAAACTCCCACAAATACGTCAATAGTCTGCCAACGACGCAAGTTTTAGCTGTTATCACCTCAAATTTACCTGCTGTTCCTGACGGTTGCCCTTAGGAAAATCACGTCATTTCCCGGACCCTGAGATCCTGACGTTCTCCGGTCTTCAAATTGAGTAAATCCAGTCGGCGGGTATCATGAAAGGAACCAACACCAATGTCTCCGTTGATGAGAATGCCTCCCATCAGGATCAGGTACTGGCATAGGTAGGCTGTCTGGGCCACCAGTTCCTGCATTTGGGCATCAATGGCTTCATAAATCACCTCGGTAGCCTCGTACATGGGCAATCTGGCACTCAGTACCCGTTCTTTCTGCCGGTACAGAATCTGCTCGATGGTGTTCATCTGGTAGTCAAGGTCATGTACTTTGCCCTCGCTGATTTTTCCTTCTTTGAGGTTGTCAAGCGCGCCTTTGGCTGCTCCGCAGCAACTGGATCGTATATCCTGACCATAGCGGCAGATTTCGCCCAGGCTGCCGTTGGCTGATACACCAATGTGAGGACCGTAGTAAATAAAAACGGCTCCATTGTTAGGAACGTGACTGGCAAACGCGCTCATTCCGGTCAGGCCGGTAAATGGAAACCCGTCTAAACCACCCATTTTAAATGGTCCCAGAAATTCGTTGGCCGCCTGTGGGTACTGAATACTATTTACGTCGTCGCTGCAAATACTGTCGGCCAGCATAACATGCTTGGCTTCAATGTCCAGTTCTTCTTCAATGAAATCAACGATCCACTCAATAGTGTCGCTGGTGGTATTGGCGTTGGGGTAATACTGGCGAATCAGGGCTAATTTGTCTTTCTTTTTCATAGCAGATTTGGGTGGTGATTCTGATAAATCATTTATAGTTAAACCAATATTGGGGCAGATGTTTTGGCATGTGAATTATTTTTCAGAAAATAAACTACGTAATTACTTAGATTTACGGCGTTAATCATTATTCAATCCCAATACTATGAAAAATATTGAAATTGATTTTTTCTCAGTTCAGGAAAACAAACCGGCGGCAGAGAAGAAAATGAAGTCGGCTAAAGCCGAAACGCCCGTTCTGACCGGGTACATCTCTCCCTCCGGTAAACTGGTCCTGCCCGCCCGAACCGTCGCGCAGCTGGGCCTCGACATTGACAATGCCGCTTTCAAAGTGGGTAAGCAAAAGGGTAAACGTAAGGCAAAGTCGCTGTACATGGTGCCTGAAAGCGATGATCAGAGTGAGACCTTCCGGTTCACGAAAGCGGCAAAAAGCTATACGATGCTGTTGCCGATAATTCTGCAAAACAACGGAGTCGATTATACAAAGGTAAAATATACCTTCACGGTAAATCCATTCGATTATAAGGAAACGACCGCGCTCGAACTGAAACTTACCAAAGAAGACAACGCGCCTAAAAAACCATATACCGGTAAACCAAGAGGACGTAAGCCCAAGATTCAGGAAGCGTCAGAATAACTGACATACCATAATCTGAATTAACTCAGATCATACTGAAAACACGCTGCCGCATGCAGTCCACTTCCTGACAGTGGTGGTCAGCAGCGGCATTGTGTTTTTGTAGGCTGGCAAATTGAAAAAAGCTGTGAAATAACCCAAATTTGCCAAACTATGTCGTTTACGTGAGCATACATTGCAGATAATATAGTTGGAAAGGCAGCTAATTTTTTTAGACAGGCGGGCTATGAATCATCCTTTTTGACTGTTAGCCCGTAGCTGATGCCTATCTGATTGTTTGCCACCCTGGTACATTTTATCCTGATAAGAGATACGTATATACGCTGATAAGCCGCAGAATACCCGAACCCACTGCCCGACCCATACGTTATCTGTCGGCGACGGATTAATACCTCAATTGACCGCGTTTTCCGATAACTGCGTAAATGCTTTACCCCCAATCGTTAGAACACAAGTTAGGTTTCGACACCATCCGGCAGCACCTCAAAGACGCTTGTATCAGCCCATTGGGACAGGATTACGTCGAGAAAATCCGCTTTACCGACAACCTCCCGCTCATTGACAAACTGCTGCGCCAAACCGACGAATTCCGGCAGATTGTCCAGTTTGAACCTGACTTTCCCAGCAGCAACTACATCGACGTACGGCCCCACCTCAATCGTGTCCGTGTGGAAGGTCTGGCCCTGACTGAAACCGAACTCTATGACCTGAAACTGGCCCTGCGTACTGTGCAGGACTGTCTGCGCTTCCTCAACAAGCCAGTACAGGCGGGACGTGAAGAGACCAATGCTTTTCCCTTTCTACGCGAACTCGCCGGGCCGATTGCCGTTGATAAAGTCCTGACCGACGCCCTTGATCGGGTCATCGACGACCGGGGGCTGGTGCGCGATTCGGCCTCGCCCGAGCTTGCCGGCATTCGTCGGCGTATCATTGGCGAACAGGCCAACCTGCGCAAACGGCTCGACAGTATTCTGCGCAACGCCCGGCAAAATGGCTGGATTCCCGATGATCTCAACCTGACCATTCGCGGGGGGCGGCTCGTGATTCCGGTTGCTGCCGAACACAAGCGTAAAATAAAGGGGTTTGTACACGATGAATCGCAGACGGGGCAAACGGTGTTTCTCGAACCTGCCGAAGTCTTCGACGCCAACAACGAAATCCGCGAACTCGAATACGAAGAACGGCGCGAAGTCTATCGCATTCTGCTCGCTCTGACCGATCAGGTACGCCCGCATCTGGACGATCTGAAACGGGCCGTCAACTTCCTGGCACAGATTGACTTTATCCGCGCCAAAGCAAAACTGGCCATCCAGCTCGACGCCGTGCTGCCCGTTAAGCTCCACGACCGACCGCTGGTAAACTGGACCAACGCCCGCCACCCGTTGCTATACCTATCGTTCAAAAAACAGCAGAAAAGCGTAGTGCCGCTGAGTGTTCACCTTGACGAAAAAGCGAGAATCCTGATTATTTCCGGGCCGAACGCGGGGGGTAAATCCGTTGCGCTGAAGACCATAGGGCTAGTACAGTACATGCTGCAATGTGGCCTGCTGGTACCAATGGCCGACTTTTCGGAAATGGGCGTGTTCCAGAATCTGTTCATCGACATTGGCGACGAGCAGTCTCTGGAGAACGATCTGAGTACGTACTCGTCGCACCTGACGGCCATGAAGCAGTTCGTGATTGGGGCCAACAAAAAGACGCTGTTCCTGATTGATGAGTTTGGCACCGGTACCGAGCCGGGCCTGGGCGGGGCCATAGCCGAGTCGATTCTGGAAGACCTGAGTCAGTCGGGCGCGTTTGGTGTCATCAATACGCACTACACCAACCTGAAGGTCTTTGCCGATAAAACGCCGGGCCTGGTTAACGGAGCTATGCGCTTCGACGGCGAACACCTGGAGCCACTCTACGAACTCGAAATCGGACGGCCCGGCTCGTCGTTTGCGTTCGAGATTGCGCAGAAAATCGGCCTGCCGAAGGGTATCATCGACCGGGCCAAAGAGAAACTCGGCAATCAGCAGGTCAATTTCGAGAAGTTGCTCAAGGAACTCGACATCGAGAAGCGTGTTTTCGCGGAGAAAAACCTCGATATCAGCATCAATCAGCGTAAAGTAGCCCAGCAACTTGCCGAGTACACTGCCCTGAAAACGCGCCTGGACAACGAACAGAAGCAACTGCTGAATGACGCCAAGCATAAGGCTAAAGCTCTGGTGCAGGAAGCTAATCAGCGCATCGAAAACACGATTCGGGAAATCAAAGAACACAAAGCCGAGCGCGAATCCACCAAACAGGTACGGCAGGAACTCGAACGCTTCGAGCAGAAAGCTCTGAAGCCTGAACCTGTGGTGGTCTCGATCCCAAAACCTGCTGAAGACGAGTTTGCAGCAGACGGCGGAGCCATCGGCGTGGACAGCTACGTGCGCATTCAGGGCCAGAACGCCATTGGGCAGGTGATGACGATGCGTGGCAAAGACGCCGAAGTCCGCATCGGCGATTTGAAGACGACGGTGAAGCTGAACCGGCTCGAAAAAGTGAGCAAGAAAACCTTTACGGCTGCCACCGAAACCCGCGACGACCGGCCCCGCACACAGGGCGTGGACATGAACGAGAAGATGCAGAACTTCAGCTTCAACCTCGACATCCGGGGATTCCGGGGTGAAGAAGCCCTCGGCGAGGTGGACCGTTTCCTGGACGACGCCCTGATGCTGGGCTACCCCGAACTCCGCATCATCCACGGCAAAGGCGACGGCATTCTGCGCACACTGGTCCGCAACCACCTCCGCAGCTACAAACAGGTCGGTGCGATGCACGATGAAAACGCCGACCGGGGTGGCGCGGGCGTTACAATTGTCACGATGAAATAACGGGATTTACTTCAATTATTTGCATTAAATACTTAAAATTTAACCAACTTGAGAAAATGTCGCTAAAATTTGAGATACGAATCTTATTGTTAATTTTTTTCCTGTCGCTCACTGCAATCGTGAAAGGGCAAACTCACAGCCTAAAAAGTATTAACAATAGTCAGTACACCGATTCAACAGCCAAAATTATAATTGATTCTCTTTACAGTTTGCTAATATCCGATTCTGATTTTAAAGATTTGGCCATTAAGTATTCGCAGGACGGGAGTTCATATAAACAGGGTGGCGAGTTAGATTTCACTCCAATTGATAATTACGTGGCCGAGTATCGTGACGAGCTATTAAAACTATCAGTTAACGAAATATCTAAGCCATTTAAAACAAGATTTGGGTATCATATCGTACAAATGATAGAAAAAAAAGGTGATCTGTTTCTCAGTAGACATATACTAATTCGTGTGATGTCTACGGGGAAAGATCCTTTGACTGTATTTGACAGTTTATCTATAAATGATTTGAATTTCATAAAAACTTTAGATTCATCTTCTGGATATGATAGATTTTATAATAAGTGTATTTACGCCAATAATATACCTATATTGAGTTCAAAGAACGTGTCAAATCAGGCTCTGATTCAGGCAAAAGCCATAATTGAACACATAGTAAATGGCTTGTCCCCGGAGATTACAAATGCAATGCTTGACTGCAATTTTAGAATTGTAATCAAGTCAGAATCGGAGAAAACTACCGATATGCCTGAACACAATGAGTTATATAAATTGCACCCGAAAGGTGATTGGAATAGTATCAGAGGTCTTGGAGCGACACCAAAACAGCCCATTTGTAGCTGTGCCGAAGAAAACTTGCTTTGCTATTGGAATGACCCATATAAAGGAAATGACGTGTTAACACATGAATTCGCTCATGGAGTTCACGAGATGGGACTTAGATTTTACGATAAGACATTTGATAAAAAACTATGGAAAATGTGGAGACTTGCTAAGAGAGAAAACCTCTGGACCGGAACTTACGCGATAACTAACTTTCAAGAGTATTTTGCTTACGGTACACAGATTTGGTTTCACGTTGTTACACAATCTCCAATTACGAATGGTTTCTCTAATTCTATTGATACACGTGAAGAATTGTTAAAATATGATCCCCGTTTATATAAACTGATGGAGGGGGTTTTTCCTGCTGGCATTCTTGAAATTAGTTGTAATTGTAAAAAATGAAAAAACTTTTTTTGCCAACTCCTCATGGTAAAAATCTCTGTATATTCAGTTAGTGAGGTATCAAAAACCGGCTTAGCTTCTCCTTTTAATAGTACCTAAGCGTTTCGCTCGTTTTTACAACCACAGATTAAATTTATGTTTTAGCCATCTTTAAGGCATAGATTTACTAAATTAGGACAATCAAATTATCTCGAATCTCTCTGGCTATAGTTTCCAAATTGACATTCGGTAATGAAGTTGGCGCGCGGTTTGATAAATTGCGCTATAGGGGTTTATCCAGTCGCAGATAACGATAAAATTTAGCCGTTTTTATTGAGATTAAGTACATCAGTATTTACTTAAGTAACTGTTTTGAGGAGCGTAATATGAAGCGTTTTCGCCTTAGCTTTTTTGGCTAAACTCTCTTTCAACTGAGCGGTCTGTTCAGCAATTTGGGCGATATATTCCTGCTCCTCTGCTGGATTTTTGAAGAAGCCCTCTTTGTAAACAATGGGGTCGGTGTAGTAATCACTTGACATAGCTTTCATAGAGTTTGAATCGTTGCTGATAGGGTGGCTTATTGCAGGCGAACGACGTAACGACATCAATTCTACCCCGCTCGATATAAATGTACGTCTCGTAGATTTTGTTCCGGTGTTGTCCTAAAGCTACCCGTTTTTGGGTATTGGGCAATGCAGGTAAGATAATCGATACTTTAAGGAGTCGAACAATCTCCAGAAAACCAATCCGGTGGGCAGGGTCAGTCAGGTTCTCCGTGATATGCTCAACGTGGGTAGCTGAAAATCGAATTGTAAATACCTGACGGTCAATGGTTATGGTATCGGGAGAGTTTTCGTTTCGACTGACAGCCCAGTACAATTTATTTCCGCGTAGCACAAGTCTGGTAACTTTGGTAGGACCAATATACTTACCGGATAAACCACTCAAAGAACCTTCTTATTGTATCGGCACTGCGTATTGTCTGATTTGACGTAGTACGACTTGTAGTTTAGGGCTTTGGGGTCGGTGCAGCCCTTGAGGTCGAGGAGTTCAATGTTCTTGAAGTCGATGGGATGGCTTTCGGCCTGGAGGGCAATGTAGCCACTGCCGAGGGGTTGCCCGGCCCGGCTTATCCAGTAATCGGCATTATCGACGTGGGCGGCTTTCCAGTCGTTGCGGCCATTGGCAATGAAGTACGCGCTGATCTGTGGGCGTTGGTACGTTAGCACCGTGTCACCTTCCATAATGTGATGCACGATGGAATCGCCCAGCACGACGGCGGTGATCGTTACCCACTGATCGCCGTTGTAGGTTTTTGATTTGGAGTCGATACAGTGATCGGGCGTGAGTTTGTCTTTTAAATAAACCTGCGTACCGGGTGTGCAGAGGTTGGCTGTGTAGCGGGTTTTAGCGTCGCTCAAGCCGCCGAGCGTCTGCACTTCCAGCGAGACCGGAAAGTCCTGCCCCAAGGTCAGGCTGGCTGCTGACTGCGAATGGACCATGACGCCACTGTTGCGTACGTTCCATGACGCCCCGCCTTTGGTCTGCTGCCCCGTAAACCGGTACGTAAACCGCAGTATATAATGCGAATAGGGCTTGTTATAATACAGGTGGCCGTACTTGCCATTGAACGTATCATATTGGTCGTATATGATTCGGATCATGTTGCTATCAACCCGGAACGTGTTTTTGTAATTGTCGTTGAGGGGTTGCCCGGCAATTTTGATGTCCCAGCCGGTCAGGTCTTTGCCATTGAAAAGCGAGATCCATTCGCGCTGACTGCTGCGCTGAGTAGCTTTCCTCCTGGGTTGAGCAGAGCATATTGTTGCGCACAACGAAAACAGCAACAGCAACAGGGCGATTTTGGCGTTCATCGGATTTCTGAGGAAGAGACGGCTTGGCTTATGGCTGCAATATTGGCAAATTGACCGGCAATTATATAAATATTGGGGATGCTTTTGGCCGATATTTGTTTGCTTAACAAGAACACAAGCTGAATTATGGAAACGATCAAACTCAAAACCAATATAAAATGTGGCGGTTGTATAGCCACCGTAACGCCTTTTCTAAATCAGGCTGCTGGAGAGGGGAACTGGAGCGTGGATACGCAGGACCCCAGTAAAATCCTGACCGTTACAACCAACGGCATTACGTCTGGCGCGGTGGTACAGGCCGTTCAGCAGGCTGGCTTCCGCGCTGAACCTGTTTCGTAAATAAACATCTGAAAGACATGCTAACAGCCCACCCGTAAACGAAATCATACGCTTGCGAGTGGGCTGTTAGCGTGTTGAATAATTTGATAAATTCAGCTAAAATGGCCCATGCCTGTAGGTAAATTGTATGCACGCAAAAAAGCCGGATAACTTTTTGAAAAGCTATCCGGCTTTTTTGTCAGGTGCACTTGTAGGGATTCGAACCCCAAACCTCCTCATCCGTAGTGAGGTGCTCTATCCAATTGAGCTACAAATGCATTCCCCGTGATTGGGAGTGCAAAAGTAGGGAGAAAAAAAGAGTTGTCAATCTTACCGGCCCGAAAAATTTGCGGGCCGCTTCATCAGAAAGGAGCCAACGCCCTCAGTAAAATCAGATGAACGGCCCAAACTATCCTGATTGTCAGCTTCCTGCTCCAGCTGATGCTCCAGATCAGAGTACAGCGACTGATTCAAAACTTTTTTCATAGCTCCAATGGCCTGCGTTGGTGCATTCACGTAATAATCAACTACTTCGGCTACGGCAGCATTCAGTTCATGTGAAGGTACCGACCGGCTGACCAGGCCAATTCGGTCTGCTTCGGGACCATAGACCCGTCTGCCGGTGCTGCAAAGGTCAAACGCCAACTGCGGCCCTACCAGCCGGGGCAGGAAAAACGTGGAACCCGCGTCGGGCATCAGGCCGATGTTGACGAATATCTGACTAAAATACGCATGATCGGTGCATATAACCAGATCGCAGGCCAGCGCGAGCGAACAGCCCGCACCCGCTGCCACGCCGTTTACGCGCCCCACAATGGGCTTGGGCAGGTTGCGCATAGCCAATATCATGGGGTTATATGTGGCCCGTAAGGATGCGCCGAGGTTTATACTATCCGTGCCGCCCGTTGTAGCCGCGTCAGCGAATCCTTCTTTTAAATCGGCACCGGAACAGAACGCTTTGTCGCCCGCGCCGGTCAGGACTACCACCCGAACGTCATTGTCAGTACCGGAGGCTTCTATGGCGTTGGTAATGTCGGCAATCAGTCCGGGACTAAGGGCATTATAGACCTTCGGACGGTTCAGCGTGATTCGGCAAACGCCATTGACGGTTTCAGATGTGAGGTTTTCGTACATACGTGTCTTTTTTAACACAGAGGAACACAGGTTTAGACAGAGAGACAGAGAGTAGCAAAGAGAAAAGATTAGGAAAGGACTCTGTTTGCTCTGTGCAAACCTCTGTTCCTCTGCCGCACCGGCGT
>Ga0105048_10013799_pt1 | contig 12604 bp, 7 predicted proteins | sample MAT05_FD_78382 | JGI IMG/M metagenome (GOLD analysis project Ga0105048, IMG submission 78382) | Freshwater microbial communities from Lake Fryxell liftoff mats and glacier meltwater in Antarctica - MAT-05 | ecosystem: Environmental > Aquatic > Freshwater > Ice > Liftoff microbial mat | place... | reverse complement strand
GTCGCGAATTTGATCGTCACCATCGTTCGAAGGTAGTTACGAAAAGGGAACCTATGAACGCAACACCTGCTCTCGTCGAACAGATCATCGACCCTCGCTCGACGCCTTCCCGAACTGGAAAGCGTGGGCGACTGCGGCGTCCGACTGGATCGTGGCGAGTTTCTCCGACGATTTGGGGAACCATCTGACGAGATCATTTTCCGACGACGAAAAATGAATGCTTCCGAACTGACGACTAGTTTGTTATCGCTCATTGAACGCGGCAGTTTCGGAAACTGCCGCGTTCGCGTTTTGTGTGCTTGTCGAATATCAGAATGCGAGCTTGCCGGTGCTGTCACCGAAGCGCTTCGCGGGTGCGCCCATTCGGTCGAAGATCGCCAGATACAAGTTCATCAACGGCGTTTCTTTCGCGAACTTGAGGTGCTGACCACCCACGATTGAGCCGCCACCTTTTCCGACCAGAAGGATCGGCAGTTCGTCGTGATTGTGTCGGTTACCGTCGCCGATGCCACTGCCGTACACCATAATCGTGTTGTCGAGCAACGTCGTGCCATTCGCTTCCTTTACGCCATTCATCTTCCCGATGAGGTATGCGAGCATTTCGACGTGGAAGGTGTTGATCTTCTGAATCTTCGCGAGTTTTTCCGGTTGGCTGCCGTGGTGCGAAAGATCGTGGTGACCATCGGGCACGCCGATCGTCTTGTACGGGCGATTGCTGCCGTCGTTCGCGAATGGCAGAGTAATCACACGAGTCAGATCGGTCTGAAATGCGAGCACCATTAAGTCGCACATCAGCTGCGCGTGGTCCTTGAACTCGCCGGGAACGCCTGTTGGCGGCGTCATGTTCGGCTTTGCAACTGGCGTTCGGCTTGCGTTCGCTTTTCGCACTTTAGCGATACGGTCTTCGACTTCGCGCACCGCCGTCAGGTACTCGTCGAGTTTGCGTTGATCGCCCTGTCCGAGCGACTTCGTCAGCGACTTCGCATCGTCCATCACGAAGTCGAGCACGCTCTTGCTGTAAAGCTCTTTTTTGGCTCGCGTGACTGCGAGTTCCTTAGGGTCGTTGCCGCCGAACAGTCGATCGAAGACCAGCTTTGGGTCAACTTCTTTCGCGTTCGGCGTCGATTCGGAACGCCACGACAAGTTCGCGGAGTATGCGCAACTGTAGCCAGAATCGCAGTTACCAGATTGCCCACCGCGTTCGATGCCGAGTTCGATTGACGGGAATTGCGTCTGATCGCCGATCGTGTTGGCGATGTGTTGATCGGCCGACATCCCCGCACGAATGTCGGCACCGTGCGTCTTGCGAGGCTGACAACCGGTGAGGAAGCTGGACATGGCGCGGGCATGGTCGCCGGGGCCATCGCCGTTCGCGCGGCCTTTGTCGAGCGTCATGTTCGAGAGAACATTCACGTAGTCTTTGTACGGTTCGAGCGATGCGAGTGTTTCCGGCAATTTGCCGAGTTTTCCCGTTTCGCCCGGCGTCCAGCCCGGCATGTTCACTCCGTTAGGCACATAAACGAATGCCGCGCGACGAGGTGGAGCGATTGCCGACGGCGCGGGTGCCGCCGAGGCCAGTGATTCCAGCCACGGCAGCGCGATCGCTGTACCGAGGCCGCGCAGGATCGTCCGGCGTGTGAGTTTGTTTTGCGTCGTGTTACTCATTGCGTTTACCCCGTCGTTTCTGGAAGGCATCGGTTTCTAATATTGCAAGCACGAGTTGGGAGAACTGATCGTTCCCCTTCGTCAGCTTTTTCGAAAGGTCGTTGACCGCACACTTGTCCTGGTATTCTAATCCACGACCGAGGGCGTATGTTAGAAGTTTCTCGGATAGACAATTCCGGAACGCTTCCGATTTACCAAGCAGAATCTTACGGAGTTCGGCCGGGCCGCTGAATTTCGCTCCGCCAGGCAGTACGCCGGAGGGATCGATTTTCTGCTTGTTGTCGAGTTCGCGCCAGCGACCGATCGCGTCGAAGTTCTCGAGGCCGAAACCGAGCGGGTCCATTTTCGTGTGACACGTCGCACACGCGGGGTTCGAGCGGTGGGATTCCATCTGTTGGCGGAGCGTTCCCTTAAGTTCGCCAACGGGGGGCAGTTCGGGGATATCTGGCGCGGGTGGCGGTGGCGGGGTACCGAGGATGTTATCGAGAATCCACTTGCCACGTTTCACTGGCGAAGTTCGCGTCGGGTTCGAGGTGACGAGCAAAATACTCGCCTGAGTGATGACACCACCGCGTTTGTTGTCGGTCAGTTTCACTTTTTGAAACTCCGCACCACGAACGTTCGGCAGTGAGTAGTGCTTCGCCAGCCGTTCGTTCGCGAAGGTGTAATCGGAGTCGAGGAACTCGAGTACGCTTCGGTCTTCGCGAACGATGTAATCGAAGTAAAGTTCGGTCTCTTTGATAATCGCATTCCGGAGTGGTTCGTCCCACGTCGGGAACAGCCCCGTATCGGGCGATAGAGTGCGAATGTTACGCAACATCAGCCACTGGCCCGCGAAGTTATCGACGAGAGCTTTGCTCTTCGGGTCTTTAAGCATCCGCTTGACCTGGCCTTCGAGGACTCCCGGTTTGCGTAATTCACCGCGATCGGCAAGCTGAATCAGCGTATCGTCTGGCATCGTCGACCAGAGGAAATACGATAGCCGCGTCGCGAACTCATAGTCGCTGATCGTGCGGACTTCATCGGGCGATTTTGGGTCGGCTTCCACGCGAAACAGGAAGTGCGGCGAAACGAGAATCGCCTTGAGCGGCAGGCGTATCGCCTTCTCGAACGAGTCGCCTTGCCCTTCGGCAATGTCGTAAAGTTTGAGCAAACGCTGGACTTCATCGGCCGTCACGGGTCGGCGATAGGCGCGCGTTGCGAAACTTGTCAGAACCGCTTTCGCTGCGGTTTTGTTGTCGGCTTCGGTCTTCGGGATCGTCTGCAAAATTCGCTTCGTCGATTCCGGAAGCGGTTTGCTCGCGCCTCCGATCGGTCCTTCGATTTCGATCGCTTCGAGGTGGAAAGCTCGCGACTTCTTATCGGCTGCCGGGTTCGTGAACGCCACCGCGACGCGACGCTCGCCGGTACTCACCTTTAGCTTCACTTCGTATGGCTTGGCTTTGGTTTTTTCGGTGGCATCGACGGTGAATGACTTCGCTTCCTTGCCGTCGAGTCGAATGGCAATTTTCGGAGCTTCGTCACCGCTCGGTTCGCCCCACGCCTTGACTCGCAAGATGTATTCGCCGTCGGCTGCAAAGTTGAATTTCTCGAGGTATGCGGAGCCTTCTTCGGTCAGGACGATCCGCACGATATCGTTTCCCTTCGGCGATTTTTCACGCAGCTTGGCCGTAATTGGCGTGACGAGAATTGTCTGCGGTCGGAACGTCTGATTCGACGAACGAATCCCGTCGAGCGACACAATCGCCTTATCCAAAATTTTCTCGGCAGCGGCGAGATATTTCTCGAGTAGCACCGGCTGCATCGAAAGTACGTCGCCGATGTTATCGAAACCGTAACCGACATCGTCGGAAGGGAAGTCATCGGCGGGGCTGAAATCGACGCCGCACAGGTCGCGAATCGTGTTGTTATATTCGGCCCGATTGAGCCGACGCAAAGTCACGCGACCCGGATCTTTGGGCGAGGTGCAATCGACCTTGATCATCGTGTTTTCCACCCAACCGAGGAACGCTTCCTTCTCGTCTTTGCTCGGTTGTGGCTTCTTCTTCGGTGGCATCTCGCCCGAAGCGACAACGTTGACAATCGTTTCCCACGTCATCCGGTCTTTCTTCGCATGACTTTCGCTGATGTAGGCATCGAGCGTGACGCTGCCCGCTTGTTTCGTGCTGTTGTGGCAACCGTTGCAGTACGTTGCCAGAAACGGCTTGATCTTATTGTCGAAAGTCGTGTCAACCGGCTTGGCGGCCATCACGACGGGCTTAATATCCTGCGAACGTTGTGGGACTTGTGCAGAAGGTGAACTCGGACGAGAGACTGCGCCGACAGTCGCGCCGCAGGCAAATGCAGCCAACATCAGGGCACCGACACCGCAGATTGCGTGGCGTCGTGTCATGCGGTCTCCGGTCGAATCATTCGGAATTCAATACTCATACGAATCGCACGTTCGCGATGTCAGGCAGGCTGGCAACCGATCTTGCCTTATATCATTTGTAGCTTGGATTTCATAAGGATTCAATACGAATCGTGTCCGCCTCATTAGATTTTCATCAGTCGCACGGCGAGGTTCAACGCAGTTTGCGTTCGATTTTGTCTTTGCCGATCCACGGGCGTAACACATCTGGCACGAGCACGGAGCCGTCTTCTTGCTGATAATTCTCGAGGATCGCGATGATAGCTCGCGTGCAGGCGACGGCAGTTCCGTTGAGTGTGTAGACGAACTTCGTGCCCTTTTGGCCGCTCGGTCTGTAACGAATATTTAGCCTGCGCGATTGGTAATCGGTGCAGTTCGATGTGCTCGTGACTTCGCCGTATTCGCCGTCTTTGCCCCGGCCCGGCATCCACGCTTCGAGGTCGTACTTGCGGTACGCGGGACCGCCGAGGTCGCCGGTGCAGGTGTCGATCACGTGGAACGGCAGGCCCAGCCCCTCGAAAATTTCTTCTTCGATCTTGCGAATGTCTTGGTGAATTCCCTCGCTTTGTTCGGGCGTGCAATACACGAACATCTCGACCTTCGTGAACTGGTGAACGCGATAAATTCCGCGTGTATCGCGCCCGGCGGCACCGGCTTCGGTGCGAAAGCAATGCGACAACCCGACGTACTTCATCGGCAGTTTCGCTTCGTCCAGAATTTCGTCGCGATGCATCCCGCCGAGCGTAATTTCTGCCGTCGCGATCAGGCACAAATCGGTGTCGGCGATTGTGTAAATTTGCCGTGTCTCGGCGTTGTCGCGCGGCGAGAAGCCAATGCCCTCAAGGACATCGACCTTGGCGAGGTCCGGCGTAATAATCGGCGTGAAACCTTTCGCCACCAGCTTCTGTATTGCATATTGCACGAGCGCCAGTTCGAGCAACACCGCCTCGTTCTTGAGGAAGTAGAACTTGCTGCCCGTCACTTTCACCCCAGCCTCGAAGTCCGCTAGGTCGAGCGATTCGACGAGTTCGACGTGGTCTTTTGCCTTGAACGTAAACTTCGTCGGTTCCTTGTGTCGATAAACGACTGTGTTTGCCTCGGCATCGTGCCCCACCGGCGCGTCGGGGTGCGTCATGTTCGGGATCGGCAACAACGAAATCCGCAGCTGATCTTCGGCCCGTTTCATCAGGCCATCGAGAATCGCAACCTGCTCCTTGAGCTTCGTACTTTCGTCCTTCAGTATCGTCCGCTCTTCGGGTTTCGCGCTCTGGAACTTCTTGCTGATCTCGTTCTGTTTCGCCTTCGTTTCGTCCGACAGTTTCTGAAGCCGCTTTCGCTCGTTATCGAGCGTAACGACCGCGTCGACATCGGCTTTTACGTTGCGGTTCGCACAGTTTGCCTTCACGGCGTCGATGTTGTCGCGGATAAAGTTTGCGTCGAGCATAATTGTGCTTGTTTCAACGGGTTGCGTGGTATCGAACGGCACTCGACTGGTGGTTCGCAGTACGAGCGTGCGGCGAAGGTTGATAATGTACGGTCCGTTCTCGCGATTGCCCCTATCATTTACGTGGGATACGCGAGCCGCGTTCCCCTTTCTCTGGAGTCCGCACGCATGTCCGACGTTCGCGAAACGCAGCTCCTCATTATCGGCGGTGGCCCTGGCGGTTACCCCGCGGCGCTTCATGCGGCCGATCATGGCATCGCGGTGATCCTCGCCGACGAAGACTCGAAGCTCGGCGGTGTTTGCCTTAATCGCGGTTGCATTCCCTCGAAGGCGCTGCTCCATGCGGCGAAGATCATTCGCGAAGCCCACCACGCCGCCGAGATCGGCCTGTCGTTCGGCGAGCCGAAGCTCGACCTCGAAAAACTGCGCACCTTCGTTCAGACGAAAGTCGTCGGCAAACTTACTAGCGGCATCGCGATGTTGTGCAAAGGTCGCGGCGTGAACGTCGTGAAAGGGCACGCGGAGTTTCTCGATGCGAACACCGCGAAAGTAAACGACGAAACGATTCGCTTCCAACATGCGATCATCGCAACGGGCAGCGTTCCCGTGATGCCGAAGACGTTCGCGATCGACGATCCGCGCGTCATGGACAGCACCGCCGCACTGTTGCTACCTGACGTTCCCAAGACACTACTCGTGGTCGGTGGCGGCTACATCGGCTTGGAAATCGGCAGCATTTACGCGGCACTCGGTACGAAAGTGACCGTCGTCGAATTCCTGGATGGCCTGCTGCCGATGGCGGACCGCGACCTCGTCAAACCGCTCGAAACCAAGCTACGCAGTGAGTTTGAGCACATCTATGTGAATACGAAAGTCGCAAGTATTGCTGCGACACCCGCCGGAATCGTGGCCACGCTCGAAGGCAAAGACGTACCCGCCACGATGACCTTCGACCGCATACTCATTTCGGTCGGCCGTCGCCCCAACTCGGCCAACCTCGGCCTAGAGAAAGCGGGTGTGACCGCGACGGATCGTGGCTATATCCCGATCGACAAACAGCGACGTACGAACGTGCCACACATCTTCGCCATCGGCGATGTCGGGGAAGAACCTGGCTTGGCTCACAAGGCGACTGCCGAGGCCCGCGTGGCGGTCGAAGTCATCCTCGGTGAACCCGCCGAGTGGAACCCGCGTGCCATCCCGGCGGTGATCTATACCGATCCGGAAATCGCGTGGGCCGGGCTGACGCAAGTCGATGCCGAGAAGGGCAACATCCCGCACGAGATTCTGAAATTCCCGTGGGCCGCGAGTGGCCGCGCCGTGGCGCTGAACATTACGAACGGGCTGACGAAGATGCTCGTCGACCCGGAAAGCAAGCGGGTTCTGGGCGTCGGGATCGTTGGCACCGGGGCAGGGGAGTTGATCGCCGAAAGCGTGCTCGCTATCGAGATGGGGGCCGTCGCACGCGATATTCTCGAGAGCATCCACCCGCACCCGACACTCAGCGAAACCGTGATGGAAAGCGCCGAACTCGCTTACGGCGCAGCCACCCACGTCGCGAAACCGCGCAAGGTTGCGATTTGATAATCCCCATGAACCGACGACAGTTTCTTACCTCTTCCGCGTTGTCGTTGGCGCTCGGTTGCTCGCGGCGCGATGCGAAACCGGCGACGGGGCCGGTGGTGACGAAATCCGACCGAGAGCGGATTCTCAACGATATCGTTGACCGCGAGAAGCATTTGTTACTTCGGGAAACGTGTCGCGTGCCGTTGGGTGCGGTGCGAACCACGCCGAAGCCGGACGTCGACCTGTTGAAGGAACTGCCCGATTTGAAAATGCTGCTGCGGGTGACGCAGCGTTTGCATCCGCGTTTCGGCGACGAACCGAAGCCGGATCGCACGAAGCTCTGCGGACAGTTTCTTTGGCCATCGGCTGAAGCGTGGCCCGAATGCCCGACGTATCGCATCCCGCTCGTTCCCGTTTTGCAACTGCGGATCGAAGATGCACCTGCTGGGTTCGCGTTCCGACCCGGCACCGATTTGCTTCAACTGCTCTGGTCGCCGCGCGACCCCGTTAACGGCGTGATTTCGTCGCGTGTCGTCTGGCGAAAAGCCTCGACCATCGGTGCAAATTTGGCGGCACCGCCATTACTGGAACACGCCTTCATGGGCTATGTGCCGGTACCATGTGCGATCTTCCCGGAGCGAGTGATGGAGTTCCCGCCACTCGCGATCATGCCGCAACAGATGCGCGATACGATCCAACTCGGCAAGCCGATTGCCCCCGACGATTACACGAATTTCCTTTCGGCATCGCCCGGCACGAAGGTCGGCGGATGGCAGCGCTATGCCGTGGACGGCACCGCTTGCCCCACTTGCAGACACGCGATGGACTTCCTACTCGCGATCGACTCCGACGAATGGAACCCGTCCACCGCGAAGCGCTGGAAGCCAACTGAAGATCCCGACACCGAAGGTTACCGGCGTGCAGTTGGGTTAGTGTTCGCCAAACCGAATGCCACCGTGCAAGTCTACATTTGCCGCCGCTGCGAAGCGATGCCGACAACGGCGATACTTTGTGGGGTCACTCTCAGTTAATCAGCGGTACCCACTCGGTCACGTCGAATCGGCAGTGCGGCGAACGCTCGGGGGATTCGGTCGATTCGACGTAGGCATCGAGGCACGGCTCGATCAGTTTCATCAAGTCGACGGGCCGCAAATAGCCTTGTTCGCGGCAAAACATCAAATCGGTGCCGTGCCCTTGCACGGTGACCATGATCGCCTTCGGAGAAACCGCTTTCACTTCCTTGGCATACGCATATCCACTCGGCGTGGACGGCACGAGAACGTAAGTTTTCTCTTCTTCGGTCGGGCCAGGCGCTTGTGGTGCCGCGAGACGCAGATAGCTACCGATCCGTTTCGCCAATCCGCCCGATTTGGCTTCTTGGCTCGACATTTCGACTTCGGTCACGTCTTGGTGCGGAATGCGATTCGACAAGAACGCCGTCGCTTGCTCGATCATTGGCGTACTCAGAGCGCGGCTCAAATCGCTCTGGATTTTGCAGATATTTACGAGGCCGCCACGCGGTTGAATCACCAGCTTATCGAGTATGTCGTGCATCTGCTGCAAGTCGTCCGCGTTCAATTTCAACAGCAAGTCGGCAGCAGCGCGGTCGAGATTGTTGTCGCCGTTCGGCAATACCACGCGAATCGTGTTCGACAACTGCAACGTCGACTGAATCGCTTCGTCGGTCTCATCGGGCGACGTCGACGGATTACGCGACGCACCGAGCCGGCTGCCGGGCTTCATAACCGGTACGGTCAACTTCGTGATGAGCTTTCCGAGGTTCTCTTTGGCGATGAACAAATCGCGAATGCGGTCGTCCATCCGCGAGCACATACGGCGATAAAACGTCGCCGTCACTCCCGCCAGATCCTCGGCGATGCGAGCATCGATGAACGGTTTCACTTTATTTGCAAACACCCGCAACGAACGCGCCGAACGGCTGCCGAACAGCCCGAAACCGGCAGCGGGTTTTGCACAGGCTTCGATCGCAGCATGAACGGCGGAAATGCACATTTGCCGCGTTTCGGCGTGCTTCGGGGCCAGTTGCTCCTGGGCGGTGGCCGCCTTCTCGAACGCCTCGCCGAGGCGACGCAATGTTTGTTCCATCGCCTGGAACCGAGGCCCATTCATCTCTTCGATCGGACGCAGCAACTCGGTCAGTTCGTTACTCCATGCCGACAGTGAATTTTTCAACCCGTGATCGAGCGAGCGACTGAGGCGACCGCGTCGATACGGGCTATCGCCTTCAGCAGTCGGTTCGCCACCGAGCATGTCTTTGGCTTGATCCCAAAACGCGGTGGCCCAGTTCGCCCCTTCGCCGCGGCGGTGTGCCGATTCGATTTGCTCGTTACCCGACACGAACCATTTCCCGATCGATTCGAGCGGTCCGCCATCTGGGCCGCGCGCACATTCATCGATGATGAATTGCTGAACGTGGTCCGACGTGAGCCGCGGATCGGTGAGGACATTTTGCGTAATCGATTCGGCTTCCGCAGGTACGGTTTTGTAAGGGGCATCGTGCCAGCTTTTCAGGAGGTCCGCACACAGTTGACGTGCGCCGGATCGCAACAATAAGCCACGCGGGAACCAAACACCGAACGTACCGAAACCGCGAAACGGCGTTCGCCCTTGCAGTGCCGGCCGACGACGGATCTCTTCGAGACCCGTGCCGAGTGGCGTGGTCAGTTCGTGTGCGACGTAACCCGACAAGTGCGAGATACAATCGCGGAACGCCTCCGGGGTGCGTTGGGCCATCGGCAGCAAGTATGTGGCTGTGAACGGCAAGCCGTTCGATTCCAACTTCGGGCCATCGAGGCCGCCATACCGCGCGGAAAACATCACGTCGGGGTCGGCGTAATGGTTCAACTCGGTCAGCGTGGCGAACACATTCGCCAGTTCGCCCGGCGGCGAATTCGGGTCTTCCGGCGAGCCACAATAAACGAATGCCGCAACGTCCGCATCGGCCATGTGGAACTTAGCCAATACGCGGCGAATCGCGTGGCCGAGGTCGAGGAGCATTCCGCCGGTTCCGCCCGTCGCGCTGGCAAACACGTAGATGCTCGGCACCTTTGCCCGTGGCGTCAGCCCGGTTTGATCGGCGGAAAGCTTGATCGCTTCCGGGTGGATCGCCGTCTGAATGTCGTTCTTCAGCCGTGCGGCGACTTTGAGATAATGGTCGAAAAACGCGAGTCGCCCGAGTGCCCGAGAACCGTCCGCCGATAGCGAACGCGGCAACGAATACAGTACTTCGCGTGGCATCCATTCGAGAATTTGATCGAGCTGCTTGCGGCGATAACCGGTCACCGGTTGCAGCGGCAGGTGCAGCACGTGTTCGGGTTGCAGCGCCGCATCGGAGCCATCGCTATCTACTTTTTCAACGGTGTCCTGATCGATGTCGATGTACACGTAACGGAAGCTCGGCACCTGCTGCAAATCGCCGACGCGATCCAACAATCGGCAGCGAATTTGCTGGAGCGCCCGACGGCCGAAGCTGCCGACACCGATGAGGATCGCCGGGCGGAGCACGCCCGCTTCGATCCGCGAAACGGTGTTCGAGATGTTGGCATCGGTCAGTTCCGGTACGCGCCGTGGCAATGGTGTCTTGCCGAGTTTTTTATCTTGCACGCTTTCTGGCAATGCGGTGGACAGCGTTGGTACGACATTCGTCGGAAGTGGCGTCGATAGCCCCTGAAGCGTGCGAATAAACACCGCACAACTCGGGAAGCGATCTTCCGGGTTTTTCGAGAGCGCGCGTGCTACGGCGGCACGATCCGCAGGCGGCAACATGCTCAGGTCCGGCGGCTCGGTCATATGTTGCAGCGCGAGTTGCCGAATATTTTTCCCATTGAATGGCTTGCGACCCGTCAGAAGATCGACGTAGACGATCGCGAGGCTATATTGGTCGGACTGTTTCGAGATCTTATTCGTGAACGTTTCCGGTGCAGCGTAGACCGGCGTCACGCCGCCCATTAGGCCTGCAGAACTCTGACGCTCCAAGTGTTTGACGAGGCCGAAGTCCGCCACCTTCACCCGGTCGCAGATCAAGAACAGATTCTTCGGCTTTACGTCCAGGTGCTGAAGGTTGTACCGATCGATGAGGTGATCCAGCCCCTCGGCGGCATCGGCGAGGAATCCGAGCAAAATATCGCGTGGGATACCGGCACGGCCTTGTTCTTGATATTCGACGAAACAATCGTGGAGGCTGCGATCCGCCAATTCCATTACGATGAGAAGCTCGCCGCCGACGACTTCGATGCGGTCCATCGACAGCACGAACGGGTGCCGTACGGCCTTGACCCGCTCGAGCGCCTTGAACTCTTGCTCGGCCTTCACTTCGTCGCCGTCGAGCGAATTGAGGTTGCCGAAGACGAATTTGATCGCCTTATTGATACCACCAGGTGCAATGCACTTCCATACTTCGCCGAAGCCACCGCTACCGAGCGGGCAAACGAGCGTGTAGCCGGGAATGGCTTCGTCGCCAGGTTCGCGTAACCCAATCATTGGACGTACCTTGAAAGTCTAAGTGGGCGATTGGGCGGAAAATTCTGTTCGCAACGAACGCTTTCTGATGCGCCCGAAGCGTTTTCCACGCCGAAGGTTAGTTCACGACTGCCATTGCGTCAATTGAGTGTGCAAAACACCATCGAATGGATCAATTTCGCATAGGATCGCAAGAATTGCGGCTTGATCGCAATCGGGCATGGTTCAAAGTGGTTCTGGCGTAAATCCAATCGATCAATTTCGGACGTAAGTCGTTGGTGGGTTAGGTTGGTTCCGAAATTCGGGAATGAGTCCACAGATGGGTGGGTGGAAAGTGGCTGGAGTCAATTACCTGCTGCTTACCCGTTCTGCGATGGGTTGCCGGGCATTGTAAGGCCGGGTATCGTTTGATTGCACAACAACTCCTCACGACAGGCAATCGAAAATGGCTGGTTTCCATACGCCTCCGCCTTCGGACGAACCGCGCGATGCGGTCGTCGAAGCCCACAACGCACGCATCGGATTATGGCTGTTCGCCCTCTATGCGAGCGTTTACGCGGCATTTGTAGCAATCAACGCCTTCTGGCCGCAGATGATGAACGCGATCGCGTTCGAAGGTTTGAACGTCGCCACGGTTTACGGATTAGGACTCATTATCGGGGCGTTCGTCGTGTCGCTGATATACGCATTCGCCTGTCGCGTGCCGGGGGGCCGGTCGTGAACTACGAAACCTCTCCCACGGCGATCGCGGTTTTTGCACTCTTCGTCGGTGCCACGCTCGCGCTAAGTTTATACCTCGGGCGGCGAACGCGAACGGCGGCGAGTTACTACGCCGCGGGCGGTGGCGTGTCGTGGTTCGTCAACGGCATCGCTTTCGCGGGTGACTTCCTCTCCGCCGCATCATTTCTCGGCATCTGCGGTATGATCGCCTTCTATGGTTACGATGGTTTCCTGTATTCCATTGGTTACCTCGCAGGCTGGATCGTCGCGCTCTTGGTGATTGCCGAGCCGCTCAAACGCCGTGGAAAATTCACCTTCGC
>Ga0105048_10013797_pt1 | contig 12605 bp, 7 predicted proteins | sample MAT05_FD_78382 | JGI IMG/M metagenome (GOLD analysis project Ga0105048, IMG submission 78382) | Freshwater microbial communities from Lake Fryxell liftoff mats and glacier meltwater in Antarctica - MAT-05 | ecosystem: Environmental > Aquatic > Freshwater > Ice > Liftoff microbial mat | place... | reverse complement strand
CGATATTCTGCGAAAGCCAGGCGGCGAGCCCGCATTCCGGCTCTTCTGCCGCAGCACGGCCGAATCTCCCAACCGATTTTCGGTGGAATTCCAGGATGAATTCAACGAATATCAGCAGGACAGCCTGTCGCTGGTCGATCTGGAAGATTCTATGACGGGCGGGCATGAGGTCAGCGGCAGTCTGGTCGCCCTCGGCATCCCGAACTTCAACCAGGCGGCGCGTATCGTGCGCCTCGCGCTGGACCGCTCCATTCGCGGCAATCTGTACGTGGAGTTCGAAACCGGTCTCCGCGCCATCGGCCTGAAACCGGGCGACCTCATCACGTTGAGCTACGCGAAGGAAGGCCTGGAGCGCGAGATGTTCCGCATCCTGCGGATCCGGCCGCGCCTGAACTTCCGCACCGCGACGATCACCGCTCAGCTCCACAAGGACGAGTGGTACGCCGGGGAATCCGGCCTGACCGGCGGAGGCCGCCAGCCGGTCGTCGAAGTGGGGATGCCGCATCCTCTGATCGGCGTCACGCTCGATGCCGACGGCAACTCGCAGTTCGGCGTGGAGGAGGCATATCGCGAACGCTCCGACGGTACGTGGGACGTCGATCTGTCGGTGTCCTTCTCGCCGCCCGCCCGTCCGTCACCGGCCAGTAAGTCGGTTCCCCTGGTCGACCTCGCGGCGCAGATCGCCACTACCGGAGGAACGCTCCCCGGGGGCCGAAGCTACTACTATGCGGTCAGCGCGATCAGTGCGGACGGATCGGAGAGCCCCCTCTCCTTCGTCGTCCGCGCGGCTGTGGCGGCGGGGACCGAGACCAATTCGGTGACGCTCCGGCACCTCAGCTTCTCGGCGGGAACCGCGTCGTTCCACGTCTACCGCGGCTTGACGCCCGCGCGCCTGCTGAGGATCGCTTCAGAGGTCACAGTCGCGACCGAATACACGGATACGGGAGCCTCCATCACGGCCGCCGCTCCGCCGGACGCCAACTACCATCACGCTAATTTCTACTGGCGCATGGAGCTGCTGCCGGAAACTCAGGCGAATTCGCATTCCGCCAACACCATCGGCAGAGCGGAACTCGGCCTGCTCCCGAACGAATTCCGGGGGAAAATCGTGCGTATTTCCAGCGGAAAAGGTGCTGGACAGGAGCGGTCGATCGCTTCCCACGATGCCACCACGCTCACCACGGTTACGCCCTGGGCAACGGAGCCCGACAGCACCAGCTTCTTCTGCATTGCGGAACCGGGCTGGAGCTTCGGCGCGATGTCTGAAGGCAGCCCCGTCACCTTCAGCATCCCGAACCGCCAGGCAGCGGTGGTGCAGCTCTCCGGGCGCGCGGCCAACGTCAACGACCGCGAGTGCGCCTACGAGCTTTCCCCGCTCACCCGCCACACCATCGGCGGCGCGGCGGAGGACCTCGACGTCCCCGACGCTCCCATCTTCGGCCTGAACGCCGCCGGTCGTGGCGAGGTGGAAGTCGGAGGCATCGGCTTCACCGACCTCCACAACACCCGCTCCATCACCGCGGGAACGCTGACGCTCCACTGCTGGGACGAGCTTCAGGGATCGCCGGCCATCCGCCTGGCTGCGGCCATCGCCGATGATGCCGAGTCCATCGTGCTGACCGCCGCCGCTTCCGTCGAGCCCGGCGTGCTGATCCAGATCGGCTCGGAGCTTCTGGTGGCGCACGTCATCTCGTCCGACGGGCTTACCTGCGAAGTGGAGCGAGGCGCGTATGGCACGACGGCCGCCGCGCACGCCACCACCGATCCGGTGTATCACCTGTCACGCCGGGTCAGCGTGCTGCCCTTCTCCAAAGGCCTGTTCGGGACAGCGGCCAGCGGCAGCTACTCGCAGTTCATCACCATGCCGAACCAGCGGATCGCACTGGCTGAGCTTTTCGTCACCAACTCGAAGGGCAACAGCCAGGTGACCGGCCAGCGCTACACCAACACGCTCGACCGGGGGCTCCGTACGCTCTCCGGCGGCCAGTTGACGCTGCAGGTCGCCGGCGAGCTCGCCATCCAGTCCGATGCCGCGCCGCCGCTCGCCATCGACGAATCGCGCTCGGCGCGAGACGTCTTCGCCCGGGTCACCGATGCGCCCACTGACGGCGACATCCTGATCCGGCTAAAAACCGATCCGGAGACCACGTGGTGTGAGCTGACCATCCCCTCGGGAGCCACCAGTTCCGCCTCGCTGGACGGCGCCACGCTCGCGCCGCTGATGGCCGGGTCGGCGCTGCTGCTTGATATCCTCTCCACGGGTCTCGCCTCCAGCGGCCGTGCCGGAGCAGGTTTGACCGTGACCATCCGCGTCTGAATGCTATATTCAGGCCGTGGTCCTTGTCCAGAACGTGTCGAAGCTGTACCGCCTTTACGACAGGCCCTCGGACCGTCTGCGCGAACTCGCGCCGTTCGTGGGCCGGCGGCGCCACACGGAATTCTGGGCATTGAAAAACGTCACGGTCCACGTGGGGGCCGGCGAGATCCTCGGGATCGTCGGCCCCAACGGGTCTGGCAAGAGTACCCTGCTCCAGATTGCCAGCGGAATCGTCCAGCCAACCAGCGGACGCGTCTCAGTGGAAGGCCGGGTCGCGGCTCTCCTGGAACTCGGCGCGGGCTTCAATCCGGAGTTCACCGGACGTGAGAATGTCTTCCTGAACAGCGAAATCATGGGCCTTTCTCGGCAGGAAACCGAACGTATTTTCCCAAAAGTGGAGGACTTCGCCGAAATCGGCCGATTTATCGACCGACCGGTGAAGGAATACTCCAGCGGCATGTACGTCCGCCTCGCCTTCGCCACCGCCATCCACGTGGACCCCGAAATCCTGATCGTGGACGAAGCGCTGGCCGTGGGCGACGCCATCTTCGCCAATCGCTGCCTGCAGAAACTGGAAGAACTCCGAGACCGCAAGGTGACCATCCTGTTTGTCTCGCACGACCTCGGTCTGGTGAAGCGTCTGTGCCACCGGGCCGTCCTGATGCTGAACGGGCAGGTGGCCGCCGAAGGCACGCCGGGCGAAGTAGTGAATCGTTACGTAGGACTGGTCCACGACCAGAACGCATCCGCGCCGGAGAAATCGGACCTCACCGGCAACTACCGCCACGGCGACCGCTCCAGCATCATCACCAAACTCCGCCTGCTGGATTCCGACGGCCGCGAAACTCCCGTGGTCCGCGCCGGCGACCGCCTTCAGGTGGAAGTCACAGCGAAATTCCACAAGCCAGTCCGGAACCCGATCGTCGGCATCCTGATCCGCAATCGCCTCGGCATCGAAGTCTTCGGCACCAACACCCGCATTGAAGGCAACGACCTGGGCAGCCTGGCCGATGGCGACGAACTCACCATTTCCTTCTCCTTCCTGGCCCATCTCACCCGCCAGGAATACACCCTGACCGTAGCCACGCAGTACCACGACGGACGCAGCCAGGACTGGCTGGACGACGCCCTCCAGTTCACCGTGGTCGACGACCGCGATACCGCCGGACTCGCCCGTTTCCAAACCGACATAGATTGGGATGTGAGGCACTGTGTCTGAGCCCTTAACCGACTCTTCTTTCTTCGGCCACCCCCGTGGCCTGGCCACTCTGTTTTTCACCGAAATGTGGGAGCGCTTCAGCTATTACGGCATGCGCGCGCTCCTCATTCTGTTCATGACGGCCAGCCTCGAACGCGGCGGACTCGGCTTCGACGTCGCCACCGCCGGAGCGGTATACGGCCTCTACACCGCCATGGCCTACCTGGCCGCGCTGCCCGGAGGCTGGATCTCCGACCGCATCCTCGGCCCGCGACGATCCGTACTGATCGGCGGCATCTTCATCGCGTCCGGCAACTTCGTCCTCTGCCTCCCCGCGCTCCCCGCGTTCTACAGCGGACTCGCCCTCGTCGTCATCGGAACCGGCCTGTTGAAGCCCAACGTCAGCGGCATCGTCGGCCAGCTCTACGCGAAAGGCGACCTCCGCCGCGACTCCGGATTCTCCATCTTCTACATGGGAATCAACCTGGGAGCGTTCATCGCCCCTCTGGTCTGCGGATGGGCAGCCCAGGTCTACGGATGGCGCATCGGATTCCTGTTTGCCGCTGTCTGCATGAGCCTCGGTGTGGTGCAGTTCCTGATGGGCACGCGCCACCTGGGCGAAGCCGGCAAGGCCGCCGCGACGCCCCACGATCCCACCGCGAAACGCCAGTTTCTGATCAGCGCCCTCAGCCTGCTCGCCATCCTCGTCGCCACCGCGCTGGCCGCCAACGCCGGCATCGTCTCCGCGCGGGCTATCGCGAACGCCTCCGGAGCCGTCCTGATCGCCGTCGTCGCGGGCTTCTTCACCTGGCTCCTCTTCGTCGCGCAATGGACGCCGGAGGAACGCAAGCGCCTGGTCGTCGTCTTCTTCCTCTTCCTCTCCGCCTGCGTCTTCTGGAGCGTCTTCGAACAGGCGGGCTCCAGCCTGAACCTCTTCGCCGAGCGCAATACCAACAACATGGTCGCCGGATTCGACGTCCCCGCGCCCTGGTATCAGTCCGTGCAGCCGATGTTCATCATCATGCTCGCGCCCGTCTTCGCCGCCCTCTGGCTAACCCTCGGCCAGCGCGATCCGTCCAGCCCCGCCAAATTCTCCTGGGCCCTGATCCTGGTTGGCGCGGGATTCCTGCTGCTCGGCTTCGGCGCGACGTTCGCCACCAACGGCGGCAGAGTCAGCCCGCTCTGGCTGGTCGCCACCTATTTCCTGCACACCTGCGGCGAACTCTGCCTCAGCCCGGTCGGCCTCAGCGCGATGACCAAGCTCGCACCGGCGCGGGTCGGCGGTCTCATGATGGGCGTCTACTTCCTCTCCATTTCCATCGGGAATTATATGGGAGGCCAACTGTCCACGCTCTACGAATCGCTCCCACTGTCCACGCTGTTCGGCGCCGTCGGAATGGTTGCCGTAATCGCCGGAATTATCCTCGCCATTTTCGTAAAACCGATGGTCCGCCTCATGGGGGGCGTCCGCTAAAATCCGATGAACATCGCAGATATCCAACTCGCTATTCAGGCCGAACAAGTCGACGGCTGGCTCTTTTTCGATCACCACCACATCGACCCTCTGGCTTACCGCATCCTCGGCCTGCCGGAAGGCATGCACGCCACCCGCCGCTGGTACTACTTCATCCCCGCCCACGGTGAACCCCGAGGCATGGTGCACCGCATCGAGCCCCACTCCCTCGCCGCGTTGCCCGGCGAGAAGCTCCCCTATTCGCGCTGGGCGGAGCAGATGGACCGGCTGATCACGCTGCTGGACGGCGCGAAGACCGTGGCCATGCAGTGGTCGCCGAACTGCGCCGTGCCCTACGTTTCGACGGTCGACGGCGGCACCATCGATCTGATCCGCAGCCTCGGCGTGGAAATCCGAAGCTCCGCCAATCTCGTCCAGTTATTTGAAGCCCGCTGGTCCGCCAGTCAGATGGAAAGCCACCTGGAAGCCGGACGCCGCATGGACGCCGTCCGCGCCGAGGCTTTCCAGTACATCCGCACCCGCCTGCGCGACGGCATATCGCTTACCGAGTGGGATGTCCACCAGTACATGCACCAGCTCTTCGTGGCCAGCAGCCTGACCACCGATCACGGCCCCATCGTCGCCGTCAACGCCAACGCTTCCGACCCTCATTACGAGCCCACGCGGGAGCGCCATTCACCCATCGAAAGCGGCGATCTGGTGCTCATCGACATGTGGGCGAAGCTGGTGGAACCCGCCGACGCGGTCTATTACGACATCACCTGGACGGGATACTGCGGAGCCATGCCGCCCGACGCCATGCAGGACGTCTTCACCATCGTCAGTAACGCCCGCGACTGCGGCATCAGGACCGTGCTCGACCGGGCAGGCACCGGCGATCTCCGCGGGTTCGAGGTAGACGACGCCGTCCGTAACCACATCCAGTTGCACGGCTTCGGCGAATTCTTCATCCATCGCACCGGCCACTCCATCGGAACCAGCGTCCACGGATCCGGCGCAAACATGGACAACTTCGAAACGCACGACGAACGCCACATCATCCCGCGGACCTGCTTCTCCATCGAACCGGGCATCTACCTGCCGGAGTTCGGAATCCGCTCAGAAGTGAATATGTACGTGGGTGAAGAAGGCGCGCGAGTCACCGGCGAGATACAACGTGAGCTGGTGATTTTGGGGTAATTGAAGGATTGGAGCGGGCGACGGGGATCGAACCCATGTAGATAGCTTGGAAGGCTATTGCCCGACCACTAGGCCACGCCCGCTCAACAGAATTTAGTATACCCGATATCATTTGGAGATCGTGCCTGATCTCTACGCCGGTACATCCGGATTCGCCTACCCCGCATGGAAGCCCGCTTTCTACCCCGCCGACGTCCCGGCGAAGCGTTTCCTTCAGCACTACGCTTCGCGCCTGAACAGCACCGAGATCAATTACACCTACCATCGGCTGCCCTCCGCGAAATCGCTCGCCGAGTGGGTGGAGGCGACGCCCGCCTCGTTCGTTTTCTCCCTGAAGGCCCACATGAAGCTCACCCACATCCTGCGCCTGAAGGACTGCGGCAGCTTCATGGAAGTCTTCCTGAAGGCCATCGATCCCCTGCGCTGCATCGGACGCCTGGGCCCCGTGCTCTTCCAGCTCCCGCCGAACCTGAAGGCAGACCTCCCGCTGCTCACTGATTTCGTCCCGCTGCTGCCGCCCGACATGCGTTTCGCGTTCGAATTCCGGCACGCCTCCTGGCTCGACACCCCGACGTACGACCTGCTTGCCTCGCGCCAGATCTGCCTCTGCCTGGCCGAATCCGACAAGCTCGTCGTCCCCGAGGTCCTCACCGCGCCCTACGTGTATTTCCGCCTGCGCAAGGGCGACTACACTCCGGAAGATCGCGCCGCCATCGCCGACCGCGTCAGCGGCATCCGGGCCGACGGTCGCGACGTCTACCTCTACTTTAAGCATGAGGATTCGCCCGACGGAGCCCTGTACGCCGAGGAAATCCTGCGCGCCAGCGTCCACCCCAGCGTCCGCCAATGACGCTGTGCGTCCCGGAATCGGACACCGCACCCGAATGCCGCGGATGAAAACACGGTATTTATAGCGTGGAGGCCGGCGTGCCTACATCAAACCGACTATGCCCGCCGACCTTCGGATAGCCTGGCGCAACCTGACCCGCAGCCCCCGATTCGCCTTCGTGGCCGTGCTGTCCATGGCGCTCGGCATTGCCGCCGCCACCTCCATCTTCAGCTTCGTTTACGGGATCCTGCTGGCGCCCCTCCCCTTCTCCGGTTCAGACCGCCTGATTTCCATTCAGGAGACGGATCGCGGCCGCAACGCCACCGGCAATCCCGTACGCGTTTTCGACTGGCTGCAGGCTCCCTCCATCCAGTCCGTCACCGCCTGGTACGGCGAGAACATGAACCTGAAAGTCGGCCCCGTCCCCGAACGTGTCAACGGCATCCGAACCTTCGGCGACTTCCTCGGCACCCTCAACGTTCAGCCCACCCAGGGCCGCACGTTCACGCAGCAGGAATATTCGGGCCTCGGCGGCAACGTCTGCGTCATCAGCCACTCCCTCTGGCGCAACCGATTCCAGTCCGCGCCCTCCACCATCGGGCGCGGCATCCAGTTGAACGGCGAAGCGTGGACCATCATCGGAGTCCTCTCCGCCAGCGCCCAGTTCGAAGACGCCGAGCTCATCGCGCCCGATATCAACCCGAAGTACTCCCGATCAGCCCGCTTTCTCGCGCAGTTTGCCCGCCTGCGCCCGGGCACCACGCTGGAACAGGCCAACACCGAACTCGTCACGGTCGCCGACCGTCTGCGGAAGCAGTACCCCGACACCGACGCCAGCACCGCCGCGACCGTCACTTCGCTCCGCGATCACTTCGTCAAACCCGCCCGTACGCCACTTCTCGTTCTCCTCGGAGCCGTCGGATTCGTTCTCCTAATGGCCTGCCTGAACGTGGCCAGCCTGTCGCTGTCCCGCACCGCCGGCCGATCTCAGGAACTCGCCATCCGCGAAGCCCTTGGTGCCGGACGCGGCCGCATCCTCCGACTGCTGCTCTGCGAATCCAGCCTGATCGCCGGCGCGGGAGGCCTGCTCAGCCTCATCGGCACCTACTGGGCCCTCGATTTCCTCATCGCCCGAGCCCCTCAGGACCTCCCACGCCTCGCCGAGGTCCGCGTGGAACCCGCCGTCCTCGCCTTCGCCGCGCTACTCACCGCCATGGCCGCTATGCTGACCGGCCTGATCCCCGCCTGGCGCTTCTCCGGATCGCAGCTCGCCGAGCCCCTCCGTTCCGGTGGCCGCAACCGCGTCTCCCGGCACCACGGAGTCCAGAAGGCCCTCGCCGTCACTCAGATCGCCGTCTCGCTCGGCCTGCTGACCGCCGGCGGCCTGCTGTTTCGCACGCTGTGGAATCTGGACGGCAAGCCCCTCGGCTTCGCTCCCGAACGCATCCTGACGTTCCGTCTCTCCCTGCCCTGGCAGACCGAACCAGCCGACGTCGCGCGCCTCTACACCCGCGTCCTCGACCGTCTGCGCCAGGTGCCAGGAGTCTCCGCCGTCGCCCTGACGGACCGTTTACCCTTCGACGGCACGCCGATGGAAGCCGATGTCCTGATCGCCGGACGCCCTCAGGTCGAGCTTCCGCCCGGCTCACGCCTGGGAATGCGCGTGGTCAGCCCCAACTTCCACGACACCCTCCGCGTCCCCCTGATTGCCGGACGAAGCCTGAGCGTAGCCGACCTCGCTCCGGGAGCCCGCCGAGCCGTGATCAACCAGGAAACCGCGCGCCGTTACTTCGCCGGTCGCGACCCGATCGGAGCGCGCATCGGCCTGAAGTGGTCGCGAAAGGCACCCAGGCCCGAGGATTTTTACGAAATCGTCGGCGTGACCGGGGATCTCCCTACCAGCACCAGGGAGAAGACGCCCGAGCCCGCCATGTACGTGTCCTACACTCAGGAATTCTGGCCCCTCGCGCAATTCCTGATCCGCACCCGCACCAACCCCGAATCCCTCTCCGGCGTCGTCCGGGAGGAGGTCGCGAAGGTCGATTCCAGCCAGGCGATTGAGAGCATGCGAACACTGGAAGGCGTGCTCCAGACCCGCAACCAGACCCCTCGCCTTCAGGCGTGGATGGTCGCTCTGTTTGGAGCCTCGTCGCTACTGCTGGCCGCTCTCGGCGTCTACGGCGTAATCGCCTCGCTGGTTGCCGACCGCCAGTTCGAAATCGGAGTCCGCATGGCGCTGGGAGCCGAACCAGGCAGCGTGCTCCGTCACTTCCTGTTGTCCGCGATGAAGCTGACCCTCGCTGGCGCAATAACCGGCCTCGCCGTGGCGGTCGCCTTCACCCGCGCCATCCAGAGCGTGCTCTACGGCGTCGCACCCACCGATCCCGGTACCGCGGCGACCGCGCTTGGCTTGCTCATCGTGGTCGTAGCCGCCAGCGCGTGGTGGCCCGCCCGACGCGCAGCCCTCACCAACCCGGCGGTGGTGCTCCGGGGCCGCGACTAAGGCCCTGTTCCGAAGTAACCAATCCCGGCGCTCGCGCCCGTGTCTTCCATATCGTCCTCATCTCGACCGCGCAATCACGCCGGCTTGATTCCATTGCGGCGCGCTTTCAGAGCCGCGCGCGTCAGCAAGCGGTTTCAGCAAATGGAACGGTGATTTCATGACAGGCCCTAACCAGCGACCCTATTTGAAGCGAAACTTGCCGTCCGCCGTCCGGATTCGGTACGCGTCATGGCACGGCTTGCAGGTTCCGCCCACACCCTTCAGCGCCTCAGCCGCGCGAGCGGTATCTCCGGCATTCAGCGCGCTCGCCAGCATGACCGAATAGTTCTTGCCCGCCATGGCGAGCTTCACCGCATCCGCCGCATCCCTTTGCCGCCAAAATCCGATCATATTTTCATAAACTGCGCCCAGAGTTTCGGCAGCATTCACCGCGGTGGCATCCGCCTGTTTGTCAGTCTTACTTAATACCGCCATACTGCGATTGCTGTACTTCATCCACTCTGCGAATTCAGCCTGCTGAGCATAGCCCGAACAGGCGAAAAGTACTACTACTGTGGCATTAACCACCAGTTTCATCACCGGAATCTCCCTGTGCGGAGCATATCAGACTTCGCCGGAAGGAAATTTTGCCAAATCGCCGCCCATACCCTTGCTTTTTTTCGATATTTATGAATCAATAGAACAGTGGTGCAGAATTGTCGGTCGCTCCGGCTGTTCAGCAGGAACGAATTGGGGCCGCCGTTTTGAGATCGTCCTCCCTCAACACGGTGGCCTTCAGTTTTTTCCGGGCTCCGTTATCCCAGGTAACCTGAGCACGAAGCATGCCCCCGAGGCCGACTCGCCACCCGCCCCCGACACTAATGCCAGATCGCCCCCGTGCTCAATCACGGTCTGCCTCGACAGTGCCAGTCCCAGCCCCAGACCATTCGATTTCCCCGCGGTCGTGAACGGCTGAAATAGCCGCTCGCGAATTTGAGGGGGAACGCCCGGCCCCGTGTCGCATACCCGGACCACGGCGGAACCGTTCTCTCGTCCGATGTCCACCGTCACCGTGCCGCCGCTTCCCATAGCCTCAATCGCATTCGCGAACAGATTGGTGAACACCCGTTCCATTCGTGACCGCGCAACCGCGGCCTCCACCGTGGTGTCGCCTTCCACCCGAAACCGAATGCGCGCCGCATCGGCCTGAGTGGCCAGGGTAGACCACGCATCTTCCACCAGTTCCTGCAGCCGGCAAACCTCAGCGGGGATCTTGTTGCCCCGGCTCAGCGCCAGCAGATCGTCCAGTTGCAGCAGCACCTGGCGCGACGACCGGTAAATATTCACCGCCAGCCGGTGGATGTGCGCCTGAGGCATGCCGTCGCTGTCCACCAGCAACTCCGCGCCACTGTAAATGGCAGCCAGCGGATTGCGCAGATCATGAACCACGGAACTGGCGATGCGGCCCAGCGTATTGATGCGCTCCTGCCGGATCAATTCCTCGCGGCTTTCCCGAATGGAAGCCGACATCGCATTAAAGGTCCTGCCCAGCCGCCCGATCTCGTCGTCGCCGTCGAGCGGCACCCGATAGTCGTAGTTCCCCCGCCCCACTTCCCTGGCAGCCGCGTCCAGCAGCTTCAGTGGAGCCAGCAGCCGATTCGCCGCCACAAACGTCACCAGCAGCCCGAAGAGGATCGCGGCGGCCCAAACCAGCCCGATCTCCACCCGCAAATCCGTGATCCGGCGGGTCACGCTGGTAAACGGCCTCAGAATCCTCAGTTCGCCAATCGGATTACCCGCAACGTCCCGCAGCACCGTCGCCAGCACGGACCACGTCTCCGATCCGGTCTCCAGCTTCTGGAACTCCTCGGTCCGAACCGGCAGACTCGCCAGCCGTGCCGTAGTGGACTCATCAAGGGTCGAGGCCACTACCCTTGCCGATGCCACGATCAGCGCCTCGCCCCCGCCGGTGGTATCGCGCATCGTCCGCGCCAGCTTGTTGTCCACCGGGAAGCCGGTCACCAGAACGTTGATCAGCCCCGGCCCGCGCGCCGTATCCACATACACCGGCGTGATCACCACGCGATGCAGTTGGTCGCCGAGGAAAGTGAAGCCCGTGCCCTGCTCCGGGAACTTCGGGGTCGCCGCCTCCACCGCGTCGATCCGGGTAAGCGACGCGGGCACCGACGAACTCAGAGACGCAATCACCTTGCCTTCCGGATCCGTCACCAGAAACACCGCATCGCCCTGCGCGATCCGAACCCACAACTCGCCGGCAACGTCCCGAATCGTCGCCCGATCCCCTGTACCGAAGGCCGACCGCACTTCCGGCATCCCACCCACCACGCGGCTCACTGAGGCCAGCATGTCCGCCCGGGCCTTCCAAAGCGATTCATAAGCCCGGAAGCTCGACTGCAGCTCATCTTCCAGGATCAGCGAGGTCGTGGCGGCGGAATGATTCTGCACCACCCAGCCGATCAGCGCGAACACCAGCGTCGTGAACAGCGACGTGGACAGGAATACGCGCCAGATGAGCGGTAGCCGTCTCATTTCACTACCTGATAGCTGTCCTCGGAGCTGGGATACTCCTTGCCGTGCTTGTTCAGATGCGGCACCGGCAGAAAGCCGCTTTCGGAGATCGACAACCGCACCGCCCGCGTGCCCGGAACCGTCAACGTCCGCTCAACCTTCGTCAGCTCCGGCACCGACGCGCGCTCATGGAACGCCCGCAGCCGATACTCTCCCGGCGGAACATCCGCAATCTGGAAGCTCCCATCCGCCGCCGTCGTGGTAAACCACGGGGAATCCACCACCACAATCACCGCGCTCATCGCCGCATGGATATTGCAGAACACCCGCACCACTCCCGGGCGTCCAAAACGCACCGTTCGGGAACTCCCCGGCTTGTATAAACCGATATCGAAAACCTGACCACTGAAATTCGAGAACGCATTATGGAAAATCGGGTCCTGATTCGGAAAGTCGATATTGGTTCCCCTGCGCACCGCCAATACGTGGGGCAGAAATTTCTTGTTTTTCTGGATCATCGTGGCGCGCGGCGGAGCGGCGGGCTCGACAACCCCGCCATTCACCAATTCCAGCCACACCACGACGCCCGAATAGTCG
>Ga0105048_10013795_pt1 | contig 12606 bp, 10 predicted proteins | sample MAT05_FD_78382 | JGI IMG/M metagenome (GOLD analysis project Ga0105048, IMG submission 78382) | Freshwater microbial communities from Lake Fryxell liftoff mats and glacier meltwater in Antarctica - MAT-05 | ecosystem: Environmental > Aquatic > Freshwater > Ice > Liftoff microbial mat | place... | reverse complement strand
GTAGCTCTGCACAGTGAAGTTGAAGGGTTGAGGCCGCCGATCCATCTCGCCTGGCTGCGTTGCGCCGCCTCGACAGACGCAGAGTATGCCGTCGGACGGCGCGCCTTGAGACGAGCGCCTCGACACCCGCAACCCATCAACTTCACTGTGCAGAGCTACTAGTACTAGTTCAGCCCGTCATCGTCGCCGCTGTGCTCTACGACCGGCAAGCTCGACTCGTCCTCTGGCGTCGGCGCGCGTGAGATCCGGTAATCCTCGCTCAGCCAGCGCCCCAGATCGACGCGCTTGCAGCGCTCGCTACAGAACGGCAGCAGCTTGTCGTCGGTCGCGGCCTTCTTGCAGATCGGGCACTTCACGCCGCGTCCTCGGAGACGTGGCCCTCCTCGAACGTCCAGGCGCCCTCTTCCTCTCCGTCCACGAGCAGCCCGTAGACCGCGTCGAGATCGGCCTGGGGCGGCACGTCGAGGGCGATCAGCGTGTCGCTGATCTCGTACGACACCTCGAGCTCCTCGAGCGCCTCCAGCCGATCGGCCAGCGCCGCCGCGCCGCGCTCGGAGACCAGCCGATAGTTGCTGCCACCGCCGCGCTCGATCACCTTCTCGAAGGTGAGCACGCCGCCGATCTCGCTCGCGGCGACGATGTCCTCGGCCGCCAGATCGAAGGCATGGAACGGGGACGATCGCAGCAGGTAGCCGCGCTCGACCTTCTCCGCCCACAGCGCCTCGGCCAGGCAGCCGTGCCACTCGCCGGCTTGCAGCGGCACCATCAGAGCGACGAGCTCTTCGTCCTTGGTGGCGTGCTTCTCGTGCGTTCTTATCTTCACGAAGCCTTCTTGGCGAGCGACCTCAGCACGTAGTGCAGGATGCCGCCGTGGCGATAGTACTGGACCTCGGCTGGGGTATCGATGCGCACCCGCGCGTCGAACGCGGTGACGCGACCGTCGGGCGCGACGGCCTTCGCCTTGAGCGTCTTGCCACCGGAGAACCCCGTCTCGATCCCCTTCGCGAGGCCTTCGAAGCTCCAGGTCTCCTTGCCGGTGAGGCCGAAGGACTCGGCGCTCTGGCCGGTCGGGAACTCGAGCGGAACGATACCCATACCCACCAGGTTGCTGCGGTGGATGCGCTCGTAGCTCTCGGCGATCACGACCTTCACGCCCATCAGCATCGGGCCCTTGGCCGCCCAGTCGCGCGAGGAGCCGCTGCCGTACTCTTTGCCCGCGAGGATCACCAGCGGCGTGCCGTCCTTCTGATACTTCTCCGCCGCATCCCAGATCGGCATCTGCTCGCCGGTCGGGAGATAGGTGGTGTGGCCACCCTCGACGCCGCTCAGCATCTTGTTCTTGATGCGGATGTTGGCGAACGTTCCGCGCATCATCACCTGGTGATTGCCGCGGCGCGCGCCGTACGAGTTGAAGTCCGCCGGCTTCACGCCGTTCGCCTGGAGATACTTGCCGGCCGGGCTATCGGCCTTGATGTTGCCCGCCGGAGAGATGTGATCGGTGGTGATACTATCGCCGAAGATCGCCAGCGTCTTCGCGTTGGAGATATCGCTGACCTTGCCGGGCTCGGCGCCCATACCCACGAAATAAGGCGGATGCTGGATATACGTCGACGTGGGGTCCCACGCATACGTATCTCCGGTCTTCACGGCCAGCGCCTTCCAGCGATCGCCGCCGCTGAAGACGTCGGCGTAGCGCTCGACGAACATCGACGACTTCACCGCCGCCTGAACCGCGTCCTTCACTTCCTGCGTCGTCGGCCAGATGTCCCGGAGGAACACCTCCTGGCCGTCGCTGCCCGTGCCGAGCGGGGTGAGGGTGATGTCCGTGTCGATGCGCCCGGCGAGCGCGTACGCGACCACCAGGGGCGGAGATGCGAGATAGTTGGCGCGCACGTCGGCGTGCACGCGGCCTTCGAAGTTGCGGTTACCGGAGAGCACGCTGACCGCGACCAGCTGACCGCCGTCGATCGCGTTCGAGATCGCGTCGGGGAGCGGCCCGGAGTTGCCGATGCAGGTCGTGCAGCCGTAACCCACGACGTGGAAGCGCAGCGCCTCGAGCGACGTCATCAGGCCCGCGGCCTTGAGATAGTCGGTGACCACCTGCGATCCCGGCGCGAGCGAGGTCTTCACCCACGGCTTCACCGTGAGCCCCTTTTGCACGGCCTTTTGCGCCACGAGACCCGCGGCGATCAGCACCGAGGGGTTCGAGGTGTTGGTGCAGCTGGTGATCGCGGCGATCACCACCGCGCCGTCGTCGAGGCAGAAGGTCTGCCCGAGCTGGGTCACCTCGACGCCGTCACCGATCTTCTTGATCGGCGCACCGCCCGGCTTCGCCTTGGCCTTGAGCGCGGCGTCCTTGAGCGCGGGGAGCTCCTTCGCCCAGCCGGTCTTCACGTCGGTGAGGCGCACGCGATCCTGCGGGCGGCGCGGGCCGGCCAGCGAGGGCACGATCGTCGAGAGATCGAGATCGAGCACATCGGTGTACGTGGCCTCGGGCGTCTCGGCCGTGTGGAACATGCCCTGGGCGCGCATGAACGCCTCGACCAACCGCACCTGCGACTCGGGGCGGCCGGAGAAGCGCAGATAGGCGAGCGTCTCCACGTCCACCGGGAAGATGCCGCAGGTCGCGCCGTACTCGGGCGCCATGTTGGCGATCGTGGCGCGATCGGCCACCGTCAGCGACGCGAGGCCCGGGCCGAAGAACTCGACGAACTTACCGACGACGCCGCGCTTGCGCAGGATCTCGGTCACGGTGAGCACCAGGTCGGTCGCGTTGGCGCCTTCGGGGAGCTGCCCCTTCATGCGCATGCCGATCACCTGCGGGATGAGCATCGACACCGGCTGGCCGAGCATCGCGGCTTCGGCCTCGATGCCGCCGACGCCCCAGCCGAGCACGCCGAGCCCGTTCACCATCGTGGTGTGCGAGTCGGTGCCGACGAGCGTGTCCGGATAGGCCTCGTCGCCGCGGGTCATGACGATCGAGGCGAGGTACTCGACGTTGACCTGGTGGACGATGCCGGTGCCCGGCGGGACGACCTGGAAATCGTCGAGCGCCTTTTGGCCCCATTTGAGGAACTGGTAGCGCTCGACGTTGCGCTCGAACTCCAGCGCGACGTTCTTCTCGAACGCATCGGGGGTGCCGAACGCGTCGATCTGCACCGAGTGATCGATGACGAGCTGCACCGGCGCGAGCGGGTTGATGCGCTTGGGGTCGCCGCCCAGCTTCGCGAGCGCGTCGCGCATGGCCGCGAGGTCGACGACGCAGGGCACGCCGGTGAAGTCCTGGAGGATGGTGCGCGCCGGCTGGAACTGGATCTCGTGGGTCGGCTCGGCCTTCGGATCCCACTTGGCGAGGGACTCGATCTCCTTCGCCGTCACCATCACGCCGTCTTCGCGGCGCAGGAGGTTCTCGAGCAGGATCTTGAGTGAGTACGGCAAGCGCGTGAGATCGAAGCCTTTATCCGAGAGGGCACCGATCCGCGCGATGCGGTGAGTCTTGCCGTCTACGGTGATGGTCGTCCGCGCACCAAAAGTATCCTTGAGCATTCTCGTGAGCTCTCCTCGGCGCGCATCCAACGCCAAAGTCCTTGTGTTCGCAAGGTGAACTCGGTGTTGGCGCGCACGGGTCTTTCGCCTGGATGATCGATGGGATAAGGCGTGAGCACCATGAGAGCCCTACTATCCGCAGCCACCCTGATCGCTGTCCTCGGCTACGCGGCGCCCTCGGAGGCGCAGCAGTTCACCCTCCGCACGGGTCTCGACGTGCGGCCGCTGGTCGCCTTCCGCACCAGTGGCCCGGGCGACGGCGTGGCGACCCTCGGTGACATCGGCTGGCTCGGCATCCACATCGTCCCAGGCCTCCAGATCGCCAAGGTCCTCGCGATCGAGGTCGGTCTCGTCCCGCTCATCCCGCTCACCGGCGAACCAAAGCCGGATTTCGCGTTCCTGGTCTCTCCTGGCATCCGCCTCGACCTGCAGCTCTTCTACGCACGGGCGGCGATTCCGATCGCGATCGCTACCAACACCCGGCCATTCTTCGAGGCGGCCGCGGGCATCTCGTTCATCGGCAGCGGCTATCTCGGCCTTCTGCTCGACTACGACCCTGACCTCGCCTTGTTCATGATCGGCGCCGAGGTCGGCTGGAAGTTCGGCTTCTAGATCCCCGCGGGGAGCACGACCTCGAACCGGCTCCCCTCCCCCACCTTCGAGCTCACGCGGATCTGGCCGCCCATGCGCGCCACGATCCGAGCGCAGATCCACAGCCCGAGGCCGCTGCCCTTCTCGCGCGGCTTGGTCGTGAAAAACGGCTCGAAGATGCGGTCGACGTTCTCCTCCGCGATCCCGCTGCCGCTGTCGCTCACCGCGATCACCACCGACGTCGGCGGCGCGTCGAAGGTCTCGACCGCGACGTAGTTCGCCCCTGCGTTTCCCGGCAAGATCGCGTGGGCCGCGTTGATGAGCAGGTTCACCAGCACTTGCTCGAGCTGGCGCGCGTCACCCACCACCACGTGCGCGGCGCGCAGCCGCTCGCGATAGCTCGCCCGCTCGCGCACCTCGGCGGCGACGATGCGGCGCGCGCCCTTCGCCAGCTCGTTCACGTCGATCTCCGCGCCGATGTCGGGCTGCGGGCGGGCGAACGACTCGACGTTCTTGATCGCCGACCGGATGCGCTGGAGCGCGTCGGTCACGTCGGACTGGAGGTCGCCGGCCTCGCCGATCAGACCCGCGATGCGCGCATCGAGCGGCGCCGCGATGAGCTCGAGATCGGCCAGCTTCTCCGCGAGCATGTTGGCGCCGATCAGCGCGGTGGTCACCGGGTTGTTGACCTCGTGCGCGATCCCCGCCGCGAGCGTGCCGAGCGCGGTCAAACGATTGGTGTGCTCGAGCCAGCGATCGAGCTCGCGGCTGTGCTTGCGGGTGACGGCGTGGCGGAGCACGCGGCCGATCATCTCGAGCTCGTCGAGGCCGACCGCGTCCTCGGCGCCCGCCTCGATCGAGGTCAGCGCATCGGCGCGCGGGCCGATCACCACGATCGGCGTGTCGAGCGCGAGCGCGCGGGCCTGGCGGATCGCCTCGGGCGCGGTCGTGCACAGCACCACCACGTCGATGCCCTCGGTCTCGATCGCCTCGAGCGATCCCACGCGCGACACCACGAGCTCGTTGGGTCGGCTGTCCAGCGCGACGTCCTCGCCGCCGACCATGAGCACGTTCAGAGGGCGCCCACCGGTGTCGGACGAGCGCCGGGGGGTCAGCGCGACTTGCCGTGGTGGCCCGACGAGGGGCCCCGACGGGAACCACGACGGCGTCATCACCATCGCCCTGAACAATAGGCTAGGGTGCCGCGCGATGGCGAGCGAGGATCACCGCGAAAAGCTCGCCCGCCTCCTGAACCCGTCGCAGCTCGAGGCCTCGACGACCACCGAGGGCCCGCTCCTCGTGCTGGCCGGCGCGGGATCGGGAAAAACGCGCGTGCTCGTGCACCGCGTCGCCTACCTCATCGACACCGGGCGCGCCTGGCCGCGCGAGATCCTCGCCGTCACGTTCACCAACAAGGCCGCCGGCGAGATGAAGAGCCGCCTCGAGAAGCTGGTCCCCGGCGGCGCGAAGGACGCGTGGATCGGCACGTTCCACAGCATCGCTGGCCGCATGCTGCGCCGCGAGGGGCACCGCCTCGGCTACAGCCCGAGCTTCACCATCTACGACACCGACGATCAGCGGCGCGCGCTGAAGCGGGTGATGGACGACCTGGGCATGGATCCGGAGAGCCGCGGGGCCTCCATCCAGGCGATCGCGGGCGAGATCGATCGCGCGAAGAACCACGGCCTCACGCCGAAGGATCTCGAGACCCGCCAGCAGGATCGCTACACGATCCCCGCGCAGATGGCGGCGCGCCGCGTGTACGGCCGCTATCAGTCGCTGCTCAAGCGATCGAACGCGATGGACTTCGGCGACCTGCTGCTCCTCGCGCTCGAGCTCCTGAAGCACCACCCCGAGGCGCGCGAGAAGTTTGCCCGCCGCTTTCGCTACGTGATGGTCGACGAGTTCCAGGACACCAACCGCGTGCAGTACGAGATCCTGAAGCTGCTCGTCGCCGATCACCGCAACCTGATGGTGGTCGGTGACGACGATCAGGCGATCTATCGCTGGCGCGGCGCCGAGGTCGCCAACATCCTCGAGTTCCCGCGCGAGTTCGCCGACGCGAAGGTGGTGAAGCTCGAGCAGAACTACCGCAGCACGGGCCTCATCCTCGAGGGCGCCAACGCCATCATCAAGAAGAACGCGCGCCGCCACGGAAAGTCGCTCTTCACCGACTCTCCGCCGGGCGTGCCGATCGGCGTGGCGCTCGTGAACCACGGCGACGAGGAGGCGTTCCTGGTCGCCGAGACGATCGCCGCGCGCGTGCGGAGCGGCGCCTCACCGAGCGAGTTCGCGATCCTCTACCGCCAGAACGCCCAGTCGCGATCCTTCGAAGAGTCGCTGCGACGGGCGCGGGTCGCCTTCACGATCGTCGGCGGTATGGGCTTCTACGAGCGGCGCGAGGTGAAGGACGTGCTGGCGTACCTGCGCCTCATCGCCAACCCCGCTTCGCAGGAAGATCTCGAGCGCGTGATCAACGTACCCCCGCGCAAGATCGGCGACGTCACGGTCACCAAGCTGCGCGCCGCGGGCGAGTCGGCCGGGATCTCGGGCAGCCCGATCCTCGATCTGCCCGACACCGCGATGGCGGCCGCCGACGTGAAGGGCAAGACGCTCGATCGCCTGCGCGAGCTCGGCACGTTGCTGAAGGAGCTCGGGGTGCTGGCGCAGACCGCGAGCGCGGCCGACGTCGCGCACGCGCTGATCGAGCGCATCGCATACATCAAGTTCCTCGAGGCGAGCGATCCCACGTCGGCCGAAGATCGCGTGGCCAACGTGAAGGAGCTCGTGTCCTCGATCGCCGAGCACGAGTCGCTCTACGCCGGCGGCACCGGCGAAGAGGAAGAGGACGGGTTCGGCATCGCCGGCGCGCGATCACCGCTGGCGGCGTTCCTCGATCAGGCGTCGCTGGTGTCGACCAACGACAACGAGAGCACCAAGGACTCGGTGACGCTGCTGACGATCCACGCCGCGAAGGGGCTGGAGTTCCCGGTCGTGTTCCTGGTCGGGATGGAGGAGATGACCTTCCCCAGCCGGCGCGCGGTCGAGGGCGAGAACGAGGACATGGAGGAGGAGCGGCGGCTCTGTTACGTCGCGGTCACGCGCGCGATGAAGGAGCTCAACCTGCTCGCCGCGCGCTTTCGCCGCATCTACGGGACGGAGGAGGTCCGGCGCCCGTCGCGCTTCTTGGGCGACCTCCCGGACAACGTCGTCCAGACGTTCGGCGGCAAGAGCGCGCCCGCGCGGCGATCCGACTTCGAGGAGCACGACCGGTCTTATCGCTCGAGCGATCGCGAGCCGACCTACCCGATGGACGACGACGCCATCCGCACCGGTACGCGGGTTATCCACAACACTTTTGGTACCGGCGTGGTCGAGACCGTCTCGGGGAACGGACCCCAAGCTCACTTGACCGTACGGTTCCCGACAGAAGGTGTCCGCCGGATCGTTGCCCGCTTCGTGCGCGTCGCAAAGAACTCGTGATAAATGTCCGACACCCGTCGGGACCGGCCGAGCCCCTTTGACCATGGACGTTCGCTGCGACAAGTGCGGGACCGAGTACGAGTTCGACGAGGCCCGCGTCGGCGAGAACGGTGTCACCGTCAAGTGCACCAACTGCGGCCACGTCTTCCGCGTGAAGCGGCGCGTGCCGTCCGCCCCCGCCGCGGCATCGACGACGCCCGGAACCCGCGAGTGGATCGTCAAGAAGCCCGACGGGCAGATGATCGCGTTTCGCGAGCTGACGACGCTCCAGAAGTGGATCGTCGAGGGCCGCATCAACCGCGACGACGAGATCTCGAGGAACGGCGAGACCTGGAAGCGCCTCGGTAACATCGCGGAGCTGGAGCCCTTCTTCTCGGTGTTCGAGCGGGCCAAGGCGCTCAACGAGCTGATGGCGACCGGGGCGATCGGCGAGCGACCGCTGATCGTGAATGGCAGCGAGGTGCTCGCGACGATGAGCCCGCTGTCGTCCATCGTCGCCGCGAGCTCGCCGTTGCCGGAGCGCGAGCAGCCGCGGATCAGCGAGCCGACCGGTCCACCGGTCCCGGTACGGCCGCCCGCCCGCATTCAGCCCCAGTCCCCGCCGGTGATGCCGCCGCCTCCGCGCCGATCGGTCTCGACCGTCCAGCGCGCGTCGCAGTCGGTGGCGCCGCGCGGTAACCGCCCGCCGTCGTTGATCACGCGGCGCGCGGATCTGATCGACGAGGCCTCGCTCAACGGCCTGGCGAAGTCCGATCTGCACCACACCGAGCCGGCGATGCCGTCCGCGGGCGCGCGCAACCTCGAGACGCAGCAGGTCCCGCGCTCCGGTCGCATCACCCCGCCGGTCATCCAGCCGGGCGGACCGCGCCTCTCCCCACCCGGGCCCAAGCCCAGGACCAGCAAGCCCCGCGAGCTGAGCCCGCTGCCCGGCCCCGCGGCGTTCTCGGACGTCGGCGGGCTGTCCCCAAGCGGCGTGAAGCGCACCAGCGCCGCGGAGGCCGAGGAGATCGTCAACGGCTTCCAGAAGAAGCGGCGGCGGCGCACGGCGACGGCGCTGCTCGGCGGCTTCATGGTGCTCGGCCTCGGCGGCGGCGCGGCGCTCGCGACGATGGGCCCCGAAGAGAACCCGCTGCGGCGCTTCGTGCAGAGCATCGGACTGCTGCCGCCGCCCCAGCCGGCCGGCCCCGATCGCGCCTCCGAGCTGATCGAGGCGGCCCGGCGCGCGCACGAGCTCGATCGCCTCGAGACGCTGCAGGAAGCCGATCAGGAGCTCACCGAAGCGCTGTCCTTGCGGAACGACGCGCCCAGCGTGCGCGCCGATCTCGCGCTCGTGCTCACCACGTGGGCGGATATGCTGCGCCGGCGCGCGGCGCTTGACGACGCCAAGGCCGCTGCGACCAGCGGCCCCGAGTCGGTGACGCTGACCGCAGGCGCGGAGGGCGGCCGCAGCCAGGCGTCGGCGCTGATGAAGCGCGCGTTCGAGCTGGTGCGAACGGCCTACGAGAAGGATCCCGGTGGCCTCGCGCCCAGCCGCGCGCTCGCCGACTACTATCGCGTGCAGCGCGACACGAGCGGCCGCTTCGCGCAGCTCCTGGCGCAGGCGCGGGCCGCAGCGCAGGCCGCGGGCACGACCGACGCCGCGACCGCGTACGTCGAGGCCGCGCAGCTCGCGCGCGAGCCGAGCACCGCGGCGACGGCCGAGCTCGAGCGCGCCACGACGCTCCTCGAGGACGCGGTCACCACCCGGCCGACGCTGGTGCGCGCGCGCGTTCTGCTGGCGCGCATCGCGATCGCCCGCGGGCAGCTGGACGCCGCCAAGGGCGAGCTCGATCGCGCGCTCGCCGCGTCGCCCGGCCACCAGGAGGCGATGGCCCTCCTCGCGTCGCTCGCGCCTCCGCCCGCGCCCAGCGCGACGCCCGAGCCGACGCCGACGGCCGCCGCGGCGAGCCCGTCCCCCAGCCCGACCCCCGAGCCGAGCCCCACGCCCACGCCCGTCGCGACCCCCGTCGCCAGCGTGGTGCCGTCGCCGACCCCGGCGACCTCGCCGCCGCCGTCGCCGAGCGCCGCGCCGATCGCCTCGGCGTCGCCGCGCGCGACGCCCTCGCCCTCCGCGTCGTCGGACGCGGTCCCGGTCCCGACGCCGATCAACAAGGCCGCCCCGCCCGCCGCGAAGAGCTACGACGGCCTCCTCAAGCAGGCCGACAAGCTGCGCGAGCGCGGTGAGGCCTGGGAGGCGCTGCTCTCGTACGAGAAGGCGACCGGCCTGCGCCCCGACGCGGGCCGCGCGCTCGCCGGCATGGGCTGGTGCTACATGGATCTCGGGAAGCCGGAGGCGGCGCTCCACCAGTTCCGCCGGGCGATCGCCCACGAGCCCGGCTATCCGGACAGCCACCTCGGCCACGCCGAGGCCTATCGCGCGCTCGGAAACGGCGACAAGGCGATCGGCTCGTACAAGCGGTACCTCGATCTCAAGCCGACCGGCTCCGGCGCGGAGTCGGCCAAGCGCGGCATCCAGGCGCTCCAGGGCTCGGCCAAGGCGCCCGCCCCCGACAAGACCGAAGACGCCCCCGAAACGCCCGACGTCCCATGAGCCCCGGCGAGGTGCGCCTGCTCGCCCGCCTGGCGGCGCTCGATCTACCGCCCGAGCAGGGCACGCTGCTCGGTGACGCCGAGGTGCTGGAGCTGGCGCGCGAGATGAGCGCGATCCTCGGCCACGTGCGCGCGCTGTCAGCGCTCGATCTCGCCGGCGTCGAGCCGACCAGCCACGGGATGCCGCTGCCGACCGCGCTTCGCGATGACGTCGCGGGCGAGCGTCTGGCGCGGGAAAAAGCGCTCGCCGCCGCGCCGCAGCCGGTCGATGACGGGTTCGCCGTGCCGAAGGTCGTGGAGTGAAGAGCATCGCCGAGCTCGACGCCGCGCTCGCGAGCGGATCGACCACGGCCGAGACGCTGCTCGACGCGACGCTCGCGAAGATCGAGGCCACCAAGACCCTAGGCGCTTTCCTCGCGATCGATCCGAGCGGTGCCCGCGCCGCCGCCCGCGCCGCCGATGCGCGCGCCCGCAGCGGAGGTCGGCTCGGCCCGCTCGACGGGATCCCGCTCGCGCTGAAGGACAACCTGGTCACCGAGGGCGTGGTCACCACCGCGGGATCGAAGATCCTCGATGGCTGGATCCCGCCCTACGACGGCTTCGTCGTGCGCCGCCTGCGCGCCGCGGGATCGGTCCTGGTCGGCAAGACCAACATGGACGAGCTCGGCATGGGCTCCTCCAGCGAGCGATCCGCCTACGGTCCGGTGCGGAACCCGTGGGATGTCGCGCGCGTCCCCGGCGGATCCTCCGGCGGCAGCGCGGTCGCGGTCGCGGCCCGCCTGGTGCCGGGCAGCCTGGGCAGCGACACTGGCGGATCGGTCCGCCAGCCCGCGGCGATGACCGGGATCTACGGCCTCAAGCCGACCTACGGCCGCGTCTCTCGGCAAGGGCTCATCGCGTTCGCGTCGTCGCTCGATCAGATCGGCCCGATGGCCACGACGCCGGAGGATCTGGCGATCCTGTACGAGGCGATCGCCGGCCACGATCCGGGCGACTCGACCTCGCTCGCGCGCCCGGTGGAGCCGGTCCGCGAGGCCGTCCGTGCGGCCGACGTGCGCGGCCTGCGGATCGGGATCCCGGCCGAGTACTGGGGCGAGGGTATCGATCCCGAGGTGCGATCGGCGACCGACGCGGCGATCGGCGCCCTGAGGGAGGCCGGCGCCTTGACGGTGCCGATCTCGCTCCCGAACACCGCGCACGCGCTCTCGGCCTACTACCTGATCGCGCCTGCGGAGGCGGCGTCGAACCTGGCGCGCTTCGACGGGGTCCGCTACGGCCCGCGGGTCGCCGATCCCGAGCTGCGGGCGATGTTCGCGCGGACCCGCCACGCCGGCTTCGGGGCCGAGGTGAAGCGGCGGATCATGCTCGGGACGTACGTGCTCTCGGCCGGCTACTACGACGCTTATTACGGCCAGGCGCAGCGCGTCCGCACGCTGATCCGCGCCGACTTCGAGGCTGCCTTCGGATCGGTGGACCTCATCGCCACGCCGACCTCACCGATCCCGGCCTTCCCGATCGGGGCCCGGACCGACGATCCGCTCGCGATGTACCTGGCCGACGTCTGCACGCTGGCCGTGAACCTGGCAGGGGTCCCGGCGCTGTCGGCGCCCGCTGGATTCACCCAAAACGATCTGCCGGTCGGGCTCCAGCTCATCGGCCGCTGGCTCGACGAAGGCACGATCTTGCGTGCCGCGGGCGCCCTGCACGCCCGCACCCCGCATGCCCGCCGGGCGCCTCCGATGTTTTGAGTTGACCGTAGCGGGCCGAGTCAGTACCCACCGACACGCTCTCCGAGCCGGAGATGTGGCCGAGTGGTTGAAGGCGCTTGATTCGAAATCAAGTTTGGGGGCAACTCCAACGGGGGTTCGAATCCCTCCATCTCCGCATTTTGAAAAGAGAACTCAGAAAGCCATGAAGGCCATGAAGCTCAATACCTCCTCCCCCGATGACCTCCGGTTGGATCACCTCTCGCGCTTCGTCGAGCGGTCTCCCGCCGGACACATGCGGGATGCGGTCTCGGAGCTGGTCGACATGATCGAGGCCGACACGGTCGAGCCGCTGGGCTCAGCCGGTAAGGCTGTCGCTGCTGAAGATCTCGCCGAGCGCCTGGAGACCAAGGTCGAGCGCATCCGCCGTGGAGGCGATGAGCCCGAGGGTCTCGATCTCCTCGAGGACGCGGTCGCGCACCTGCGCGCGTACGAGGACGAGATCGTCGCTCCGTGGGCGTTCGAAGACGGCGATGGCATTCGCTGGTTCGTGCTCGCCACCAAGACCGCCGAGGTCGTGGCCTGCTACACGAGCCGTCCCTTCGTCGAGTCCGAGACCTAGGTAGATCCGTCCGAGCCCCTGCGTATCAGCAGGAAATGGAATCCAGGCTCGAGTTCAAAGGTACCGGTC
>Ga0105048_10013794_pt1 | contig 12606 bp, 10 predicted proteins | sample MAT05_FD_78382 | JGI IMG/M metagenome (GOLD analysis project Ga0105048, IMG submission 78382) | Freshwater microbial communities from Lake Fryxell liftoff mats and glacier meltwater in Antarctica - MAT-05 | ecosystem: Environmental > Aquatic > Freshwater > Ice > Liftoff microbial mat | place... | reverse complement strand
CGCAAATCGGCACAGCCACAGCCGCCAGCAGCCCGCCTCGGCGACGAAACAATAAATGAATAGCATGCTTCTCTCTCCTCATATTGATTTTCGAACGCTTAAAAAAACCCGGTCGCTGGCTCAAAGCTCCCGCTCCAAGCACCAGACTCCGGGGGCGGCCCTAGCCTCCAACGGCATGCCGCCAAACCGCCTCTGAACCACGGATTCGGGCGGCAGAAGCATCAAACTTAACGCCGTTCGGACTACCTTCCACCGCCCCACTGACCTTACACCCCCTCAGCCAGCCACTCTCATCGAGCCCGCACCCAGTACACCACAAACTCGTACTGCGGAACGCTCCGGACTACCGGCACGCTCGCCGCCGTCCGGCCCGGAAAGATCGCGTGCCGCGAGCCCGTGTCGTAGTACCGCCCGCCGTCAAACCGGTCGTAGAAGACCCACTCGCGATCAACCCGCTCCGCCACGCCCATCCCGCGTGACGCGTAAACAACCGTCTCCGCATTAACGCGCCGGGCCCAGCTGGTCAGCTCGCGCGCGTCCAACTCTTCAAAGTCCGCCGTCACAAACCGCGAGCGTCCGACCAGCTCGACCGCGCCCGGGCTGCTGAATTGCAACTGCCGCAGCAGCAGCTCGGTCAGTTGCTCGCGCTGCCCCGCTGGCCACTGATCCTCCGGCACATCGCTCGCCACCGCCGCCGCGCGCTCCGCCTCAAGCGCGACCTCAACGCGCTCCCACGGCACGCGCCGCACCCGCACCTCGCCCTCAACCGCCATCGTCCCCGCCACCACGCCCGGCTCCGCGGCATAAGCCTTCTGCCACGCCGCCGGCGCACACGCACCGAGGCTCAGCGTGCCAACCAGCGCGAGCGCCGGACCAGCCAGAATCTGAAACCGAGCGCGACGTTTCAACGTTGACTTCATGCTCGGATTGTTGCGCACCGTCCTGTGGCGCGTCCCGCTCCTGTTTCCTTCACCTGCGCCCCTTCGAGCCGCCCCCTCAAACCCCCGCGTCCGCTCCTTCTCCAGATCGCGCAAATTTAGCGCTATCACGCACTACCTATTCTGACGAGATCAGATCAGGGAGGCTTGCCTATTGAGTAAAGCCTGGGTCTTTGGGAAGTTGGCGAATACGCAAACTCAACCTCCCGCTCTAGTGAAAGCCCTTACCCTTAAGAAGTTCTGGTCAATCGCGTGAATCCGACGATACTTCTTGGGCGAAAGTGACGGCCCAGCGAGGCCGAACGCTGGGCGAACGGACGGTCCCTTGTTGGGTGTCTGTCGGCTTGATAACCAAGCACAATCGGCTATCCTCGCCCTGCCGCTCTCCGCGGCACTTCCGTTCACCAAACGAGCTTCAACTTCGTGGGGACGCGGGGGAACGACGAGTCTGAACTTTTCTACGGTCCGAGTTTTTGGAGAAACGTATGAAGACTGCTTCGAAGATGTGGATGCCGATCTCGGCCAGCGCCCTTGTGGCCGCGGCACTCACCGGCTGTACCCTCACCGGCTCCGGCGGCACCGCCGGCTCAGGCACCTCGGGCGGCACCGCCCCCACCGGTTCCGGCATGTCCGGCTCCGGCATGTCCGGTACCGCCGTCACCACCGGAACAGCCTCAGGTCAGCAGACCAGCGGCGCGATGAGCGGCGGCCGCTCCATCACCGGCACGACCGCCACCACCAGCAGCACCACCGGCTCGATGAGCGGCGGCAGCAGCGGGTCAACCATGACCGCGACCACCACCACCACGACCAACACCTCGACTAACACCGCCGCCAACACCAATACCGCCACCACCAACACGGTTGCCGCTACCAACTTCGGCAGCATCAGCACCGTGTTCTACCCCTCCGGCACCGAGATCGGCGCGGCCCTTCGCGTTGACCGCATGTGCCCCCCCGAGGTCTCGGCCAACGCCAACTTCACCTACGAGCTCAAGGTCACCAACGTCACACGCGTTGCCCTTGAGAACGTCATGCTCACCGAGACCATCCCCGCCAACTTCACCCTCGCTTCCAGCGAGCCCACGGGCAACGTCGCCGGCGGCGCCGCCTCGTTCAACCTCGGCAGCCTGGCCCCGGGCCAGACCAAGAGCGTCCGCGTCACCGGCATGGCCGGCAACGCCGGCTCGATCGCCAGCTGCGCCACCGTCACCTACACCCTCCCGATCTGCTGCACGATCACGGTCGTGAACCCCAGCCTCAAGATCGAGAAGAGCATGCCCCCCATCCTCGAGAGCCAGTGCGACACCCTCCCGGTTCGCCTGGTCGTCTCCAACCCCGGCACCGGCATCGCCCGCAACGTCATGGTCTCCGACCCGCTGCCCGCGGGCCTGATGTCCGTGGACGGCAAGCAGAACGTCGAGTTCTCCGCTGGCGACCTCGCCGCCGGTCAGAGCAAGACCTTCGAGTTCCAGGCCAAGGCCTCCAAGATGGGCACCTTCACCAACTCCGCCACCGCCAAGGCTGACGGCGGCCTCACCGCCAACTCCAACACCGTCAACGTTGACGTCCGCAACTGCAACCTTGTCATCGCCAAGCGCGCTGAGAAGGCCCAGCTCTTCCAGGGCCGCCCGGCCACCTTCACGATCGAGGTCCGCAACACCGGCAACGGCGTCGCCCGCAACGTCATGGTCAATGACGCGGTCCCCGCCGGCGCGACCTTCACCAGCGCCACCGAGGGCGGCAAGCTGGTCGGCAACGCCGTCCAGTGGTCCTTCGGTGACATGGCCCCCGGTGCCAGCAAGACCATGGCCGTCACGATGAACCCCGGCACCAGCGCCGTCATCAACAACACTGCCACCGTCCGCAGCGTCTGCTGTGCAGAGCAGTCGGCCAACGCCAGCGTCGCCTACGACTCCGCGCCCGCCATCGTCGTTGAGCTCATCGACGAGCCCGACCCCCTCCTGGTCGGCGAAGAGACCACCTACACCATCAAGGTCCGTAACCAGGGCCTCAAGACCGACACCAACCTCAGGGCGGTCCTGACCCTCGCCAACGGCCTGCAGTTCGTCAGCGGTGCCGGCGCCTCGCCCGTCTCCGCCGGCGGCCAGGTCATCACCTTCGGCACCATCGCCAGCCTCGCGCCCAAGCAGGAGGTCATCTGGACCATCCGCGCCCGGAGCAGCGCTGCCAACGGCGACACCCGTCAGAACCTGAGCGTCACGACCGACTTCTTCAAGAACCCGATCGTCGAGATCGAGTCGACCAACCTCGTCCAGTAAGCTCGGCAACAATGCCGTGCTGCTGATCGAACAGGTCTGAAGCAGTCTCAAGACCCAACCACCGGCGACCCCCTCGGGCCGCCGGTTTTCATTTCTGCCTATCGCTTAGGTACGCCCGAACGCGCACGCGCTCGCACCTCACGCGCGCATGCGCTCGCACCTCACGCGCCAGCCGCCGATGCGCCCTCTTCGCGTCACGCCGACGGCTTACGCTTGCACCCAATGCCCACCGACGCGCACGCCGCCAGCACGCCCGCCAGCCCGCTTGACGCCCTGGCCCTGCTGCGTGAGCGTTTCGGCGACGCCGCCCGCGCCGCCTTCCCGGGCACCGCGCTGCCTGAGCCCGTCGTGGCCGCCTCCGCCAACGCCAAGTTCGGTGACTTCCAGTGCAACAGCGCCATGGCGTACGCCAAAGTCCTCGGCCAGCCGCCGCGCCAGGTCGCCCTCGCCCTCGTCGAGCACGTCAAGCTTGATGACCTCGCCGAGCCGCTCGGCCCCGCCAGCGTCGCCGGCCCGGGCTTTCTCAACATCACCCTCAAGCCCGCCTGGATCGAGCGCGCCCTGACCACGCTGGCCGTCCCGGCCGCGCAGCTGGGCCTCACGCCAGACGCCACCATGCCGCGCACCGTAGTTGACCTCTGTGGGGTCAACCTCGCCAAGCAGATGCACATCGGGCACCTGCGTGCCACGGTCATCGGCGACACGATCGCGCGCGTGCTTGAGCGCCTCGGCGGGCCCGACCGTGTCATCCGTCAGAACCATGTGGGTGACTGGGGCCTGCCCATCGCGATGGTTACCGCCAAGCTCATGGCCCTCGAAGCCGCGGGCGAGGTCAACCTCGCCGCCATCACCATTGACCAGCTCGACGCGATCTACAAGCGCGCCAAGGGCGAGTGCGACGCGAACGTGGGCGCGATCCGCGCCGCGGCCGCCTGGGGCATGGGGCCCAAAGTCATCGCCGAGCTTGAAGAGGCCGCCCACGACCCGCTCGTTGCCCTCACGCACGCCAAGGCCACGCTCGTGCGCCTGCAGTCTGGCGACGCGGGCGTCCGGCGCGTCTGGCAGCGCATCTATGACGTAACGATGGCCGCGTGCATCGAGAACTGCGCGCGACTCAACTCGATCGTCAAGCCGCGGCACTCCGCCGGCGAGAGCAGCTACGAGGCCAAGCTCGCACCGCTGGTGGCACGCCTAGAGGCCTCGGGCGTGGCTGAGCTCTCAGCGGGCGCGCTGATTGTCCGCCTCGACGAGCTGGGCATCGCCGAGCCGTGCATCGTCCGCAAGAGTGACGGCGGCTTTATCTACGCGACCACCGATCTCGCCGCCATCGAGCACCGCGTCCGCACGCTGGGCGCGGGGCGCGTTGTCTACTGCGTTGACGCCCGTCAGGCGCTGCATTTTCGACAGGTGTTCGCCGCCGCCCACAAGGCCGGCATCGTGCCCGCTGAGGTCAGCCTCGAGCACGCGGCGTTCGGCACAATCCTCGGCGAGGACGGCCGCCCGTTCAAGAGCCGCAGTGGCGAGAGCGTCCGCCTCGGTGAGGTCATCGACGAGGCCGTCGCCCGCGCCGACGCGCAGGTCCTTGCCCGCAACCCGCAGATGCCCGACGCGCAGCGCGCCGAGGTCGCCAAGGCCGTCGCCATCGCGGCCATCCGCTACACAGACCTCGCCAGCGAGCGCGTCAAGGACTACGTCTTCAGCCTTGAGCGCATGGTCAAGTTTGAGGGCGACACGGGCCCGTACCTGCTCTATGCGCTGGCCCGCGTTGGCAGCATCCTGCGCAACGCCGCCGAGCCCGCCAGCGGTGCGCCCAGCCCCCACGCCGCCGCACTCGCCGCGGCTCTTGCGCCCGGCGGCAGCTTCATGATCACCGAGCCCGGCGAGAAGGCCCTGGCCATGGCGCTGCTGCGTTACCCGCAGGCCGTGCGCGAGGTCGCGCGCACGCTCGAGCCGCACCGCCTGTGCGCGTGCCTTTACGAACTCGCCGGCGCCTTCAGCGGGTTCTTTGAGTCTTGCCCGGTGCTCAAGGCCCCCAGCGAGCAGGCCAAGAGCGCGCGCTTGCGCCTGTGCGTGCTTACGCAGCGCGTGATGACCGACGGGCTGGGCCTGCTGGGCATCCCCACCGTTGAGCGCATGTGACAACCACCACCAAGGAGCACACCCGTGCCGAGCTTTGACGTCGTCTCACGCATGAACTACGCCGAGCTGGACAACGCCATCAACAACGCCAAGAAGGCCATCGCCCAGCGCTTTGACTTCCGGGGCGCCACCGCCGAGATCGAGCTTGACCGCAAGGAAAAGCTCCTCAAGCTCGTCGCCGACGACGCTACCAAGATGCGCGGCCTGCTCGAGATGCTCACCAGCGCCGTCATCCGCCGCGGCATCGAGCCCAAGGCCATGACCCCCGGCGAGTTCGAGGCCACCGCCCTCGGCAAGCTCAAGTGCGCCGTCAAGCTCCACGACGGGCTCGAGCAAGACGCCGCCAAGGCCATCAGCAAGGCCATCAAAGAGAGCAAGATGAAGGTCCAGGCCTCGATCCAGGGCGAAGAGGTCCGCGTCACCGCCAAGCAGATCGACGACCTTCAGGCCGTCATGAAGCTGCTCACAGCCGCCGACTTCGGCATGCCGCTGCAGTACGTCAACATGCGCAACAGCTAAGGCTCGCTCGCCCCACCCCAGCCCTCACCCCGGCGACGTGCTCAGCGCGTCCGCCGGCATCGCCTCCTGCAAAATCAGGATCTCGACACGCTGGTTGCTCCGCGTCTGCTCGCTGCTCGCGGCCCGCGCCGCCACCGGCGCGCCGTCACCGGCAGAAACCAGCCGCAACTGCTCCCAACGCACGCCCTGCTTGGTCAGCTCGGTCGCCACCGCGTACGCACGCTCGTGCCCAAGCTCGTGCGCACGCCGCGGGTCGCGCCGGCTCTCACGACGGCTCACGTGCCCGCGCAGCTCGACCATCCACTTCTTGCCCGTGATCCGCTCGGCCATCTGCCGCACCGTCACGCGCCCGGCCTCGCCGACCACCGCCGAGTCCTGGTCAAACTGCACGTACCCGTCGTTGCCGGTGTAGTCGGTCGGGCGCAGCGTCTGTGACGAGTGGTCCCGCCCGTCGGGCCCGGGGGTGATGACCTCGCCGCTGCTCAGCCGCTCGCGCATCCGCCTGATCAGCGACTGGTCCGACGGGTCCTTGCTGTCGAGTGACAGCGGGTTGTTGAAGCCCGCCCGCACCGCGATGGCCAGGTCCAGCATCCGGTCGCTCGATGAGCTCGGGCCCTCGGCGTCGCTCTTGCCCTTGGGCCCCATGTTCATCGCCAGCATGATCACAAAGAAGCCCATCATCAGCAGCACGTTGTCCGCGAAGCTGACGATCCAGCCCTCCTCGTGCTCGTGCTCCTCGTGCCGGTGCGGCACGTGCTTCTTGTGCTTCTTGTGCCCGCCCTGCTCGCCTTCCTTGCCGGCAGGCGCGTTCTTGTTGTCGTGGTCTGACATGGCTTTCACTCCGCGTGGTTCCGGCCTCAGGCCGCCTTCAGCTTGGTCCGGATCGTCGCGGGCACGAACGCCGCCATCTTGTCCAGCGTCACGCGCGGGTTCTCACCCGCCTGGATGCTCAGGATCCCCTGCACGACCATCTCGCGCGTCAGGATCTCCTCGCCGCTGCGGTACGCCAGCTTGTCGCCCATCGGGCCCGCCAGGCAGTTCGCCAGCACCGTCCCGTACATCGTCGCCACCACCGCCACCGCCAGCATGTAGCCCATCGTCGCGATGTCACCGCCCAGGTTCTTGAACATGCCGATCTGGCCCATCAGCGTCGCCACCAGGCCCAGCCCCGGCCCGTACGTCTTGATGATGTCGAAGAACTTCTTGCCCGACTTGTGCCGGTCCTGCATCGCCATGATCTCAAGCCGCAGCGTCGCCTCGATCGTGTCCGGGTCCACCCCGTCCACCGCCATCTTCAGCCCCGCCGCCAGGAACTTGTCGTCGATCTTCGAGACCTCAGACTCAAGCGACAGGATCCCGTCACGACGCGCCTTCTCTGCCAGCTGCGTCATCAGCGTGATGGTCTCCATCGCTGGCTTGGACTTGTTGAACATGAACCGCTTGCAGTACCCCGGCACCATCTTGATCCGATCAAACGGCATCGCCATCAGCACCGCGGCGATCGTCCCGACGATCACCATGTAGAAGCCCTTCTCGGACCACAGGCTCATCAGGTCGCCGCCGGTCGCTTGCCAGCACACCAGCGCGACCACGCCCGTCATCAGCACCGACCCACCGATGCTTGCCTTGTCCATGGCTCTGCTCCTGTCAACACCACACACCCACACGCGCCCGCCCAGCACCACACCATGCGCACCGCGCGCACCACGCGCACTACGCCGTCCAACCACCCTGATCGGACCACCGCGCGCCGAAATCCAGCGCCGCGCCACCCGTCCCCGCGCCCACACCAACCACACCACCCGCGCCACCCACAACCCCCGCACAACCCCCACAACCCCCGCAACATCAACCTCGCTAGCGTTGGTTATGCGACTTGCGCTGGCACAGCTCAACCCCACCATCGGCGACCTTGAGGCCAACGCCGCCCTCATCGCCCACGCCGCCGATGAGGCCCGCGCCGCACGCTGCGATCTGCTGGTCTGCCCAGAGCTCGCCCTCACCGGCTATCCCCCCAAAGACCTCCTGCTCTACCACCGCTTCATCACCGCTTGCACCGAGCACGTCCACCGCCTCGGCACCGCCGCCTCGCAAAGCCTCACACTCGTCTTTGGCACGCCACTACCCGCAGACGCGCACGCCTACGCCCGCGGCACCAGCCGCCGCCTCCACAACAGCCTCGCCTGCTACCACAACGGCGCGCTGCTCGCCCACTACCACAAACGCCTCCTGCCCACCTACGACGTCTTCGACGAAGACCGCTACTTTGAGCCCGCAAACCAGCCCTGCGTCATCACCGTCGCCGGCACTCGCGTCGGGCTCTCGATCTGTGAAGACCTCTGGCGCGGGCACGACGCCGGCTTTGCTGACCGTTACCTCGACGCGCAAGACCCCGTCGCAGACCTCATCGCCGCCGGCGCGCAGCTGATCATCAACCCCAGCGCCAGCCCCTTCCGCGTCGGCATGCCCGCACGCCAAGACGCCCTGCTCGCCAGCGTCGCACGCACGCACCGCGTCACCGTCGCCGCGGTCAACCAAGTCGGCGGCAACGACGAGCTGATCTTCGACGGCCGCGCCAGCCTCTGGTCGCCCGCCGGAACTCCGCTCGCGCACGCGCCCGCCTTCACGCCCGCGCTGCTCATCGCCGACCTCGACCCAGCCACCGGCACCGCCCACGCCATCAGCGGCGCAGACGAGCCGACCACCGCAAACTCCACCAGCGACGACCTTCAACAGCTCTTCGCAGCCCTCGTCCTCGGCGTGCGTGACTACGCGCGCAAGACCGGATTCCGCTCCGCCGTGCTCGGCCTCAGCGGCGGGATCGACTCCGCACTCGTCGCCGTCATCGCCGCCGCCGCCCTCACGCCCGCGAACATCCGCGGCATAGCGCTGCCCAGCCGCTATTCAAGCCCCGGCAGCATCGCCGACGCCTACGCCCTTGCCAACGCGCTCTCGGTGCCCATCTCGACCATCCCCATCGAGGACGCCTTCAACACGCTCGAGCGCTCTCTCGCGCCCGCCTTCGATCAGCGCCCGCCAGACGTCACCGAAGAAAACCTCCAGTCGCGCGTCCGCGGCACCATCCTCATGGCCCTCTCCAACAAGTTCGGCTCGCTCCTGCTCACCACCGGCAATAAGAGTGAGCTCGCCGTCGGCTACTGCACGCTCTATGGCGATATGAACGGCGGCCTCGCCGTCATCAGCGACGTACCGAAAACCACCGTCTACAAGCTCGCTCGCTGGATCAACACGCACTGGCGCACGCTCGGCATAGCTGGGCTCAAAGCCCCGCCGATCCCCGCGCCCACCATCACCAAGCCCCCCAGCGCCGAGCTGCGCCTCAACCAGACCGACCAAGACTCACTCCCGCCCTATGACGTCCTGGACCAGATCATCGAACTGCGCATCGACCAGCGATGCGGGCTGGCCGATATCACCGCGCAGCTCGGTACCTCAGCTGACGCCGCCACCATCACGCGCGTGCTGCGACTGATTGACGTCTCTGAGTTTAAACGCAAGCAAGCCGCCATCGGGCTGAAGGTCTCTGGCGTCGCCTTCGGCTCAGGCCGCCGCATGCCCATCGCCCAGCGTCGAAGCTGGGAGTAACCCGCCTCGCCTTTGCCTCGCGTGGGGCCGGTTTCCAACCGCTCTTTCCTTCGCCTCGCGTGGGGCAGGATTCCATCCTGCCATCGGGCCAACGGGACGACCCTCCTCACTCATCACTTCTTCTTCTCCTCGATCCCGCGGATCTCCAGCTTCGCCTCCGGCGTGCCCGCCGCCGCCGCCGCCTTCACCCGCCCTGCGCTGTCAGTAAACAGCACGAACCGCTCACCCGCCGGCGTCACAAACTCTGCCGACGGCCCGACCCGCGGCCCGGTCAAGATCGTCCCGTTCAGCACGCTCATCGCAATGCTGAAGTAGATGATGATCCCCGTCACGTCCACCAGCGTCGCAACAAACGGCGTGCTGCTCCCCGCAGGGTCAAGCCCGCACCGTTTCAAGATGAGCGGCAGCATCGCCCCCATGATGCTCCCCCACAGCACCACGCACACCAGCGTGCTCGAGATCGCCACCGCAAGAATCGTAAAGTGGTTCTGCTCGGGGCTCCCCTCCTTGAACCATCCCATCGCCCCAAAAAGGTTCACCCGCGCCAGCCCGATCGCCCCGACCATCAGCCCCAGGATCACCGCCGTCGCCAGCTCACGCCGCAGCACGCGGAACCAGTCCGAAAGCTCGATCTCTTTCAGCGCCAGCGCCCGGATCACCAGCGTGCTCGCCTGACTCCCGCTGTTGCCGCCCGAGCTGATAATCGCCGGGATGAACGTCGCCAGCACCGCCGCCTGCGCGATGGCCCCCTCAAAGTACCCCAGCGCACTGGTCGTCAGCAGCTCGCTCATAAACAGCAGCGCCAGCCACGGCGCACGCTTCCTCACCAGCGAGAAGATCGGCGCCGTGATGTACGGCTCGTCGAGCGCCTGCACGCCGCCCATCTTCTGCATGTCCTCCGTAGCCTCCGCCTGCGCCACGTCCGCCACGTCGTCGTGCGTCACAATCCCCAGCAAGTACCCGCGAGAGTCCAGCACCGGCAGCGCCACCCGGTCGTACTTCTGCAGCATCTCTACCGCCGCCTCCTGCGGCTGGTCGGCCCGCAGGGCCACAAACTGCCGGTTCATCATGCTCTCGATGCTCGCGTCAGGCTCGCTCATGATCACCTGACGCAGACGCAGGTCGTCGGTCAGCTTGCCCGCATCGTCCACCACATAAAGCACGTTGATCGTCTCGGCGTCCCGCCCAAACCGACGCACATGCTCGAGCGCCTTGCCCGCCGTCCAATCTTGATGGATCCGCACCAGCTCAGGGGTCATCAACCGCCCCACGCTCTTGAGCGGATAGCCCAGGATCGCCTGCGTCCGCGCACGCTCCTCAGGGCTCAGGCTCGCCACAATCCGGCCCGCAACCTGCGGCGGCAGCTCGTCTAGCAACTTCACACGGTCGTCAGGGTTCATCCCCTCCACCAGCTCCGCCACGCTGTTCTCGCCGCCCTTGCCAAGCTGCATGATCAGCCGCTCTTGCTGATCGCTGGGCAGGTACGAAAAGACCTCGCCCGCGTCGTCCTGCGGCAACACCCGGAACGCCACCGCCGCGTCCTCAGGCGTCAGCTCAATGAAGATGTCACCAACGTCCGCCGGCTGCAACCCGTGCAGCACCTCGCGCAGGTCACCAAACGCCTTCGCGTGGATCAGCTCTTCTACTTCCGGCAGTAGCAGCGCGGCAGTCGGGTTCATGCCGCAGGATACCACGGGCGCGTGCCCATGCTCTTGACTTCGCACTCCATAGCGCCGGTTATCAACCGGCCATCGGGCCAGCAGCCCGACCCTCCCGCCCGCTATCGCTTTCGCGCCGCCCAAGTCCGCCCTAGCTCACGCACCGCCGAGACCAGCGCGGCCTCATACTGCGCCAGCGGCACCGGCGCGTGCGGATGCACGCTCACCACCAGCTCAAGCCCAAGCCCCGCCCCCAGCGCAGCGCCGATCGCCTCCAGCAGCGCCGCCCGCTGCAGCCTGAAGGCCTCGCGCAGCAGACGCTTCACCCTATTACGCGCCACGTTGTTCCCAACCCGCCGCGGCACGCTCAGCCCGATCCGTGTCCCCCCGTCAGCGCTGAGCGCCGAGTGAACGCGCAGCGCCCCGCGCGTCACGCTGGTGCGGGCCGCGTACACACGCTGAAACTGCCGCGCGTGCGACAGACGCATCGACCGGGTGAACTTCAGGCCTGTGGGTTGCTGCTGCGGCACGCGGCAGGATCATTGCCCGCGCGGGCGCGTCGCCGGTAGCATCCCGACAAACACCAGCCCCGCGCCCGCCAGCAGCAGGTACAGCCGCTTGCGCTGGTCCATCGCCAGCTCTTGCAGCCAGCTGTACTCACGCGAGTATTGGTTCAAGACCAGCGGCCGCGGCTCAAGGCGGTCAATCAGGCTCGCGCGCGTGCCGGCCAGGTCGCCGTCGGGGATCAGCAGCTCGGTGCCCGCGGGTGCCTGGTTCAGTTGCACGGGCACCAGCGCGCGGAGCGTGGCCTCATCGCCACCTTTCAGCCGCCCAAGAAAGTCGTGGTGGTACGCCAAACGCGTCTGGCTGTGCTGCTCAGAGGCCAAGGCCCGGTCGCGGAAGAACCGCGACTTGTCGCGTTCCTCTTGCGCCGGCAGCAGCAGGGCCATCGCGATCAGCACTATCCCGGGGATCAGCAGCAGCCAGCCGATGTCAAACGGCGGGGCGCGCCAAGGCCGTACTACGCGTAGTTCGCGCACTTCGCGCGTCTCGCGCGGGCTCGCGGCACCCTCGGCGCGGACGCCATCGTCAGGGCTGGTCGCAGGGTCGGTGGCCACAGAGAGATCATTGGCGACGGCGGTCATCGGGGGTTCCAAGGCTGTTGGGGCCGTGGGAGTATCGACCCGGAGCCGCGTCAAGCGTGAACGACGCCTGCGCGACAGGGCCTGCGCACAAGCACGGGCGCACAGGGGCGGAAGTAAGCGGATGCTTACCTGCCAGCGAGGGCTCTATTGGCCGCGCCGATGGCCTTGCGGGCTCAACCAACTTTGGACGATCCGTGGGTGCGACCGACCCCGCCGCGTGGCTCCTGAGCGATCGTGGCGCATCCGCGCTTCTGAGCGCACAATGGCGGCGTTCAGGGGGCTGGCGCGGCTGGCGCGGCTGGCTCGGCGGGTTGGGCGG
>Ga0105048_10013792_pt1 | contig 12607 bp, 12 predicted proteins | sample MAT05_FD_78382 | JGI IMG/M metagenome (GOLD analysis project Ga0105048, IMG submission 78382) | Freshwater microbial communities from Lake Fryxell liftoff mats and glacier meltwater in Antarctica - MAT-05 | ecosystem: Environmental > Aquatic > Freshwater > Ice > Liftoff microbial mat | place... | reverse complement strand
GATGTGGCGGAAGCTGACGGCAAATGGGTTGACCCAGAAATACTCTGGGAACTCGGGATCGCGCACGGTGATGTGCCCGGCGACGCCTTCGCCGAAGCCGACACGACCAAAGATGCGCAGCGCACCGGCCAGCTTCTGCTTGCGGTGCAGCCGCTCTTCCTCGACCGTGGCGAACGGGGTTGGCAGCTCCAGGCTGACGGCCTTCGGGGAGAGCTCCACCCCGTCGATCATGCGAACACCGGTCTCGGTCACAGTCATGCCCACAGACTATGCGAGTGCCAGCCCTCCGGTGCGAGTGCACGTCGGCCATCCGAGTGGGTACTCGCACCCCGGGATGGGAGTACCCACTCGGATGACGGTCGGGTGCGGCTGCAACACTGAGGACATGAACCGCATCGTCGCTCCCGCCGACATCGCCCCGCCCGCCGCCAACTACGCACACGCCATCGTCAGCGAGGACACCCGCACGTGGCTGCACACGAGTGGCGTGGTTCCGACGAGGCCGGACGGCTCGGTGCCGGCCGCCATCGAGAGCCAGGCGGAGGTCGTGTGGGCGAACCTGCTGGCACTCCTGCGTGAGGCCGGGATGGATGCGCGCGATGTGGTCAGCGTGACCACGTACGTGGTCGCGGATCAGATGGCGCAACTATGGAAGGTGATGGCCGCCCGCGATGGTGCCCTCGCCGGCCACCGAGCTGCCAGCACACTGGTGACGGTTCCCGCGCTCGCCCGCCCCGAATGGAAGATGGAGATCGCCCTGATCGCCGCCCGGTGAGCGGGCGCCGCAGGCCTGACCGACCAGCGGTCAGTACCGGCAGCCAGATCGTCACCGAATCGGTGTGTGATGGTCACTGTTGTACAGGACGCTGATACCTGCCACGAGGTTGCACAAGAGAGCGGCGTGGGATTCCCCAATGGTCGTGAGTGCGCAAGATCGTCGCCGATGGGAGCGTCAGGGTCGCTCGAGTGGCGCTTGGGCGTGCACGAGTGGGCCAATCTGCGTCGTCAAGCCATCGGGCTCGGCGATCTCGACACCGAACCGGAGCTACATCGTCGTGCCCGCGCCCTCGGAGTACTTCGACCAATTTCGCGACCGACTCGCTGCGCTCGGTGCGCAGCCCGCGGGATAGGTGCGTTTGCCGCGCTGCTGTACAGAGCTGAACCGCGTGAGACCACCGACGTCGATTTCCTGGTCACGTCAATGCTCGGCGTTGCCGAGGCGTTCCGTGCAGATGGCCATGCGAAGAAGACATTGCTTCGATTCTGGCGACGCGTCCGACGATCGAGCTCGACCACATCGAGCGTTGGTCGGCTGCATGGGAGGTCGCTGACCGGTGGCAGGAGAGCTGTCAGCGCTGGATGCAAGCCTGAAGAGTCAGTGCGCTGCGAAGGGGTCCCAGGCAGGTTCAGCGTGCTGCAGGAACCTCCGTGTCGTGTGCAGGAAGTGTCCCGGTGACAGGCCACTTGAACCCTCAGCGGCCCACCGCAGCTGAGGTGTGAGCGCTCCAGGCGGGTCGGCATGCCAGCCACCGGCGGCTGGCTCGAGTGCATCGAGTTCCTCTGCGAGGAGCCGCAGGTCAGGGCGCGGCAGCACCGGACGCGAGGCGAACATGACCCAACTCTCGTAGCGCAACTCGACGGTGCAACTGTCGGCGCCAACCACGGCGATCCGCATTCGCTGCGTGCTGTTGGCCACCGCCATCGGATGCAGCGCGTCGGCTCGGCCGACCGTGAAGCGCGAGGTGGCGCGGGCTGACCACCGCTCGGGCACGGTGAACACCGCCAGGTCGATGTCGGGATACTCCTCGACATGCGCCGCCCCGCTGGCGATTGCATCCAGGCTTCGTGTCAGGTGAGCGTCCTCGTCACCCCAAAGATGTCGCCACTGGCCGAGATGGTCCGCGATCTCCAACAGACGCGGCAGTGCCCACTCGTGCAGCGCGCCGCAGCGCCGGGGGTATGGCTGCGCCAGTTGGCTGCCGGTGAGCGGTGAACGATCGTCGTCGTCGAGGGCGGCGATCATCATGGCCACCCTGGCCGAGTCGCGAGACACGAATGTGCCGAAGTCGCCGGCGCTCGCGATATCGATGAGTTCATCACGGCGCGGAAATGCCAGCTCCGGGTGTAGAAGGGCGAAGGCGCTGACCAGGCCGTCCTGATCGAAGTGATTGTTGGTGACCGCCTCGATCCCGTCGAAGAGGGCAGGACGCCCGAGTGCGTGAAATGCGATCTGCGCCGATAGATCGTCGCGGAGGTCGGGCGGCGTGGGTGCACCCGGCCAATGAGACAAAGTGAGGCGTGTGTCGGTATTCGGCGCACCGTCGACCACGACATTGGGGATGCCCGCGATGGCGTGGTCCGGCACGAAGCGCAGGCTGTTCACGGGCGTCACCGTAGAGCTCGTCGGATGGCCGCGACGACGTGAGAAGGACATACGATCAGCAGCGATGAGTGACGAGAAGCGAACCGACTCCGGCATCGAAGTGAAGGCGCTGTACGACGCCTCCGACCTGGAAGGCTGGGACCCGACAACCCAGCTGGGCGCACCCGGGCAACCGCCCTACACGCGCGGCGTGTATCCCACGATGTACCGCGGCAAGTTGTGGACGATGCGCCAGTACGCGGGGTTCGGCACGGCGGCGAGCACCAACGAGCGGTTCAAGTTCCTCTTGGAGGCAGGCCAGACCGGTCTCAGCTGTGCGTTCGACCTACCGACCCAGATGGGCTATGACAGCGACCACCCGCGTGCAGAGGGCGAGGTTGGCAAGGTAGGCGTTGCCATCTCGTGCATGGCCGACATGCGTCAGCTGCTGGCCGACCTGCCGCTGGACAAGGTCAGTACCAGCATGACCATCAACTCAACGGGCGCGATTCTGCTGCTGATGTACGAGCTGGTGGCCGACGAGCAGGGCGTGCCCGCCAGCGCGATCAGTGGCACGATTCAGAACGACTTGCTGAAGGAGTACATCGCTCGCGGCACGTACATCTATCCGCCCAAGCCATCGATGCGGATCATCACCAACATCTTCGAGTACTGCGCGCAGCATGTGCCGAAGTGGAACACGATCAGCATCTCCGGCTACCACATCCGCGAGGCCGGCAGCACGGCTGTACAGGAGATCGCGTTCACGATCGCCAACGGTATTGCGTACGTCGACGCGGCCGTTGCCGCCGGGCTCGACGTCGATACGTTTGCGCCGCGGATCAGCTTCTTCTGGAACGCCCACAACAACTTCTTCGAAGAAGTCGCCAAGTTCCGCGCGTCGCGGCGCATTTGGTACAGGCTGATGACCGAGCGCTACGGCGCGAAGAAGGAATCCAGCAAGCTGCTGCGGTTCCATGCGCAGGTCGGCGGCAGCACGCTGACGGCACAGCAGCCGGAGAACAACATCGTGCGCGTCGCCGTGCAGTCGATGGCGGCTGTGATGGGTGGCACGCAGAGCCTGCACACCAACGGCTACGACGAGGCGCTGAGCCTGCCCACCGAACGCGCCGCTCGCATTGCGCTGCGCACGCAGCAGATCATCGGCTACGAGAGCGGCATCGCCGACACCCCCGACCCGCTGGCCGGTAGCTACTTCGTGGAGACAATGACCGATGAGATCGAGCGTTTGGCGTGGGAGTACATCGCCCGCATCGACGAGATGGGCGGCGCGGTCGAAGGCATCGAGCGCGGGTTCCAGCAGGACGAGATCGAACAGGCCGCGTACGACTACACGAGGAGCATCGACAACGACGAGCGCGTCATCGTCGGCCTCAACAAGTTCACGGTCGACAACGAGCCCGAGTTCGTGATCGCACCCAACGATCCCTCGCTGGAGCAGGGCCAGTTGGCCAGCCTGAAGGCCTACAAGACCAAGCGCGATCAGGAGCTGGTGAAAGCTCGCCTGGCTGCAATCTCCGAAGCGGCGCGCGGCACGGCGAACCTGCTGTACCCGATGAAGGAAGCTCTGCGCGCCGACGCAACGCTGGGCGAAGTCAGTGATGCGCTGCGCGACGTTTTCGGCGTCTATCAGCCGGGCCGCTGACCTCTGTGCGTGGAGTTCCACACCTGATCGCGCTGGTGACGTCGACTGCGATGCTGGTGGCCTGCAGCGGTACCAATGAACTGCCGCCGGACACAGTCGGCGCGGTGCCGCTGGTCAGCGAGGCCGGCACCCTTCTGCCGGTGCTGCCCGACACGCTGCCGCCGGACAACACCGCCACCATCGCGCCGGGCACACTGTTCAGTGGCAACCCATGCTCGGCGCTGGTCGGTACCGACTTCAGCTCGGTCACGTTTGCCGGCGCCGCCACCGGCACGCTGACCTCCTTCAGTCTGCTGGGCGAAGACACGTGCGGGTACGACATTCGTGTGGGCGGCACGGACTATCAAGTCGTCGTGCAGGTGGCGTCGCCCGACGAGTTCGATCACCCAGTGACCACGGCGCAACCGATCGACAGGTTCAGCGATCTCGGAGACGAAGCGATCGGGGTGGCCCGTGGTGACGACCGGTACGAGGTCATCGTGCGTGTCAGCAACGGCTTCTTCGGCGTGACGACACCCGATGAGAACAGCGCCCGCGCATTGGCGGGCAAGGCCGTCGAGCGCGCCTAGCTAGTCAACGACGTGGAGCGTGACGAGCGGTCGCCCGGGCGTGACGACTGTCTCGGTCGCCCAGCCGAGATAGATGAGGGCCACGACCTGTGTGCTGCTCTCGAACCTGCACAGATCGGTGACGGCATCATTCGCGCCGCGTGGGCAAGAACCCCAAAAGCTTGCCAGCCCGACGGCGGTGGCCGCGAGCAGGATGTTCTGCACGCCCGCGGCGACGGCATCGCGGTTCTCTGCCGTTCGCAAGTCACTGTCGCCGACGGCGGAACCGACGACCAGCACGGTCGGCGTCCGCAGATACTTGGTGCGTGCTGTGGCGATCTTCCCGGGCGGGTCGCCGTGCGCTTCCATTGCGTCGGCGATCGTGTTGCCCAGCCGCGCTCGGCCGTCGCCATCGACCACAGCGAATCGCCACGGCCATGTGCGCTTGTGGTTCGGCGCCCACTGGGCCAGCTCGCAGAGCTGCTCGACCGTCGTACGCGGCACAGCGCGATCCTTGTCGACCATCATGCTGGTGCGTCGCGCCCGCGCCAGCTCGCCGAACCCGCCCAGCTGAGCGGAGCTCACTCGCCGATCAGCTCCTTGCGCAGCTCGCGCTTGAGGAACTTGCCGCTGGCATTGCGCGGAATCGGCTCCTCGCGGAACCACACCGTCGCGGGAATCTTGTGTTTGGCGAGGCTGACAGACAGAAACTCGGCCAGCTCCGGTTGCGTGAGGGTGTGGCCGTCGCGCAGCACGATGACGGCAGCGACGTCTTCGCCGAGTCGCTCGTCAGGGATGCCGAAGACGGCAGCCTCGGCGATCGCTTCGTGGTGATAGATGGCCGTTTCGACTTCGCTACAAAAGACGTTCTCGCCGCCTCGGAGCACCATGTCCTTGGCGCGATCGACGATGAAGACGAAGCCGTCGTCGTCGATGAGCGCAATGTCGCCGGTGTTCAGCCAGCCGTCCTGAATGCTGTCGTTGGTGGCCTCGGGGCGGTTGAGATAGCCCTTGATCACAATGGCGCCTCGCACGCACAGCACGCCGCGAGTGGTGGCGTGCACCGGCAGATCGTTGCCGTCCTCGTCGACCAGCTTGGCCTCCAGGGTCGGTACGACGGGACCACACGAAGCGGGCTTGGCAACGAACCAGCGCGACGAGTTGGCGGTGATGATGCCGCAGGTCTCGGTCATGCCATAGCCGGTTGACGGCTGGCCGTTCTTCAGTGCGCCGGCGATCTTGCCGACGAGATCTGGCTGGAGCGCTGCGCCGCCGCCACCCATTCCGGCCAGGGTGGAAGTGTTGCGGGTCGCCCAATCGGGGTGCATCAGTAGTTCACGACTCATCGTCGGCACGCCACTGAAGTTGGTGACGCCCTCGCGCTCGATCAGTTCCAACGCGCGGCCTGGGTCCCACTTGTAGGTGAGGACCACCCGACCGCCGGCCACAGTGGCGGGGTGGAGGAGGCAGTTGCACGCGGTGACGTGGAAGAGCGGGGTCGGTGCCATGAAAACTGGTTGTGCAGGTGCGGGTGGCACGTCGCTGGGTGCAGGTACATCGCCGGCAGCGATTGCCTTCGCCTCGGCCATATAGGTGGCGGCCCCCATTGCGATGATGTTGAAGATGTTGTGCACCGAGCCGCGGTGGGTCAGCTGCGCACCCTTGGGAAAGCCGGTGGTGCCCGACGTGTAGAAGATGGTCGCGTCGTCGTCGGGGTCGATCGCGACGTCGGGCAACGTGCCCGGATCGTCGGCGGCCATCACTTCGGCCCACGTCGTCACGCCGCCGGGAGCCGAGCGATCTGTACGCACCGAGATGATGTGCATCGGGCGCTGCGCGGGCATGTGGCCGAGGCGCTCCAGCCGCTCGTCATCACCGATGAAGACGACCGGTTCGCTGTCGTTGAGTGCGTACTCCATCTCGGGGGCCGTCCACCAGGCGTTCATGCCCACGACTGCGGCGCCCACGCACACGCCGGCCCAGTACGACACCACCCACTCCGAGTAGTTGCGCATGGCGATGGCTACTCGGCTGCCAGGGTGCACCCCGTTGGCCACGAGATGGGCGGCCAGCTTGCGGACCTGGGCATGCACCTCGTCGTACGTGTACCGCTCGTCCTCGTACACCAGGTATTCCTTCGGACCGTGGGCAGCGGACCCCTCCCACAGCACACGCATGTTGGGTGGGCTGGCGGCGAACACCTTGAGCGGGACGCCACGAATGACTTCGGTGGTGGTGGCGAAGGGTGAACCTGGGGCGTCGAGTTCCGCTCGGGCGGCAAGGTAATGGTGAATCACGCCGGTGATCATTGCCGATGGGGCTCGCCGCTCGCCACGTCGAGCGCCGTTGCAACGTTCACCGTTAAGTTGGAGCCATGAGCGGTGAGCGTTTGCGGGTGGGTCTCGATGGTGTGACCAGGTGCTGGTGGTGCGGCGACGACCCGATGTACGTCGAGTACCACGACAACGAGTGGGGTCACGAGGTCACCGGCGACGTGCGTCTGTTCGAGAAGTTCTGCCTGGAGGGCTTCCAGTCGGGTCTGTCCTGGCTGACAATTCTGCGGAAGCGGGAGAACTTCCGTGCGGCCTTCGCCGACTTCGACCTCGAGACCGTTGCCGCCTTCGACGAGGGCGATGTCGTGCGGCTACTCGGCGATGCAGGCATCGTTCGTCATCGGGGCAAGATCCAGAGCACCATCGACAATGCGAGCCGCGCGCTGGTGCTGCGCGACGAATTCGGATCGCTGTACACCTACGTCTCGCAGTACCGCCCGGCGCGTGGCACTCGGCTGACGGTGGACGGCGAATTGTTCGCCACCTCTCCTGAGTCGATCGCACTGTCGAAGGACTTGAAGCAGCGCGGCTGGAGCTTCGTCGGCCCCACGACCATGTACGCCTTCATGCAAGCGATGGGCATGGTCAACGACCACATCGAAGGTTGCGAACGCGAGCCCGGATGAACGGTCAATTGGCGTGGAGGGCGGCGTTCAGGCCGTCCCACTTGGCGCTGCGGGGAAGTGCCTCCACTGCGCCGGACTGGCTGTTCCGTCGATAGAGCAGGCCGCCCTTGCCGCTGAGTTGGCGGGCCTTGACGATTTCCACACCGTCGGGGCCGTGCACCGCGACCAGCGTGCCAGCGGTGACGAAGAGGCCGGCTTCGACCACGCACTCGTCGCCCAGGCTGATGCCGATTCCGGCTTCAGCGCCCAGCAGACAGCGCTCGCCGATGGTGACCTGCTCCTTCCCGCCACCTGACAGCGTGCCGATGATGCTGGCACCGCCGCCGATGTCGCTGCCGTCGCCGACGAGGATGCCTTGGCCGATACGACCCTCGACCATCGAGGTGCCCAGCGTGCCGGCGTTGAAGTTGACGAACCCTTCGTGCATGACGGTGGTGCCGACAGCGAGGTGCGCCCCGAGGCGAACACGGTCGGCGTCGGCAATGCGTACTCCTGTGGGGACCACGTAGTCAGTCATACGCGGGAACTTGTCGAGGCTGTGCACGGACAGCACTCCGCCGTTGTGGCGCACCCGCCAGCGCAGTTCCTCCATTCCTTCGACCGGAGCCGGGCCCAGGTTGGTCCAGGCAACATTGGTGAGCAGACCGAAGATGCCCTCGAGGTTGACGGTGCGTGGAACCATCAGGCGGTGTGACAGCAGGTGCAGACGCAGGTAAACGTCGCTGGCCGACGTCGGTGGGGTCTCGGTGTCGATGTGCACCTGCACTGCACGCACGTTCACCCGCCGCACGTCGTCGCGACGGGCTGCAGTGGTGTACGCCTCGAAAGCCTCGGGCTGTGGCTCGTCGCCCAGACCCAGTTCGCGGAACCAGGTGTCCAGCACCGTGCCGTCGTCGGTCATGGTGGCGAGGCCTCGGCCCCAGGCTGCGGTCATTGCGTACTCCGAAGTGTCGACGTGGAAACCTCACGCTAAAGGACTTTGATCACCCGAGAGGACTTGGTTCAAACGAGAGGACTTGGTTCGACCTAGAAGACTTCGGGGCGCAGCGTCGGGAACAGGATGACTTCCTTGATGCTGTTCACGCCCGCGATCAGCATTGCCACGCGGTCCATGCCGATCCCCAGGCCACCTGTCGGAGGAAGCCCGTACTCGAGCGCCCGCAGGTAATCCTCGTCGATCGCGGTCGCGGCTTCGTCGTCGCCCAGGTCCTTCGCCGTCTGCTCATCCTCGAAACGCCGACGCTGCTCGACGGGGTCGTTCAGTTCGCTGTACCCGTTGGCGATCTCGCGACCACCGATGAACAGTTCGAAGCGCTCCGTCAGGTGTGGATCGTTGCGGTCGAGGCGAGCCAACGGTGAGATCTCGACAGGGTGGCCGGTGACGAACGTGGGAGCGATGAGCTTGTGCTCCGCCGTTGCCTCGAACAGTTCCTCGATGATCTTGCCGGAACCCCAGCGTGGAGCGCACGAGATGCCGTGCTCGGTCGCCAGCACACGCAACTCGTCGACGGGTTGTGACGGGTGCACCGCGACCCCGATGGCTTCCTCGATGAGATCGATCATGCGCGCCTGTCGCCACGGCTGCGCGAGGTCGACTTCCAGCGTCGTCTCGTCGGGGCCGAAAACCGTGACCACCGACGTTCCGGTGGCGTCGAGCGCGGCTCGTGTGATGAGCGCTTCGGTGATCTCGATCATTTCGCGATAATCGCCGTACGCCTGGTACAGCTCCATCATCGTGAACTCGGGATTGTGGCGGGTGCTCATACCCTCGTTGCGGAAGATGCGGCCGATCTCGAACACCCGCTCCATACCGCCGACGATCAGCCGCTTGAGGTGCAGCTCGAGGGCGATGCGGAGGTACAGCTGCATGTCGAGCGTGTTGTGATGCGTCACGAACGGCCGCGCGTGGGCACCGCCGGCCTCCATGTGCAGCACGGGCGTCTCGACCTCGATGAAGCTGCGGGCGTGCAGCGTGCGGCGGAAGCTGGCGATGATCTCGTGACGAATTCGGAAGTTGCGTCGTGCATCCTCGTTGACGATCAGGTCCGCGTAGCGCTGACGGAAACGTGTGTCGGTATCGGTGAGGCCGTGCCACTTGTCGGGTAGCGGGCGAACAGCCTTCGACAGCAGTTCGAAACTCGTCACCTTCACGCTGAGCTCGCCCTTGCGGGTGGTCATGACCGTGCCGTACACGCCGACCCAGTCGCCGAGGTCGAGGTCACGGAGCGCGTCGAAGGCTTCATCGCCGATGACGGCCTTCGACACGAATAGCTGCACCTCGTCGTCGCGGTCACGCACCGTGGCGAAGATCAGCTTGCCCGAGTCACGCATCAGCATCACGCGTCCGGCGATGGCCACTTCGATCTCGGTCTCGGCGCCTGCCTCGAGGTTGCCGTGCTGTGAGCGCAGTTCGGTGAGGGTGCTGGTCCGATCGAACCGGTAGGGGTACGGATTGGCGCCCGCGGCGCGCATGTCGTCCAGCTTCGCCAGCCGCTTGGCCTTCTCGGCGATCAATCCGCTGCCGCCGGCGCCGGCGCCCGGGCCATCGATCGTGGGCGGTTCGGTGTCAGGCGTTTCGGACCCGGATCCTTCAGAGTGGTTGTCGTCGCTGCTCACAGTCCTTGGACGGTACTCGCTGCGCCGACTCGTTGACTGGTCGATTCGCTGCGTGCGTGCAGCTGCCGGTCGCCGGGAACACTGCGGTGGTATCGTCGCCGAGGGCGTAAGTGGTCTCAGGAGGACATTTCGATGCCGCGTCGCCAACTTGCAGTGGCAGCAGTTGCCATAGCGTGCGCGCTGTTGGGCCAATCGCTCGCAGCCCCAGCTGACGCGCCCGTGGCGTCGTTGGACAACGCTGCGGCAGCGCTCACCCCTGCTGTGTACATCACCTCCCTCGGCGATGTGGTGTCGGTGTTTCAGACCGGCGAACTCACCGCAACCACTCGCGACGCCGCACTCGCGGCAGCTTCCGACGCAGGCGCTACTGCGGTCACTGGTCGTGGTTTCAGTGTGGGCATGACCTCCGTTCGCCGTGGTCCGACCGTGCTCCAGCAGTCCAGTGGGCCAGGCTGGGCGTTCCCGATGTCGATCAGTGCGCTACCGCTAGAGGCTCTGGGCGGCATCTTCGGCCGCACCGTGGCGTCGCCGATCAGCCAGGGTTCGGTCATCATGGGGCAGACCTCGGCCGGGCTTCGGGGGGCAGTTGCAGGCGATCGAATCGATCTGCTGACTGCAGGCGGGAGCACCGTCACGTTCACCATCGGCATGGTTGCAGCGGATGGTGATATCGGCGGTACCGAAATCTTGATGAGCACTCAGCAGGCAGCCATGCTCGGCGCCACCCTGGACACTCGGGTGCTCATCTACGGTCGCTTCGCTCGCCCCACGCTGCAGACGGCGCTGGCCAACCGTGGGCTCTCCAGTGACAGCAGGGTTCGAATCCGTCAGTCGTGGGATGCGCCCGATCCGGACAGCACGATGAGCATGTCGACGACGAAGGCCCTCCTGGGCGAGTTCCAGATGGACTACGCGAATCTGTCGGATCTCGGATGGACCGCTGTCGATGCTGCCTGGCGCAACGAGTACCTTCCGGCCGCTCGCGAGACCTATCCAGCCGGTATCCGGGCGATGTGCAACAGGGTGGTGAAGGCGGACCTGGCGGCTGCACTGCAGGAAATTGTGGACTCCGGTCTGGCCGGTGGCATCGACGTCGCAAACTCGAACAGCTACGGCGGCTGCTCGACCGGCCAGGCTCGGCTGGCCCGCATCACGCAAAGCCTTGGCTCTGTGTCGCGCCACTCGTGGGGTCAACCGATCGACATCAACACCGTCACCAACTGTCAGGGTTGTGTGCCGCCAATGGATTGTCGCATCGTGCGCATCTTCCGCAAGCACAACTTCGCGTGGGGCGGCAACTTCCTCACACCGGACGGCATGCACTTCGAATGGGTGGGCGGCGCACGCAACCTGCTCCAGTATCCGTCGAAGTACTGCCCCAACCTGCCCGGTGGGCAGGTGCAGAGCGCCAACGCGCCGCTGGCGACGAGTAGGGAGAGCCTGCTCGCGGACGACGGCCTGGTGCAGGAATGACCTCACAAATCTTCGAGGTCGACCGATCACGACGACGTCGATGATGGGAGACTCACCGGCGATGTCGTCTGCCCTCGAACCTGTGCGCACATGGATCGCTGCGCAGATACGCACGCGCGTCGTCGGTGACGATCCCGAGCCTGCGATGGCGGCCGTGATGGACGCGCCGGGCGAACGGTGGTTCGCACAGGACCGCGTCATTCGCCGTGTGCACTCCGACGCGTCGATGTTCGTCGGTGGGCTTCGAGCCCTCTTGCTGCAGTCATTGCATCCTCTGGCAATGGCGGGCGTTGCCAACCACTCGGACTATCGCGCCGATCCCTGGGGCCGGCTCCAGCGCACCGCCGAGTTTCTTGCCTCGACCACGTTCGGTCCGGCCACGCTGGCGGAGGAATCGATTGCGCGCGTTCGTCAGGTGCATCGCCGGGTTCGCGGCATCGCTCCAGACGGCCGCGCCTACTCGGCCGGCGATCCGCACCTGCTGCGCTGGGTGCACATTTGCGAGGTCGACAGCTTTCTCGCTGCATACCAGCGATACGGCGCCACCTCGCTCGGCGACGACGAGGCGGATGAGTACGTGGCCGACATGGCACGGGTCGCCACCGCCTTGGGCGTGAACCATCCGCCGGTCACGGTTGCGCAGTTGCGTTCCGAGTTCCGCGACTTTCGGGATGAGTTGAAGGGAACGAAGGCTGCGCGCGATGCGGCTCGATTCCTGCTCGTCCAACCGCCGCTGCCGCTGGCGGCGCGTCCTGCGTACGGCCTGCTCGCGTCTGCCGCAGTGGCGTTGCTGCCGATGTCAGCTCGGTGGCCTCTGCGGCTGCCGTACCTGCCTGTCAGCGAAGCGATATTGGTGGCTCCTGCCGGTGCCGCGCTCACCCGCCTCATCCGCTGGTCGCTCAACCCGGTGGCGCCAGCGGCCTGAGCCGCGGCCCCAGCGCCCGACGGCAGATAGCCTCAGCGTTGTGGCGACTCGTTTCGTG